>Ga0116227_10000770_pt1 | contig 66069 bp, 37 predicted proteins | sample S1TSphgellanicum_FD_89693 | JGI IMG/M metagenome (GOLD analysis project Ga0116227, IMG submission 89693) | Host-associated microbial communities from peat moss isolated from Minnesota, USA - S1T2_Fb - Sphagnum magellanicum MG | ecosystem: Host-associated > Plants > Peat moss > Unclassified...
AGTAGTTAAGAAATTTGTAAAGAAAAGAAAGCTTCTTGAACCACCCACAAAAAAATGAAAAAACCCGCGCCGGGGAAAATCAAACCCCACCCTCCCCCCCCCCCCCCCAACGCGGGCCACACGAAAACCCAGTGCCGGAAACCCGAGAAACCACCGTCGGGAGCATGAGACACCACCGCCGGGAACATGACAACAAGTGGCCGGGAACAACAAACAACATGCCGTTTCATGTTACCTTACCTAGTCTTCTAGTACATGAAAGCTTCTGGAACCTTCCAAACGATACATAAGATAGGTAGGTACCTGGTACATGAGGAGGAGGAGTAAGTCTCATGTACCAAGAAGGGTGGTTGCTCCGGATAGGGTTTCAACTCCGCGCGGTTGCTCTTCTTGTCCCTGTCCGTTGCGTTGTGTGTTTTTTCGCTCGCTCTCTCGCTCTCTCGTGGCGTCGCGTTCCTGCATTTGTTTTTTTTGTTGTTTTTGCGGTGCATTATTCGTGGGCTTTGCTCTTCTATTACTGATTTCTCGAAAAAGATTGAGAGGAATCCACCAAGAGGCGCGGAATTTGGACGGGAATGGCTGCCCACGCTATGCTTGCCAACGGAGCTTTGGTACCAAGCTTCCGTGTCGTGCCGGCTGTTTCTTCTGCCTCCATCTGCGTAAGTCTCTCTAATGCCAAGTCCTATTTATATATCCGAAAATGCTCCAACCATTGATTTCTAGAACTTTTTTCCTCCCTTTTCTTATTGATTTTTTTTCTTGTGTTCGCTTCACACGGTCTGGAGGTGCTTTCTTTTGCTGGATTGGAATTTGCTGCGTGTCCTCTTTTGTTATCTGACGGGATCGTGTTTGGTGTTCGGATGGTTGTTGCGCGACTTGTTTCCTCCTGTGCTTGTTTTATTGTATGTTGTATTGTATTGAGGGCGGGGTTTGTAGTCTTTGTGGCGTTTTGGAAATGACAACCGGCAATGGTTGTAAAGGCTATGATGATGAGCATGATTGTGTTAAGTAGATATATGCCTTTGATGAATGTCGTTTTGTTTCTGCTATGGAGTACAATCGTATTGCAATCTCTGATTCCTGGAAAGTGATGTGGTGCAGTCGTCCTTTCATCATGTGTTTTGCTGCATTTGTAACTAGTTTAGTGTTTTTCTGTGTCTTTTTCACTGACATGCGGGAACTTGGATGCAGTTGAAATCCGGCAGGAGAGTGACAGGATCATTGCAAGGGCGGAATCGGCTTGCTGGCCAGATTCCTCATGGAGTTTTAAGGCAGCAGCCACGAAGCAATAATAGGGAACAGCTTGCAGTTAGAGCCAGTGCCAAGGAAATTGTCTTTGGACCAGAGTCACGTGCTGCGATTCAAGCAGGAATAGACAATTTGGCTGATGCTGTTGGTGTTACATTGGGACCTCGGGGTAAAGCTCTTGAATTTTGGTATTGTTGAATTGTGAATTTTGCCTCATTTGCAGTTTGTCAGTAAGTAGGAGCAAAAAAAATTCCTGGACTCTAAGAGAGTATTTGAATGCTGGTCCAGGTCGTAATGTGGTGCTTGATGAGTTTGGTGCACCAAAAGTCATTAATGATGGTGTCACAATTGCACGGGCGATTGAGCTGCCTGATGCTATGGAGAATGCTGGGGCATCTCTTATCCGAGAGGTGAGATGAGTTCCTCAGGCAAGCATGTCTTTTTAGCTGAGCAGATTTTTTGATTTGTGGTATTGCTGAGTTTGACAACAATCTGATCATGTGCCTGCACATGGTTTGGTAGTTTGATCAGGATGTGGAGAAATTGATTGAGTTTCACCAGAATAGATGTGGACTTTCTATGCTACAGTAGTTATCTAAAACATGTCTGGTGGTTTCATGCTCCAATTTGTTGCTGTTGAAAGGTGGATCAGGCATCTGAGACCTGGTACACTGTCATTGTTGAAGCCAAGCCACAACTGTTATCTATCAGATACAGTGTCTAAGATTTTCCAGTTTGTAGGGTTTCATGATGCTTTGCATTTTTTTCTTTTTTGTGCCATAATGTTTGGGTCTATTCACAGTTTAGGCAGTCGGCTCCTTATTTCCTGTGTCTACATGTTTTGGTTCCACAGGGCTCCCTAGGTCGTAGGGTGGTTCTCATTGAAAATAACATGACAGCAGAGAAAATTGAGAGCCACCCAATATTTCTCCCGTGTGATTTTGCAAGACTCATGCTGAAGTTCTCTTGAGCTTGTGCACATACTTCACATTTGAACATCTGAAAGGAAAAAAATAATTTACAGTTGGTATGATATTTTCTGCATGTTTCCTTTAACTTTGATGTTGAATCTCTTGGCATTTTATGTTTGTAGCTTTTTTGCTGGCTGCACAATTGTAAAATCAATCCATTTGTGTTGATGGATGTATTCAGGTGGCCAGTAAGACCAATGACTCTGCTGGTGATGGGACCACCACAGCTTGTGTGCTAGCACGAGACCTTATCAATCTGGGCCTCCTTGCTGTTACATCTGGTGCCAACCCAGTGGCAGTGAAGAAGGGGATTGACAAGACTGTTGCTGGTGTTATTGAGGAACTGAAGCAGAGAGCTCGCCCTGTGCAAGGCCGTGAGGACATTAAAGGTTCAAGCTTAAATGAATAACCTCATGAAATCCTCAGATCCATATGAATGTTATGACATTTCTCATGAAAAGCATCTCCAGCAACTCAAATTATCTGCAGAGGATTTATTTGTAGGATCTCTTCTCATTGACTCCTAGAACTTGCTCAGTACTGGCAATGGAGAATATTAAGAAAAGAAGGTGATGGCATTGTGAGAGCTTTATCTCAGCTCTTTTGAACCTTAGGAAACAGGACACTGACACTGCTGAAAGTGAATTTTGTGTGTGCAGCTGTGGCATCAATTTCTGCTGGAAATGATGATATTGTTGGCACAATGATTGCTGATGCCATTGATAAGGTGGGGCCGGATGGTGTGTTGTCCATTGAGTCTTCTTCTTCATTTGAGACAACAGTTGATGTGGAGGAGGGTATGGAGGTAAGCTCTACCAAGAAGCTGTCATTAATTTTGGCTTAAGAGAGGACTTAAGAAAGGCTTTGCCTTTTGGACTGTTGCTTGATTGTACAGTTCATTTTTTCCAGAAACCACTATTTAGTTTCAGGGAGGAAAATTTATTTTGGAGATTCTGCTACTCACCATGATGAGCCTCCATTGACCTTTGTGATGAAGGGGAACCTAGACAGTTGAAATGGTTTGCAATAGTAACTTTTCGTGCAGCTAAATTTTCAATAGCACTGTGTTGCACACTAACCATCTCCATTGGACTGCTGTTGTGCAGATTGATAGGGGATACATTTCCCCTCAATTTGTGACAAATCAAGAGAAGCTATTAGTAGAGTTTGAGAATGTCAAGGTGCTTGTGACAGACCAAAAGATTACAACTGTCAAGGAAATCATTCCAGTGCTGGAGAAAACCACTCAAACGAATGCTCCTCTGCTCATCATAGCTGAGGATGTGTCTGGGGAGGCTCTGGCTACACTCGTGGTGAACAAACTGCGAGGAGTGCTTAAAGTTGCTGCCATCAAAGCTCCAGGATTTGGGGAGCGCCGAAAAGCCCTTCTGCAGGACATTGCAATTCTAACAGGTAATGAAGTAGCCACATAAGACCATTGAATAATACTGGCAAAGGGTGCATAGGAACAGAATTGAACAATGCACTGTGAGGACACGTTGTTACATTGTAGTTTTGTAAAGCCTTATTTAACATTTTGGATCTTTTGTCAGGTTCAATAATCTGTGCTCGTGGTCATTGCTTGTGCTAATTTTATAGGTTGAATTGCTGTAGGTGCTGAGTTCTTGGCTAGTGATTTGGCCCAGAAAGTAGAGGAGGCAACAATAGAGCAGCTTGGCCTAGCCAGAAAAGTGACAATCAGCAACAACTCTACCACCATCATTGCTGATGTTGCCTCAAAAGATGAAATCCAGGCACGCATTTCTCAGATCAAGAAAGAGCTGGCAGAGACAGATTCAGTGTATGACACAGAGAAATTGTCTGAGCGTATTGCCAAGCTTTCGGGAGGAGTTGCTGTCATAAAGGTAATGACTACTCCAGGTTGCTGTCAGTTTCATTTTAACTGGTTCAGAGACCTTCTGAAGGATGTTATGATAGACAGGTCCACAACTGACACACTAAGTTAGGACATGTCATCTTACAATTTGGTATCACCTGTCTGATGCATGCCAGTGGGAGCTTTGATATAGGTTCTTTGTGATGACAATGTGATTTATGACCTTGTGAAACATTTAGGTTCATTTCAGATCAAGTAGGAATTCTGGTTTTGGGGCTGTACAGAAATTTATCCTGGTTTACATTCCACCTTGTATGCCCCTTTGAACCACCCTTTTTTTGTAGTCATATGTTCCTTTTCTGTACAGGTTGGAGCAGCGACAGAGACAGAGCTGGAGGATCGGAAGCTGAGAGTAGAAGATGCAAAGAATGCAACTTTTGCTGCCATTGAAGAGGGAATTGTGCCTGGGGGTGGTGCTGCATTGGTTCACCTGTCAAGTTGTGTGCCTGCAATCAAGCAAACAATCGAGGATGTTGAAGAGAAGTTAGGAGCTGACATTGTGCAGAAGGTGCGTGAACTTAGACTCCTCATTGCCACCCTGTTTGTCTTGGTCTGAAGTGAACAGTAAATTTAAGCACAAACTACCTGAATGTTGGGGGTTTTTATGTGAAGAGTGGGTAAGCCATGTCCTGATGATTGAACCCCTGACCCCTCTGAACTTGGAGATCTCTAGGTTCCTTCATACTGACAATATACTGGTTTCAACATGAAGACAACACTATCCCACAGACATGTTTGTTTGCTTGTATTATTGAACAGTTGGTTCTCGGCTATAAGGTGTGCTTACACAATGAAAAGTCTCAGAGCCAAGGAAAGCCATTCTCTTTATTTGACCATATCAGATAAGGTTGAAATAGTGGGTGGGTGGCCTTTCATGTAACTGCACCATACATACATTACTGGAGATTGTGAACCTTCAGAGGAGCTACCATACGAACAATTTGACTCATCTGATATGGTGCATCTGAAGAGCATTCTAGAAACTCCTGGAGTATTGTTCTAGGGACAGCTTTTCTTTATGCCCTAAGCATTTGAATCAAGCCACTGGGCAGGTTTACAACACTGTTATGCCAGTGTTATGATGTGTTTTGAGAGGATTTCAACCTAACATATTTGCTTTTGTTTGTTGCTTATTTCAGGCCCTAGTGGCACCAGCATCTTTGATAGCAAACAATGCAGGAGTGGAAGGTGCTGTAGTTGTAGAGAAGATTTTGGAGCAAGAGTGGGAGATTGGTTACAATGCAATGGAGGACAGATATGAGAATCTTCTTGAGTCTGGTGTCATTGACCCTGCAAAGGTTACTAGATGTGCCCTTCAGAATGCTGCATCAGTGGCAGGTATGGTGTTAACAACCCAGGCTATTGTTGTTGAGAAGCCAAAGAAGAAAGCCACTAGCAGTCCCCCAGTTCCTGGTATGACACTCTAAAGGGAACTTCTAGTTTGCCAGATGAAGCATACAAATGGTAAAAGTAGGGGTGAGGGATGGGAAGCTCCCTCTGTGCAAATTGGTACCTGCAGTTGGATGCAAAACACACACACAAGCCACCCATTACAGATTGGACAGAGCAGTGTAGAGGAAACACATTAGAGCTGACAGTTTTGGCAGTGTTACCAAGTTGAATCATCAAATAGTGAGATATAGAATACAGTTCTCCGGATTCTTGTGTGTGTCGCCGGGCACAGCCTGAGTATAAAGTCAGTGGATAAATAGAATTGAGATTTCCTAATGGACCTGGCTGGGGTTTGTGTCATGTTAGAAGACCCATTGGATCCAAAGAACAAGTTTTGAGAAATGGAAACTGCAATGGTAGAAATGACCTTGAAAATATATATCAGTTCTTACAAAATAGCATACAAAAGATCAAATTGCAGAAGTGCTGTCAACAGTAGGCAATTGTTTAGTTATACAGAACATTTTCCCTAATGTCTGACAGCAAGTGCACCATAATGCATGGTAGAAAGCCACAGGGTAGGGGTATTCCCAAAATAAGGGGCCTAGGATGAGGCAGTAGCCAATTTGTCTGGACCTGCATTTTGGAGATGTCTCTCACCATTGGGCATTAGTCACTGCAAAGCACAAGGCAAACACTATCATAAACCTGACATGATCATGAGGTGTAGGGCCAGGAGGATTTTTCAACTGACATGTATGCAAATCATAAGGTATGACTGGGAAGCTTCTGACACAAACTCCTTAAGAGTGTTAGGGATCTTGTGCCATTAAGTAGGTGGAAGGTCATTCCCACTCCTAAAAAGAGGTGGAAGAGCTCTCCTCTTTTGGGAAGATGGATATTTTACAGATATAAGATGTTGCCCAAACACATTAGGAAATGATTCAGAGTTTTGATTTTTTGACTACAAAGGAATTACTATTGGAGTAGTCATGCCACATCCAAACAGACCCTTGGGTGATTATCTGAAAAATTCTTAAGGTTCATACCACAGTTGTAAGAAAATCAAAAAAGCTGGTTCTTTGACAACTAGACAACATTCTTAAATTTTTTGGGAAAATACAAATAACCGCTTTCATAACTGCTGGTCTATTCACAAAAACTGCCAGTTTATTTGTTTGTTTCTTGAGATTTTTGTAGCCCAGATCAGGGGTTCTTTGATTCTGATTTCTTCTCTCAAAAATTTGGAACTGGTGATCTGCAATTCAAAAAGATTAGAAAAGTGGGAATTAGTGGGTATCAGCGAAATCAAATACCCACTGAACACTGGTATTGACTATTGATTTTCCAGACAAATTTGAAAATTGAGTACATGACAAGATGTATTGAACAAATCTATTGTAGCATGCTTTCTCAAAAATCTGTTTGTATTTCACCTCAAAGTGGCCCTTCTCAGTCCCAGCGTTTCTTTTACTGGCGAATTTTCGCCAAATTTCCACCTGAAAGATATGATTTTGGCCTATACAAAGGATTTTTCATGAAAACAAAACGCCCAAAGTCGCCAGATTTCGAAGAAAAAAATTCCAAATCACCAGATTTTTATGATAAGTTCTAGTAGGTAGGCAAGAACACAGAAAGATTCCGATTTTTTCTCTACTTTCATGTCTAGTATGTAGCCAAAATTGGCTATATTATTTTCTGGATGATTGTCATTTGACTACATCCGAAAATTCTCAAAAGAAACCCTACTTCTGACTCTGTGAGGCAGTGTGCGGTTGTTTTTTTCAATTTTGTAGTGTAGCAGCAGTGGCAAGACTACCCAGGCAGATTTGGACTTAACTGGTGACAGTTTTGTACAGGATCATTAAACATGTAGCCCAGTAGACAAGCCCACAGAGACACTCTCCACCAAAAAATTTTAAACTGGGCAAATTTGCTTACCCATTTTTGAAAAAAAGGATGTTTTGCCAAAAAATTGGATCAATGCTGGTGATTTTTCGCCCATAAAAAAACAAGACTGTTGTGCGGGCAATCTTCCTCAAAGACCCCTCAAAAACGAGCTCCAAGAAAGGCATGATAGATAGCGATATTGCACCTATTCATTAAGAGTGGGAGGGATATTATGCCTCAGATCCCTCCTTATGAGTAGTTGTGAGACCCTTCCCACTCTGGAGGTGTAGGTGCAATATCCCTCCCCCTCCTATGCCTTGTTTTGTCATATGTTTAGGTTTGTGATAATCTTTACCTCATGCTTTCCAATGAGGTAAGCCCATGGGTGGGGGACATTCCCAAAATGTGGGGTCAACAAGGTGTTCCGGGTGGGACTTGGCTACCAGCTCATCCTAGACCTCTAATTTTGGAAATGCCCCACTTGGGGTTTATTTTATGTGTAATGTAACAAGAATGCTTTGAAGACCAAGCAAAAGTGAATGAGGAATTTAACAATACAAAAAGAAAACTATCATTTGCAACTAGTCAATTTAGAACTATGTGTAAGTGGTTGTTTTCCATAACTATGTTGGAGCTTTTTTGCAGTTACATTTTTTGTCCTGTCATGTTTTTTGAGCTTGTTGTTTGTGTGTGCAATTAGCTTGTGACTAATGATATATGCCTCCTACCACATGGATGATTCTTCATCTTTTCTCATTCAAATAGACCCCATAAAATCCCTTTAGTTGCATATATGATCATTTCATGGGAATTGATATGGCATGCACCTATTGTACATGATACCACCATATATGATACAAAAGGAGGGGACTAAGGTAGGTAAGTAATAGCGAGCTAGGTAGGTGGGTAGGTAGGGACCAAGGTAGGTTTAGGGCACAACAAACTTAACATCATCAATGCTACTCATATGTCACTTTACAATTGTGTGCCTTAAAACATGTATATCAATGTTGGATGATTACTGCAAATGGAGACAAACCCTTGGGGTGTAAAGTAGATAAGTGATCATTTGTGATTACCCTATTAAAATTGAATGCAAATAATTGTACAATAATGACAAAACCCATTGTAAAATTGTGGAATATGAAATGTGTTTAATAAAGTGATCAAAGATGAGATTTCTTTTTACTAATGTGCATTGATTTTTTAATTTCATAAATTGTAAAATTAGGTTTCAAATAGGTTTTTTAAAATGTTGTCTACTTGTGAACAAAGTTTTTTTTTTATAGTTAAACCTTTGTTTCAAGTATGTGAAAGTATGGTCTAACAAAGCTAGATTAGAATATTTTCAATGACCTTCTCACATTTATGATGATTTTTGTATCTTAATTACTGCATATGTATTTATTAGTTCTCTAATGTAAAATTATTTTTGAACACATATTAGTCAATTAATTTCAATGATATATTTAATCTATTTTTTATGTCTAAATTTTATCTTGCTTTCACCCCCTAGCAGCTCTATACTTGAATATATATCCATTTAATTGTCCAAAAAGTTAAGAACCAAAGGTGTAAAGAATCTCTAAAGGTCAAGAATCAAGGTTTGAAAAAACCTTGTTGATAAAAAATTGACCCCAATTTGTAGTGTTTTTGTTTGAACTCTACTTAAGTTGCTTTTTGAAGAAGTTGGCTATTTCATGTTATGTGTTTTGTGGAAGTGACAACATTTAACAACATGTGTGTATTTCAAAAGTTAGTAGTAAATGATTAAACTTTGTTGTATTGTGCATCAATTGAATAGAAGTTCTTTGTTGATAGGTATGAATTCTTGTGCATCATTTTTTCTTTGAGATTTTGAGGTTTTAAAGGGACTATGTGCACTATGAGGTTACAATTTATAGTTTGGAGCCCAAAGCTTGCCTCAAATTTCTTGGACTTGTGAACATCCTTTTTCAAATTATCAAAATTTGGTTAAAAGATGAAATTCAAAAATTCAAAAATAAAAATTAAGCACTTTTAGAAGCTTTTAATCACTAGAGGTGAGAAAAAAATATTAAAAATTACCAATTTCCTATACTTGGTTTCCAACATGTAGCCAAAATATAATTTTAAATGATTAAAGATTTATATTTCATTTTTTTAATAATTAAAATTGGCTAAATCTTCCAAAAACCCTTCTAGGGATGATTGCCATTTTTTTTGCTTTATGGATGCAACCTTGTGTGTTTTTTCAATTTTGTGATGTTGCCACATTGGTGATTGTCCACAAGGAGATGTAGCCATGTTTGGTTATACACCAACTATAAAAGTAGAAATTTAATAAAATCCTTTTATATCTTGGCTATTTGGTTGAACAATGTGTAGGAACATAGTGAATTTTTTGAATTTTTCAAAGCAAATTGAAAAATTTTGCCACAAAAAAATGTTGATGATAGCCACTTTGGTTACAAACAAGAATTCCTAAAATAAACACTAGTTGTGAGTTTTTGTGAAAGGCTTTGCCATTTGTAGTTAGTTTGTAGTTTGAACTTATAAAGACAAAAAGCAATCTACCATTTCTTACATGTTCTTATAAAGTTTTACATTGCAAAAAACAACGCTAGTAATGACATTGGGAAAACCTATGATATTACTTCGATGTTGTAAACATGGACAAAGTGAAGGTAATGTTATAGACATTGGACCATATAAATTATTTTTTTAAGTCTTTAGAAAGATCTTTGAAGATTATGCTATAAAGTTTCTAAAAAGATCTTTGAGGAATATGCATAAAAGCTTTTAAAAGATGTAGAACTAATGGAAGCTTTTAGAAGATGTTTTTTGAAGAATAATCAATAGAAATTTCTAGATGAATAATTAGCAAAAATTAAAACAAAGTTGGCAAAAGCTTCTAGAAGAATAATAAATAGAAGTTTATACAAAATGTGGTAGGCAAAGGTTTCTAGAAGGTTATTTAATAAAAACTTATAAAAAGTTTAGTTGGTAGAATTCTTTAGAAAGTTAGTGAACTTTTAAAAGGTTCCATTGGATACTATAAGTTAAGGTCTTAAGGGAATCATTCCTCAATTTTAAGGATGAGCTTGCACAATTATTGTTAAAGTCAATGCAAGGTCCATTCACATTGTGGGAAAATGCAATCATGCAAAAAACTATTTAAGTACTTGTCCTTTTACAACTTCAGTGGGTAGTTTGAGTATCCATGAACAGTTTAGGACATTGTGTACATTGCATGATATAATGGAAATTTTGTAAGTTGTTCGCTTATCCTCATTTTATAATGTTTCAGTTTTGTGGAAAATATGATTGATTTGCTATAGGAGTACCATTTTACTTGTTTTATAATATTTTTGTGTTATGCAAATGTTTGTTTTGCCTTGCAAGTAGCATTTGCAACTACTAAAGTTAAATATAAAATGGTATTAACAACCTACTATGCAACTATCTTGCAATTAACATAGTCAATAATGTAGCGGCCCTAACAATTCAACATGCAACTATCCTATAATTAATGTAGTCAAAGTGTTAGTGACACCCACAACTAAATATGCAATTGCTAGTCACATGTGTGATTCCATTTTAAATCATACAATGCATTCTCAACACACCATGGGGCAATAATTTAATTACATTTATAATAATTTAATCTTTTTAGCAAATGGTGACTTGCCACATGTACACACAATCATACACAATGGAATTAATCTATTACATTTGTATTAATTTGATTCTTTTGGCAAATGGTGTCTTGCTGTTATGTGTCCAAATATGGCAAATATTACACATCATCTATGAGTAATCCTAGTTTGATCTAATAAATCACATTTTGCCATTTGGTTAAAATATGTTAATGTTATTACAATTACATAAATCCATGTGGCATTTGGAAAATTTCCAAGTGCATATTAATAAATGTGCATCATTCGTTAGACAATTTCTATCTAATAGTTACAAATGCCCACAAGACCACCACATGGCTGATTCTATTACACCTTATATTGAAGAACTAGCTTCATGCAATTGTGCATGTTGTAGTTGCAAATCTAGTTGCACAAGTATTTGCTATTGCAATCACAAACTTGTTTCCATATTATACATATGATCATCCATGGCAGTGGATGATAAAATCATTGGTAGTTGTAAGGGTTTGTGACTATTGATGCGACTACACCACCATGTCGTGTCTATTGCAATTGTATGTCTTATGCCACTTGTTTTTAGTGACTATGTTTATTTATAGTTGTAGAGGTCCAATGCAACTAAAATTCAATCATTAACCTACAATTTTTGTCTAGTGTTACACAAACCAAGACAAAATGTGATAGTGCAAATTAAAGCCAAAATGGTGCATGAATGAACCATGAGTGAACCAAACTCACAAGAGACACCATGACCCAAACTTGGAGAGCAATCATCACCTATGCTTCATTTATATTACTATACCCCATTACCAATAATAGGGTTGCATCAAAGTGACAAAAAATACCACAACTTTTGGGAAGGAATCCCAATTTTTTTTGATTTTGTGAAGTTATGAATCTCACAAAATTGTGAGCTTGTAACTTTTGCATACAAGCTTTGATTGAGGAGTTTTCAAAGGAAAAGTTGTAGCCCTTGAAAAGACCTTCCAATGCCATATCACATGATCAATTTGGAGGTCATTTGACTCCTAATTGTTGGGTTTTAATGTTCAAGGGTCAAATTGTTAGTTTGACTTTCTATATATTTTTGACCATTTAAGGTTTAGGTAGATTGCCTCAATAGATAATCTAGTTAGGTAGGTATGTAAATAAGTAAGTAAAGCCTAGCCAAACTAGGTAGGTATCTTAGTTAAATGTGTAAGTATTATTGTGGGGATATGGCATAATGTTCTCATACGAGACAAATGATATGGGATTTAGTGTTGAAGTGTTTCTTTTATAATAAAATTTATTGCATATCTTTTGTGCACAACTTCAATTTTATCAACTATATAACTAAGGAAGGATGGCCTACTCTATAAGCATTCAAAGCATATGTGCCATTTGGAATGAGCTAATCAAAAAGGTTCGTCCCCAACAAAAAATTAAGATCCTTTTGAAAAAGTTTAAAAACTTAGACATACTTACCTAGCCTAGGACTACCTACCTACTTACATCCTTAAAATATTTACTTACCTACCCTAGGCCTCTTTATTTATTTAACTAATTATGTGTACTTTTCTACCTACCTACTTATTCAATAATGATGCCACATGGAAATTTTCAATTTACACATGTGTAAATATCTTGGACCATAAAAAATGGATAAAGAGGATAAAAAAATTTGTTCTAAATTCAAATTTTCAAATTTTTATAGTTTTACCATATGGGAAATTAGCAAATGGCCACCATTTTAATTGAAAATATTGGTAGATAGTTGCAAAACATTACCAATGTGGCAAGGGGTCAATGTTTTTAATAGCAATGGTTTTTGGAGCCATAGTGGCCACCATCCATAAAACAATGTGGCAAAATGGCAATCTTCTTTAGGAAAATTTAACCAAATTTTGCTATAAACCAAATATGAAGTATGAGTCTTTAATCATCCTTCAATATATTTTGGCTACACAAAGGAAATCAAATATAAGAATATGGCGATTTTCTATTTTATTTTTTCTCACTTCAAGGTCTAGGCAATTGAAAAGCTTTAAAAAATTTCATTTTTGAGTTTTTTGATTTTGATTTTTTCTTTTTGGCATAATTTTGCTAGTAAAAAAAAAACTTCGAAGGGTATACAATTTGTTAACATATGAAAACATACTCATTGAGTATATATTTTATCCTTGGACTATGTAAACATCATGTTGAGATCAACATTTATTACAATTTGTTGCTTGTGACTAGACTTATACAACTAATGGAATTTTGATTATTTGTGTCATTTATGATGACAATCTAGTCACAAATGGAAATTGCAAAAGGCTAGTTTTCTTTTAATGAATGAACATTTGTTTTGCATAAAAGGAAACTTTGTTTTGTTGTACAAAAAAATTGAAATCAATTGCATGATTTTATACATGATTTTCACATTTTGCAAAAATATATATATGCTTATTGGGCATATTCATGGTTAGGGTACCATTTTTTGAACAGAAAACTTAAGGACTTCATTGTTGTTATCTATGAAACTACACATGGAATCAATTTAAGTGCGATATTTTTAAAAATTCATATGGTGGTGGTTTTTTCACATGTGTATGTAATTATGCATCAATACTTTGGTAAAAAAACCAAAAATGAAAAAAATGAGTACATAAGTTTTTATAGACAAGTTGACAAATTTTAAGTTTAATGGGTACAAAAAATCAATTGGATGGTAAAACAAATAATCTTTTTCCTTGTAGCCTTTTGTAATGAATTATTTAAGCTTCAAAATTCTTGTGCCATGTATGATCTAATCAAATGCATTTAATGAAAAACACCAAAAATAAATGTAAACATTATTTATGCATGAAGCAAAATTGAAGTCAATTACATTACTTAATGCATTCCTTTTGGCTCCTTTAAAATGAAAATTGTAGTTTAAACAAAAATTAAAATTATTTAAGAGGTTCAAAATGACATTTATATTATAGTCATCCATAAAGTAAGGAAAACACTTCATTAGAACCTTAAGTTTGGCCATACACGGGGTGAGATTCAAAAATTCTTTGCAAAGAAATGCATTAATTTCAATAGGGGTTGAAACTCATAAAACCATCAATTTTGGTGGTAAATTGAGTTTCATCTTGTCTTTCCTTTTTCCTAAGTGCCTCCACTATTATATATATATATATATATATATATATATATATATATATATTCATTGTTCCTACCTATATAACTATTAAAATTCCCTCAAACCTTGTGCAATGAATGCTAAGTTTTAACATTTCATACTAAGATTTAATAAAATTTCATTACGTTACAGATACCAATGAAAGGTAGATGCAAGCTATGGTGGCTCAATATTGGCAAAAAAAACACTCCCTACAAGTCCATACAAGATTTTTTGAAATGATTCAAATGGACATGGTTGTTAATTTTTAAAATGTTATTATTTTAATTTTTGATTGATACATGTTCAATCACCTACAAACCTTCCCAAATTTATGTGAAAACTTGTATTTAATGTAATTGATGTCATTTTTTAATTTGGAAGTCCTAAAAGGAAAACCCACAAAGTCCATAGGAATAATGTCCCATTTAAAACTTTCAAAAGCATATGCTTTTGGGATAAAAAGATTGAAAAAAAAACAAAAATTGTAACTCATATGGATTTTTGAAAATATGATCAAATTTTAACCATTCAAAGGTCCTTAACTATTAAATAATTAAGGTTTTTAAAAAAAAGATTCCTCATGTGAGTTTATCATCTTATATTACATTATATATTGAGTCCCAATAACAAATTTGGAATGTGAATAAATATAAAATTTTCCATTTTGTGATGTTTTAGTTAGACGACCAATCCATGTTTTTTGACTTCAAAAGTCCATTACTACTAACAAATGAATTTTTATCAATAAATAACCTCACAATTCTTTTCATAATGAAGTTATTAGTTTAGATCCAAGTCCCAATTAGTAGATCTATGGATGCATTAATCACCATATGCATTTGAATAAAAGGTACCCAGGGGAAAAAATATTGTTTCATCATGAAAGTGAACCATCATAGCTTGCATTTACCCTGAAAAAGAGGATAGGGGGTGAAAGGAAACCCAAATGTAAGGTGACAACAAGGTGATTATACGAATAAATTTATTGTAACCTATCTATTATTAGATCTTTTTATTAGTTTAAAACAAGACCCATTCTAGTTAAAGGCATATAATAATTCACTATAATTATAAGGTAATAAATATTATAAAAATCCAAAATAGTCATTTGCAAAAAAAATTGTTAGACAATCTTTTTGGGTACCTAGATTGTGAATATGCCCAATTATTTCAATATTTTAATTATAAATATATAACAATAAGGTGAATGCATGGTTGAGTGGCTCACATTTGCAACAAAATGAACAATTGTTTTTGGTTACCTTTCATTCAAATACATATGGTGATTTATATATCTTTAGATCTACTAATTGTGACTTGGATTTAAACTAACAAGTTTATTATAAAGAGAACTATGTGGTTATTTGTTGATTAAAAAATAATTTGCTAGAAGTAATGGACTTTTGAAATAAAAAAATATGGACTGGTTGTTTGACTAGAACATCACAAAATGAAATTTTTTATGTTGATTCATGTTCCAAATTTGTTGTTAGGACTCAATATATGATGTATTATGAGATGATAAATTCAAATGAGGAATAATTTTTTTGAAAACATTAACCATTTAATAGTTAAGGACTTTTGAATGGTTAAAATTTGACCATATTTTCATAAGTCCTTATGAACTACAATTTTTCTTTGTTTTTCAATTTTTTTGTCCCAAAGCATATGCTTTTGGAATTTTTACTTGAGGCGTTATTTATGTGGACTTTGTGGGTTGTCATTTTAGAACTTCCAAATTGAAAAATGGCATTAGCTTTTGTTAATGTAAGTGTTGATGTGCAATTGTGAGAATTTTTAAATGATTGAACATTTACTAGCCAAAGATTACAACAATAACATTTTAAAAAGTAACAACCATATCCATTTGAACATTTTTTACAAATTTCCCAAGGACTTGTAGGGAGTTTTAAAGTATTCAAAAGTGAACCACCATAGTTTGCATTTACCCAATACACCATAGTTGTAATATATAACTAAACACTATGAAAACCTAAAATTACTTTTTGCAATCATTTTTTCTTAGACGTTCTTTTTAATAACCCAAACCATGACCCCCCATCAAAAATATATTTTACTTTCTCTTTGTTAAAACATATTTGACACATACTTGAAACAAAATACCAATGTATGAAAAATAGATTTCATAAAACTACTTCTATTCATGGAAACCTACCTAAAACTTTGTGATGTGAAATTTGAAAATTAATGCACAAAAGTGAAAATTTATTTTGTCTTTGATCATACAAATAATTTTTTTTGATGTAAAACGATTTTATAATGGGTTTGTTGCTACATTTTGTCTATTTCAAAAGTAGACAACCAAAGTACTTTGTTGGTTCACTTTATTGTGCTTACACCATTTAGTCAAAAAAATTATAAATCCACTTGTAAAAATCGTTAGACATGTGATTGGTTAAAAAATTTATGTAAAAGCTAGAATCTTAAAAGGTAAAATAGAACAATAATAGTTCAATGATACACACAAGATATAAAAATCTAAAATTTTGCAAATTTGGTAAAGTTTCCATGCATCTTGCTTTTAAACACCTTATTTGATGTTGTAATTTCAATATATATACATATTGACACAAATATAACATGTATACATATAACTTGAGTATCGATATTGTGAGTTTTAACTTTGTGAAGTGCTACAACATCGGTGTCTTATTTTTAAAGTCCATTACAACTATGTGTGTGTGGAATTCATCCATAGTTTCTAATAAAATTGAACTATAAAGGTAATGTAAGCTAAGGTGGTTTATTTTGAGTAAATACAACATTCCATTCAAGTTCATTTTGAAATCATATTAAATTCGTAGTCTACTATAATATCATTTGTTGAATGTGGATCATGTGGTGATTAATGAATTAATAAGGTCCATATGAACAAGAACTCACCTAGATATTTCAAAAATATGTGCCTTGACATTTGAGTTTTAAAAAAAAGGTGCAACTCAAATGAACTTATGAAGAATAAGTCCAATCCTAACCATTTCAAAATCAATAACTAGACACTAGCTTATGTTTTTTGTCTCTTATGCATATGGGTTTGTTAATTCATAGTATAATACGTATAACACATATTTAATCATTAAATATCATTTGAAATGACATCAATATCCACACCTTAATTTTATAGGATTTCAATTAGTGTCCATTTAGCCAAATAATCCATGTTTTGGAACTTCAAATTTCCATTACTATAAGTGAATGAGCAATTTTTAAAAAATAATTATGAAAATATTTTCATAATGAAATTGTTTCAAGTGCCAATTGATAACTTTATTGTTATATTTTTGCCATAAGCATTTAAATGACACATGCATTGAGTAAAAATGTCCATTGTAACACATAAAATGGTCCACCTTAGCTTACAACTACCCTTTTCTTTCAACATGAATAATCTAAGACAATGACTATATTAATATCAATATGAATTTACATATGAAGTTTATTTAAAATCTAGACAAACTATGACTATGATAGCCAAAGTAGTCCAATGAAAGGTGTTTTTACCCAACTTAGTGCATATCATGGGCAATGGAACCCCACTTGCATTAAGTGGCATGTCTTCCATATTTATGAATTTTAGTCCTTTCAGTTTCCTTCCTTTTGAGGAGCTCCTTAGAGATCAAGCACCATTTAATATTTATGCTAAATCGATAGATTGAAGATCCACTATAGGGATAGCTCATACAGTGATTGGATTGTTAGTGAACTTCACACACATGTCTACAAGCTTGGGAAAGGATGGTTATGTCCATTTGAAACTTAACCTACTTATGAGGTCAAATTGACAAGGTGGGAAATTTTCGTCCCTGCCCTTATGTTTATGGTAGGTACCTACTTAAAACCTAAAGAGTGCATTGTATGTACAAACTTAGGTAGATTTCTATCTAAGGTTCTCAATTTAATTTGAATATGGGAGTTTACATAATGTCATTATACATTGCTTGTGTGATGTATATATCAAGTCAGATAGTGCCATGAAAAATCCCTCTTTGTAAGAAGAAAATCCATGCCGGGACAAGGCAAATTGACAATGGGACAAAATGAATTTTGCTTTTGTACCATTGCAATTCCTTTTTCTTTCCTTCAACATGCAAAGAGTCTAGCAAGTGGACCATTTGCTTGTCTACATGCATGCAAATTTGTTTTTGGGTGCATATATAAAGGCTCAAAACTTTTGACCCCCTTTATCTGCACTTTTTTCCGCATTGCATAGTGAAGAAGTACATGTCTACCACTATCATGCATAATGCAAATGGACCACTAGGTGGAAATTGTTCTAAACAATGTCTTTCAAAGGCAAGTCTACCACAGGGCTTCTGGGACCCATGGGCACATTTTGTTTCAAGTCAGTGTTTATGGTTGTTCCATGAGGGTGTGTTGTGACCACATGCAAATGAACTATTTTTGTTGAAAATTTTACTTGATAAGGTCTAGTTGATCAAGAATTTGTCATGCCTTGGAGTGAAAGCACAATGGGTGTGGACTCTTTGGCAATAAAAAGATGTTGTATAACTACTATCACAATATACAATAAGTTTGAATCTCGGTGACAACCTTTTAACAATTGTTAATTTTAGCAAAATGTCATTTCAAAATATGCATGGCAAATGTTTAGAACTCAAAGTTCATTTTAAGTCAAAATAAATTTTGATCTAAGATTGAACTAAAAAAAATTGAATAAATGAATGTACATAAAATATATAACGCACATGTTTTTGACATTCATGGAGGCTTCATGTTTGTGATTCAGAAAACATTATCAAACAAAGTAAAGTGAAAACTAATACAAAGTTCACTTATACAATCTCTTTCTTATTTATAGATGATAATGGGATTTTTGATGAAAAAAAAAGATTATTATGTCTTAATGCTCAGCAATGGCAAAAATGGACATTGTCTGTATGAACCATGAACCAAAATTGATAAACTTATGAATTCCTTGGATTAAGTTGATCTATATATCAACATCACTCACCACACAAAACTTCATCCAAAAATGTCATGTGGGCACAACCCAGTTTTTGAAGTATACATTTAGTTTTTCATAGTTTGTGATAGATATTATTTTGTCCCAAATGTACTCTAAAATTACTAAGTCTTCAGTGCCTGTTAGATTTTTTTAAAATGCTGAATAGTCAAATGTATTTAAGTCAATCAAGAAGAATTTAATTGTGATGCACATAAAAAATTAAATGCAAAAAAATTGCATCTATGACTTTTGGGGGGCCTAGTGTGCTTATGGCCCTTCATTCCACATTCAAGAACATTGTAAGAATGTGGTTAGTTTTAGTTTCATTTTGTTTGATTCTAGCTCTTAAAAGACATGCACAGTTTTCTGTTGGGTTCCAGTGCATTAGCTAACCACCATCAGTTGGTTTTTTTTCTACCTTGCCTACCAGCAACCCACAAGCAGGTTGTTATTAGATAGGTAGTAAAAACAGCCCTTACCTATGTTTTAACCATCTACTTACCTAGTAATTACTTATTTTCCTATCTACCTATTCTTACATAATTAGTTACCGAGGTGAAACCAAATATTAACTCAGTTGAAGTTCATCCATACCTGAGTAATAACAGGCATCCAGCCGATGGTGCACTGGTGGGTGCTGGTTCACTGTGGCCAACCAGCACCCACTAGTGCACCATCCACTGAATGCACCTTATGACTTAGTTGCGGATGAACCTCAACTGAGTTAAGATCTATTTTCACGTTTGCAACCCATTTTGTAAGAAGTAGATTCTATGTGTAGGTAGATTGGTATGAAAATAGATAATTATTAGCTGAGTACATGGTTTATACTAGTGTTGACACGTTCTTGATTTAAGGTAGGTCCATGTTTTAAGTCCATTTCTAAGGTATCCGGATCAAAAGTTTAACATTCTGTTAGAACAACCATTGGGAATTAATTGGACGGTGGAATTGATGTTTTAAATGTTTAAAAACTAAAACCCAAATTGGGGGTGTTGTCCTTCTTTAACAGGTTTAGGTTCCAGAGGTAAATAAATCCAACTTTTCACAAAAAAGAAATAAAAGCTTGACCTTCTTTTAATTCAAGTAATTAATTTTAATTGGTTATCAATAATTAATATTACATAATTTTTTTATCTTGAACTTTGTGAATTAGTTGAACAAACTAATGCTATATAAAAAGAATAGAAAAGGAAAAAGGTTTAATTGTGTGTAATTGGAATGGAATTGGACATACTCTTAAATCATACAAAGCCCCAATTTTGTTAGGAAAAGACTGAAACTGAAAGTTTTAAAAATTCAAATAACCAATCTTAGGACGGGACCAAAAGTTCCATTAAAAACTAAATAAGTTTCAAAACTGGGACTGGAGCTTAATTCAAAAAACCAAGAAGGGGACGACACTGATTTATACATAGGGCTGTTTTTACTACCTACTAACAATCTGCTTGTAAGTTGTTAGTAGGTAGTAGAACAGCAACTGAGGTAAACCACCATAGTTAGCTAGTGAACTGGAACCCAGTTCAGAAAACTGTTTTCCTAAAAACTTATCATCATCCATCACGGTGCTGGTTCAGCTGCCTTGATCGTTGATGCTAGAGAGCAACAATTCTAGAAATCAGTTCTATGTATGACAATTGTTGGATGGAATTTGAAGGGGATATCAAAAAGTTCATCCAGGTGGTAAGGGCTTACTGGTATTGGCCAATCCCAAGTTTTGGGACGGTTCTAGGTATGGTTCCTGAGTCCCCTGAATTGCTTGTACCACACTATGGAGGAACCAGAACTGAACTCAGCCTTAGAACCACCTTATGCTCAGATGTGAACTTGGGATGTGAACTTGAACTGGAACCTGACTGCACACTAGGAAAGCCTGGACAAGCAAACAAAACCAATTGCATGTTTCAGAACTGCCCAAAATTATGCTTCTTTGCTTTTGTTTTGGTTCTAACTTGGGATGGTCACAATAGAGTTATCTATAAAGTCCTGCGATTATGGGGCGAGAATGGCCAATTTCGGCATAATAAGGCATAAACAACGTGACTGGAAATGAAATTTTTTCAAGACAAAATAACTGGGACCCAAACTAGTTTCAGCATTTCATACTGAGATATGATAAAATGTTCTTACTTTATGGATACCACTGAAAGAGGGATAGGCGGGTGAAAGCAGGCCCAAAGACAGGGTGAAGACAGGGTGACTTTAGAGCTAACCCTAATGAGCGCCCCTTAATGTGTAGGTGCTGTGCAGTGATTTGGACTACAAGAAGGGCAAAGATAATTGTCAAAGCTTTGGATGGTGTATACACAGATGGCTGTTGGCAAAACCCGGAATGTTTCAAGTTATTGGGAACATTTTTTCCTGTGCCCTAGGTGTTCTCTTGTTGGAATGGTACCAATAAAAGGTTTAAACCAGGGTTGTGTGGTTTTTTCACCTCTTATTAGCCTTCACAGTGTGGGTTTGGAAGAGTTCTATTAAAAAGGATTGGTGTCACATTGGCAGTTCAATGGTTACTTTTTTAAAACAAGCATCCATCTGGACTTGAGTTTGAATATAGAAATTCAGATTTCCATCCCATACGCTTTACTAGATTATGTTGTTGATTTCCATTTGAATTTCAAGCCATGATTTACTAAAAAAGCACACATATCTAACTAAAGTAGCATAGTTGCCTAGAAAAAGGACTTGGCAACAAGATTGGGTGCTTGCACTTGAAAGGACAATACCATCCACCATCTCTCCACAATATCTTTTCATATGTTAGTACTTAAGTTGATAGTGGCCACTGAAAAAGAGAGATATGATAAAACAAGATCTTAAATATACAACAAATTTTCCCCAAAACTCTTGAATCATTACTAGTAACACTTGAATCACTACAACAATCAATCCTCTAAGCCATGGCCAAGGTTATATTTATAAAACTCTTTGCCTTTTGTGTGCATGGTTGGTTGTGTTTTGAAGAGGGTTTTCCTCTTGTTTGTGAAAAGTGCTCAGGATCCACCAATGGTCTCTTCTTTCCCACTGGTTGCATTCACAAACCCTGATATAGAGAACTTGGTAGAGTCTTGGGTGGTCTCGTTTTCAATGCCCCACCTGTTTGGATCCACAAACCCAGATAGAGAACCTGGTAGAGTCCTCCAGGGGTAGTCGGTCTCCTTTGTGATAACCCACCTGTTCAGATCCACTAACCTGGATATAGACCCTGGTATAGAGCCCCCTGATGTTGTCTAGAAAACCTGGATTCCTAAACCCTAAACATTTGAGCATGTACCCTGGCAGGCACCAGAGTTCTTAGCCATCCCTCCTGGCACTTCTTTCCTTCTATTTTGTATCCAATGGGAAAAATTGAAAAAAGAAAGCTACCCTGACCATCCAGAAGCTGCAGTGCTCTAGTGTATTAAAGCTATGACTACTCAGGAAACGCATGCTTGCAGTTTTCACGTCAAAAGAAGCAAAAGGAACGTCAGGATCCAAGACATGCTCAAATCATGCCAAAAAGTACAAACATGCAAAGTGCTCTTAAGAAGTGCAAGATAATAAGGAGCTCAAAAAAGCCAACAAATGTATCTCCTTTGGAAACTCCCTATGTGCTTGCTGGGAAGGGGAAGGGGGGGAATAAAGGGATAGAAGAAGACAGAGTTTGCTTTTAGAAAAGGTTTTCTTGGGTAACCAAAGGGAAAAGTGGAGAAGCCTTTACACATGAAAAAAGGGTTTCCTATGCTGAGGCAAAAACCACAAGAGAATGAACCACAAATAGTCATTACAACAAAATGCATGTGTGTACTTTAAATGATTTCATTGAATTTTGAGTGAATTCATTAGTCTCACTGAATAAAACCTAGTGAGGATGTAATGAGTTCACTGGTCCAGTAAACAAGGACCAGTAAACTGCACTCACAGTTTGTAATAATGAGTGTGTTTTTTTTTTAAAAGAGTAAAACAAATTCCCCATGGCCCCTTCCATTGCACACACACCTCCCCCTCCACCATAAAGCCTTCTATTGACCACACAATAAATTGATCACACAATAAGAAGTCCTTTTCAATCTTGGGGTGAGAATCTTTTTTTCTCCCAAAGATTCAGCTTGAAGTACTCTACAACTCTACTTTGCTGGATTTTCAAATTTCTGACGTTTTTGCATGATGTTTGGGCATGTTTGTAGAGGCTGGTCCATTTTTGTTGGATTGGAACTCTTTTGCTGCCAATGTCAATTCAGGGTTTAGCCCAGCCTTCTGTAGTGCAATGGATTCTAATATGATAGACATGTCCAACTATGTTGATCTGGGTTTTTTGGCTGGAAGAGATACATTCTCCGGATGAAATGACACCCAACTATCTTCATCAAATGAATTTGCATGCACTAGGTTTTCTAGTTCATGTGATCCAGCATTCTCCATATGAAATAAGTAAACACTAAACCCTAAGACCTAATCCCTTGACCCTTCATGAAAGACCTCCAAGTTAAATGAAAGAATCTGTAACAAGTGCCATGAGTCATGTTGGGCAGGGGGAAGTCCAAGCAGCAGAAGCGAGGGAAGACCCTGCTGGGACTGGTGAAGTATGCTCAATCTTGATCTGGGTTATTTGTAATCGTTTGGCCCTTCCTTGTTTTCCAGTGCCCGTCACTTGGGCTACTGCCCTCATGCCTAGGCACCTCAAAACAAGGAAGGGCCTCTAGCCCTAAACTTCTCTTATACATAACTCTCTGTGGATGGTGCAAATAAATACACAGTGCAAATCCATCATTCAAAGTTGTGAAAGTCTAGGCTTCGTGGAATGCCTATAGGCTATGGTTCAATGCAGCAATACTGTATCCTAGAGTTGTAGAAAAAATTATAAGCATTAGAGTTATACATAAAGTCTTGCGATTAGGGGCCGAGAACGTTTCGTTTCAGCATAGTAGGGCATCATGACTGGGAATGAAAATTTCATGAAACGAAATAACTGGGACCCAAATTAGTTTTTCTAGCAATTTTGGTGGTAAACTGAGTTTCATCCTGTCTTTCCTTTTTCCTGAGCGCCTCCACTGCTGCTACATATATTTTCATCGCTCGTACCTATACACCTACCATAATTAGTCTCGAACCTTGTGGATTTAAATGCTGTTTCACACTGAGATTTAATAAAATTTTATTACTTTGCAGATACCACTGAAAGAGGGTATAGAGGGTGAAAGCACGCCTAAAGACAGGGTGAAGAGAGGGTGACTTTTACTGATAACTCTAATAAATCGTTACAATAGCTAGGCATCCACATTCTAGTCAGCGAACGAGTGAAGCTGCATGATAAATCAATTTACCTGGCGCTGTGGGGGCCTGAAAGGTTGGAGTAGGATAGCAACTGCATTACTGGGTTCAAAGTTAACTCCCCACTTTAATTTGACCCAATTGGGTGTTGAATCTCAGGGTTTATTTAATTTGATCCAATTAATAACTCAATTGCACCAACTTTGCTGAGGGCCAAAGTTTTTTGTTAAAAGTTTTCTTCAAGAGAAGCCCATAATCCAGAGTATGCCATTCAACCTTCGAGAATTTGAAGTCAAATTTTCCACCCAATTAGGATACCACTATACTATCTACAACATTAGTAGGGGAGTACCTGTGAGGCACACTTACTATTGAAAACCTACCAATGTGGTCTTGGTAGGGCTTGTTTGTGGCAGTTGCTCTATATCATTAGTAATATAGAGCAACCGCCACAGGTCCATGATGAGAATGTCTTTGGACTCCCAAGTCTCACACCATGCCCAGAACCCATGAACACCCCACTGCTGAATTGAGGCCATCCAGTTGAATGAACATCAATTTTAGAACCCCCGCTCACTTTTTAGAACCCTCAGCTAAGGGGAACAAGAACCCAATGAGAAAAATGTCATGTCCATGCATCATCCATCCGTGGTAGTGTGTGTGTGTTCATGTGGTTCACTCTGGCCACAGTCTTGTTGGTATTTGAATGTTTGAATGCAGGATATATTGTTCTCATGTTATAGCAACTGCTACCTCAGTGTGAACTAACCTTGAGGTACTTTTTGTGGGTGTGCTTGAAGATCACCTATTTTTCATCATGAAGTTCAAGCTACTTGTAGCATTAAGGTATGGTAGACCCAAGTACTTGGTTGCAGAGAACTTGCCTAAAGGCATGGCCCAGCAAATTTATGTCTGACACTCCATAAGCATGAATGGTGGAGGATGTTTGGAGTACACCAGACCAACAAGGATTGGGCTAGTGCACGGATGACAAACTCCAACCCAGATTCGCAATCCTGTTATGCTTACACTCCTTTGGGGATAAGACCGGAGATGCCTTTTTCGTGTAGCCTTTGGGCAGCTGGGTCTCATTTGCTCAAATTTAACCAGCAATACTGTGGTGAATTCTACTCACCTGAATCAGCTTATGCCTCAAAGCTTTTATATATAAGGGAATAAAACTCCACTCCTCTGATTATCTACAGTAATTTAATCATTGCAAGGTCCTGACTCCTGTCCAGTGTTGTGTGGGTATGGATGTATGGAACATACCAGTTGATAGTGATGAAAACCTGCCAATCCTCAATAAAATAAAGCACCCAAAAGAGGGGGAGAAAAAGGGACATGATGGAAGGACTCAAGTTGGCAACCAATAAAAACCTTCAAAGAGGGTGGATCACTAGGGGAGTGGGAACAAATCAAATACCGACCCTTCCCCCTCCCCTTTCACAAAAAGCATATCAAATAAGGAGATACAGAGAAGGGAGGAATATTTGAAAGAACGTCTAGCCTAAAATAACCCTCACTTATAATAATAACATGACTTGAAATAGAGGTTGCCTATGTTTGTTACAATGTCGTTGACATCTTTTGTTTATAAAATAAACACAAAACTAGAAGACAAAGGCTTTTAGTGCCTTTTGTTCTTCATGTCATATTGGCACATCAATGAAAAAAATTGTCAAGTTGCTAATGCAAACACTCAAAAACCTCAATGGCTAAAGGGAAAAACATGTACGTTGTGTATCAATGGTGATAAAGGTCATCCTTAGTTTGAGCCACAATTGTTGTGACAATCCCACGAGATAGAGCCACCTGCGAAATCAAATTTGTTCAAATGGGGTCAATGATGATAATGTTAGGCAATGTCCCAACACCATCCATTGAAACCACAATGTCGATCCACTAATGCAAAAACTAAAAGGCAAGCAATGAAAGAACATGAGTTTGCTCACATAAAATGTGAAATCCCACATCCTTTGTGATAGATGCAAACACATCTTATACATCATAGGAAGCCATCCTTTAACCAACATGGGTGCAATGAAGAAGGTGGATCCCTATAAGGTCTAAACATTGCCCACAAATGCAATGTGAAAATTGATTTGTGATTTTTAAAAACTAAATCGTATTGGCTTAGTTTGAATATTAGATCACATGGTAACAAATTTCATACCCAACATGGGTGCAATGAAAAAGGTGGATCCCTATAAGGTCTAAACATTGCTCACAAATGCAATGTGAAAATTGATTTGTGATTTTTAAAAACTAAATCATATTGGCTTAGTTTGAATATTAAATCACATGGTAACAAATTTCATACCCAACATGTTAATGCTATGAGATTTTTTTGAAACTTTCATTCTAACCTCATCTTAGTTTTAGGGTCCAAGGTTCATGTTTGGTTGGTTTGTAATAGGTATACATTAAGTACCTCATATTAAATTGGTATTACATTAAGTTCCTACCATGCAAGTATTGGTATGTGGCTGGTAATACTTCATGTTTTTACTAGGCAAGTAGTAAGATGAGATTGGTATTGCTTTAAATAATTTCCATTAAAATACACAAAACCTATTGACTTAACAATTAATGATTATTTCACTAGCCCCATTGTTCATTCTAGCTTCTAAAAGTTTAACCAACCCCAACAAAAATCTCTCTTTCCTAAAAAATTGTCACATGATATAAGAGCAATAAATCAATCATCATAATAAATTCATGACAAACCTTCACATTGCCCAAGCATTGATGGCACCACTAACATTTGCAACTCTTGTGGTTCCAAGTTCATAAATTTCCAAAGCATGCAAATGAAAACAAATTGTTGTTAAAGAAGAATGAAATTTTTGTTGCAACTTCTTACACATTAATTAGGACCCAAACATGGGGAATGGTAAAAAAAACAACATTGTTTGGGATTGGGTGTGTGAAAACTATAATGAAATAGATTGATTTGTGGTGTTGAGAGACTTTCAAGACAATTGAAACAGGAGGTCATAATAGATGATGTCACCGAGTTTTATGTTCCTATGGGTCCATGGTCACAATAATCAAACCTAGGAGCTTTCAAAAAAATATTTTCCAAAAAGTCATTAAAGTTGTACAAGTTGAAACACCCAAAACTCAATATCTTCACCTTCTTCATATGTTGGTTTGTGCTAAAGGATGTGCTCAAGTGGTTGGATGTGCAAAATGATTTGAAAAAACCACCACTAGTAAAAATATCATGTTCAACATTTGTTGAAAGGCAATATCACCAAAAGAAATGTGAAAAGTAATGATTCAATGTGCAACAAAAACCCAATTGTGACAAACATAGATGACTACAAAATGTTCTACTCACTTAAAACAAGTGCCATTGAACAATTAGTCATAATTTAGACACCACATGGCATGGAAGTCACAAAATCTTATGATTGTAATCCATTTTCTCATCCATTACCATGGATGAACATGAATATGACATGAACTTTATGTAGTGTATGTGCAACTTGACTTTGCAACTACATTTATGACTACATTTGTGAATAAATTTGCAATTACATTATGGATAGTTCCATGATACAGAATGCCCTAACCTACCTTAGCTTCCTATGCCTATTTACCTAAGTAAAATAACAAGTAGGTACATCAAAATTGCATATATATTCTAGCTTATCCAACCTAATTTAACCTAAGTTAACTCTTGGGTGCAATATAAAGACTTGAACTTTTCACCTCCATGAGGATAAACAAAGTTTTAAACCATTGCACCAACAATTATAAGGTGATAAACTTTGTTAATTTATTTATTTCACATTTTATTACATACACTATAATCACATAGGTAGTGAAAAAGGTAGGTAAATATGTAGGTAGCTTATAGGTTGGTAAGTGGGTGAACCCATCCTCCGATGGCATCATTAAAAAACCACCTCAAGGAATGGTCAAAGAACCAAAAATTGCCAAATCATTTTCCTAGGCCCTTTATTTCAAATGTTTACCCAATAATACATTTGTTTTTCTCATGTTTATTAATTGCATGCACTGATATATGGCTTTAAGTTTATTTTGAAATTAAAAAATTGGAAATTTTAAAAATTTTGTATTCCTAATTAAAATGGTCCTTTCAAAAATTAGTAACCTTAATTTTGGAAATTCATAACTAAATTATATTTACTCAATTAATTGCCTAATAAAAACATAAAAATAGAATGACTTCCAAATTACCTTAAGTTTAAAATTTTAAATCATGTTTCAATTATGTGTTCCTAACCAAAAAGTTCAAAGAAAGGATCCAACATTATGTTCTTAAATTTTTCTTAAAATATAATGATTAAGAACATCAAAATATCCAACATTCATGATATTATTGAAATTTCAAAATCTATGGAACCTAATAAATATATTCATTGAAAAAATTTATGAAAGTGTTTATTCAAATGTTTCTTATGATTTTTCAAAGTTCAATGAATCTAGGAAAATCAAGGTGTGACATTCCCAATGGGGGCATCCAAGGATGGGCTTGCCTAAGTAGATGATTTACCTACCTACATGAATGGCCTGCCTGGACCAAGTAAATAATCTACCTACCCACATATATGACCTACTTGGACCAAGTAAATATTCTACCTACATCCTACCTATCCACCTATTTACATACTTACGAAAGGGTTTACCTATTAATTTACCTACCCAAATAGATGGTTAACATACCTACCTACCTAGGTAGATGGTATATGCATAAACCTATGCACTTGCTTACCTAGTTACTTTCCACTACGACAAAAGGTGTCCTTGTACACTAAGTGATTTCACTTGATGTTGAATGAATTCATTGGTCATAGAGAATGGGACCTAGTGGGGAAATAGTGAATTCACTGGCCCAATGAACAAGGACTAATGAATTGCACCCACATTTTGTAATAGTTACATATTTAAATACATGGGTCACATACCTATCTATAAAATTATTTAAGTAGGCCATACTTAATTACCTACATAGGTGTTTAAGTACATAAATTGTTTCCCCACCAACGTATTTATTTGGGTTAATGGTCTATGTATATACCTACCAAATTACCTAGCTACTTAGTCAGGTAAATGGCCTACCTACTTGGGTAGGTGGCTTACCTACCTACCTACTTACCTAAGTAGATGACCTACCTAATCACCTACCTACCTAAATAGATGGCCTACCTACATACCTACGCATTTATTTAAGTAGATGACCTACTTACACATTACCTTCCTAGGTAGATGGCCTATATGTACTTACCTAGATATTCAAGTAGATGCCTTATTTACCTCGGTAAATTGCCTACCTATTTATCTAAGTAAAAACAAGGTGGGTAGGTAATAGGTGCCCACCCTAACCTATTTTATTAAACCTACCTAATCTTGCTTAACCTTTTAATACATCCTCCTTCATCACTACCTAACATACTAGACCTCCCTAGATTAGTTAACTACCTAATCTACCTACTAGCCAATAAATTAACAAATGTACATTTTGAATTGCAATAACAAAGATGCCACATGTCATTTCATCATTTATGTATAGTTGCAAATATAGTTGCAAAAGCAACTTGGTTGTCAATTGTACCATCAGTAATGGATGACATGTTTTTTTTTCATCAAATTTTTCATCTAAACTTGTGTTAGTCACAAATTGTATTCACATATATGATTAAAGTCTAAATTCATCAAAATGTAATACATATGTGACTATGTGAACAAATCCAAAAGATGAAATATATTTCATCCATGAGAAATCCCATTGATTTTTGAACCATGTAAATTGCATGAAATTAATGAACCCATAATTCAAAAATCAAGCAACAAAATAGGATTCTCTTTGTTGGAAGACATTTTATTCAATAATCTGATTGTATAGGCATATGGGTAATATCAAACAACTTTTCAAATTTTAATGATGCATTTTAATCCCATTTCATAATTTTTGTACATGTGATACATGTTCCTTTGGCTCCATGTAATGTTCTATGCACTACCCATATATAATTGTATTAATAATTATACCTTTAGTATTTTACAAGAAGATTTATGAAATTTTGTAAATAGAACATCCATTATTTCAAATTTCAATGTGACTTTTGTAAATGTAAATCACTTCTCAGTTAATGAACTTCAAACCACCAATAGAACTTAGAAGGAAGAAGTTTGATATTACTCATGATTCAAATTCAAAGGAAATTTGAACTTTAATCAAATATATACATATGCATATCATAATGTCATATGTTGCATCATATCATAGTTATTGTTGTTGGTTATTCATTTTAACAATTGTAAATCTTTAGCTTGAGTGTACATAAAATTGACTACATGCCCACATTATGCTAAACATCCATTCCATTCATCATCAATTATAGAAACCACTAAATTGCAACTACACATGTTGTCACATAAACTAAATAGTTACAAATATGGATTATAGTTGAATTTTTAATTGTTAAAGACCATTAGTTGTTTAAGAAGTGGTTGCATAGGACAAGAATTTTTCTAGTGTAATGGCCTTTTGTTAGCCCAAGTGAAGTCATTTTCAAACTCTAAAAGATAAAACATTGAAAATTTTGACATTTGCATGATTTTAAAAGACATAAGTTTCCCAAAAAAACCCAATAGATGTTAATTCAAATATCACTAGCCCAAGTGTTAAATGTTTGAAATATGAAAAGGTGAAAAAATGGGCCAATAGGATGATGAGCCATTGATTGGTTGAAATTTGGCTCGTGTTATTGGCCAAAATGTGATGCAAGTGTGACTATGACTCTTTATTGGTCCAAGTGTTAAAGTTTGGGATGTGAAAGGGTTAATCAAAATGACAAATTTGATGAAGAGGCATTGATTAGTTCAAATTCCCCATGCATGGGTAATTGTAATGTATTACCTTGGATGAAATGAATTGCCATTGTGGCAAGTTTTTAATCATTGTTGCATATAATTTATATTTTATTGGATATCACAAAAAAGAACTCACGTATGTTAAGCTAACACATGAAATCTTTCAATAATTGAAAAACACAAAAAAAGTATTAAAAGGTCCACCTTAGAATAACTTTAAATGGATTATCACAATCCAAAAAATGAATATGCAAAATTATGAATATGAAATTGTATCTCATGAAATGTTTGTGGAATTACATATTTGAGTTCATACCACCATACTTTAAACCATTTTTAACACAATCATTAAAAATTGTGCTTGAAAAATCAATCTAAACATTAAATTTTACTTCGCCATAAGATTAATAGCCATATCTTATAACAAAGTCCATTTTGATATTTAAATTGATGTTTTTCAAAATTAGTCTTTTATTAATGTGTTTGAAAAAGTTTAAACAATGGTGGTATGAACTCCAAAGTGTAAAAAAATATGTTAAGTTAACATGATTTGAACCAATTTGTTGAATTTAATTTTTTTAAAAAGAAATTATAAAATGTCACTTTGAGTCCACCTTAGTGTGCTTTTAGTAGTGTTTCACCAAGTTATGTAAAAGGGAAAATATGATGAAGTAAATTGATTAACTGAGGAAACCAATTTTATGATTTAAATGAGTTTTCAATGATGAAAATCATTCTAAATTTCAATGACTTCAGTTTTGTTGGTTTGAAAATTGTAAAACCACAATTGTGCACATCACCTTGTCAAAAGGTTTTTGATGGCATCAATACTCTCTAGCAAAAGATCAATCCCATAGTTTGGGTTTGATAATGTTTGATCCTAAAACAAAACAAACACCTAGATTAATATCAAGATCTCACCTAAAAAAAAGGAGGGAACCTACACCTACCTACTCCTCGAGAATGCGAAATATTACACTACTCATGCGCATTAGATGCCTCACACTTTTAAGCAGCACATGTAAGAACCAGTGTTGTGTGTGTAAATGGTTTGGAACTTACACTCTATGTAAGTGTAAATCCCATAATGAAATTTATTTACACTCCATGCAAGTGTACGTGTATAAATTTTTTTTACATTTGTGTAAGTGTAAAAATAAATTCATTCATAAAGTTTTACATAGTCCGATAAAAAAATGTAAATGTAAATATATTTATATTTATATGATTTTACATGGCTCTGTAAAACAATGTAAATACATAACAATATAAAAAATGTAATTTTTACTTGAGGAGATTCAAAAAAATAAAAACATCAGCATTCAAGGGTGGGGGGACCTCAGTTTTTGTGGTGAACTGAGTTTCAACCTGTCTCCCATTTTTCTTAGCGCCTCCATTACTGCTCCTACTTGTAAAGCCACTATAATTAGTCTTGAACCTTGTGCATTAGATGCTGATTTTCAGCATTTCATTCCCAGATCTAATGCATTTTCTTACTTTATGGGTACCCCTGAAAGAAGGGTTTGGGTGAAAGGAGGCCCAAAGACAGGGTGACTTTACAAATAATTTTAGTATTTACATTTACACGTCCCAAGACATTTACAGAGGGCCATGTAAGTGTATGTGACAAATATTTATACTGGCCTCATGTGAGTGTAAAAATATATATATTCACTGCAACAGAATAAGTGTAAGTGTAAAAAAAATTGACAGGTAAGTGTAAATCATTTACACTTACACTGGATTTACAAGCACAACACTGATAAGAACCCTGAGGCTCGACTTGACTTGTGCCTCATCTTAAGCAGCTCCAGCAGTGCTCAATATGTGCCTACACAAAAATATTTCTCACATCCAAGTTTAGTTATTTATATTTTCAAACCGCACCCCTGAAACTGGGACTGCAAATAGGTAGGAGATTACCAGTGTTGTGCGGGTATATCTTTTATTTACATATATTCACGGGGCATGGGAAGGGTATATCTTTTAGCCTAACATATTTTCTTAAAATTAATATTCACTACTGAAGAGTATACCCATAGTATATCCATCTGAAAAAATTATATCCTATTGGTTTCATTGGGTTGAGGGTTTATCCATTTCAAATACAATGGATTTCAATACCATTATGTTTTAAAATTTTCCTAATAATTTCAAAGTGTGAACTTTTTAAATTCTTACTAAATAATCTAAAAGTATATACTTATTTTCTTACCCCAACCCTGGGCAAATTCATAGAAATTACCCACACCCTACCCATCTACCAAAAATTATAATGTTTTATACCCAAAACCTAACCTGATGGGAAAAATGAGTTTTAATATACCCCTAAGAAATATAAAAAACAGTATACCCACAAACACTGGAGATCACTAATAGCAACCCATCTGGACCATTCGTTCCGATTGGCCAGTGAGAAATAGGGACCACAAGTCATATCGTGTTTATTACACTCTTCTCTGGCAAGTGTTGGGCTTTGCCGTACCCTTTACCAGCCTCAAGAAACTGTGCTAAAATGCTGCGCGAAAACCATTTGAACCATTTCTCGAACGAGCATGTTCTGACGTTTCTTCATCCAAATTTAATGTGCAGTATCACATACTAAGCACCGCTGGAGCTGCTCTTAGGCCGCTTAGTTTGAGAATGTCCCCACCTTGAGGCTTTACACTACACATTTATGCTTTTAAGCAAAAAATCAGACTGCATCGTCGACGTGCCAACCAGCAGCGCCCAGATGTCAGTCGCGTGCCACCCGCCTACTATTCCTCTGCAAATACAAATGTCCATCGCCGCTCGCTCTTCTGCACACACTTGGCTGACTTTCAGATGCGTGCATCTACCCCGCGCACTATCTCTCTCTCTCTCTCTCTCTCTCTCTCTCTCTCTTTACTCCAATGTGATCTTCTTCTTCCTGCAAGCAACCGATTTATAATCTTAGATGCAGTATAAGACGTTGTTCTTGCCACGTTCCCCGAGAATGAGACTGTGCTATTTAGAGCATCCGCAGCGGTGCTCAATATGTGACCCTGCATAAATATTTCTTACATTTAAGTTCAGTAGCTTGTACAACGCCGGTAGAGTAAAATTATTGAAGCACGCTGCATGCCGGGATTAATGATCAGTAATGAGCCTATAGGAGACAAACCGATAATCAGGGGCTTGCAAGTAGACAAAGCAGCTGCCAGTGTAGTACTACCCATGATGTCCTTCGTTGATCCCGGGCAGGCGTCCAAAGAAGATCAAGTTCCCCCGGGGGGGGGGAGGGGGAATTTTTTTATGCATACATATAGACAGTTGCTTCTTCCTCTCCCTCAACGGCTTCCAACAATAGTCTGAAGACCGTTAGAAGACCTTTGCGGGTCGACTGATGATTCATCTATAGCTAGTGTCGGAAGTCTTTGCGGGAGAGGGTGAACCAGGTGTTTCGACCTGCCTGCATGACGACAGAGTAGTAGAGGTTAGAGGCTTCTATGGGAAACATTATGATCACCAACTTGAGCAGATCGATCATATAAAATTACTAGTAGTGTACTAGAGGCCGTTCTTCTTCCGCTCCCTCAAAGGCTTCCAGCGCTGGTCGACATGAGTAACTAGTAGCTGCCTGATCTACAGCTATTATTTACTGATCAAAGTCTTGTGTCAGAAGCCTTTGAGGGAGAGGGTGAAATACTTGCTTCCCATTAAATGCATTGCATGGATATGTTGTATGTCTCTTCATCCAGCAAGCTTCGGCAGAGTCAAAATCAAAATCAACCATGGCATAGATCAGCGTCTCCACCAACACACTCCACACCACATTTTGCAGGACGAATCTTTGTAGAACTTTGGCCGACAGGCTAAGTAAAAGGGGTGTGGCTCAACGTTCAGTTTTGCTCAAAATGCCGAGGGTGGCAAAAGTCACAACACAGTCTAATTACACCTCCTCTTGATTGGCCAGATAGATGTTACTGATTGGTCCAAGTGGTTTGTTTTATTAGTAGGTTCTGACCTTCTACCGTGTCCCAGGTTTCATGTTTATGGGAAAGTTCTGTTGTTGCAGGGTCAAAAGCCGAGTATGGGTGCCGCAGCTGTTCCTCTTAGACTGTGCAAGTGTAGGTACGTACTCATCACTCTTAACGACGTTCTCAAGTTGATTGAGTAGTTATACTCGAACGTTGTATGTATACAACAATTTATTTCTTCACGGAGCTCATTTAGGAATTTAGATTTTCGTAAGTTTGGTTCGAGCACATTTTCTTAGGGCAGGATTATGATGCTAGTCATGTAATTCTGAACCTGGTAGGCTGTGATTGGTGTACTGGCGCAGTTGATGTTGTGTTTATGATGGTGGCTAACATGTAATGAAGGCCGGAGGCGGCAGAATTGAAGCTGGTGCTTAATTCATGAGTGTAGCCGTGGCATACGAGGCGAAAGCAGCTGGCAGCATTAAAGTTGGTGTAAAGATGGCGTGTGTGGGCGAACGTGTGAGTTGCAGCCAAGATAATGGACACTAGTCAGAGATTTTGGATACATATATGGCTATGTATCAATTATTCTGATAAGTATGCAGCTTTGGTATATACTTTGTGATCCTTTGTGTAACTAAACAAAGTTGCAGAGCAAACGGACACTGTTACTTGAAAATAGCCTCCATTACATGGCTATGTTACTGTAATGGTTTCAACTGCTAAATTACATTTGAGGTACCAGTTTTAGTTTGATGGGTGGGGTTGCAAAAAGTAAAGAACTAAACTTGGATGTGGGAAATATTTTTGCAGGGCACCGCTGGGGATGCTCTATGTAAGACGATTAAGTGCCTGACAACATCTGCACTGCAGTACTGATCAGGACTGTGTGTTAATCTTCAGAGAGATATATCATTCTCGCCTCATGCTGCAGACATTGTGGCATGGACATGAATCAATCATGCAGACTTACTGCACTCTTCATGCAGGATGATCACAAGACCAAATGGCTCTGAGTCCAAGAGCTGGGGTGAATATTTCAGGTACCTTTGTTCATATTGAGGGTATGTAGATGAAAAAACTGGGGTCCAACTAGCTGATCTAATGGGAAATAGGATGTCTCCAGTTGGACACATGGTACTAATTATTGCAAACGTTGGTATCCATATGGAGTGGATTATGTGCCATGTATATCTGATCTTGAAGCCAATGGCATACCATGCACCACTTGTTGTGGAATTTGGCATAAAACAAAATCCCAGTGTTCTATGGAGGGATATAACTACCTGCTCTAATTTGTACACTAGATTTTTGATCATGAATCATGATAGATTCAGAACTCAAGTTCATTCGGTTACAATAACTAAACCTGAATACCTAATGACAAAAACTGCTGAGAGGAGTGAACAAATTTTCCTAACAAAAATGGCTATAGGATGTAGTACTATTGGAGGCTGATTCCCTGGTGGCTTGTTGAGAGAGCTTGCATACCAAGGGACTTCTAATTAGTCTGCCCAGCCCCTAAACCCCTTGGATGGGTCACTAAGAGACCCTACCACAACACTAAGGACACTGATTTTGGCATCAATTTTCCAATTTTCAAGAGCAGTTTGTCATTGCATCAATCTAGTTGACCAGAGAACTGCAATCTGTTGGTGGCCTGCTATGAGCTCTAAGAAAAGACTGAGAAAGAACTGCTAAAGTTGTTATTAATACCGTGATTCTCTAAAATTACTGCTATATTTGGGCATTACATGAGCATACATGAAAACTCTTTAAACTTAAACTGAGGTTTAAATCCAAAAAGACACCTTTCCATGCCTCTTTAGTTAACTGATTCTGAGCTAGGATGAAATATTATGGGATCTTATAGTTATCTCACCTAAACCAACTATAATAAATCATAATCACTAGAATTTATAAAATCTCTGGTGCAGTTCCTAGACCAATTCTTCCAACTTGTAAAACTTTCTGTTTTCGTTGTTTTAGAAAAAAACTTGGAAGGCCAATAAAGTTTAAAATGGCATCTGGTTCAACCCACGTTACACAAAATCCCGAAAGCTATACTGTGTAGCACTAGTTATGTACAACCAATTAAAAGTCGCCTTAAATGTATGTCTGTTTATTTTCTTGAAAATTTTGTGCTTATCAGCCCAAGTAACTTTGCCTAGGTTAAAAAGGGACAGGGATCTGATTCAGGGTGCAGTTCCATTTCCTGTTTTGAGCATGTTGCATGGTCTGCATCAGGTCTTGCAGTTTTCCAGACTTTCCTGTAAGGTACCTACGAATGGGATTGAAATCTGATCAGAGAACCCAACCAGCACTCTAAACCTGCAAACACTGGTTTGAACAATGATCAAGTTACATGCCTACATAATTTGTTGGCTCGAAACCAACAGCCACAGTAATCCAGCACACCATGAAGGATGAATGGTAAGTGGTCAAGAAACAGTTTTCTGTCCAGTTCCAGTTCGCCAGCTAACCATGGTGGTTAGTTCCATTGCTTTTTTTCCTACCTACCTACTAACAACCCACAAGCAGGTTGTTAATAGGTAGGTAGAAAAAACAGCCTTTACCTATGTATAAACCATCTACATACTTACCTAGTAGTTATCTATTTTCCTACCTATTAACTTATATATGAGACCTATTTTCCTACAGAATTGGTTGCTAAGGTGAAACTAAATGTTAACTCAGTTGAGATTCATCCACAACTGAGTAATATCAGGCATCCAGTGGACGGTGCGCTGGTGGTTGCTGGTTCACTGTGGCCGTAAATAACATGGTACAGGTAATGCTTTAAACTTTACACCTGCTCCGTTCATTGGTACTCATAGAGTACCTGCTGTTACTCAGTTGTTAACAGTTATACCTTGAACTTCTGGTGAAAGATTCATACATGCACGTCCTTGGGCAGAAAAGGTGCACCATAGTATTACCAAAGAAGACTCCTACATTTGGGTCAAGATGTAATAGTACGTAGAAAGGGCATCCCTTTAACTCAATTCAGGGACGGTACATGCTATAATGAAGGAGGCATTTTCCATCTTGTATGCTCACTTTCCACAAGCTCTTTATATGCTAGTATTATGCTGTCAGTTTCAGCACCCAAGTGTCCCAACAATTGTTCTTTTGAGTGTCAAAATATCTTGACACCTCACTTTTTGTCTTCCAAATTTTTGGCATCAGGAGACTAGATGTTTTCTTTGGCTGAACATGCTATCCAAGTAGGTTTTAAGTTAGTGGAAAAATATGAGTTCTTGAAGCAAAGAAGGAAAGGAGAGAATGAAGATGATTTTTTTCATCAAGGCAAAGTCGATGTAAATTATTTTGAAAATTCATACATATTATGAGAAATTTCCCACAAATTGCAAGAAGGAAAATTTGAATTAATTTGTCTCAAATGTGACATCAGTGCAGGGTAGATATGAATAGGTGTGGAGTCTGGACCAGTTTTGAGCAGATATCAAATTTTTTTAATATCTGGCAGTTTCAATCTTTTAAATGATTTAAAAAACCAGGTTGGATTTTTAATTTTTATTGCTTCTAAATTGTAATGTCTATAAGGATGTTAAATTTCTTTTCAAAAACCAGAATGTGGATTTCACACTTCCGAATGTCCTAGAAATAGTAAAGTCTCCCCTAAAGTTTGGTTCAAAACCGAGTGAGATAAGAAAAAAAACTTGCCCAAAAAAAAACATCAGCATTCAACCATGGCTGAAACTTAGAAAAACACCATTTTCTGAGATAAACTTAGTTTCATCCTGTTTTGACCCTTTTTCCTGAGCGCCTTCAGTGCTGCTACATATATTTTCACTGCTACTACCTGTACAATTATTATAATTGCTCTCGAATCTTGTGCATTAAATGTTGAGTTTCAGTATTTCATACCTAGATTTAAGAAAATTTCACTACTTTGTGGACCTCATTCAAAGAGGGGATAGGGGTTAAAGGGGAAAATGTCAAATTGGCCAAGGGTCTTAGACGTAGCCAGTATCAAAAGTACTGCCACGATTTTTTTGCCCAGTTTGCCCTTTGCACAATGCAACAACGCAACAATTACAACATGAAGCATGAAGGAAAGTAGCAACAGTGCATGGAAGGAAAGTAACAGCAGGATGAAAGGAAGCAGTAATAACAACGCCAAGGAAAGTAGCAGCAGCAAAAGGAAGTAAAGTAATAGTGAAACGAAGGGAGGCACCAACAAGCACCAATGTGACATGCAAAGGGAAGTAAGCGACAAATCCAAGAAGACACACAATGTAAGGAAACCAAAAAAAAGGGGTGCTTGGGCCCATTATAAAGTAGTAGTGGCAACATATAGGATTTGAGGCTGTCGCATTTTGAGAAATGGTTGCGACAAACTCTCAATCTAGTTTTTTTTCCCCCCAAACCTAGCCACCTAACCCTGATATTCGAGTTTGGGCAAGGAATTGATATCACGCCCATGTTTCAAAAAAATTGATATTAAGATTGAAATTTGAATATTACATGTTTGAATCTCATAACCTTAAAATTTGAGGACCCAAATATCACCGCTGATATCACAATCTGTGATCTAACAGATATCTAATGTGATATCTGACATGATAACTCAGTTTTCAGGTACTGTATCTGCCCAACACTAGTCTAGACTGTGGATATCCATATAAGTAAATGCATATATATGCCGCCTATTGTCATGCATGATCATCAATGTTTATGACAACACAGATTTATTTTTTGAGAATCCTTAGGAGGGCTCAGTATCTGACCATGAAAAAAAAATCTCACATCTAAGTTTAGTTATTTATTTATTTCCAAACTCACCCATAAAACTAAAACAGGGACTGCCAATAGGTGGGAGACTGCTAATAGCAAGCCACCTAGACCAATAATTATGATTGGCCAATCAAAAACAGGGAGTACTAGTCAGATCATTTTTGTTACACTCTTTTTCCAGCAGCTATTAGGCTTTTCTGTGCTTATTACAAACCTGGGCAAACTGCAAGTTAAACTGGCATGTTTTGAGTTTCTTCAACCAAATTTATCTGGACAGGGTCACATATTGAGCACTACAGGGGATTCTCTAATAGGTGGATCCATATATGACTTTAGGGATCCACTTTGTGGAATTTGATGCCATCTATGACACCAGAGAAATGCATATGTCTTTGGACCTTGCTGACTCATAACTTTAAGAAAGACTATATAAGTACATACAAGTATCATAGGATGTTCACTTTCTCTGCAGCGTAGCAAAAGTGCGGAGCATCTTCAGATGGATTTCAACTCAATTGATGACACTTTTTGTACACCGCCATTTTAAAACAGTAGCCAGTATACAGACCTTTGGTGACACCCTCCCTGACAAAAGAAGGAAAGCGCGAAATTTGCTGCCTTTGTTTTTAAAAGCAAAATTTCACCGGAAAAAAGAATTACTGTCAAGTTTTGGCGATTTGTGGCCCAAAAATAAAGACCGGTTCACCTTTTGTACATGTAGACAATAACATAACATGTTTGCTGAGGAAGAAACCTCAACTGAGTGAACTCCATTTTCTCTGTACTTGTCACAAAGTGAGAGCTTAGAAGTTGATAATATTCACATTTGTACCAAACACAAAAGACAATAAAACACAATAGCATGAAATTGCTGACATCAAAGACAATAAAGTGAAATTGCTGACCCCTGAGGAAGGAGGCCTGATGGCTAACTCGCCATGAACCCCTTGGGTGTAATGAGAGGTTCTTCCAGTTGGCCTCATAAGTTCAATGTGTAGCAACTGATTGGCAAGTTCACCGTCCTACATGATTGATTCAAGGATGTTCTCATCTTTTGGAATTGTCGGTTTTGCAAGCAATGATGGTAAAAAAAAGCGGTAAGTATTATGTGATTTGCCACAATGATGCTGGTGTTATAATGAGCAATCTGTACCTCATCTATCCAGCATGTACATTGTACAATGTCAAAGATAAAGCACCTTCAGTGCATAGAGGAGCCAGTGCTTTTCTTTATTTTCTCAATTTTGTGACGTAAGCTAGCATACGAGTTGTATCTGAGGTTTTTTTTTCCAAGTTTTTGCTTCCATGTTAGTTGCAAGCATCCCATTTGGGATGTAGCACTAAATGGCAACTGGTTTTTAGGACTTGTTCCAAATAACAAATTTCTTTCTATAGTCTATCTACTTACTTATTGCAGTCAGGAATGAAAAAGTGGCAAACCTGACTCAAAACTGTTCTTTTTCTTTTGACAATATTTTTTCAAATAAAAAGAATCTTGTAACTAAATATCCTCTTTTTTCAAAAATAAAATTGACAACAGAGTGAAGATTAATCAATCTAAGTCCCCCTACAATAGTGCAAATAAAGAACCACAGCCTTCAGCTTTTAAAGTCTAAATCGATCCCCCAAATCACAATCCAACTCCATGAATCCTCATCAAGCTTATGTACCATTTTATGGTATGTAAAAGGTGTGAAAAAGTAGACACAAATTATTGGCCAAAAAAAAAAGGTGATGACGATCAAAATGAGAGAAGTGATGAAAGTGGCTTAATGTTCATACTAGTGTTTGCTAGTTATTGAGTTTCGACCTGGTTATCAATCCAGTTTTTAATAACCTACCAACTGGTTATTGATTTTTTGATAATCAACCATTTACTGTAACCACCTAATACTGAAATTTTAAAATCTAATATCATACCTAGATGACTTGGTTGTCATAGGTTATCAATCCTAATGTATTAAAAAAGATTATGATTAAAAAAAGGAAATTATTTAATTATTTTAAAGGCCATATAACAGATGGTTATCGATCAGGGTATTTGAAAACCTATCCTTATGCAAAACTGAAAATTATTACTAAAAAATATTGATAACCTAACCAGCACACCTTTTCTTTTTTTTAAATAACCTACCTGGAGTTATGGAAAAAATCAATAACCAGAGAACTTTGTTTCACACCAGTTTTGTTCAATTTTGGCATCTGGGAATTCCCACTTCAGGTTGGGTTTCTGCATCTCAATTCTGCACTTCAGAGAATCAGAACCAGAATTGGACCTTGGAACCATCCTCTTGGTAGAATCAAAATTTCAACTGGACCTTGGAACCAACTTCTTGCTGGAACTCAAACTGTAACCATAACCATTTCCTACTTTTCGAGTTTCACAACTACTTTCTTGAAAAGGTTGTAGGTAGGTCATAGATTTTTACAAGGTGGCCTCCTTTAATAGGTTTTACAACATTGTAGTTACACAATCTCAAATTGTGTGTTAATACATACATTGGCAGCTTTGACACATCTTTGGCAAATAATTCATTAATTTTGAAATTTTCATTGACAAAATAGAATATTCTTGAAATTTCAAATTTTCCATCACAAATTCTTTTTATTTGAAAAAAAATTAAAAATTTCTACATTCCTGAAAATAATATAATTAGTGTTGAAGTTGCCAAGGTAAGAGGGTAGTTGATATGTGAAACAAGATAACTCAATTTCAGTAACACTCCTCATTTAGAAATTGATTTGGAAGTCTTTGTGAAGACCTGTGGATTGAAAGTTTGGGACTTCGAAGACTTGGGCTCAAATCCTCACTGGAGGTTCAATCAAACTTTGATATTGATGGACCAAACATGATCAACAAGGATAGCACAAGAATTCAATGAAAGGTATCATAAATTACACAAAATAACATGTGTGTTTAAACATATATATATATATATATATATATTTCAACTCCGCTTTTCACCCCAAAATTTAGATGCTCAAACACATGAACAAAAACCATAATCTCATCACCAATTTTTTCATATCCCCCAAATCCTTCATCATTATAAATAACATCTTATGAATCAAATTTTAAACAAAATGAAAATTTTCCTCATAAAATTTTTCTTTAACACAAATGAACAAAAAAACATTCTTAGACCTTCAGGCCTTCATGTTTTCTAAATGTGTAATAACATCTGTGACAACCTCTCAACTCTAGTTCTAAAGTGAAAACCAAAAAAATAAAAATAATTTTAGTTATATATCACATTTGATAAGTGCATCACATAAAAAAACCAAGAAATGCACAAAATAATTAAAAAGAAAGACCTCCTTTTCTGATTCCTTTTAGAATTTTTGATGCAAAAAAAGACATTCACCAAATAACTACCACATGTCACTTGCTTATGCATATTCTACCCAAAATTTAGATTTTCAAATTTCAAATTAATTTTTTTGTCAGATATTAGATGTTGGCCCAATTGAAAACTAGTTGGGTAAGAGTCACTTATAATGATCTCATGGATGACATGGCAACGGGGATGCTAGTTCAAATTCACCATGGTGGCAATGTGCAAACATGGCATGACTGTACAGTATGCTTGTTGCACCGTAATTGCTTTCACAACTTCAGTGCAACTTGTAGATAAAATCAAAATATATTGACTAAAATTAAATATATGTTGCGTATTCTAACATAGAGGGGCATCATGTGCAACTATAAAAGACTATTTATTTTATTTTATTTTTTGAATATCACCAGAAATAAATCACATATTCCATCTGCCTATGTCACAGACCTGTAGTTATAAAAAAAGGTATTAACTATTTAGAAGAAAAAGATTTGAAATCAAAAGGATTTCAATATTCACACATTTATGAAAATATTTCAAAATATTTTGATACTTTTTTGGGTGGCAGGGATAACACTCCTCTTCTCAAACACAAAAACAGTGAATGAAAATCTATGAATTTTCTGAAAATTAAAAATACCATGTAAAAAGCCCAAAAGTAAAGGAAATACACACTGAGATTGGAAAGTAAGTAAACCAGGTTGGTTTTGTATGTTCCAGAAAATATTAGATCTGAGGAAGAAAGAATTATATTGAATTTTTAAAAAATATGGGCAATGGTAAATTTGTCACGAATTCAAAAAGAAAGTTATTTCAGAAGTCCAAAATTTTCTCTGAGTTAAAAAAACACACAGAAGATTAATCTACAATTTGAACTTAAGGTTCAAATATCAAGTTCCAAGTATCAGATGAAAAATTAAATTAGATATTGAAATACCCTTCATAGCTTTCAAAAACTCACCAAATATTGGCAATGTTCAACATGACTTTTTTCTGAGTTTTTTTAATGTGTTCCTGAATCATGAACATTAAGTCAATAATTACATATCAAATTGTAATTTGAATACCATTAAGTAATGTTCACATATTTATGAAAATTGTGATATGTTTTCCAAAAATGGAATGCCTGCTCCAGTGGGCGGTCCATTTATTTGAAACACCCCACAAACAGTGGAGGAAAAATTATGCCAGGAAAGGTGCCCTCTGATTACAATAAAAATCAGAGCAGGTCGTTACAGATCCTATCACATAAGTTCATAGTTTTGTAGTCTTTTTGCATATTGCACTTTGCTAGTATGTTGAAGCTTGTTACTAGATGCAAAAAAAAGAATTTCAGTAAAACCTTCTTGGATGAGCATTTTGTTATGTTCTTTCTATGATGCACAAAGATAACACAAACACCAAACAAATGGCTTGTCACATAGTAGCTCTGCTCTTCAAATGGCATCCATCCTCAACATACTAAATTGGAAACACATGGTGGTTAGCATGGTGAAGCGCAAGTGGATCCCTGAACGTTCAATTATGCTGAAATTTTTTCAATAGTGGACTCCATATGACCCTAGAATGTGAGGAGAACAAACTTTGGTTCAATTCTGGGTGCATCACAATGTCTTTTACCCTGAAGGGCAGAGCCAATAAAAAGCCATCAGGCTCTAAAATAATAACTTTTATCCTTACAATTGTGATGAAGAAACTCAGATCACAGAATTTTTTTTTCTGCCTTTCAAATTTTTAATTTAGAATCTGGATCCTCTACAAATCAACTACACACCGTTAAAGATTTGGCGTCATCTCAGTTATGTCCACAATTGTAAAGATTTTTGTGCTCAAGGAGCTGCTAGTAGTCCCAGCAAACACCATTGACATAAGATTGTGAATGTGTTCTGTGAAAGCCATGTTTGGTATAAGAACATGAGGAAGAGAACTTCAGTCTGGAGATTACAGAGAGGAAATTGATGAAGATGGTCATTCATTATTGCAGCAAGATGTTTTCGCCCATGTGATCAAATCAGCATGCACGAACGATTACAAGCTGAGCGATGTTTTTTGTGTGATTTTCACCAATAAAAAAACAATCCCATGCAACTCATAGAAACAATATTTGTGAAAAAAAAGGAGCCAAACTCACCAGAGTTCAAGGAATTTTTTTCATATTTAGACAAATATTGTTTCTAGCAGGTCGCCAAAATATGGTAGGATTCTTAAAATTTTCTACTTTGCTCTTGGACCTGTAGCCAAATTTGGTTAATTCCTCTTGTGGATGATTGCCAGTGCAGCTACGTCACAAAACTGAGGGAAAAAAAGGCCTGATTACAAGGGAAGAGCCACATTGTCACATGCGGTAATAGCAAGTCAAGAGAAGATGGCATTTATTTTGGGATGGGGAAAGTATGTAAATTTTCAAAAAAGGTGGCATTCTCGGAGGCAAACAATAGGAATGTATGCCCCCCAAAAGAATCAAGTTCCCATGTAAACAAACAATGGATTTGCTAATGAGAACAGACTGCAAAAAAATATGAATACCTAATAGCCTCCACGCCACTGAAGTAAGTTACTCTGCCATTTGCATTAACTGGTAACAAAAAAACACATGATTGTGCCCAAATGTACCTGAAACAGAAACAGATATCATAGAACCTGAACATGTTTTCAACCATGCAAAAGTACAGAACCAACTTGAATGTGGCTCCAAGTTGTAGAAACATCAGATCTAAGAGCAAGATGAGCAGCCTCAGCTACTCACCAAGTTTTCATGGCATCCTGAATAGGTTCTGGTTGCAGTTACAATGTCAAGAGATGTTATGAAGTCTCAGTCAAGGGCATTACCAGAAGAAGGGCCTTGCATGATGCAGGAGCCAGCATGGGCCTGCTTCTGCTAATGCCCTTGACCAAGGGCCTTATCAGATGTAAAGCACAACACTAAAAGACAAGAAGGTGCTAAAAAAAGAGATACCTCCCAAAAATTAAAATGCCTTACAACAAAACAGTAGGCACTGATGTTGACTAGATGTCAGATTCTGCTTTATGAGGTGACCTCCAATTACACTAGTGAAATTTCTGGAGTTCTTTACAAATTTGATGGGTGCTTTGCTGCATAAGAGATTACACAAATGTCAACAAAGAGCTAAATTGGAAATACTGCACACAAATACGAGAGTCACTGAGAATCTAATCTCTTATCTGCATCACATGAAGTTTTTGCAAGATTGGTATGGATCAAAGAAAATCCAAGAGATGATACAAACATGGTGTTTGAATCAATCAAAAGAGATGCATTTTGTGAGCCATGTGACTTTGGGGGCTAACCCTTAACTGACATTTGATCAAAACAGTCCCAATCCAAAAGTTGGACTAGTCCCCACAAACGCACTCAAAAGTCACTCAAAATGTTGAAATTTTAGAAATCCCACTCAATAGAGTTGTAGAGGACTTTAAGCTGAATCTTTCGATTAAGAAATGAAAAAATTGCCACCATTCAAAAAGTTTAATGGTTTTCTTTTGGTTTCAAGCAGTGTTCAAATATTCAATCTCTTGAAGGATTTGAGCGAGTTACTATGCTTCAAAACCACACCAAAAATTCTAGGGTAGATAGAAGGCATCCATATGAAGTTTAGGATATGTGATAGTCTTTTGTGCCAATCACATGAATGTTTTGTGATCCTAACTAGGGGGTTTTTTTTCAAATTTGTGATATCAAAAATTCATGAATTTTTCCCAAGAAATTAGCAAACTTAGTCAAATTTACACTAGAAAAAGAGAACTTTCCAAAAAACTTCCCAAATTTCTTTGTCAAAATAATGACAAAATTTGTTGAGAAAAAAGCACTAATGCTAATCAATTTCCAACTTGGCTGCATATTTAGATTGCAACATGGCTGCTGTTGGCACCCTAAACCCTAAAACTTAAACCCTACACCATCAAGCATTGCTTCATGTCTAACCACTAACAACCAAATGCACAAGTGACCATCATCATCATGCCTCTGAAACAACAAATCTGTTGTGGGCTTGGTCCATTTTGGAAAGAGGGTTGTGCAGACTTCAGCATTGGATTGTTTGCTTGTAGGATGTAAAGAGCGTGCTCAAAAATCACAAGGTGTTTGGACAGAATGTTTTGAATAAATGAACTCCTCCTCTTTCTAGAGGTATATCTTCCTCATTTCCACTCCATTTTGAGCAATCTAAAGAGCTATGGGTGTCAAGCAGAGCTCTACATAATCTTTCTTCTCTATTTTGAACAATCTAAGCAACAATGAGTGCACCAAGCAGAGCTCTACATAATTTTTTGAACTCCAAAAGGCAAAAAGAGCAATGTCCAAAGATTGTAAGCTCTCAAAGAGTTGAAGTTGGAGTCTCCATCAATTTTTTTTAAAAATCAGAACTGGAGGTTAATTTCAATATTTAAGAATTAACAGGAACTGGAATCCAAGTTTCTCTTCAAAAATCAAGAACCTCACAACAACACTGGTGTAGGCAGCATAGTTGTTGTCGGCGCAGTTGTAACTGACTGGATAGCAAAACCATGAAAAACCAGACTTTTAAAGTTTATCATGTTTTGGGTGCACAAAAATGTATGCCCAAAAATCTCACAATGGGAAGACGTGATCAAGCCAGGAGAAGTTGATGTATAAGGTGGTGGATGGCAGCCAAGTGGACCCAAAACAAGGAGTGAGTGCTCTGTGTGGTTGACTAGGTAGCAGCCATTGCCTAAGTGCATCTTAAGAAACATGATTGACACAATTTGGTCAATTGCACAAGCCGCCTCCCATCATTGCATTAATGGCACACGTTGTCTTGAGTTCCTGAAGGGCAAATGCACCCACAACCATTACTCTCCAATGATCAAAAATGAGTTATTGACTAATGGGTCCATGTGGAGATTGCTTTGTCTATTCTTCTTTGTTAGATACTGTACAGATGAGATGACTGATGTTTGGCACAACATAATTTGCAAAACATTTAGCTGAAAAAAGAAAACAATATATTGATATTCGTCAAAACATTTGAAAATTGAACTGAATTGGGTCACTAGTTACAAATACACAATACAAGGTGTTACACTTCGCATACTTATTCCTCAATTGTTGAAATTCTGAAATTTTGAATTTCAAACTGATGGACCTCAATTTTTTTCTAAAATAAATAAATATGCAACAAAGAAGTGCCAATATCAGTCAATAATTATATACATTCAGCTAGGTTGGTAGCCTTGAAGATGAGCCAACCCAATGAGAGGCATCTGAAAAGCATCCTCTTGGCCAAACATCATCCACTTGTAAATCTATTTCATAAGTAAAATTGAACTTAGTTGAATATCCAACTTTCATAATAATCATGTGTCAAGCCTAGGGAAATTGGTGTAGTTGGTCAGGAAACATTGAAGACATGCCAGAAATGTTGCAACACTCATGAATCGTATTAGGGAAGGTGCCAAGAATGCCAAGGGGCTTCACAAAATTGAGTAATTTGCTAATCGGATTCACTTATAACCATATCTTTAAATGAAACCATTGCTTTTGGGATTAATTATTCACATGTTGTATCAAGTTAAAAATTTATGAAAATTTGGAACAATAAAGAAGATAACAATATTGAAACAATATGGGGCAAAAGAGATAATTAGATGTATTGTTCTTGTGTATATGCAACCAGTTATTAACATTCCATGTTTGGTAAACTTAAACTTGGGTAAAATCAAGATCTACAACTAACAAGTTACCACAAAAGTATTCATAGCTTAAACTTTGGTGCTCATTAATGTCAAATATATGTTTGGATACTAGGTAATATGCATTTGTAATTAAAATCGCATTTCTTGAACAAAGGGACAATGTTCCAAAATATAACCTTGAGTGAAAAGATTAGTACAGCATAAGCATGAGTATTGCCTAGCATCTCTGATGTGCAGCATCAAAATCCCCAATCATGGAAGGGTGGTTCTCTTATGTTTAAGTGTAAAATATCATTTTTTGGAGTTGAATATTTTACACATCAAACCATTAATTAAATGTTATTTTGTAGTAGAATCGTGTGAAGGTAGAAATCACTAACAAATCAACATTTTATTTTGTGTGGCATGTTGGGCTAGAGTTTTTTTACTAACAAATTTTAACCAATTCCCTACCTTATAACTTGAACTCCTATATGTAAACTTGAAAACAAAAGGGATTTTTTACATAATTTGCCCAATTAAAAGTTTAATAGTTAGAGTTTTGTATATGAGGTTGTCAAAAGCCCACACATATCACCATTGCATGGCTCTTGGATTCAAATTGGATATGCTAAATTATTCCACCTTAGGGTTTAGGGTTTGCCTCTTTGACCAATTTCCTTTGTTGCTCTCACTGGATTATCAACATTGATTGAGAAAAGGTCACCATTTATTTCGTTATTTCCATGCCCCCTTTACCACCATCACCATCAAATTTTCTTGCTTATGTTCATGTTACCTAAAGGGCTGAAAAATTATTGTTAATAACAAGCTACAACAAGTGTCATTCTAGAAACATGATTATTTTGACCCTCCAAGTTCTTTAACTTCTTTAGTCTTGAGTCCTTATAAGTTGTTGCATAACAAAAATGTAATTAATTTTATAGTTGACTATTGATTATTGTTGAACATTAAAGCATTATTTAACTTGCAAGTTGTAACAATATTATAGGATTGGTTGTTTTGATGATAATGGAAGTCTCACCTTTAACCAATCGCAACCCAATTGAAGGAATCAAATTTTTTTTGAAAATTGAAGGTCAATTATGATACTTCAAATTGATGTCTTGATCTAATACTCTATCTAGATCCAATGGTTGCAGTCTTTCTCGATTTTTGGTTTGTTGTGTACAAAAATTTGCAACATCTTTAGATTTTGGAAGCATGTCATGGGGCGAAAGCACATTAGGGTGTCACAATTCCAACAAATTAGAATCCCTTTTCAAAGTCCTTTTTTAATGTAGTTGAAAACCGGCTTAAAATATAATATTTAGATGATATGGAAAGTAACATTTTTTTTCATTTCCAATTTCAAATCATGATGTTATAAGACATATAAAAAATATCACAATTTTTTTTAAATGCTTAAAAGGCATTTTAAAATAATTACAATCTTTGGGATTTTAAAAAGTCCATAACATAATAAATTTAAATCACATTCCATTCATTCAATAGATCTTTAGTTTCTTAAACATGATTCATCCAATATCCCAAAGTTTCAAACATATAAGACTAACACATTGTAAGATAAAAGTCCATATCCATGAGTTTTGCAAATGCGACAAAAAATGTGGACAAATTTTTTAAGTCCATTACTTATTGGCTATTCACGATTTTGATTTATTTTTTCATTCTTGGAAGGTTGATTATAATAGCTATAAACAAGCGATTCCCTTTTTCTATTATTTCAATGAATTTTATTTTATTTATTTTCTTATATCTAGGGAATACAAAAAAAATTGTTATTGTGACGTCCATATAAGGTCCCTGTAGTGTGCAAACATCCCATGGCACTACCCATTTTGAAGAGTGAGTGTTGGAATATGGAATATGAAATTGAGACCTAGTTTCAGCCCTTTAGGATGTTCAACTTTTGAATCACAACTACTGTAGTTATGGTTTTAATGGCCTACATATATATTGTGTAAAATAAACACACAAAATTTTTAAAGGCCCATTGTTTGAACATTTCATGTCTTATGTTGATTTTGTGCATTTCATTATCGTCGTTGATGTTTTATTTGTGCATTTCAAATTTATGGTAGAGAAGGTAGTGATTTTCTTTCATTAGTAGTGGTGAGACATTAGTGATTGTGGCTACTATAATTTATGATCTTCTTTGTTGATTGCATAATCCTTATTCTTAAATTTAAACACATCATATTTGTCACCTATCTTCACCATGCTACCTTTAGATCTAGTAACAAAGAATGTCAAGCACAAATTTTTTTTCTCAAATCATATCCTAGCTAATGTCCTTGCCCCTAATGCTATCTCTAAGCCAAAATTGATGTTAATGGATGTTGGCAAGGTAAAGTGGTAAAAAAAAGTAGGAAGCCCAAAATCAAATTAAAAAATGGAATAGTTTTTGATAAGGACACAAGAAAGTAGATTCAAAATATTTTGAAATAAAAATATAAAACCACAAGGCCCTGCATTTAGTTTATAGGAAGTTGGATACAAAATTTCAACAACTTTGGTATCATAAAAGTAAGTTGAAAGTACGATTGAAACTAACTAGGTCAAAATGGTGTTCAAACCTACTTCATATTAAAAATTTGATACATTTTGATTATAACATTCACAATTTGATAATACATAAATATTTTTTAAGGCTCCACAAAGTTGAAATTTTTAAAAAATCAATATTTCATCTACAGGTAGCCCATTTTGTAAGATTGGACATTTTGTGCAAGTACAAATATTTTTAAAAAATTTACTTACTTCTACTTTCAAATTGGGGTTTTTCAACATTTTAAATATAAAATGAAAGATTATCATCATGTTAACTATTGTACCATAAAAATTTACTTTCAATACATTTAAACTTTTTCATGGCTACATGTAAATTTTTTTTACAAGGAGTAGTGAGCTATATATTTTACCTTGCTTTGCACCCTAATTATGTTATTATTGATTCAATCCAAGTAGATGTCAAATTAAAGAACAACAAGAAATGCAAAATTTTGTATGAAATGAATCATCACTTCCAAAATGTATGGGCTACAAAGTTACCTTGGTTAGAGTTAATGGGTAGATGTAAGGTTAAGTAGTTCATTTTCAACAAATAAAAAGTCCATTTTTTGGTGTTGAATTAACATAAATGGGGGACTATGGGCTAGTTAATGAGCTAATTAAATTCATATGAAAATATACCCACTTAGACATCTTTTTGACATATATTTTACCAAAAAAAAAATTGTCAATCTAACAAAAACTAACCCATGTAGAGACTTTTGAAAATAAGGTTTAGATTTTGGTCATTCAAAAGCCCATAAATATATTTTGGTTAAAATTTTTGTAATGTTTTCAAATTTGTGTTTGTTTTTCATTCATCTATCAAATATTAAGTCCCTATAAGATATATTTTCAAAAAATGATATTGAAAATTTCATATGTATGGGAGGTGCAAATGGTCAAGATAGTCCATATGTTTTCACTTCAAAAGTCCATTATTACACAATGGGTGCACATTTATTGTGCACAAAGTATATATATTGTTTTTTATTGAAGTTGAGAATCTTAAACCAAGTCCCAATTGTGCATATAAATAGTTTTATGGCATGTTAATTCACTACACCTTGCAAAAAAATTAGAATGGGACACAAAAAGTGAGCCACTATAGCATGACTTCACCCTAATGGTGGGTATTAATGGGAGGGTGCACCACATGAAATGAAAATCTACAACAAGACTAAAGTGTACAATAAGCTTATAATATTAAAACTAGACTTTTTGTGGAAGCATGATGTTGGAAAAATGCAACTATTACAATTCCTAATGTGGCAACAATAGGGGAATATTCATTTTTCAAGACAAACCAACATGTGTGTTAACAAATAGGATATCTACTCAAGTGCAAACATAAATTTTTATTGAAAGGAAACTACAACATGATGCTCACAACACGAAACATAACATCAAGAACTCCTCAAGGTTCTTGTCACATGAAATACACAAACTTGTGTAATGAAGAAAATAGAACCAAACCATCTACACCAGGGTATTTAACTAAAAGACCAAACCGCAAATAACCAAACTAATATAAGTAAAGAAAGTAATTCAAGCTTGTGAAAGTAACCTAGTTACTTTCCTACTCCAGTAACTAATGAAACCTAACTAGTTGAGCTTGAATTCTCAACAATGTGTTCAATGAACATTTGCACGTGTCAAGGGGCAAGGATTCTATGGTACAATAGGTACTTGCAAGTATTATGGTAAAGAGGAAAAAGAAGCTTGTTCAATTTGCATTCATCTTTCATTTGTTTTCTCAAAGTAAACCCATGAAGGAATATGAACAAATGTAATCTTTGTGTTGCTTTCCTAAAAATGCTTAACCATCCATCCAAACATTAGACTAATTATGTTGGTTGGGATATTACTAAAAGTTTGTATCATGTTGTGTTGATTACCACTAAAGAAGCAATTATGGCTTCAAGTTTTCTTTCATTTTCTATAGATGAAATAATTATAATCAACAACCAAAATTGGATTTCCATCCACTACTACATGGTGGTAGCTTTGAAATGTGTGTATGTGTTGTTCACATTTCAATGAATGGTTAAAGGTGGGACTACCACTAATATCAGAGCTATCATTTTTTCTACTCTAATGAAGTTTGGTGGTTTGTCTAAAAGTCAAATTTTAAAACATATAATGTGACAAGGAGTTGATGGTGCCTTAACATTTCAAGGGGTTAGATCTAGAGTTAATGCTTTAATGAAGAATGAATAAGTGCCTTACTACATTGAGATCCATTATATGACATACAAAACCAAACTCATAATTCAAAACTTGTCCACAATGCCTATGGTTTCCAAATTTGAGGACCTCTTTCAAATAGTATATGGGTATTTTTTTAACTTAAATGATGGCATAGAGCATTTGGTTTTTTGAATGATGGGATAGTCATCTACATGGTTCATTCTATTGATCCTTTGACTAACACCCATTCTCTAGTTATTCATGAGGGCTTTGAAGTAATTATTTTAGTTGCGAAGGTTTAATGCACTACTGCATGTAATATGTTGGCCATTCATGAATTATAGGTTTCCGGACCATGAACTAATGAATGTTCTTAAGGTCATTTACCCACAAATTAGTTATAACTAAATTGTGAATCAACTTTTGTAATTCATTTGACTTAGTTAAACGACATTATTGTACATAAAAAGTACATTTAATTCATGGGTTTCTAAACCACTCTCAAGGGATATTTTGGATCTATAGACAAGTTTTTTCAAACTGACCATGAAACTCAAGCTCCTAAGGCCATGGAAAAGTCTTAAGATGAAAATCTAATCATTAAATTGTGGCATCAACTTGCCACAAATAATTATATATTGGTTCATCTTTCTAAGGTCATCAAGCTTGTTCAATTGGCCATTTTCCAAGTCATTGGCAATGTTGAAAATAAAAGTTTAAACTTTTCCACATTGACCCTCATGATGAAGTCTAAGCTTTGGAATCAATTGGCAAAACATTTACACATTGAACTATTTGTTTTTTTGCTCAAGGTTTTTTCATTAAGGATATTTTCCAAAATGTTATTGTTGATTAGAATGATGGTGATAAGGTTAGAATTGGAATGAATGAATAATTGCTGAAAGTTGTAACTTTAATTTCTTTTTAATTTGTTACAATTATTTTTCATGTTCTAACTTGTGCAAGTTAGTGTTTGATGCTTTATAGTTTTGTTGTGACATATGCAAGTTTTCTCAATGTATTTTAAACATGGCTATTTATGTTCTTACAAGTTGCAATTTTTTTCTCATAATATCTACTATCACATGTATATGAAGTTTGCATTTGGTTTCTCAACATATTTTAAACATGGCTAATTATGCTCTTACAAGTTGCAATTTTTTTCTCATAATAGTTATTATCATGTGTATATCAAGTTTGATTTGGATGAAAGCATGGTAAATTATACACAAAAAGTAGTGTAAGCAACAAATATAAGGATCTTTAAATAAATGGACTAACAAGTAAATGATTTTATGGGGAGAATTTAATGTCTTTTTTGGTACATTATTTTTTAATTCTTATTTGCATGGACTTCAAAAGTTAAATTGTTATAATCATATTTTTAAAAACTATTTGCAAGTACTTGAAAGTAGGTGAAATGTTTTCACAACTATTTGGTTTTTTTTCATGCACCTCAATATTGATGTGGTGAACATTCTAATATAATTTTTCTGGAACTTGGAATTTGTTTTCATACTTAAAATCATCCCGAGCTTTGAAAAATGACATAATTGTTAAGGATATTTTTGGGGTGTTTTTTCAAGCTCAAATGATATGATACAAATTGTTTTGAGATGTTAGAAGGAGGTTAAAGTTTCCCATGAAACTAAAAGTTTCATTTGTTTAAAAATGCTAAAGGAAGGTTAGAAGTTTAAAAGATTTTTTTTCTTGTTCTCCAATAGAAAACAAGGTAGCAAGTATGTACAACATATCTTGTTTGCACCCATTTTGATATTTTTTTGGTAACTAGTATTATGCATATTGTTTTTATGACATTAACTTATTGATTTGTTATAAATACTTTTTGCTACAATGGGTAGGGTCCTTGTGACTATGATTTAATTCCCCCACAAGGTGGTTAAAACTAATAGTTATATATTTTTTAAATCTTATTTGCAAATGTTGCATGTTAGAAGCCTAAACACATGTACATAAGCTTGGAACTTGCTTCCGTTCACTAAAATGTGTAAGTAAAAATCACAAGTTGCCTCAGCCAATTCAAAACTCTTCACCAAATTTTTTTTATTATTATTATAACATAACCATATACATCACATTGGTTTTTTTGACAAATAGCTATAATACGGGTTTTGCCTTCACACCTACCCTACCATTTGTGCTAAAAATTAAAAATATTAAAAAAACCCTAGGTTGGGGCACCATTGATGGTTTCAATATTAGTAGTATAACTTTTGATAATGTACCCCAAGAAGCAATTGTTAAAGCCTCACAAAAATTTAATGAAAACGTGGTCTCATTCATGTGTTAGACAATACCCTTTGCAAATATATCCCGATCTAATATAGGACACCATGATGAGAACTCCCAATATACAAATCATGCACATAAAAAAAGATGAATCTTGACAACTTTTTTCAATTCATATTTAAGATTTTATTTTAATTTTTTTCACATTTGGAAATTAATGTCAAGTGTGTTAATTTAGCTACTCATTTAAGTCCTAGTTAATTAGAACTAAATTGGGTTAGTTAAACTAATTAGTTAATCTCAAACTAGTTCATGTGTGAACATGTTTGAGATATTTGTCATGGGATATAATCCCATCTTGTGTGACCTCAAATCACTTTTGGTGATTTGAGATTGTAGAGAATAGTTTCTGCTTTGCAATTTTCTTTGTTATACAAGTGTTTTGGTTTTCTATGTTTTGGGCTTGGATTTTTGCATTGTTGCAAATGAATCAGTCTTTTGAATCACCAAAAGTCTAGCTAGTTGTTTCTATGCTATGATTAGGCTAGAGTTGTTTTAACATTGAATCTTTTTAGTTTTCTATTACATGTGTGTGTTATGCACGGGAGTTTGGGTTAGCAGTAAGTGTTGTGTTGTTTATTTTGGTTTTTATATTACAAGTTGGTTTTGCAAGAGTTTTGCTTAGGTTACAAATATTGTTTGTTCGCGAATCTTAGTCTACCTGACAATTTTGATGTTTTTGTACATGTTTTTTGTGTAAAACTTTATGAGAAGTTGAACCCCAAATAGGGCTTGAATACCTAGAGTTGAGAAGAAAAAAAAATCACAATAAGCAAAGAGGGCCCTATTACTCTCACAAGGGCCTCCTTGGTGTATTTTTCCTTTTTTCTTTGGTTTTTTTCCTACTTGGTTCTACTTCGTTTGCAGGTATAGTAGTGACAATGGCAGTAGGAACCGCCATCGCCATTGCCAGGAGCTTGAGCTCATGGCTACTTGGTCGTCAATGCCAATTCGTAGGGAGACACAAGGGCGGCGGGTGCCCTTGGTCAATTTGGTTGTTGGTAGTGTAGTTGCGGTTGTAGCATGGGAGCAAGAAAAGGTGGGGAGAAGAGCTCCCCACCAAGTTTGCTTCATTTGTTGAAGCTATAGCAAGAGGCAACAAATAACAATGAAAAAGGAAGAAGAGCTACGACACGTAGTTGTAGCCCAAAGAAGAAGAAGAAACAAGGAAAATAAGAAGAAGGAAATAAAGAGAAAAGGAAGAAAAGGAGAAGAGAATAAGAGGAAGAGAAGGAAAAAAAAACAAAAAAGGAGGAAAAGATAAACAAATAGGGGGTGGTGGTGGAGAAAGTCAAGCTCTAGCCACCATCATTGGGAGTTCAAGCTCCATTCGAGGTTTGGGCACAAACGGAGCCTTGTGTGCCTTGAGGAAGGCTCAGGATAAAAAGTGTCAAGGGGGTCCAATCTGGACCTCCCTTTTGATTTTTCATTTTTTTTCCAAAATCTCGAACCTAGGGCACATGTTTGACACCAATCCAAACCTGCCAACATTTTTATTTTTATGTTTTTGTTTGTTCATCCATTTTAAGTATTTCATCCAAATTTTGGATGAAAACATAATCATCCATCTAATTAAAAGTAGCTAGTGGGCGAACATGGGTTAATGATCATGTGGGTATGCTAGTAAACAAACAACCCACCTAAAGCATACATTAGACGATTTGACCCCTAAGATCGAATAGACAATCCATTTTTATTTTCATTTTGAATTTCTTTGGAAATTCATATCTTTTGCATACGTAATCAATTTGAGAAACTGTTTACACTGCTGACTTTCTAGAAAGCAAACCTATATGCATGTGAAATTGGAGAAGTTTTGGAGATAAAAAGTTTCAGAGGCCAGAGGTTGATTTGGTAATTGTGGAATTATTTTCCATTCCACTTGGGGAATCAAGTTCTCACCCATATGAAGGCAGAATTAGGAGCTTTTTGTGATAGTTAGTTCATGGTGAGGAGCATTTTAACGTGAGAGTTTTGAGCTCAATTGGAAATAGGTGCTTTTGGAGGCTTATTCCAAGATGTTAGGTGGTGTGTGGCCAATTTTTTTGGAAATTCAACATTTTGCTAGTGAGTTATATTTTCAATAACTTATAGGTGGTGGAGTGTTATGCCATTGGCAAACGTAAAGGACTTGAATTCTTATCGTGATTCTTATGCAGGGATCACAAAAGTCGACATTTTTGTTGCATGAATTATGCATCTCCACTCGTGTTTGTTGGGTTGTTCCTATTGCCTATTAACATGTTGGTTGAATTGTTGCATGTTTTTAGGGGGTAAGGCTTGGGGGTCACATTCACATTCCCGATAGTGCAAGAGAATGTGAAGGAATGAACCCACACACTCCCAAGTGGGTTCCCACTTTGGGAATTAAAGTCCTGAGGGATTCCCAAATCTTTAAAAAGAAATTTGATGGGTCAAAACACATTGGATTAAAAATCTCTTGAAACATAGATGTCTAAAATGGGCTCACATGATCCTTTTGAGTACTTACAACATAAGTTATGGCCAAAAGAAGGGTCAGGAGTTTAAATGACAATTTGATTCCTAACCATTAAAACTCAAGAATTACCTTGAATTATGTGCGTTTAGGGGACATGCCAAATATTTTTGGAAAGCTCTCAACAAGGGTTATAACTTTGTTTTAGACCTCACCTCAATTGGAGGTTTACACAAAAAGTTATAAGCGTCCAAAATGACGGGAATCCCAATTTCAAGAATTTTGGGACTCCTAACTTGGGAGTCCCGGGAAAAATGACATTTGGGTGTAACCCCTATGGTAATAATTGATCTTCTAAAAAATAAAATGGATTTATAACCATTTTTCCATTTGGCTTTATTTCTGATAAGTTTCTTCGTAGATTATGCCGTTAAATTACACAAATAATATTATAAAGGAGAAGGTGGTGGCTTCCCTCAAGTTCGGGCCGTGGTGAGTCTTGTGAGTCTATATATGCTCGTGGTTTGTTTATGCACCAAAAGTGTTCTAACTATGCACTAACCAACTTATTACTTTGTTTGTGCAAGTCCATATTGACCCACTTGCCACTCATCATAATCCCCATCCCAAAACTCCAGCACACCCCTCTTACCCCCCAAGTGTTGCGAGCTAGGGAACGTACCCCAACTCCTTCTTTTAATGTTTCCACTTTCAAACTTGCATTTGAATTTTTCAAAAAGTTTGGGGGTGCGTCAGTAATTGTACCCAAATGGGACATGGAGTTTCATGTCCACAAAAATGTTTCAAATTTAACAGTCGAAGTTATGCAAGCTCAAAATCTTACCAAAAAATGTGATTAGCCAATTGCATATACCTCCAGATTCTTGAACAATGAAGAAAAAAACTACACCGCCACCAAAAGGGGAGCATTTGCCATGGTTTATGCTTTGTATAATTCAAACACTATCTACTAAAAAACAAGTTTCTTTCCTATGTTGACCACATGGCATCATTGTACCTCGTAAAAAAATTTCAACTATCAAGCTAATTTGCGAAGCTATTATTATTTCTAGAATACAAATTTTTTGTGGTGTACAAACCAGGGTGCTCTCATTATATGGCAAATGCTCTCTCGTGATTTCCTATGTTACCAAAAATTTGAAGGTGCCTAACATAATTACTGGCCCATCATTATTTGTACTTCAACTTGAATGGTTGTAGAAGTGCATATCTACATCTCTATCATAAATTTTCTAGAGGGATATTCCACGAAATAATGAAAGAAATTAGTGTTGAAGGTGTTGTTGCCCTCTACCATCATTGATGGAAAGTTATACAAACAAGGGCAAGATCAAATTTTGTGTTGATGATTACATGATGACAGGATTTTGATAATCCTATGGGAGATGCACAAATGAGCTAATGGTGGACATTTTTCAACAGACATCACAACCTGAAAGGTCCTGGATGCCCAATACTGGTGGCCAATTATGCACAAGGTGCACAACAACACTATCAATCCCATGATGCTTGCCAATGAACCGAAAATCTCTTACATACCCCAATGGCGAATTTGATCACCATGTTCTTAACTGAACCATTCATGAAATGGGGTTTGAATTTCATTGGCCCCATCAAGCCCATGAGTCGTTCACATGGCAACAAGTACATTTTGGTTACTACCAATTATGCAACAAATTACATGGATGGAGGCAAAAACATTAAAAACCAACACGGCTATAGTCATAATTCAATTCATTTATGAATTCATTCTAACCAAGTTCGATTGCCTTCTCACTTTGGTTAGTGACCAAGGTACCCCCCATTTTATCAATGAGGCCATCAAGATCCTTACCACTCATTTTTTGTTTTGGCACGCTAGCTCTACAACTTACTAGCCTCAAGAAAATGGTTAAGCAAAATCTATCAACAAGGTTATTGGACTGCTATTAACCAAGCTAGTAAATGAAAATCGCATGGATTGGGATGAACATCTCCACATTGTTCTATTTGCCTACAAAATAACTTTCAAGGTGGGCACATGTCATACTCCTTTTCAATTGGTGTATGGATTGCATGTTTTGATGCCTATCGAATATTTGTTACCTATGACAAATTTTGCAATGTCTCAAGATCTCTGCATGACATGGGTACTTAGTACCTAATTATCAAAGTTAAAGAAGTTGGAAGAATCTTGGACACTTGTAGTAGAAACCACAAGCAACCGATGATGGAATCATGCATTGTGGCCACATAATCATTATTGAACCAAGTCCTTCTCCCTTGGTGACCATGTGCTTGGTTTCCAAAAGCATGCAAGGAACACAAGCAAGTTCAAACAATGTTGGTTTGGACCATACATGATTCAATATTGTTTACCTAACAATATAACACTCTGGTAACCGTAAATAAATTTGACCCCAATCCCATCTTAGTCAACATCAACAAACTGAAGCCCCACTAATTCCAAGATGCAAGTGCTTCCACAAGATTGGAATCAATAGTCGAAAGGGGAAGGGATACAACCAATATTGAAATAAGGTTCAACATTACAACCCTGGAAAATGCACAAGGTACAGACACAAAATTTTCATTGTCAGTGGATGGAACCGAAATCCAAGAACTGCGACTTGGAACCAAAAACCTAGATTTGGTAGTTTTAACCAAAATTTGAAACACACCAATTCAAACCAAAAACATGGAAGATCCAATTGGAACCAACATCTATACCATAGGGTCTAGCACCGAAAATATTTTGTTAATCGAAAATTCGTGTTCAAGAATCAAAATTCAAAATTCAAAGTGAATAACCGAAATTCTTGACTCAAGGTCATTACGTGAGTTAGCCGAAATTGTTGAATTAGTGACTATTGGTCAAATTTTGGATTCGAAATATCTAGTAGCCGATTCCTCCATAGTAAAATCAATCGTTAATGTTGTTGATGGGAAATCGATGGATGAAAGTTTAACACGTCTTCTTGAATCCATTAGCATTTTTTGTCTTTTTGTTGAAACAATATCCAATGAAAAAGAACGCAAAAAGAGAATTAGTGAACCGATGTCAAGTTTCAACAACACATTTTTTTAATCCAACAAAAAGGTATAACACGTTGTTTGAATTGGTATCCAAGAACTAATACCACGTTTCACAAACAACACAATTGTTTTCAAAAATAACTCAGGTGGCCCATCAAGTATAAATGTGAGACCTTCACTCCCATTTCACCTTTGCATTTTCTTTTTTTTCATTCCTCTCGATTCACTCCTAGAGTGCAAAAAATTGGTAGATCCACTAGAGAGTCTGTTTTTAGCAAAATGAGAGGAATGAACAAAGAAGAGGCATAAAGGCTTTCACAATTAGGGAGAGATAGGCAAAAAGCTAATGTAAAGCATAAAGAAGAAGAGGGAATTGAAATGGAGACAAAATCGAAAAATGAAAGAAGGCGGAAGATAATGAATTTTTCCGATGGAAGTAGGTTGATGTTTAGCCAAATGAACAAATTCCAGCACTAGGTAGCTAACATGGATGTAGCATAGGCATGTACAATAAGGCTTTCCAGTTTGATGACCCTCAAGTTGACACCCATTAAGCATATGGTCAAGGAATTCTTACAATCCATATTTGGTTGAACATAGACACCATAGAATTGGTGGTGCAAGGAGTTTCAATAATCATTATCAAAAATCACGTCACATAAATGTTATGTTACCCATAAACTGGAATCACCAAGCCACCCACAGTGCGCTCTACAGAAACGGTGAATCTCTGCCTTTAGATGGCTCCCCCAAATGCATTCATGCAAAAGGAAGGGTGGAGAGTTTCCTAGCTCAAAAACAAGTATGCCACTAGACTTTTGACACTAATTCAAGTGATCTGGCTCAAGGTGACCTATAAGACGTATGTGAACAAAAAGCTCATGCTTCTGGTGGCCCTTGCCGAACTTCAAAATTCAATAGATTGGGCTCAAGTTGTTTTCAGTAACTTGCATTTTAGGTTGTGAGATCTATCCACAGTAGTCAAACTGAAAAAAGAAAACTTTGGGAAGGAAATGGAATTCGGTGCAATCCAAGTCATTAATATCATCCTTTGACATTGGGTTTCGATCGACTTGACTTTCTAACTATCAAAATCCAAATATGATGATGAAGAGGATAACTCTTCAACAAAGCCTAATCTTGATGTGAAGCACAAAGGGCTGACACCATCTCCTTAAGGTGAACTAATTGACCTTCACAATCCTCCCCAAACGTAACAAAAAGTTGGTTAGTCAAGCCAACAACCATTTTCCAATTCTATACTGGAAAAAGACATATTACCAATAATGGGCAGTTTATATGTGGGACGTTTGTGACAATGATCGCCAACCCCTTCACCTAGGAAGCAAACACTTAGGGAGCAATCTCCTAGTCTTACGAACTAAGCTTGAAAATGCAAGACATGATAAGGAGCCCGAGTCCAGATGCTCCACGAGAAACTTCAAATGTGAAGCCGACCCTCACGTTTTTTGGTACCATACCCTCTCACACCCAATCTTTGTCCCAAAGGTTGCATAATAGGTTGCAAGGTGAGGGCATTCTTGTTGATGGTATATCAGAAATGGACACTTTTACAAATTTCAATTCTAATGGGACCCAAGCAAGGTCCCCTCCCATAGATGCAGAGGCCTCATTTTCGGTACGCCTTTTTCACACCCCTAGTTCAGTTGGAACTAAACTTCAATTGGAAAAGGAATCTCTTCCCTAACAATCATCTCTGCAAGGTTTAGAGGACCATTTGCATGTTTCCAATAAATATGTGCAAGTAATAAGGACATTGTGGGATGCTTTTGAAGTAACCAATACTGAAAAGGAGGCTACATTCGAAAATGTTTTGAACGCAAAAATCGAGGTCATGCATTTGAAAAATGAATTGCGCCAAGCTCAAATACAAGCTCAAATGTAAGCTCGGCATGATGCCTTGATGATCCAGGCACTAGAGTCGACCAAGTCCAATTTTGCAAGTATGCAAAGTTGGTTGGACAAGTCTTTGGTTGAAAACAAAGGATATTGAACTCAACTCCCTACCCTCCAAGACCGGCTAATCGTCATTCAAGTTTATTTATACTATTTGCAAGCTAAAAAATAAAGTTGGAGGTGGAGTATTGAAAAGTGGAGACCAACCAAAAATTGTTGAAACTTGTTATTGCAATGGATGCGTGCGAGCTCATAATTACAATGGAATGAACCAAGCGTCTTGAGAAGGAAAATGTTGACTTAGATGCAAAGTTATGTTCTTAAGTAGAAAATTTGAGGGAATCTACCAAAACCATTGAACATTTGCAACTCAATATCCAAAAGTTGTTTTACCATGCTCCCATCATTCGGGAACAACTAGAGGACCTACAACAACAAATTCGGTTGCTCACCCAAAAAGCCAAGGAGGCAAACTACTCATTCCATTGAATGGCCGAGTTGGAGGGGATCAGAACTGAACACGCATTCATGAAGGCATAGCTCCTCATTTATTAGCAAAAGTTCAAGGAAAATTGGGCTAAATAATGAGAGATCTACAAGGCACTGATTATCAAAATTTTGAACAAGGCCTTTTCTAGCTACTGAAAAGACGAGGAATTGTTGAAACTTTGATTAGCTACCTATGCCCAAGTTTTCCCTGATTTTGTTGTGCTTTTTTTTGTTGCCCCCTCTCTAAATAGGATGATGTCCATAACTAGATTTGGGACAATTAGTATGGGAGGAGAAAAGGAAAGAACTGAAACATGATGGAGGTGGATTCCATTGTTGCAGAAGTGGCAACCAAAAGCATTCAGGTTGCACATGACACCACCAAAGCTGCCATCAAAATTGTGTATCCCTTAGCCTTGTTTACCATCATAGAAACTGAGGAGGGTACTGAAAACCTTCAATCAGGGAATGGCACTAGAATTGTTCCTATGGTAGAGTAGATAGTTTTTTGGTAAAAATGTAGGATAATACTACTTGCTTTTGAAGATGTGATCCAAAATAGAGGGGAGGATAATGTTAAGGTTAGAAAGTTTTCTAGGCCAATTTTGAGGAGTTGTAATTTTGTATTGAAAATCAAACTTTACCGATTTTGAAATATAAACCGATTTTACATTTCTACTGATTTTATGTTTCTATCAATTTTAGGTTAGAACCAATTTTACTATTGATTTTAAGTTTAAATTGATTTTAGTTTAGAATCAATCTTAGGTTAGAATTGATCTTAGGTCACTACTAATTTTAGGTTAGAACCAATTTTAGGTTATTACTGCTTTTGAAAAGTTGTTTATTAATAGAATTGAAAAATCAATTGTCACCTCTAACTTCAGTTTCAAATTTTAGATGTAGGATAAGGTCAGATAACTTGGAGTTTAAGAAGATTTCTAAGGATTTTCCATTTTTTTACGACCCCCATGGTTTTCTGATGGACTTGAAGTCTTTTTTGGGGGAAGCTCAAGGGGGCCTTTTTCTCATCTTTGTTTTGGGATATGATTGTAATTTATTTTTTCATTTTAAGGTTTTTTGCATGAAGTGAGTTTTTTTTTTAATCAAGTTTTTGCTTTGCAAAGTGTGTTGAAGTTGTTTTTTCGCTTATTGTTTCGACTGCTAACTTTCGAAATGTTGCATAATTGTTTTATTATTATTTATTTATTTTCCTTAAGAGAAAGTGGTAGGTTATTTGCCTAACTATTTTCCACCTATTTTAAAATGTTTATTTATCACAAAACACCAACACAATTGAGGTGTTCAAGTCTATACTTATTTTCAATCAAATCCCAAAAACACCTAGGAATTCACTGGGTTGGCCTAACAAGGATGATTAGGTTGTAACCACATTCGGTGTTCTTAGACAATTTTCCCAAGGGCTTTGGAATGGTGTGCACAAGTGTTGGGTCTGCATGTTGGGCACCCCTTATAACCTTTGGTCACTCGAGTAAAAAGTAACCCATATGTTAGTAAATCATGTATGGACCAGATCAGGATGGTCCATAATGTAAACTTTTGTGGATTTCCCTTTGGTGGTGACACATCCCATGTAACCACCCCTTCCACAACTCTTGCAACTTTTTAATCAATGGGGCCATAAACACATCAATGTTACAACTCTTAACAAAAACAATTACTAGAATCAACAAACCACACATAAAAAAATAAATTTGGTAATTAACCAAGGGGGAAAATTATAATTTAAGACAATTACATGCCAAGTGGACTAGTTGGTGGATTGATTCCCATATATGTGGGCTCACTCCATCTAAGGTAAGCCTAATCCTCACATTATAGGGGTTTCTTATAAAATGAAGTGTGAGGATTTCTTGCACACTTCCACCACTAAGATATGCACTCACAAAAAACCCGGTTAGAAGTGGAACTACTATGTAGTTAAAGTCTAACGAGTTAGGTGGTTCGAGGTTAGTAATGAAATTTACTAAAAATCTAATGCGTTGTGTCCAAATTTCATGATTTTATTTTTTATTTATTTTATTTTATTTATGTCTTTGACCAAAAGTTAAGCCCGAAACTAAAAACCACTTGTTTAGATTGAGGGAAAAAACAACAACTCAACCTCCTCTACTTTCACAAATGTAACTCCTTCAC
>Ga0116227_10000772_pt1 | contig 66064 bp, 49 predicted proteins | sample S1TSphgellanicum_FD_89693 | JGI IMG/M metagenome (GOLD analysis project Ga0116227, IMG submission 89693) | Host-associated microbial communities from peat moss isolated from Minnesota, USA - S1T2_Fb - Sphagnum magellanicum MG | ecosystem: Host-associated > Plants > Peat moss > Unclassified...
AAAAAAAAAAGATAAAAAAAGAAGCAAATACGTAGCCTTAGATTTTTCTGCCCATTTCTTATTTTTTATTTTTTAATCCAAAAAAAAAAGATAAAAAAAGAAGCAAATATGTAGCTTTAGATTTTTCCGAAAAAAAAAATCCAAAAAAAAAAGATAAAAAAAGAAGCAAATACGTAGCCTTAGATTTTTCTGCCCATTTCTTATTTTTTATTTTTTAATCCAAAAAAAAGAGATAAAAAAAGAAGCAAATACATAGCCTTAGATTTTTCCGAAAAAAAAAAACCAAAAAAAAAGATTAAAAAAGAAGCAAATACGTAACAGAATCAGTCTCTGCGGCTCATTTCTAGGGGTTGCAGAATCGGCATCGCAGAGACCGTTAACGGGTCGGAACGCCCTGTCACGAACGAACGGACGAACAATTGTGTAGAAATCAAATGGGTTTCCCGGGGGTGCCAGTTCCAGACGAAAATGCTTTTCCCTATGGCCGGTTCCGCAGCAGAAACATAAAAAATGATTATGCAGCAGAACGTCACGTCACAGACGAGAAGACCAAATGAATTTATATATAAGATATATAGGCAGGTAATTTTTGCCGAAAGTTGAATTTTTCAATAATTCATAAATAGGTAGGTACTTTTTGCCCAAAGTTGAGTTTTTCAATAATTAGGTAGGTTACGTAATTTTTTGGAATCCTTTATATGGTCATCTATGGACAATTCTAAAAAACAATTAAAAAAATAACTACTTCATTTTGAAGCTTAATTACTTCATTTCTTTTTTAATAATTACTTTCTTTTTTATTAATTTTTTAATAATAACTATCTCCTCTTTTTTTTAAAATAACTACCTCACTCTCTTTCCCTATCCACCGACATGAATATGAAAAAACAAATTAACATGTGTCTTTTCATGTCCATGAAATTTATATTATTTAAATTAAATTTGGCCTTGACACATATAATGATGAATTATTGAAAAAAATATAAAAACATAAGACTTTTTTTTAAAAAAACATTGTCACTAATAATGCACAATAATGCAAAGCTCAAATTCATAAAATAGTTAGGTAGGTTAAGTAAATAGGTGGGGCAAAAGACGATAGGTGAGCGTTTGGTCATAAGAAGTACCAAGTACCGACCATGACCAAGTGAGAAACAGCAATGGAAAGTACCCACACCAAAATCATGACCACCAAAATTTGTGAAAGCTTTTAAACCCTAAACCCTAAACCTCAAAAAAAATTAAAAAAAAAAAGAAAGAAGCTAAATTTTATATGATGCTCCCAAAAAAAAAAAAAAAAAAAAAGTGCAAAATTAACAAAATGGAATCCAAGGAAGAAACAAAGCAAAAGATGTGCAAAAACAAAGAGCACAAGTAAAAGGGGAATAATAAATATAATAATAAATATAAAGTAAGTAAGAAATGAAGTAAGAAGAAGGGGGAGTGAAGGAAGGAAGGAAGGAAGGAAGGTGCTCACAAAAAGTGCAAAAGTAGGTATCAAAAGGAATGAATGGAAAGGAGAAAGGAAGGAAGCAAGCAAGGAAGGTGCACACAAAAAGTGCAAAAAAGTAGGTATCAAAGGAATTGAAGGAGAGAGAGAGAGAGAGAGAGAGAGAGAGAAAAGGGAAGATGAGATTGGCTCATGAGTTGTGGCTTGGGAGGGACCAATGGAGGGCTTAAAAGTGTCATGGATTTCAAGTGAAAGTGTACACCACAATAAGCACATTTTGGAAATCTCCTTTGTTTCAAAAACTAATAATTTTACCATTAAAATGAGAGAAGAAGTTTCAAGTTTCAAGTTCCAACAACATTTGGTGCTCAAGACATTCATTCATTCCTTGGGTACAAGAAAGACAAGTGGGTGGTGGTTAGTGGTGTTTTGTCCTTTCCCATAAATCAAGTAACCCATCAAGGTAGGTCATCCAAGAGCTCCCAAAAAGAAAAGGTTGAGTTGGAACATTGAATGTGGTCATACCTATTTGGCTACTTGAGAGTTTGTCTCCAAACCCTAATGATTCACTAGGTGCCTAGGTGCCTACCTATTGTACTTGCACTTCCAATATTCCATATAAATGGATTTTCTTTGATTTTCTTTTCTTAGTGGTGAATTTTGACAAAATTATGTGGCGATAATAATAATAATAATAAATATTTTTAAAAAAAATCTGAGATACCCAATGGGTATTGTGGGGGAAAAAAAAAAGGATAAAATAAATAGGCAAGGCATTTCCAAACTGAAAATATTTTGGTTTTTGATCAAAATGAGCATTTCAATTTTTTGAATTTTTTTGCATTGAATTCAATAATGCAGGTAATATTGTTGTTAATAATAATGTGTTCAGGGTACACTAAAAAAAATAGTAACCAAAATTTGAAAAAGAAAAATTCCCTAAAAAACTCCCTAGGGCTCTAGGCTTTTCTTTTTCTTTTTCAAATGTTTCTTTTTGAAAATTCCCTAAAAGAATGCATTACTTTTGAACAAGGAGAATGTGGGTGCCTTACATAATCTCCCTCCCCAAGGCTCTAAGCACCGTCCAAATGTGTAAAGGCAAAAAATCTTCAATTTTTTCTATGGCAAAGGGATGGCCAGGTCATGCCAAGGTTGTGTTGTTCTTGGGCATGGGAATGAGGTTGGTATGCCCCCCAAAAAATCAAGGGTTATGTTGCTCTTGAGAATAATGGGAAATGAAGTGTTGCACTAATTTTTGCTTTTTTTTTCTTTTGCATCAATTTTTCTGATATTTTGTGAAAAAAATGGAGAATAACTTGAAATTTTTGTTTTTTTTTGTCTGCCAAAAATGCATGCATTTTTCCAGCAAATTTCTTTTTTTGTCACCTTTGCAAAATCAAAAAATGAAAAACAAGTAAACAAGCAAGTCTTAGGAGGTTGAAAAGTTGTAACAATTCAACTTTGCAAATAAAGGAAAGATGCTTCAAAGGCCAATGCATTGTGAGTCATCTAAAAACTCATCCATCCAAGTTTTTATATCATTAGTTAATTAAGGTGATAAATTACAATGGATCTCTTGGAACACTTTATAGTGGAACATACATGCAAAGAAGCAAAAACACATATGAAGTTTTTTGCCATATAACTTAACAAAAAAAGGTGCATCCACACCTATTGGTAGAACAATGTTAACTAGATGTCAAAGAAATGGCTAGATATCGATGTCTCCACCTAATGGTAATGATAGCATTAAAAATTACGTAACATCTAAGGTGTTAGTTATTATTAATGGAATGTTAGTGAATGTGTTAAGTTGAAGCATAATTCAAGAAACGAGTCCCAATTCTACTTAACTTTGTGAGTTCCAAAACTAGAAAGTTTGAGCAAAGTTTTCCATCAATGTCTACCTTTCATTGCAACTTTTTAGAACTCTTTGCGCCTTTGTGAAACAATTGCATGCAAACAAGTATTCTCAACTATCCATGACTTCACAAATACATTTGACTTGTAATTTCAACCAATGGCTTAGTAAGTTGTCACCATGTTTAGCACAAACTTTGATACAACTCCACAAAATGAAAATCAATTTACTTACACATTTCCCCTCAAACTCAAAACAAAAAATCTCAAATCAAAATATCAATTCTCAATAACTATACTTAGTTTCATGGGCAAAAGTTTGGAGAATCGAATATTTGAAAGCATAGCTACAAAAATATTTTATGGACCATAGACAACAAAACGAGAAATAGAGAGGTGACCAAAAAGGGTAATAAGATGCTAGTTGTTTCAATTGAAAAAAGTTACATTAAAAATCTACAAGCTGTGGAGCAACACTCTTATGCATAATAAAAGCTTCAAAATCAACAAATTGAGTATTTAAAAAAGGAAGATGAATGCAAACACAAAAACACAACCCACATAAGATGTAACCAATGGTTAATTTTACATGTTTTTTATTCATGCATCAAATTAATGTTGAAAATGTTTTGTGTATTTATAAAACAATGTTTTTAATATATTATGGGATTATTTTTTAATAAATTAACTGAATCTAATGAATATAAATACTCAAAGTCATTTTAAAAACATTATAACTAGTGTTTTTTTAGCGTTTAAAAGACTTTTTAAAAACTTGAAAAGATTTGAAAATGCATATTTCTGGGATTTTTTGTTTCAAATTTAACATAATGGTATAATGAAAATTTTCAAATTTTCAAATTTTATTTTTTTCAAATAAAAATATTCCAAACTAAGCATAAGACAAAAAGGTGTGGGTCGTGATTGTATATTTGTACCCAAACATTAAAATTAACAAACACATATCAAGAGCATGATCCAAGCTATCTTTGGATTAACTCATGTCATGAACATGACATACCTCTCCTAATTCTACCATAGAGATTATAGACCAAGGAAACAATGATGTTGCTTGAATTTTCAATCCATAAGTAGATAGAAATACAAACAAGACATTACAATAAAACATCAAAGAAATACATCATTGTCTACTAGTTGAAGCCATGTTTCTTTAGCACCCTAGAAATAGAATTCTAATTCAATTCAATTATGCTCACTTAAAGTTTTTTGACCTCCAATTGTGTTTAACATTGGACACTCCCCATATTCTATTTTACCATTGCTCATTGTCTTTGGTGCAAATGTTATCCAACAACAATGTCTTGGCCAACACATGTATCTTCTTGTAACATGTTTAATACTTATTTGTTGAAGATATCTATGTTGGACAATTAAAAATAATGTAGGAGACAACAAAATGTGATTAGATCTAACACAACGGCAAATTTGCATTTCTATTTTCTCATGCAACTCATGAAATGTCTTTTTCAATGACATATCAACCTTCTTTGTGTTTCTTGTTATGCAATATCTCAAGAATGTTTTGTTTTCCTTCACTACATGGTGTCATCAACTAAGACCAAAGGGGATAGTTTTTATTTATTAATAAGTAAGGTGCAACACATTTTTTACCTCTTTTTCCACAAAGAAGGTTCATGATATTTAGTTTAAGAATAAAGTTTGAACTTTGTAAGAATTATAAAGTTGTTAACATTACTTGGGAGATCAACAAATAAGTTAATAAAATGTTTTTTTTATTGTTTATGATAACTTGAAACATTACATTATATCTTTTAGTCTTATGATAAATACTAGTAATCATCATTGAAAGGTTCAAAAACCTTTTGGAGTAGAGAAGTGAACATCATTTATGGCTCCATGTGTATTTAGGAGACCACAAAATATTTTGAATTCTTGCATCACACTTCTAATAAGCTTTTAAGACAATGAGTTTCATGAAAACAAGATTGATTGCAATGATCACTTTTTGAGCACCTCTCAAACAAGAAAGGCAGTTGATCAACCCACAACAAAACAATCCATTACAACCTCAGAGCCTTGATCAAGTTTATAAAGAACACAAGTTGCTTAAACCTCAACTAGAATAAAAATTTATTTTGTGTCTTATTAGTGAGCCAAAAGCTTAAGTTCATTGATGATATCAAATAAGGTATGTTAATTCATTTTAAAGTTTTGCAACCATCATTCATCATCATACTTTGTAACAAGAAATATAAAAAATCATGTTGTTGACCTTAACTTAACCTAACAATCAAGCTTTGTATGAAACCATCTCAATTGCATGCAAGCTTATGATTAAAAATAAATAGAGGTTTAAACCAATGTTGTGAGGGTATCCGGTTGAAAGGTAAAAATCATTGATTCAAGGTTAGGTTTTGTAACCCAGACCCGAGTTGACATCAACTTGTTGGAATCAACACAAGAACTAGACCACGGAAAAATTGTTTTGCTAGATTTAGAACTAGAATTGAAACCATGAAAAAATATTTTTGAAAATAGAATAAGGATATATATGTTAAAATTTTGTCTTTTTTTTCAAAAGTTAATAAGTAGATTGAACTTTATAATTAGTTATTAATTTAAATTAGTTGTTCAATTCTATATTTACATAGACCTCTATTTTAATTTGTTGTAAAATTTTGTACTCACATAATTTTTAGCATTGGGGAATGTGTAGTGTGTACATGGAATTAAATTTGGTTCAAAAACTGGGTCTAAAGGTTCTTAAGTTTGAAAAAATATGATAGAATCAAAACCAAAGGTTTCAAATTTTGGAAGAACTTGGCTCAAACTTGTACGTGGAAAATCATCACATAGATTTAAAAATGTCAAAACCAAATTGTAGGTTCTTTCAAAAAAGAAGAATCAGACAACACTCGTTCAAACAATTTGCAAGTTGCTTACAACTATAGAAGTAGGTTGGAAAGTTGCAAAAAAATGATAAATCAAATGCACACAACAAATTCTATATTAACCTAGTGAGAAACACAAAAAGACTTGTATAATTGCAACATTTTCAACATTTGTAAAAATAATCACACACACGCAACTAATAAGCACAAAAGCAAATAAGGCAAGGGAAAAAATAATAATAAAATAACAAACAAGTGTACAACTTTTTAAAAAAAGGGAATTTAGTTTTTTTTTGTGAAAATAAAAAGGATGCAAAACAATGTACCACTTGTTCATTAGATGTTGTAAGCAAAAAATTAAAATTGCATTGAGAATACAAAAACATTGTAAAATAATTGAAATCGCAAAGGAACAAAAATAATCGTCAATAGTTGTAGAAAACTTGTGTCAGCATAAAAACAATAAGTCATGAAAGGACACAAGTATTGCAAATCATCATCAATAGTTGCACAAAAACAATGTGTAAAAATATGAATCACCAACGAGTGATTAGAAAGAATTCGTTGAGGACAACTATATGAATTTACAAATTGTGAAAGGTGCAAATTACAAATTGTGTTGCAAGAAAAATAATTGTGATGAAAATACAAAAACAACAAACCTCAAAGTCACAGAGGATCATCATCAATAATTGCATGAAAGTAGTACATAAAAAGATGAACCATTGGTGCATGAACATTAAATCAAATGCATCAAGGGATGACAATGTGAATACATAAGCAGAAAAGAAAGTTGAATATTGCAAATTGCATTGCAAACAAAAAAAATTGTAACAAGGTGGAAGTATGGACCCATAAAGAACATCATGTTAAATTTTACTAGCCCATCAAACTTTTTAAAATATAGAAAACAATTAAAGAAGAGCTTTCATTAGATTGTTTTAGTGAATAAATTTACCATGTTGCATAGACTTTAAAATTTTAATGAGATTAAAAATATTTTAAATTTTGGTGTTCTTAATCATTTCCTTTACAAAAGATTCAAGAATTTATCCACATTTATTTTTTAAAAACTATTCAATAAGGAACACTTTTGAAAAAAATATTGGTTTCTAAAAACTGGATATAATTGTCTAGGGTATTTTAGATGGTATTACATTTTATTTTTAAAAAGGTAATTAATTGAGTAGGTATAATTTAGGTATGAATTTTCAAAGTTCAAGAATTAGATTCTTGAAATGGTTGTGACAATAAGGAATGTAAGTTTGTAACAACTCCCACCTTTTTTATTTCAATAGAAATTTAAGACCATATAATTTGGCATGCAATAGATAAACATGAGAAATTTAAAAACAAATAAAAAAAATTATTTGGCTATTTTTACTAGTTTTACCATTCTTTAAGATGTCCCTTGTGGGTCCACCCAATATACTGCCACCCAATGACCATACAAAATTTCAAAAAACAAATGCACAAAAAGATGAAGCTCTAATGAAAGAATATAAAGGCAAAAATGTTGAAGGATAATATGTAATTAATGTGCCAAAAACATTGTGTCATGCAAAAGCAATCTCAAGATGATGATGAGATTATTGAAATCCTATTGTACCATTTATAGAGGTATACACACAAGGACAATAGGATCCATGGTAAGTTGTTCTAACCTAATTTTCATGTTGGTTTAACACGAGTGTCATTCTTTGTGTTGCTAGGATAGTAGCTTTTTAGCTTGTTAGAGGTTATGCAAGAAACTCTAAACACTAACTTTAGTGTTTAACATTTTATAATAGCTAACACTAAATGTGGCTAGAATATAATATTTTTAAAATACGAAAAAGATTACTCATAATGTACAAAACATGTATAGCTCATTTGTATCAAATGAGATGTTTGCATCAAACAAGCTAGGTTCAATTATATTATGTATAATGTAAAGACATAGGTAAGGAGGAAAAAGTCTTCAATCATGTTAGTTTTGGCTAGCATAAAAGTCTATTAACCAAAATGGTTCCAAGCTTGTAAGACACTATCTTTTAAGTTTCAATTGAGGTGGCCTGTTCTCCAAAAGAGAGGTATTTTACTAAGTAATCACAACAAAATTATGATCAAGAGTTTTGTTCTTATCCATTGACATATCATACTCACATCCCACCTCATTAAACCATATGAGGTTTTTAATATTTAGCTTTTGGAGCGAAAAATGATTGTTTTGGCTCTTCAAATGCGAGTTGTTAAAAAATCTACATAAATAATTGATTTATAACACAATCGGTAATATTTGATTCATTAGTATCTCTTTACGAATGCCGAGTCAAGAATATAGTCATATTGTACTATAATCATTCTTGCATGTTCGATAGCATTTGACACAATAATGCATTGGGATCCTAGTGGTGTTAATAATAATACTAGCTAATTGGAAAATGAATAAAGAAAAAAAACATTTATGTGAAAAATGTGATTTGATATATATATCTAAATGCTTTGCTTATTTCAGGTCCCCCATTCCGAATCGTAACATGTGTACTAAATTTGGAACATGCACAAGACAATGGTAAACACCAAAAAATATGAATACCCCCAACAAATGCAATACATATTTAGATGCAAATTTGTCATTCATAACCAAACATGAAAGATGATCTGCAACAATATCGATTATCTCGAAACCATTTTGCTCATAAATTCTGAAAAAAAAAAACCCCCTTTTCTTTTTTTTTTACAAATTTAATGATCCCCTTTTTCCAGAGCAATTCACATTGAACATGCGCCTCCTAAGTGAGGCCCGAATTGTTGTAGCTCACAGAACAAAGTGCATTCTTCAGAAGAATGTGGTAATATAGACTACTACGATGGGGAAACCGACCTAAACCCACAACCCTCCTACTACTACTACCCCCACCAGACTCATTTTCATCATTCTCTACAGTATTGAAACAAATAACCAGACACTTACAAACACAGACCAAAGCTGTTGTAATTAGATTTAACCTCCTCCTGGGTGTGGGAGCAAAGAATCTGTTTGAGTAATAATTTTATGCAATAATTAATTAATTAATTATGAGGGGATGATGATGCTACCGTGGCTGCCAAAAATTTGGAGTTTTTTACCTTCTTTACATTCACGACCATGTTCCTTTCTTTTTCACCTTTTGTGTCAACGACACTCTGCTCTTTGACACGGTGTCCTGGGCTGATGATTCTCGTGCCAATCTCTCCTGCAAAGTCATCAAATTGAATTGCATTAAGGTTTAGTTCACATCACCAACAACCTACCACTTTGTTGTCATGGTAGGTAAAAGCAACTGGTACACTAAGTAACCACTGGATGTCTACAGGACATTACATACCACTGTATTATACAAGAGAACGGGTCATACAAGGCCTGATTCTGCCAGAACTCCCATGGTGAGCCTGGGCAGGGCGCAACTGGCAGAATCGGCCTGCCCACTAGCTTTACAAGCAGGAAGGTCATGGACTAAAGCAGGTAGGTCACTCACCCCTAAAAGAAAATGGTGGGTGGCAGAACCAACTGCAAATTATCACTTGTGAAAAAGAATACCTTTTTCCAGCTTGGAGTCCTATTCAGGTCGGCTGATATATCTCCCTTTGTTTGCTTAGACCTCTCCCTTGTGTCCTTTTCTCTGCAGTGTCCAAACAAAAACTTCAGCACCTCAGAGGATGAGAGAGGAAGAAAGAAAAGGGTAATTAGGGAACAAGTTGAGCTTGTGACAACGATGATGATGATGATGACAACAACTCCATTATTTGCAAAAAAGAGAAACTCACTTGCGCATCTTGAGAATAGCCTGAAATTTTTTCTTGGCTTCCTCCAATGCTGCATCTGGGTCATCTATTTGACACATATCAATAGCTGCAATGGATTTTCCATACTTGGCCTGCCACCCACATCAATCCCAAAGAGTAGCAGTTGTCAGGCAAAGCAATAAAAGACACGAACTCCCAGCCCAATCCAAGGAGCGGGTAACAGTATTTTTTAAAAAAAAATGTGCAAAATTACACCACTTGGTGACTTGGATTTATTTTTTCTTTCTTTGGAAACAAAAAAAGTGGTTTTTGGGGTTTTCTATCACCATATTTCAAAGAAAAAATATCAGAAAAATTGCCAGATTTTTATATCATGTTCAAGTAGGTAGCCCGTGATATAGAAGGACGTGAAGATTTTTCTACTTTCATAATTCATTTATAGCCAAATTTGGCTAAACCTTTTTATGAACAATCTCCAACTTAGTTACATCACATCACAAAATTGTTTTAAAAAAAAAACCACTAGTGGGTAATTTACAAACGGATCTTATGTCAATATCCACAAAATGTAATCACCTCCTACCTGCTCATCGTTCAACAAGAGGTCCAAGCAATTCTCCTCCCACAAACACATGAGATCATAACAGAGCTGTGGCTGTAGTGCATGCTTCTGCACGAGCTTTGGATACTTGTGTATCATTCGGCCCAGCTCCTCTTGATCTGCAACAGATCAAACAATAAATAAATATTAAAGTAAAAAAACATGAAACAAAATATACAATAAAGAAATAAATAACCAGTACACATATAAATATACAATAAATGTATATCAGATTCTTCATAGATGCCATAAGTTATTTCTTGATCATGTTTTTCGATATCATGGCCAAGTTCCCAAGGACATCATTTCTGATCATGGTAGACCATAGTTTGCATCCAAGTTTTAGAAAAAGGCTGAATAGTGGTACAGGTTCCAAATAAACACAGAAGCAAAATAAAAGGGTTTTAAGGTGTAGCTGAGGGGGCATTAGGTATGTCCTTTAAACCCTAAACCCTTTATGGGAGTGCCACATTCATTCACAGGTAACCCAGGTCTAACATGAATGTGAATTTCATACCCTCAAATGCTTCAAGAAAACTGGCAATGACAGAGTTTTTCCTTGTCTGCTTGATCTCTGCCCCATCAAGTACCAAGGCCAGTGCCTTTCCCAAGGCATTCATTCTGTAATATAAACAAGCAGCACAAGAATGCTTCAGCTTTTAGCAGGTGAGTGCAAGATGTGTGTGACATCATCCTCTGAAATCGATTACAAAAAAAACGAGTGAACAAAACTGAACCATAAACCCTAAACCCTAAAAGACTCATGATATAAAGAAGTTTTGTCAACCTGATGGTGCAAGACAAACTACAAATACCTTTCAGCCTCAGACTTCATCACAACATTGCTTGTGGATTTGTTGACGAGATTCACATCTGCAAAACACAAACAGAAGCAGTGCAGAAGTTTGATGAGTGAGCGAGTGAGCATTTCTTCACATCCAGCAGAAAGCAAACAAATATACTACTTGGAAAAGAAACAAAGATGAATAAAATTGATACACACAAATCCTAAACCCTAAACCCCAATGGAACCCCACAAATTTTGATTAGTGAGTGAGTGACCATTTCTTCTTCATACCCAACAGAAGAAATTGCATTTATTACTTGCAAAAGGAATAACAAAATTGATACAGCCGTAAACCTGAATGGAACCCCGCATTCTTTTGTAAGCATCCCTTGCTTGACATAAGATTACTATGAAAGTAAACTCACCAGTGTGTGCAGATTGCAAAGCATCTTTCATTGAAGAGGAGCGTACGGCTAAGGTAGGAGTTCCTATTCTTTGTCTAGGTGAAGGCAGTGGCACAGCATCTACAGGTCCCACCAATGGCGAGGCTGGTGGTGATGGCATGAGAGGAGCAGATACGGCAGCTGCTCTCTTGTTGACAGGTCCTTTGGCAGAATGGGGAGAACGGGGAGAATGGGTCGCACCATGAGCTTGTGCACCAACAAATAGTCCTCTTCCAGTTGAAGATGGTCGATGTGTTGGTGAAGAAGAAGATGAAGAAGAAGGAGAAGAAGCTCCTGATGTTCTGTTGGTAACAACCACACTCGGGGACAACAACACTGGAGGAGGAGACTCATGGTTTGTTCCTGGTGGCTTGGCAAGAGAAGACACTGTTTTGGGAAGAGGAGGTGGTACACGGAGAGGAGGGTGGTCAAGAGACTTGACTGAAGGCAATGGGGAACTTGATGGCACCAAACTAGGGGACGGTGATGGAGGAGCAGACTCATGGTTTGTTGTTCCTTGCAGTGGCAGCTGCTTTGCAAGAGAAGAAGAAGACAGTGTTTTGGTAGGAGGTGGTGGTGGTACATGGAGAGGGTGGTCAGGGAGAGATGCGATTGAAGGCAATGAGGAAGAGGATGACACAGAACTAGGGGATGATGGAGGAGGAGGAGACTCGTGGTTTCTTCCTGGCAGCTTCTTGGCAAGAGAAGAAGATACTGTTCCAGCAGGAGATGGCATTCTGACTCGGAGGTCCAGAGAGCTGACGGATGGCAATAGTGGGGAAGAAGAAGAGGACACCAAACTAGGGGGTGACGCAGGATGAGGAGATTCATGGTTTGTTGTTCCTGCTGGCAGCTTCTTGGCAAGAGAGGAAGATACTGTTCCAGTGAGAGATGGCATAATAGCAACAAGGTTCTGAGAGCTCTTTGAAGGCAATAATGGGGAAGAAGAGGGTACCCGACTAGTGGATGATGATGATGGAGGACAAGACTCGTGGTTTGTTCCTCCTGCTGGCTTGACAAGTGAGGCTACTGCTTTCATGGGAGACAATGGCATAGGGAGAGGATCCAGAGAAGAGCTGACTGAAGCTGATGATGCAGAAGAGGACACCAAACTAGGGGTTGTTGGTGAAGGAGACTCATGGTTTGTTCCTGCTGCTGGCTTGGCAAGTGAGGTTACTGCTTTCGTGGGAGACAATGGAATAGGGAGAGGATCCAGAGAAGAGCTGACTAAAGCTGATGATGCAGAAGAGGACACCAAACTAGGGGTTGTTGTTGAAGGAGACTCATGGTTTGTTCCTGCTGCTGGCTTGGCAAGTGAGGCTACTGCTTTCGTGGGAGACAATGGCATAGGGAGAGGATCCAGAGAAGAGCTGACTGAAGCTGATGATGCAGAAGAGGACACCAAACTCTGGGTTTTTGGTGAAGGAGACTCATGGTGGCTTGTTCTGGCTGGCTTGGAAAGTGCAGAAGAAGAAGAAGATACTGTTTGGGTGGGCAGTTTTGAAAAGAGAGGCTCAGGAGACCTGACTGAAGACAATGGGGAAGAGGACTGGCCTGGCAATGTATGGGTAGGAGGAGGAGAGAGAGGTGGTGATAGAGAGGACTGTATTGGAGGAGGGCCTTTGGCAACAAGGTCAAGATCCATGTCACAATCTGGAATGACAGGGGAGGAATTTGGTGGAATTTCTTGGTTTAAGGATGATGATGAACCAGTGTGTGATGGGACAGTGGGTATATTTACATCAAGTCGCTTGGAGGATTGTTCTGCAACATTCAACTGTGAATGATGTCCACCTGGACTGATTTGTTGTACAGCACTTGGTGTGCTTTGTTTCTTGTTGACCATGTTTTGCAACCGTTGCTGTGGTGGTGGCAGTGAGTCATCCTCCAGATCTCTCACATTCTTTGTATCTGAGGCTTGTTGCAGGATGGGGGGCTGAGGAGGCATTGTCTGTGTTCCTTGGATATCTCCTTCTGAGCTTTTGTTCATGGCAGGTGGTGCAACCAGACATTTGGCTGTCATCACTATCTGAGCTGGGTTTCTATGATTCTCCAGATGCGGTGTAGGTGGTGATGGGTCACCATCTCCAGGAATGTGTTCAGCAGAAAGCTGTGTTCTGGACGAAACAATGATGGGAACTACCATTGTTTCGTTTGCAGGCCCCATTGACCCAAGAAAGGAACCACCCAAGGAGAGCTGATTGCTGTCAGCTTCTGGTTTCTCTTTGAGTGCATAAGCATCATAACCTTCAACATCACTTCTTCGTCTTCCTTCAGGAGTGTTGAGGACCCACCATTTGCAAGGGTATCGATGACGCAACAAGTGCTTGATTGTCTCGGAATCGACAACATCATCATGGATGTTGTCAATGGGAATACGCCATTTCCCATAGTTCTTGTTCTCATGTTTTGGTGCAAGTTTCTCTAACAGCTTGCTCACTTCTCGTCCTCTGCGCTTGTGAGCACACATCATTGCTAGGCACTCGAGTGCACGACAAACTACCACACCATTTTCGTCACTGTCAAATGCAACACCTGCTATTCTGGAGATGACCCCTAACTTGAGAGCAATCTCTACGGTTGCACTACTGAGTCGGGTAAGCCGGAGTAGCAACATGAGGGTGCACATCCTTGGGTCAGTCCCGGCACAACCTGCTGCCGATGATGGGACATTCAAATCCAGGAAGGATACTAAAGTTGAAACCAACTCATCAGAGATTATACAATCAACAATGTCAGGATGGTTGGCTATGGAGTGGATCAACAGCAAGGCTGGCTGTGCAAGTGCACGACACTCACTGCCATGATTGTTCCCACTGATGAAATCTGAGACAGGTAAGAAAATGTCAATATTTGACTGGCCAGACAGTAGGTAGGGCCTTGCTTTGAAGAGCAATAGTAGAGTGAGCAAAAGTCGCCTGCGATCATCAAAACCAAACACTTGTGTGTATGCCCCAATCACCACTGCCTTTCGAATCTCACAAAGAAAACGTGTTTCAAGAATGGTACTGCCAAAATCATACCCCGGGTCTCGTAGAAAGTGATCAACAAAGAAACCACCCAAGTACAGCTCTCGCGCATAGTCATCTCCTCCTTTGCTGTCCCTGCTGTATGTCATCACTTTGCTCTCGCCATATGAAATGGTGACAAGTATCCAACGCAGAAACACAGGTTGCGTTTGTACCAAAGACCATGCTGGAAGACTTGATAAGTCTTCCTGTTGCTTTACTATATTCCCTAGCAGTTTGAAAGCCTCCTTGGTAAGTGTTTCAGTTACGCAGAGCCGCGTGCCATCATCCCACACAAGCCGAGGAGATTGATAATTCCCATCGTACCTCTTGCAAGCCTTTGTTGCATCACGTGCCAAGGTGCATAACAGATCGACAGGAAGTAGAAGAAGCAGTGTACGGATGACCATGGGCGATTCTTCTTCTGCATGAGTCTTCTTGTCTGCAGCAGCATTGTGTACAGGATCGAGAAGAGTACCCATCAGCTCGTACATGTCTGTGGCCTCCCCTATTCCCTCATCATAATTGCTGTGGTGATTGGTGGAGCCATTTGCCAACCTCTTTTTTTGCACCACATCCTGAACAAGTTTTGTGCGATTACTAAACCCACTGCCTGTTAACAAGAGCTGCCCGAGAATTTTGGCAGCTCCTACTCGTCCAACTGTTACTGACTCAAAAAGTCGTGAATTACTTCTACTACCATTTACTGTCATTGCTGCAGCCACCCCAGTTCTTAGATCTGGAAGAGCTACCTTGCAAAAGATGGCCAATAGTGGCAGTAACAGCCCAGTTGTAGCAAAAATATTTGTGGCTCCGATTGTTGCAGGGATCCGCTCACTGAGCGTGTGCAACATGTCAATCATGGCTACAAGCAGATCATTGTCTTGTCCTTGTTGTGGTCTTCTTGCCACACATTCCCAAAGCTGGACTGCCATTGTACCCATAAGATTGGATTGTAGCACACCTTCTCGTCCAAAATCATCGTCCTCGATCAGTATTTTTGCCATGGTTGCAATCTCAATCTGTACTTGCGGCATGCTTTTGCCTGCCAGAGCAACTCTAGACAGCAGCAGGGGGTGGACACACTGGATCAATTCAGGCCTGCCGCACTTGGCCCCATATCTTAGGCACTCCCGCAGTGCAACCAGAACTGCCAAGAACTCACTGACCTTGTTGTTGGCTGCCACAATGACTTCTTCCTTCTCAGTGGTCTTGTCATTCGCAGCTGCAACTCCCTTGCGGGCAAGCAGACTGATGACATGAAGTTTGGTCTCTAGATAGTCCAGCATGGCATCCAGAAATGCATGGCCAGTTGGTAGACCAAAAGCCTCCCACTTCTCAGAGGTGAAACCGTTCACAAACAAACCACCCAAGATGAGCTCGTCCTGGAGACAATGATACCGAAAGCCCTGCAGCCATTCCAGTTCATCATCCTGCATCAGATCACTCCCTGAAGAAGGAGAAGAAGAAGCCAGAGCTCCTGGATGGTGCTCCTGCATACGCTCCATGATGCGCCTGTGAAGCTCTGCGCGCATATCAGAGGTCCAAAATGCTGATGGCTGTCGAATGTCTGAACTAGCCATGGTCGTGAACTTGTCTGGCCCTGAGTCAGTCTGCTCAAGACAAGCGAGGAGTGGTGCAGGGATCAAGTATGTCATCACAGTGCACTCTGAATGCAGAGTCACACTTGGGTTATGTCCCACTGCTTGTTTCAGTGTACGGATGAGGGATCCCAATGTGTCTGCTGCTGAATAGAGCAGAGTAGATCTATTAGTAGTGCCTTGGGGGACCTTTGATGCAATGTCGTTGGCATGTGGGATTGCCAGTAACAATAAAGGCAGATGTAGAGCCTGCAACATGTCCCAACCGATTAAGGTAATGGATATATGGTGATGATCGAGAGCAGCAGAATGTGAACAACAACCACCTCCTTGATAACATATCTATGAGATTGCAGTGGGAATCTCTACAGCTACTACTACCCACAACTTCTTCATCAACTCCTGGCAATGGGTGGTGGTGAAATTGGGGTGTATGTATATATGTATGTACTACATACCTGCTTGATCACATGTGTACAATACTCCGGATCTTCAGCAAAGTGCTTGAAACAACTCAACACTGCAAATGAAGCTGGACTCAGACCCTGCCTCAGAGGTGTGGCCAATGCATCATCATCACTGGCCGCAATACAGCTGAGGACCCACCAAAATCCTTCCTGCCATCTGGTATCATCCCATAGAAGACGCCTACCAACTCTGGGGGACCACCACCATAACAACCAAATAGCAATCAGCCTCAATGAGAATGAGAGCAGGCTAACAAATTCTCCTCCACCTGAAAGAAGGAAAGAAAAGAGAGTCCAACCTTGATGAAGAGGCAATTTCCATCACAAACAGCGACCCGGCAACAGCTGATTCAAGGTTTGTGTTAGTGCTTGCTGCTGGGAAGCTCTCGGTTGCTCTCGACTTTGTCCCGAGTAGTGACAACACACTGAGACCAAAATTGACAGAGGCCCTTGGTACACCATCACCACCACCACCATCATCCCTGCAGCAAAAGAAAAAGAATGAGGGGTGTTCCTGAATATGTGCAAAGTGATGGCAATGATGGTACAGTCAAAGCAGCAGCTGATTTGGATCAATTCCCACATCACTTTTTGCAATAAAACTGAAAGACAACTGATCAGACAAATTCCTAGTCAAGTCTGCAGTGCAGGGCACATTCTCTTCTTACCTTCTGCTTGCATCACAGTATCTCCATAAGATACGAACAGTGTGGTGCAAGATATCTATTGCCACCAGGGGCAATTTGTCCTTTTGGGCGAGGCACATTTGAAGAGATGGGGTGGCCAATGTAATGAGTATGGATTCTATGTCACTGGGTAGCACAAGATCTGGGAAACGATCAACCAGATGTGCCTGCACAAAGGTACCGACGATTTTCAACAGATTAGCTAGCTGCCTTCTTAGCTTATATGGTAGGGTATAGGGTATAGGGTATAGGGTTTAGGGTTTAGCACTTTTCCATGTGATGTACATATCATATGGTAGGTCATGATACAGCATAGACAGGCCAGCTACTTGATACATGTGTATGTCACAGGGTAGAAACGAATGCAAGTTCAAAGGTTGGAAAAACGATTCACAAACTATTGATATAAAAGAACCAATGCACAGCAGGTGCGGGATGGGGGGACTAAGTAAAAGTCTGGACAATAGATGATGCCCAACCTGGGCTTGAAGCAGAAGGTGAATGTGAGGTAACTCCTTACGCAGTAAGGAGTTTCCAGTCAGAGAGTTGTTGCGAAGAACTGTTGCAAATCTCCGAAGATCCTGCAATTCAAATGTTGCTTTCTTTTCAAAAAGGAATGCACAAGGAATTTCCACTACTCTCATGCCCCACCGATATCCCATGAAGAGGAGGGCTCCTTCCATACATGAAGAAGATCCATGAAGTTGCAGAGAAATCTCCACAACAACAATTAAAGGTAACACGACAATGAGTGCAGTCATAACCTCATGAGAGTCGCTCACAAAGTGACAAACCAATCTCCCTCCATACATGAACTTCAACAGAAAAGATAGATCCAAGTTTTGTCAGTTCCCTAAACCCCTAAAACCACATTGTAAATGAAAGAACTCTGTGGTACAGAGGAGAAAAGAAGGGTTTATACTTACCAGCATGAGGCTGTTCAAGAACCTGACTGGATCATTGATTGGATAGTTTGGAAAACGATCGATGTCAAGCAAGTTCTGTAAATAGAAAGGTGCAGAGAACACAGACTCTGCACAAAAAAATCCGGCCCAAGTTTTTACGCAATTGTCAAAAGACCCAAATTCAATGAGAACGTGATATATTGAGAAAAGTCACTGCCACTATGTGGGCATCAACCCAGATGTAAAACCCTCAACACACAGATCACCCAGAAACCTTCCAATTGGAAAATGTAGCTGGAAGTGATGTAGCTGAGCCCTAAACCCTAAACCCTGAACCCTACCTGCCAGCTCGGGGTAGGCCAATGGAGTCCTTGGAACGTGAATGTATAAGGCCAGGGGATCGGTAGCACGGAACTTGACATATGACTCCAGCTCAGTTGTGAGATGATCAAGCAATCGCTTCCTCATCTCTTTGTTCCAGATCACTTCTGGGCCATTTTGCTCTGAATCCAAAAGTGCCATGAAAGTATCTGGCCCCTGGACATTGAACCAAGAAAGAAAACTCAGAAACCCAGAAGTTCATCATTGGGCTCTGAAACTGATATATTGCGGATCCTGATCAGATTACTACTGGAAGACACACATTAACTTAAAAAGTATGGTAATGCAACAAAAGGGAGAATGTAAACTCAGATTTTGTTGGGCATACAACTACTGTACATGAGGTGGTGACACATCCACTGATGAACAGAAACAACCAAGAAAAGATTTCAACAATAAATTTAACACAGTTGGGAGTGGTAGAGTACTACCCACCTCTGACATGAGATTCAATATCACTCCCTCTGGTAAGTAGGGGTAAAGAGAACTGTCACACCCTGAAGTGCCATGTTCACTCTGACCACTTCTGTCATCAGTATCTGGAGTTATCGACTGCTACAAACGGCATTGGGGTCAGATCTTCTGGTGGGTTTCTCATGAATGTTTCTGGAAAGCAAAAATCTCCCAAAGGCACCACTATCACCAATAGAGGAATTAGACAAAAAGCAAGTTGTAGAAGAATACCTGAAGAAGATGGGTCTGTGACAGGAACTTGGTAATCCTGGACTTGTCCCCATCAACAATATCACTGGCAAGGAGTTTCCAGAGAAGAATCTCAAAAGCTCCAAGTTTGTACAGGTGTGACATCGCCGTCTTGTTCGCCTTTGTTAAGGTTATTATGATTTCCAGTATCCTGTGAAAACAGGATGACAACTCAGCAGTGCTCAGCAACACTGGTAGACAGATAGACAGACAGCCCCAAAAAAAACACTGCTGTCCAAACAACGGCAGATGGTGCAGATGATGGTACTACACCTGGTGAAGATAGGTGTCTTTGCACGAAGGAGAGCTTGCACTAAGTGGCAGAAGATTTCCTCCCTGGAAAAGTGGCAGCATGCAGCAGATGGTGGAAAGTTCTCCCCATTGTTACTGTCGTTTCCTGATATCCTGGAGAAATCAAGATAAATCAGAAGTGAGCTCTTCGTCACCCCAGGAACCCATTTGAGCTCCCTTTCATTTCTGTAAAAGCAGTCTCTAACTGCCATACCAAGCACATTGTAGCTGCCCTTTTTGCCCAAAGAAAATTTGACTGTACAAGCAGGCAGACAGACAGACGGATGGATTGATGGGCAGATGGATGGGCAGATGGATGGACAGACAGACAGATAGACAGACATACAGACATCTTTTGGGCAATGATCAGAAAAGCGCCAATGACTTCTATCTCTGGTTAAGTGAGGACTGGTCACAAGGAGTACCTCAAAAGAGCTTCCAAGAAGTCAAGAGCTATTCCCAACTGGATCTTTACATGAACATTTTCATCTTGCCATTTGATTGCATCTCGGGCATCCAAGCTGCCATCCAGCTCAGATGCTCTCATGAGCAATTCATGAGGTCTTCCAGAAGGAATCCTCACAAGCCTCACATCCCCATTTGATCCCACGACTGTCACTGTTTCAACAGCACCAGCCTGCTGTGTCCACAACAGGCTATCATCAGCTGTCCATGCATCGCACTCAAATTCATGCTTGTCTGCACAACACTGCCAACAAGGACACAACTATCAGAACTGAACTACCACGAGCATGTACCACTCCTAGACAGTGCTCTGAAGACAATCAAGCTCTAATGATCAAAAGGTTTTTACCTTTGCCAGAGACAAAACAACCAAGGGTACCAATACAGAGGCACCCCCACCACGAAGAAAACGCAGTACATTGTCATGTCCTCCTTTTTCCACAGTTGCAAGCAAGAACACCACTAGCTTGAAAACAAATACCTCATGTACACTCTCCAGCACTTCTCGTAGCATCCCCACAGCTGTCTGCAAACACAGGAGTAGTAGCATTACTAGAGCAGCAGTCTCTACTATCTAATGCATCATGCATCACTCTTCCCAACAATTGCTCAACAGGTAGAAAAGATGGGATCTTTGCAGAAGTTCCCCCATAAAGATTGGAAGTTATCCACCATAAACATTGAAGGGAAGAAAAAAAGAAAAGAATATGATGAGAAGCTGCATGCAGACAAAATTCACCTCAATAACATTCAATGTTTCCATGCAAAATGTGACTTCATCTGCATGTCGCTCATAGATCCATGTCAAGACATGACTTGCAAGGCGTAGATCGATTTCTGGCAAGTTGTTGTGGCCAAAAAGTGGGGTGAAACCCAACACCATAGCTTGAAACACAGACTGAAAAATTGACAATGGTTCACGCAGCTGTAGTAGGACATAACAACCCACCAAAACTGAAACGTCACTATGAAAATCAAATTAGTCTTGACTGACACTCCTGAAGTTTCCTTAGTACAACAACAAAAACAACACTCCATCCTCAACCCTAAACCCTAAGCCCGTCAAAGAGACAGTGATCCATACAGCATTTTATCAGTCAGACCCACTTCCTCCTGTATTCACTTTTTTATTAGAGCATTCTCTGTGATTATTTTTGCTTTGAGTAACTGGTGAATTGATGACCTTCCAGAAGGAATGGTCATGGCTATTGGGTGGCGGAGAATGGTCCACCAGAAGTTCGAGATGGACATCACCGACAACAGAGCCTGCACATATATGACAACACAACACATATCACAAAAAACGGATCCACTAGCTTTTGTAAATGAAGCTCAAATGTCTATTCATGTCTAACCAGAAAAAAACAACCACCTTAGGTGGTGACATAAAAAAAGCTTTCTTTGGAAGGATCACAACACAAAATGCTTAAATCTATTCCACGTGGGTGTTTTGTTTGCTGATGAGGAGAATGCAAAAGTTGAGAAAGGCCACCAACCTTCACCCTCACTTGCACTGGAGTAAACAAGCTTGACATCCGCACTATTATAAACAAGCTCTGGATTGGCAGCTGTAGCTTCATAAAAACCTTCTACCTCATCCTGCAGAAACTGCTCAACCACCCACCCATCCAAGACTTTTGCTGTAAAAAATGTGAAAATGACAGTACAAGCAAATTGGAGTTCACAGTTTACAAGCCCTCTTCCTGACCTATTCCAGAAAAGATGGGTTAGATATATCTAACACAGAAGAAGAAGACTCTTGAAGTAAGCAGATGTGAATTTACCTTTTTCAGCTCCTTGCGTTTGAGATCATTCCACACTAAAACTGGTGTCTCAAGAGTCTGACCCCGTAAAACTTCCAGGGTCTCCATCCATGCATGAAGCTTGCTGAGTACTGATTTCTCCTGCAGATAAAAGTTCAATTACCCATGAGGCTCAGGAGTGCGAGGAGGAACACCCTCCTCAGCCACTGGCAAAACTCATTCCTCATCATGGCTAAAACCTTTTTGGAGTGGAGCTCAAGGGAGTAGAAGTACACATTTGTGAGAGCAACAATGCCAGCCTAAACCCTAAAACCCTAAACCCTAAACCATAATTTGATTGCAAGTCAATGACATTCTTTGTCAGCAGTTGAAGTTGCAGTTGGATGGTTAAAAGACTTTGATTTGTGGCCATGGAGAGTTTTTAGGAAAGTAAAAATGTACTTCATTATGAGCTGAACTACAAAAGAGACTGACAAATATTGAGATGTATACATACCTTGCTGGAGAGCTCAACCACCTTGTTGCAATATAACTGCATTACACCCTGTGGGTGGCAGCAGTAGAGTACAACATTGTAAATGTCAGCATCTCATGAGTAGTGGGTACATAAAACAAAAAATTGGGCTCACTCCTGATTGATGAGAAAAGGGGACTTATTGTAAAGGTCTGGGGATTAGATACTTCATGAAAACACTGTGATATAATAAAAGAACCTGGGTCAACAACCGTCAAGGATCATCATGACCCAACAACAAACCTTGGGAACGAGTCCCTTGAGAAGCTTCTGTGTTTCCAGATTGCCTTCCATCATGAGGTAGACCAAGTTTCCACTCAAAGTGTGAATGTGGGTCCACTTGGAGAAGATTGACATCTTTAGTTGTACTAATACCACACAACGGCCTAGACATAATTTCTGCAACAAAAACCAAAAATGAAACAAATAAAAACACTGCACCACTTTCTTTTTCAATTAAAAACTCAACAAGGCAATAAACCCTAAACCCTAAACCCTGTCTGCACAATCTCAAACACAAACCAAAGTCAATAACAACAACAAGATGGACTCTATACTCTATCACTTGAAACATCATCTGTTTGTTCAATTTTTATGAATAGTAATTCATAATCTGCTTGATTGGTTAAAAGTTAACCCATGTGCTGACTTACTTGCAAATGAGCAGAGACAAGTGGTGATGTCCTCATGAAGAGTGCCTTCAACAGCTCTGAAGTGCTGTAAAAAGGTCAAATTGGGGATCAATAATTGTTTTCACCGATGATGCAAATCACAATATCTCCAAATAAAATGTGCCCGTAAATGCAAAACACAGTGCAATTGAATGTGCTGTTGTCATGCTAGTGTGTATTATTGTGTCGCATGAGGGTCATTGGATTAACATGTATGCAGAAGGTACCTACCTTTTGAAAATCGAAGCACTGGGAGACCTAGAAACTTCACAGAAAACATCTGCTGCTGCCATCATCGATGCCTCAAAAGCCTGAACCAAAAAAAAACATTAAGAAAATATTTGGGTATGCAGGTTTTGTGATGAAAAAAGGCTGTTGATGCCACAGACATTTAAGGAAGAAAAAAGCCAACAAAGTGCAAATGATGAAAGAATCTTTCTAGCAGGTTTCAATAAAAAATTCATCATTTCTGGCAAACAGTCCCTAATTTTCTTTTTGGGCTTGGGTAAAATTTATGTACCTTCAACCACATACGTCCTGCCTCATTGTCCACTGACTGGGAAGTGAGTGCTAATGTGAATGTATCCAAAAGACCCACAACCTTGCCAGCAGAAGAGTTGCACAACAATGTTAGGTAATAAATAAATCCAGAGATTGGTGGCATCTTGGTCAACCAAGAGTGGCGATTGATCCGTTCACCCCAAAAAAGATGGAAATTATAGTGTGGATCATAATTGAGAACAGACAGATCTGTAATTGAATTTTACCTGGAGAGAATTATTCTTGGCAAGTGAATGTGTGCGAAGAAATGCCACGAGCTGCTGCAAATTCTCGGCACTCAGCACTGTCAACTTGTTTGCAAATTCTTGCTGCATAAAAAGTGCACAATTACACAACAACTCAGAATTCTAAGATCATAAACGGACAACTAAGTTTTGCCCAAGAATGATTGATTCTTCTGCAGATTGTCAACAAAGCTCCCACAATAGAGAGATGCTCTCAACTGTAGACCCTAAACCCTCCCATGATAGATAGATACTCATCAGCTCATCATCATCATCATCATCATCATCATCACCTCCAGTACTAGTACAAGATGGTCAAAAGAATATATATTTACATTAGTCTTTTTGGCAAAAACCTCTCACCCTCAAAACAACACTGCTGCTGCTACCACCCTCAGTGGAACCACTCGGTTCAGTAGCGAGCTTGATGGCTGCTCGTACGACCACTGTTGCAAGATACACAAGGACACTGTTTTCTGATCGCATACACTGCATCATCAATCAATCAATGCCACCACATGTAGATGTAGCAAGATTCTCATTACCCATAAAACTGTTTTTGTGTGTGGAGTGGGTGGGCTAGTCCTTTTTTTGCCAAAAAATGTTCAGGATCATATCTCATGAAATGGCTTTCTTGCATCAAGGAGTGCAAACCCTAAAAAAAAAGAATATAAAAAAGAATGGACATTAAGAGCACATAACAGGCATAATCAACTAGATGGTTTTTAGATGGCCTTTTTTTACCTGGAAAATGACTGCAACCACATCAGGCATGTTCCTAATGGCCTCAAAGCAGGGCCGTGATGCCAAAAGCCTTTGCAGCACAATGCAGCAAGTAGAAGCACCCACAAAATCCTGGCCAGAGTTGTTCCCTGGTTTTGGCAATGCAACTATGGTAATTTCAAGAGTATCCATCCTAAAAAAAGACTTTCAACATAATAATAACAAAAAAACAACAATTTGCAAGGGAGTGCCTGGCTGCCCACTGTAAATAAATTTTGTAGTTTAGTAGTCTTACATGGAATATTGTACTCTGGCATGTTTGTGTGTGCTATTTCATTCACCCATTAATATATGCAACAGTGCCGAGAAGACAAAACCAAAGGGAAAATTAAAAATAAAAATCCTAGTTTCTTATCACTCTTCAGTTCAAAGAGCTTACCAACACACTCCTTAAGATAATCTGTAACTGCTTGGAGAACCTTGGAGTCATTGCACTGTGAATCTCCCACCTGCCCCCACAGACGAGGAAAAAAAGAAACAACAAAATTATTCCTTGTTTTGGAACTAAACTGGTTCAGGGAAAAAAAAAGTTATCGGGATGGTGCTTTCTTTCTGTAAGCACCTCACTGACACAACAAATCAATAGAAATGCCTATCTAGTGGTTTAGGGTTTAGGGTTTAGGCTACAGTGATCTTGTGGCAGGAAAAGTCTAAGATGGGCAAAGCAAGATGCTTACGTGCACGTTGCAAGCATATTCCTTTAGAGTGAGATGTAATGCTGCAGGGTCATCTCGAATGGAATAAAAAGTCCCAATGAATCGATTTAAAAAATAGGCCTCAGATTCATGCTGCACAAAAAAAGAAAAAAGAAAAAAAACATGAAATTATTTGTTGTCAGAATCACCGTATTCCAACAGTTCCTCCACACTTTGACAACTCTCATTTTTTTTTCAACCAATGAAGACCCAATGAAGAGACTTATAAAGATAGTTAAATTTTGCAGTGACGAATAAGAAGACCTGGTAGTATGCTGGATATGATGGCATCTCAGGAAGTGCATGGGAGAAGAAAGATTCCAGCCGAATGCTGAATGCTGTGCTCTTGCTGATGCCAATCAAGTCAGTGATGCTGGCAACAAAGTCCTCTCTCTCATCAAGGAAGTATTGAGTGGCTCTCCAGGACCGGAACTCAAGCGTCACTTCTCTGACATCCTTCTCACTCACAATAACACCAAGTATATCCTTCAAGCTGTAGTAGCCACAAAAGGAATCATCAGTTGCTGTGGGTGGATGATGCCAAGGATAACAACCTACAATTCGTTTCCTTTTTATTTTCTTTTCTTTTAGTGAGTATTTTCCAAACAGCTCGGCTCAGCTGAAGTGAGTGTTTTTGTCTAACCTGTGAACGCTTACAACATGATCAACCCATGTTTCGAAAAAGTAATCTTTTGTCATGCATACTTTGCGCTGCCGCTCTTGCTTTGTTGAATCCTGCCGCTTTGTGACTTCAAATTCACAGACAATTGGGGATTCTTTCTGCATTCAAATCATCAACCCCCAAGCTCTTAGTACATAGGTATGCAGGATGGACTGCCACCACTCAGCACTTGAGCTGAAGATGACAACTTCTTCATTTGACCTTTGCACCTGAGAAAAAAGCAATGCCAAGATGCTTGTAGAAACTAAGTGCTCATTTTTTATTTTTTATGAGTGCATAAAAACAGAAAGATTTATTTTTTAAAAGAAAAACCATGGCATGCTTTGCTCTCTTTCTTCCTTGAGTCTTAGAAAATCAATCTATGGGATGTCTCCATCCATCATCTGCAGCTGAGCTTACCATTTTCTTAGGGTAGGTTGCAACATTTTCAAGCATCGTTGAACTAGTAATTTTCCCAATCTCAATATCCAATTTCAAATTTGACTGAAACCCAATGTAGAAAGAAAGTTCAGCATGTTAGATTGTACAGCAGATCACATGATGCAACAGTTAAGAAGTGGTAATAATCAGTCACTGCTATTTGGTATTCATAAAAATCAATTTTCCTACTATGAGCTTTGCGCCAATCACTTTCTGATGCCCAGTCCTCATATAACCAACTCCCTCAACATGTGTATTCAAACAACCTTCTGCTTTGAATTTAGCAGAAGGGTAGTCTAATGGTGGTGGTGGTGTGTGGCTACAACCACAAACTGAAAAGAAAACAAAAAGCTCACCTTCATGTTTTGTTGCACAGTGAGTAAAAATGGAAGTGGGTCCTTCAACGAGAGTCGCATAACACGGGAGTTGAGATACACCAGCACAATGTGCTCCTCATCTGTGAGTGTTTCTAGCTTCACAATATCCTGGAAATTTACCCTCTTTGCTGCTTTCATCTGTAATGCAGTCAATTGTGCTCATAAGGCGGGGAGAAAAAAAAAATGTTCAGAGACCTTCAAGAGCAACATGTATGATACTGACCACATACCGCAACATCCCCACTGCTCCCAGGTGGAAATGGGTGGAGGTTTGTTAATGTCCAACATTAATCAACCTGGTAACCAATCTCGTACTAAGATTCTCTTTCGGAAGATTGGCAGTGGTGGGAAAACTACTCACTCAGGCCCATAATTGTGGTGGTTAACAGCTCTCAAAGAAAGACCTAAAAGAGAAGGAGAAGACCCAAACTGAGAAAAAAAAAAACAGCAACAACAACCCAAGAAGAAACAGAAAAAAAAAGGACAAGAAATTGGGAAAAAAAACCTAAAAAAGCTTACTCGGCGCAGTCGCTCTTGTCGGTGACCAGTGTTAACCATCTTGATAATTGAGGCACTTCGAACACGGAGTACTGTATCAGTGAATCCCCCTCGCTGATTGCTATGTTTCTTCAACAAGAAATCTGTACCTGGTAAAAAAAAAAGAGAAACCACCACACACAAGGAAAAAAAATAACAACACCAAAACCGCCCCACACAAACACATGTAGTAAGCATCCAGACATGTATGTATGTAAAGGTTTCTACTAGTCATGTGCACCTTAAGACTCCTTGGGATCCAATTCTTCTTTGAACAATTATTAAAAAGAAAAGGAAAAAAACAACATAATTATGTGCAACATTCTTCAACCAGGTCTTCATTCTCTTCAACTCAAAGGTTATCTTTCCACACAATTCAGGTCTCCTTGAAAATGTGCAATGACAATTCGGGTCTCTTTGAAAATGCACAACCACAATTTGGCTCTCTTTGAAATGTGCAACAATGATTTTGGGTATCCTTGAAAATGTGCCACAACGATTTTGGGTATCTTTGAAATGGCAGAGAGAAATTATCATTCTCCACAAGATCAAAAACAAAACCAAATTGTTCATTCAACCCTAATTCCTCTGTTGCAAATTCTTACAGTTTGTGAGAAGCAGCAGGAAATGGAGCACAGATGCCTTACATATTCTTAGGAAATGGAGCACAAATTCTTCAACAGATTCTTAGGAAATGGGGCACAAATTCTTCATAGATTCTTAGGAAATGCAGCACAGATTACTAACAGTTTGTTTGCTAGTGAAATGGAGATGTAGTTATGAGATAATGGTCATGAGGAGCAGCAGCAGCAGATGATGAGAAGCTTACCAATGCCATTGACATCGTCAATTCGGTTGAAAAGAACAGTGAGGAGCTGAGATCTGGAGTCACAGAAGAAGCGAAGAGTGTGGTAGCTGCTGCCGCTACTGCCGTGGTGATGGTGACCATGAGCTACTGCTTGTTGCTTCTTGGAAGAAGCAGCAGCAGGTGTGCAGTCCAGGACTTCCAAAGAGAGCTCCGTAGGATCATCTTGGGAGGCCGTGACTTTGGCAATGTGCTCGAAGCTGATGTAATCCTCAGCGACCAAATTGTTGGTCGCTGCCGCTGCTGATGACGACAATGGTGACACGGAGATTCCATGTTCGAGTACTCGCAGAAGAAGAAGAAGAAGACGTGTACTTCCTCCTCCTCCTCGCGTGGACGAGCGGCCAGTCTGTTGTCGTACCAGAAACACTTGGTAGTCCATGACCACCCCACCCGCCACTCTAGCAGCAGCTGGATCTATCTACCCTTCTTCTTGTCTGTGACACACACTCAGCTACAAGAAGAAGGTGGGAGGATCCTTTTTTCCTTTCCCCGGGCCGGCTGCGGCCAGCTTACAACCCAGCTTCCCCGCCAAACTACAGACATGACTAACTCACAAGAAGAAAGCTCACATTCTACTGGAGAAACTTCGGCACCCGAAAAAAACCCACAAAAGAAGAAGAAAAAGAAAAATAGGGCAGCATTCTTTCTATGCACATGGTGCAGCTTTCTCCAGTTGCGAATGAAGCTCCACCCAACTGACTTACCTCAAAGCTCTTCAGCTGGATCTTCGGATTCTCTGCATGTGTACTGCACTCAATCGATTGCACACACATCCGGCGTGCTTATTGTTGTAGAGGAAAAAAATCCTCGGGATGCGAGCTCTTGCTCGCTGCAACTGCAATCTTAGAAATCAAGCAAGAAAGCAAGCAAGCAAGCAAGCCTCCGCGAGAGGGAGAGCGAGCGAGCGAGCGACGACGACGACGACGGCGACAACAACGGCGACGACGGCGACGCAGCGAGCACAACGGAGAAACCAAAGCAAACAAACGGCAGACTGGGTGTTGTTCCCCACGCTCTCTTTCATTGGGAACTCAAAGCAGAAGGCTGGAGCGTTCTTGTTCCCAATCCATGTGAAATCATTGATAACTTATCGGGAACTCACTCATTGGGAGCTCAATGCACAAGACTGGGAACGTGCAGGGCAAGACTGGCTTTGTGAACTACTACTACTTGTGAACGTAGAGGGAACGTGACGGCCGGCAGACAACTGGGGCGTTTGTTCCTTTGTTCCCACGCCTTGTTTTTACTACTACCTACGTGTGAACGAACGAATTGGGAACGAGAAGGGGAACTTTGGGATGGGGCGGGGTTGGGGGGCTGTCCTGGTGCACATTTGATGAGAAAATGGGCTTTCTTCATTCATCCATTCATTCGTTCGTTCGTTCGTTCGTTCACCGTTTATTCATCCATTTGTCCTGCGAGGATACCCGTGGTGACTTCTTCATTCATTCATTCATTCATTCATTTGTTCATCCGTATGTCCTGTGGAAAGACGAGATATGTTGACTTCTTCATTCATTCATCCACTGACTCTCATCCATCTACAATCCTCGTGAAGATACATGGCGACTTCTTCATTCATTCATTCATTCATTCATTCACATTCATTTATCAGTTTTTCATCCATGTATTTTGTGGGGAAATATTATATTGTAGCCTAGTGTGGTGGTAAGTAATTGTGAACTAAGTTGTAAGGGCTGGTTTAAAAAAATCCCCAATTGGGATGATGGATGGATGTGATGAAAAATACAAAAGAAAAAAAATCCATCCAATCCATCCAATCGCTATGGACAGATTGCACCCAAAAAGGGATGAAAAGATATGCCAAGAAATATTACATAACAAAAATACAACTGGGATGGACGGACGAACGGATATGCCAACAAAAAAGAAAAAGAAACATCATCCAACTGGGATGGACAGATATGCCAAGAAATATTAAATGAGAAACATCCAATTAGGATGAAAATGGATATGACAAGAAATATTACATAAGAAACATCCAATCGGGATGGACGGATATGACAAGAAATATTGCATAAGAAACATCCAATTGGGATGGATGGATGGATGGGATTGGGATGAAAACATCCAATCGGCATTGGAGTCAGACACCCGAGGGCTTGCCGTCTATACAGAGTATTTAAAACTTCCGGATGACAAATCATTTTCAATCCTGCAATGATTTTTTTTTTTTCTTGTGTTGGGTTGTTTGTGGGGGGCCATGGCGATAAGTCCGTAAACTTTTAAAATTTTTAAAAAAAGACCCAGGTTTTTTTTAACTCTCATGTCTGATCTATAGCCAAAAATATGGCCAATTATGGCTAAATCTTCTTGTGGACGATAAATTTTGTTTTTTTTTTTGGTTTTTGGCTTGACAAAAGAGAGAAAGCTGTTTTTGCAAGTGATGAATTCTCATGGGACGGTATTAAAAATGGCTACAAACAATTTCCATGACAATTAATTATCATATAAGTTAATTTTTGCCAAAAAACTCCGTGAAGTCAGTCAGTCAGTCAGTCAGTCAGTCCGGACATAACTCAAGAACTCTCTTGAAGTTCCTTATGGGCTTCCGATTAAAGCTGGCCGGTCTTCTCTTATTGTGCTTCACTGTCGAACATGCATCTCGACGGTTTTTCTCGGCAGTTCTTTTGCAGAGTAGTACGGAATTTTTTTTTAAAAATAAAAAAATAAAAAATAAAATGCCGTAATTATTTTTAGAGAAATTATTACAGAATAAATATAATCCCGAGTCGAGTCGAGTCGAGTTGAGTCAGGTCGAGTCAAGTCCCATGTTGTGGAGTCTTCATTGGAAGGGCAAATGTGGCCGGAAGTCAGAAGTCGGAAGTTGTAAATATAATTATCATTTTCACCATAGGAACCGAACCGGATATCTTTCAATCCATTTGTAAAATGCTCACTTCCCAAATCAAATCAAATCAAATCAAAACCGAACCGAACCGAACCGAACCGAGAAAAAAACCCAAATACGAGGGGTTGGTTGCATCTTTTTTTTTTTTTTCACATATTTTGGTGACAAACAAAAGTGGAGGTGTAAATAAATAAATAAATAAATAAATAAATAATTTTAGAAAAAAAGAATGGGGTCCAATTTGCTACATTATGAGGAAAAAGAAACATTAATGTTTCGACCTTATGTCAATTGATCATTAATTAATTGACATAATTAATTGATAATTAATTGATTAATTAGACATCGTTGGTTGGTAGTGCGGAGCAACATGAAACCCAAGTAAAAAATAAATATAAATAAATAAAAATAATATATATATATATATATAGAGAGAGAGAGAGAGTTCTATTACTTTATAGTTATTATTTGTAATATGGAAATATAGTGAGATTTATTGCATATGTAAAACATCCATTTTGCCATAAGCCAAACATGCTTGATATTTTTGGCTTTCGATTTATTACATAACAATATTATTATACTCATTTTTTTGTGAACTAGAAAATTTATGGTGTTCCCATAACATACAAATTAGGTCATAAGTCATTTGCATTGGGAATGTGTGTGTTAACAATTGAAAACTTCATTGGCCTTCTTCTTAAACACCCATTATTCAAAATCCTTCCAAAAGATGGGGCAAGAAACCAAAAAGCCTTAAAAAACTAGTGAGAAATTTTGAATAGTGAAAATTCACTATGAAAACCCTAAACTCATTCCAAAATTGTATGATTTCCCCATAATTTTAACTTTGAAAAAAAACCCTAAAAAATCATCAAGGTGGGTTTTCCATTACCAAATATTATCAAACTGAGGTGCTATTTGGGAACAAATTGGGGAACCCACATGGGAACATGTTGAAAACACATTGGGAACAAGGAAAAAAAAAACACCTCCCTCCCTTCCCTTCCCTTCCCTTCCCTTTGCCCACCTAAATTGATTCCAAGAACACAACTTTCAACAAAGCATACATCCACAAAAAAAGGGTGAGGTGCTATTGGGAACACTTTGGGAACTCAAAGGGAACTTGATGGGAATACATGTTGGAGAACCCTAAAAAAATCCAAAAAATCCAACACTCTTTTTACCCCCACCTCCACACTTTGCCCAAAAGGAAAAATACAACAAGGCCCTTTGGGTGCATGCTAGCTCACCTCATTGGCTACCAAGACTCTCTCTATGTCTTACCTTTGTTCTTTACCATTTTTGACCTTGGCTAATGTCAAGGGAACAAACTAGAAGTACTCCATCCAAAAGGAGGAGGAGAAGGAGGAGAAGGAGGAGGTAACCCTAGTTTACCACAAAAATTGATGGTTTTCTGAGTTTCATCCTCAGTTGAATGCTAATGTACTTTTTTGGCAGGTTTGTTTTTGAATCTGACGCTTGTGTATGATCAAACTCAGGGTTCTGGTGTTGTGTTTTTCTTACTTACTAAACTCAGGGTTCTGGTGTTGTGTTTTTCTTACTTACTATACTCAGGGTTCTGGTGTTGTGTTTTTCTTACTTACTTTACAGATAAACTCTAATAAGGTAGGTAGGTCTATGAGCAATTGTGTGATGGGTTGGAACAGATTTCAAAGAGATTGTTCAGACGATACAGTTGTGTACATAGATAATTGCAAAGCATGTTCAGAAGCTTTTTCAGGTTTACAGCTTTTTGCAACCAAATGGTGGTAGGACCAATCTCTTAGGAAGGAGGAGGAGGAGGAGGAGGAGGATGGGATATCACTACTAGAGACAAACACTATAGACACATAAATATAGTAATTTAATCTCCACACACATTTTTGAACAAGTGTATTAGGGTTGGGTGGAGAAAAAACTTGGCCCACTATTTGTGGACTTTTTTAAAAAAGGGTGAATTTGCATGCAACCCATTGAATTGTAGTATTATTATGGGTTGTTATTTTACACTACAATAACTTGGGTGGTAGTAACATAACTTGCACACTAGCCCTACTTATTATTGTGGGATATGGAAGAAGAAGATAAGAGTTAAAAAGGTGGCCCATGAGTGTAGCCTACAACAACAACAACTCTCAACAAGTGTGTAAGAGAGTTTTCTTTTAGTACAGCTTGCTTGATGGGCAACTTGGAATGGACTCATCATCATCATCATTGTCATCCATAGGTATGGTGTGCTTTGTCGAAGGCGTATTAGCTCGAGGCAAAAATAAATAAATAAATAAATAAATGGTGGCAATCATGTCTAGGGATAGAATATGCATATATATATGGAGACAATGAGATGAACCCAACATACATTTAATTCAAGAGGGTTCATCTTTTCTTCCTTTGGTGGCAAGGGTGTGATGATATATATATATATATATATATATAATGTTTTCTTGTGTTCCCATCATGTTCTCATAAGTTCTCAATGATGTTCCTCAGGTTTTCGGTGAGTTTCCCATGATGTTGTTCCTCTACGGGTGTTGTTCCCAATAGCACCTCATTTTCTAATCCCATATCTCCTTTGTCCAAAGTTCTCCCATTCGCATCTATATAGGTTCAAAAAATATTCATCCTTCTTATGACACAATCTTAGTGAATAAAATCGATGAATGATAATATTCATTCACTTTCTTTTTTGAAATATTTAAATGGGTTGTAGGTGGAACATTGAGTTCATTCATATATATATATATTTTTGTGTTCAAATTCTCTTGTAAGACTTGTGAGGAGGCAACTTTTTTGTGTGTAGTGTAATCAATGTAACAAAAAAAAACAAATGTATCATTTTGATTGCCAAAGTATTCACAAAGGAAGGAAAGGACTTGGGTGGGATGAGTTGGGGAATGAGTTGCATAAGACAAGGTCTTTTAGGAGATTGCCCCCAACTCATCCCAAGCTACAATACTACCATCATTGTTTTGACAATAATTTGTTTGAAAATGGCATGAAAGGAGGAGGGTAGAGTCATTTGGTGATGAGCTCCTTGTTTCTACTAACCACAAAAGCAAAGAGTAAAGGTGAAACCATTACCGAAAATTACCCACTTTGACCATTACACACATTATAGAGAATAGGGGGAGATGGTGGAGCTTGGGATAAGGGGCTTTGTAGTTGTGTGAAATTGCAATCATGCATTTTGGAAGATTTCGTGGTTTGAACTTTGAACTTTGGTATAGAATTGGGGGGCATAGCCATTGACACATGATCAGCTTGGTTGTTGTTATTGTCTCTTGTGAGCAATTATCAAAGTCTTATAATTTTGGTAACAATTTTAGTTCTCTCCCTGCCAGGTTTTTAAATTTTTAAATAAAAAAAATTTAAATTGAATATTTATTTATTTATTTATTTAGTCAATTCTGTGGCATCAGGAATTTGGTGAAATTAAAATTTCTAAAAATTAGTCAAATTTTAAGAATAAATGTGACTTGTACTTGTTAGCAATCACCATAAATTTTTTTTCAAAAAATATTCAATTTTAACATTGAGCAATGCCCTTGGGCCAAGCAATCTAAAAATAATAGGCCCCAAAGCTTTAGGGGCCACTTATTTTTTTGGGAACACCTCAACCTTAGGGCGTTACCCTTTATTGTGCAAACCCTAAACCCTAAACCCCAAACCCTAATCCTTTAAAAAATGCAATGCAAAATCTTTAATGAACCGATAATTTTCAAAATTTTAAAAACCTTATAGATAACAAAATATCAAAGAATTTTGCATGTAGGTTTTAAATACAATGAATGAAGGCGGCACCTTTTCATCTAGTTAGATGTAGCCTTGATATTGATATTGCTATGTTAATAATGTGTGTACACAATCTTCTTATTATGATGATGATTGCCAAATCTTTTTTTTAAACATAAATATTAAGCCAAAAAACTCTATAAATTATTATTAGTTTTTTCTTTGCCAAAGTGGATTGTGAAAACTAAATAAATAAATAAATAATTATTTAATTATTTGGCACCTTAGTGCTATTGGTATGATGATGGTATTCAATTGATATCACAAATTTTTTTAATATTGCGTGGATTGTACTTCCACACATTGAGATATTTGGATGACTAATAGACCTCTTCTATTTGTCAGCTATTTGTTGTCGACATTCGGTTTGTATTGTCATATTTGGGTGTTGGTTGATTCTTGAGTGCTTTTGCTGTTGTTGTTGTTGTATATGGCAAGCAGCAACCATCACTAACTTACAACATACTACTACTACTACTGAACATGCAAAAATTTTTCTCTATGTTGCAAAAGTTGGGAAAGGATGTGTGAAAAGTTTTCAAATAAAATACAAAAAATAAAAATTATGCTTGTGTGATGATTTTATTTGTCAAATGTGAAAGATAAGACGAAGTACTTGGAGTGAAGTATGAGGTCAGGTAAGGCTATATAAAAAGAGTAGGACTTCAGGCAAGCAAGAAATAATTCGGGTGATTGTGAACAACATGCGGGAAGCATGAGAATTATGCCAACGACATGGCAAGAAGATTTTGGCAATGTCTATCGGGTAAATTCAAGGAACACATTTGGGGACGCATGTGAATTGTGGGGACAACAATATAATATAGAACATTTTGGCTAAAGCGCATTTCTCAAAGAACCAAATCAGATATATTAAACACAGTTCTCAATATTTCCAAAAAAAAACCTCAACAAACCTGCCCACAAATCACTGTTGGGTATTAGCAAAAAGACAACAATAGTTTGGGAAATGACAGCATGTAGAGCTTGAGAGCTTGCTCCCCAAATGTTTGAAAAGACAAGAAATGAGTTGCCATGCCAAGCACTAATAAGTTGAATCTGACAAAAAGAGCATTAACCTTAGCTATTACCCAAAAATGTTGCAACCTTGTGTTGGTTGATTTAACTGCAAAAGTCTCCTATGGGAGAATTCTGTGTCCAAAGATTTCTAGCCTGGCTAGAGGATCCTTCTACAGGCTTAATCCTGATGGGAGATCACCTTTTACCTTCCCTTCAAAACCAAGTCATGAGAAAGAGGCACCGGAACACCGCAGGAAATTGACAATATCTGGCTTCACCCCATTCCTGTTGCACTTGTGGTTAAATGCTAATGCCTTCTTGCCTTCTCGTGGTTGCTGACAATTCAGATGTCCATGATCACAGCAGTGAAAAAGACTGCTTCACCTGTGGGCCAACGACCACCCACAGAAACACCAGACAAGTCATATGTCAGCTTTCCATTTGACTGCATGTACAAAGTTGAAAAGCTCCAGCAATTGCAAGAATGGCTCTCCTTCTGTAGAGCACAACTAAGAGAAAGATCCAATATCAAAGCTACATTCAACGGAAGATGTGAAACAGGAATGTACCTTATTCTTGATCTAACACCTGGTGTAGGCTTAGAACAAGAGGATATGGCAAGTCCTTCCCACAGATGAAACATCAATCAGAATAAGAATCATTCAGAATCACTGAAAATTGTTCCCAGGGGAGAAAAAGAATCTACAGGCATTAATTCCTCAAGGATGTGTTGAGTTGACATATGAAGCAAAATGCCTCCACTGGTAAAATGCCAATGACCATGAACTTGTTTCAACACAAACATGTAGTCCTGTAACACTAAAAATGGGATCTCTGGATGATGGGATTGGATTTAGGATATGGAGGCCCTCTGCAGCTGCACAGGAAAGGCATACTAGCAAAGGTGCCAACATTAGTGGCAGCCTCTTGCAGTAAAGGCTCTTACAACTCTTGAGATAAGCAATCATGTCACTCTAGAATGCTACTATTCACCAATTCAAGTCGTCAAACCTGGCTATCTAAGTCCATTAAGAAACCCCCAACAAAAGCAGGAACACATATCTCTAAGAATTATGTTCAAAATCATGGCAACAAAACCTTCCTCTATTGATCATTAGCACAGACTTTACACTAGTACATTTCAGCCGGACTACGATGTTCAATCTATCAATACCAGCAGTTCAGTTCAGAAACAACTGTGGAGGCTAGATGACTTGTCTATCATCCATCTACAGAAGGAATATGCACAGTTGCAATCAAGTCACTTGGGGGCAGAATAAAGGGATTTGAGTCTAGAAGTTTGTTACTATTCCTGGTGGTCATAGTAACCAGCTACTCCACAAGATGAGAACTGTACAAGTGGACTTCACTGACAAATGAAGGGAGCATCAGCATTTTGATCACTAGAGAACAAGCAAGGATGCTGCTTATATCCTTGCTGGGCAAGCAGCCTCCTTGCATCAAATACTAACTGACGGTTTGTAAGCGGGCCTTGAGACTCTCCAACTATGGTCTGAATTGCATTGCTCAGAGCTCCATAGGCATGCTTAGGATTGCTAGTTGGGCTTGCATCAGCAGATGCTTCGTCAGACTCACATGCACTAATCAGGATACCAACATCACCCCTTCTCCCATATCTTGGAGGTTTATATCCAGCAAAGGCTGCTTGAATAGGAGCAGCATGTCCCCTACCATATCCTCCTGCCCCAACTGCTGGCTGCACATGATCTGAGCCTTGGTCATGAAGTTTGATTTTTAAAAACTGAGCTGCAAGACTTCCAATTTTCCCCACTAGGCCCCCATGGCCACCACCACCACCACCAGTGGCACCACTGTCACCACCACCAGCTCTTCCCTGTAGCCAGTATCAAAGAAAAGAATGCCAAACAGAAGAAATTAGCTTTGGAAGCACATAACTCAAAACCACATGTACAAGAGGTGTACTGATCCCAACCAAACATTAACATGTGAAGAAGTCCTTGCATAGGAGATACATAGAGGGGAGAATGACCTGGAGCTGTGCAACGACAACATTTACAAACACCTTCACCATGGGGCTAGCATCCTCCCCAAACATATTGTACAGAGTGGTCCTGATGTTGCCAACTTTAACATCATGCTGTGTTCGCTGACTCAGAATCTGAGTAAGAGTTCCAATATCCAAAGACTTATTCACCACTGGGGCATGATGTCTTCCAATGTGCCCAGTTTGGCTATAACTGCTGTCACTCTCTGGAACACCACCAGGTCGAGGACGTGGTGGATATGGTGGACGTGAATCATATGCTGCATCTCCACCATAATACCCCTCTCGCCTCTCTTGTTCCCTCCTCTTGTCAAACTCCGGCCTCTCATATTCTTCTCTAGTGTATCTACGTCCCTCCTCATCCCCATAATGGTTGCCATATGTTCGCTCTGGACTTCTGTGGTGTTTGTGCTCTTCATGTGGTCTCTCTTCATACCTGACAACCCATCAGTACAGGGATGTGTCATAGTGCATCCATCTAGAGGTACTGACTAAGGAACATGTATGATGCCATGATAAAGGACTTGAATTTTCCATCCTCCACATCAGAGACAATGCACCATTGATAGCACTCTGTTTTGAAACCTTAATGTTAAGAGGTCATCAACAAATTATAGACAACATTATCTTGGATGCATTCACAACAACCAAAACATGTATGCAGATTGGAGTTAGGAATACAAGATTTGGGCAGGTGCTGAGCTGCTGCTGCTGAAGGTCATACAAATTAAGAGCTCATGAATGTAATTTGGGCTTAGCTCTTAGTGTATAGATAAGGCAGTGACAAACCAAAGGATTCAGATAGCTTGCCTATTATACATGGCTCCCTCCTCAAGCCTGCCATGACTGCCACCTGGATAGCTGTATATTCCTTCTTCAGGCCTCTCATAAGGTCCAGAGATTGGCCTTTGCTCTTGTGGCCTACCATAAGCTCCTTCTGGGTGGCCATATCTTCCATCTTCTGGACCACCATAAGTTTCTCCTGGATAGCCATATCTTGCATCTTCCGGATGGCGTTGTCTTCCCCCATCTGGCATGCCATAAACTGCTTCTGGATGTCTACCCAATTCTGGCTCACCATAAGCTCCTTGTGGAGGGCCATGCACACCATAAGATGATTCCATGTAGTCTCGTCTGATGCCCTCCGGCCTATAGTAAGCTCCTTCTGATGGGTAATCAAATATTTCTGGATGTCTTCCCAGTTCTGGTTTGCCATAAGCTCCTTCAGGAGAGCCATGCCTGCCATAAGATGTTTGCATGTAGTCACGTCGTGTGCCCTCTGGCCTATGGTAAGCTCCTTCTGATGGGTAATCGGATGTTTCTGGGTATGCATGTGCTCCCTTCTCATTTCCTGCAAAGCCTCTCTCTGTGAAACCACCTCTTCCTGATGCCTGTTCCAGCTCAGGGGGAACAAATCCTTTGTTACCTTGATCCACAGGTAAGCTCCGTTGACCAAACTCTGACTCCAGTCCTTCAGCCACCACACCCATCAACCCTCCATTTCTCCCACCCTGTTGACCACCTGGGTAGGCTTCCAGGCCCTGAGCAACCATACCCACAAGACCTCCATCACCACCACCCATACCTGCTTCTGGTCTTGTTGGTCTTGTTGGTCCTCCTTCTGGTCTTGTTGGTCTTCCTTCTGGTCTTCCTCCTGACAGAAGACTTGGGCCAGCAGCATGGGGGGTATTTCCTATCTGTTGTTTTTCGTGGTCAATGAGTCCACCACTATGGCAGGAGTCAGCAATGAAAGTGAAGGAGACGCCTGGTGGGATCTCATTCACAATTTCTCGGAAGTCGTCATCTATCCATGAGCAACCACAGGGATTATCAGGAGGATGTTGAATTGAAAACAACTTGCAAATGGTAGCAACTACTAGCTCTCTGAAAAAGACTAAACCTGCAAAAGAGGCCATATATGTCCTCTGGGAGCAAAAAGCTTTTCCCAGTTCTGATGAATGATAGAAGTTACAAATGCAAACTATCTGTTACCAAACACACATCTTCAGGACAGGTCATCTTGAGCTAGATCAAAGGAAAAAAAAAGGTAGCATGAGAATGGGCAAGAAGTGTGCTCCAAGGACTCAAAATGCCTACAAGATCCAATGTCTGAAAAACATCACAGGGCAGGGTACAGGTCATGGGACTGAAGATCCACCAGTTACAGGAGCAAGTGGCCAGACCAGACTGGCCAGCTGATAAAGAAGTTCCCAATTGCACAAGCCCAAAATGTGTGTAGCATGTGTGGCACATGCTAAACAGATGCTAGTCCATAAGGTAGGTACTCTTAAGAGCATCTAGATACATAAATAAATAAATAAATAAATAAAGGAAAAACACCCAGCAAGGGAACAAGAGAAGAAAAAAGAAAGGACCGAAGTCCAAACAAAAGACCACACCTGAAAGTGCAAAACGCACAATTTTGAGCCCTAACAGGAGAAAACACGAAACCTAGGACCTAAACCCATCACCAGTAGCACGAAGCAAGTCGTGCAAGATATCTAGATACTCTTCTACTTGCAACAAACTCCCCTACTGCTCACTGGAAAAAGTCATTGCCAAGATTTTAGGGTGGAAAAGAGGGTCCAAAATTACCTGAAAGCAGGTTCATATCTGATGGCACTATACATTCCTCGTAGCCTGTATCATCTGGAATTCCACTCTCAGCAGGAAGCTGTCAAAGAAAAAGCCAAAATGTTTTTAAGAAAAATTGTCCACTACTACCTGGTCAGTGTTGCAGATATGATTCCTATTTGTGGGTGCGGCCGTGGAAGAATTCATCATCATTATCATCATCATCTTCTTCTTCTTCTTCTTCTTCTTCTTCACTGTTGCATTTTCTTTCTCATTTCCTCTTGATTTTTCATTTTGCATTTTCTCTAGAAAGCATCTGTCTCACCTCAGAATTCATTTCTAGACAGACATTCTTGCTTCCCTAGGTACATGTGAGCGTGGACTTCACTCCCTCTGTGTCCCTTTCTCTGTCTCTTTCTCTGTTTCTCTGCGTCTCTCTCTTGTCTCTGCGTCTGTGTCTCTTTGTGTTGACAGGAAAAGAAGAAGGAAGTTCTGAGAAGGGAGTTCAGGACCTGTGTGCCATGGCCGCTGAAATGGAAGACGATAGCATCACCAGGCCGCACTCCTTGTATCAGCTTAGCCAAACACTGGCGGATATTAGCGCCGGTGGGCTGGCGAGAACTCGGATCGTCATCGACAAGCTGAAGGATTTCGTCGTTACGGAAACCGAAGCGCTGCACCAGCAACACACGCATTCGATCCACATCGTTCACACATCCCTTCAGCTCACACTGCGTTCCCGGGTAATTGCACCCTACAAGCAAAGCTCTCTTGGCCATGATAACTCCTCCTACTCCTACTCCTCCTATTCCTCCTGCTCCTCCCTCGTTTGATGCACTTCTCCCGCGCTCCTCCTCGAGACCCGGAACCAAACCAATCCCCGCCGAATTTGGACATACAACAACAACACGATCTCTTCACCTCTTTTGTTTATTATCTTTTCTTGTTCGTCTCATCAAATCCTTCAAAGAATCCCTTGCAGCAGCAACAGCCGCTTCTCTCTCTCTCTCTCCACAATTTGTCGCTTATCCAGATTCTTCGCTGCTCTTCTTCCTCGACTGCAATTCTTCGTCGCACGCGCGCGGGGTTGCTTCCCGACGCTCTTGTGTCTCACGCTCCCTGGTCCCACGTCCTACCCTGTGTGAAAAGGGGAAAGCTTTAAGCCTATGTGGAAAGGACACACGTGTCCACTGGTGTGAAAACAAAACACGTCTCAACCTGTATGAAAAGGATGAAATTATTACGTGTATTTAAACGACACGCGTCTCAACCTTTGTGAAAAGTCTCGAGTCTCGACCGGTGTGAAAGGATGCAGAAAAAGAACCAATAAAAAAATAACCCGGGAAAGCTGTTTTGTCCCTTCTTGGTTAGTTCTTATGCACAATTTCCAGGTCCCAAAAATTATATCCGGGTCTCAAACTCGGAATACGAGATGTCTATCTGGACAGCTGGCATTTTGTTAGAAGTTGGGGCGTATGAGGTAGCCTAACAAAAAAGCGCACGGTTGGTTGGACCAAATTCCAGGTCCCGTGATCAGATCCAGGTCTCAAACACGTAATTCGAGGTGTCCATCTGGACAGCTGGTAGTTTCCTATAAGTAGAATGTCTGAGGTAAAAGGGCTGGACGGATGGATGGATGGATGGATGAACGGATGGATGGTTAGTTGAATTTTAAGAAATTTATTGAATTTTTTTGTTTTGAAAATTAGGGTTGAGGTCTAAGAAAAGCTTTAAAAACCTGGTTTGAAAATTTGGACCACATTTTTATAAACAAGGAGGAAAATTGATGCTTAGGTTTTACTTGGGAAATTTTTCATTAAAATTGCAAAAATGTGTGATAATTTTTTTTTAATTAAAAAATTCAATTTCTACAATAATTGAACTAATTTGCCATTCAATCACAACTAGTGTAGCCTGTGCTATGCCATTGGCCCAAGTGTGAACTCATTGAGGGCTCAACATATTTTATTTTTTCCCTTGGAAATTTCTTCAATTTTTGCAATTTGTTTGAATTTTCAACAACAAAATCCACTAAAAAATTAGTGATGGGCCAATCGATGTGGCTCCTTCACCCAAAAAAAAAAATTAAAAAAAAAAGTGTGAATGACCCATGAACTAATTACTATGAATCAAATTATGAACTATATATATATCTTGTCAATACACAAGGAACTTGGATATTAATGGTTAGGGTTGTGTAGAGTAAAGCCCAAGCATGAGGGCTAGGGTTGTAAAATGGTGTAAAAATTGATGTAAAAAATTCAAAATGAGGGGCTTTAGTTTTGCGTAGAGCTTGCCATGAAATCAAAACACTTGCTCACATGGTGACAAATGTATTACAAATTTATAATTTGTGTGTTTTTTTTTCAAATTTGTGAGGTAGGAGGTGGGTAGGCTTTCATCCACAATATGACTTAGCCAAATTTGGTTACATGTCAAAAAGGAGAGTAGAAAAGTTTAAGAATCATGCTATATTTTTGCAACATGTTAAAACCCGTTGCCTAAATGTGGTGATTCCATTCTCTCATAATGTGGCAACTTTGGGTCATTTTTTTCCCAAAAAAAAATAAAATTTGAGAAATGTGTAGGAGTTTTTTGTGTATATGAATACTCTTTTCAAAATGGTCAATACATTTTGACTTTAAATGAATGAATAAATAAATAATACTAATAATTTCATAATCAATTTTAAATGATTCTAACATGCATGAATTACTTAGAGTGCATACACACGTGAAGATACAATTGTTGATAACATGAACATAAACTAGCATTGGTCACATATCTTGGCATTTGATTATCCAATTGTTAAGTAGTTGATGCAATGTGCTTACATGGTTCTTTAACAATCACAATATAATTTGTGGTAGTGATTAGAAGTAAACTATTTCGTGAACAATTTTGTGAAAAAAAATCACATGTTATTTTAGTGTTTTTATACATGTGCATCAAGAACCAAGTTGGGGTAGGTTCATAAATGCGTAACACATGCCTAGCCTAGCAAAGGGGCTTCCACATAACCACCTCTTCATTTTAACACATGTTGAGAATTTTTTTTCAAAATTGTTTACACTAGGTAATGCACAACCTTTCGAGACTTCACATGTTTTCACCTTTGTGAATTGTGTTATTTAGAAAGGGGCTCAAACTTGTGAAACCCTTCAAGGTAAATACCTTATCTTGCGCAAAATCTTTGAAAATTGAAGATTCTCACCATTAACAATGAAGTTAAGTTGTCTTTTATAAACCGCTAGTAAAAACTTGCTTAGTCTTCCTATTCAACCATAGTTCTTGATTCTCACCTATTGAGCACTTTGTTGTTACAACCATTGGTGTTGTTGTTCCTCCCCTCACTCCCACTTCTCCTCTTTCTTCCTTTCTTTCTTATTGTCACGGCCATTTTCGTTTTTGCAAGCACATCCAAAAGCTTTCTAACAAGCTTGTAATAATTAGCAAGGATGTTCATGTATAATAATCCTCATCATCTTTTTGATGAATTTGTGACGTTTCTTTTTCGGTTGTTTGTTATAACAACAACAAATTCAATGAAATTTGTGAAGAAGCTATGACACAAAGTTGTTTGTTGTTGTGGTTGACTACAACTAGTATCGCCTCTTGTTGTTGCATTTCATCTTTTCATACAGGAGACCTTTTTCCCCTTCAATGATATAGAAAGAAATGTTAATAACGACTCATCTCTTAAACTGGTAGTCAAAGTCCTTTCATGATATTAAAAATTTGTATCCAATAGTTAAAGAAAACTAGCATTTCTTCAAGTTCCTTTGTTGTTCATTAGTTTTGCTAGTTGTTTGCATGCTAGAGGTCTAAAGCTTTAGATGGTTGCCATGAAAGAGTGATGGTGTTAGTGGGAGATTTTCGAAAAGGGTGGCCATCCTCACAATCATGAATGCAACTTCATGAAAAGGGGTAGGACTTAGGGTTAGTAAGTTTGCCTTGTATGATGCAGGTACAAACCTCGTATCAAGATTGGTATAAGCCAGGTATGTACATGGTATTATCTCAGGTCTGACACCATACCAGGCTGATAGGGGATGGATGCATAAGGCCGGTATTGCATCGGGTCATACCAGCCTGGTAGGGTTCCTGATACCCGTGTTGACGGTTATTACCAGGCACCCACCTCTCTACCAGCCCGACACTAGTACTAACTTATTACCCTTTTCTGCCCCGTGCCAGAAGGTTGATAACAAGCGCCATCCACACACAATGTGACCTGTATACTAAAAGACGCCATCCAAAGTGACTGGATCTTCCCCAAGGGAAGCCTCACCCTCCCCCCACACCATCTACTGCAACTCTCAGAACACTGGGAAAATTGGAGTACAGTGAAATTACAATAGTGAACAAATTCAATGAGTCCTAAGGGTGCAACGGGTTTGTTATGTGTAAACTGCAGCCAAGGATATAAGCTGCAGTTGTTATCAAACATAACCACACTAGTTTCACTGACCCATCGGTCTTCACCACCTCTTCTTCATCCTTAATTTCTACTACTGGTGCAGCATCATTTGAAGGCACAGCAGACTCAACAGCATGTGCCATACCTGCTGCAATTCTGTTTTCTGATAAGCTTACATTGCTTCTGGAAGAAACAGCTGTTTCTAAACCATCCATTCCCTGTGAGACACCCTCAGGCACCTGAGCAGCTGTTTTGATTCTCTGTGCATCTGTGATTTCAATTCTTTCCCTTATTAGTGTAGCATTAAGTCCAGGACCTCCTGCGGTGTAGCCAGCTCTTCCCCTTGCTCTCCTTGCTACTCCTGTTCCTTTGCTCTCCCAGGGATCCACTCTGAATGCTGAACCGTTTCCTTTGCTGTGTCCTTTTGGTAAATGACCATTCTGTTGCCCACTGCTATTGAATGGTGCCCCATTTGTGTTCCATGCCCTGTTTGATACAGCTTCCTTTCCAGCACCTGTATCCTGCTTTGATTCACCTTTTACTAGAGAGGTGTCTTCCATTGCCTGTTTTTCCTTCTTTAAATGACCTCCAGTGGTTCCATTTTGTGCGCTTGTTGTACCCCTTGCACTCTTACTTTGATGTGTGAACTCCATTGGTTTTGATGGTGAAGCTTTCGGGACACTTTTCACTTCAACAGCATCCCCTTTTTGTTTCTGGACAATGTCAACACTTGCATCGTTTCTTATAGCATGCTCAGTTTGGCGTTCATGATGTTCAGTGAGTTCCTTGCTCATGCTAGAAGAAATTTCTTCATGCAGACTGCCCTCAATCTCCTCCACATTTTCCACACCAGACTCACCAAAGACCTTAATATATGGAGCAAAACGACCATCCTCATCCCGACCAATCTGCTCGTCTTCATTAACAAATGACTTGTATGTTAGAGCTAGACGCACTCGCCCTGGCACTTTCTTGGAACCAAAAGGTCCATCTCGTTTCAGATTAACCCATTGGCTCCGGGGCACACAATCCTGGAGACACATGTCACATGTGTAGCTTAGCAGGTTTCCTTCTTCAGGACAGACAACAAACAGTCACCTGTGTCATGACTACAACCAACATGAGATAACAGATTTGTGATATGTGACAGTGAGGACTGAGTCCAAGGTTGACAGATATCCCAATCTTGAAAGCTTTGCTTTGAATTGAAGAAAAGGTCATGATTTACAAAAATGCCATATATAGGTCCAGGAAGTACCTTGAGGTCTGTCAAAGAGATTCGACAGTAGCCAATATTTGGGTTGAGAGTGAGTGTGCTGTCACGAACCCGCAGCATAAGCTTCTGCCTCCCAGGATCTTCAACCAAGAATTGAAAGTCCTGATTCCAAACGGGATCCTTGTGACCAGCAGGGTGGGAAGTCTCTTTGTTGCGCTTGCTTTCAATGACCTGATCTCCCAGTGCAAGAATGCAATAAGGGTTGCTCCACCCTGTGAATCCACGTATGGGTAAGTCCCGGGCTTCACACACAGTCACTGACAATTCCCCAACAAAGGCCTCACTAGGCTCTGCAGCCTGCTGTGGTGCCGTCTCTGTCACCCCTGATTTCAACAGGTCCAAAACACCGGAGGCTACTGACTCATCCATGACGCCTGATTCGAGTGAAGCTTCCATTGCCTCCACAGATTCCATAGCATTTTGCCCTTGCGGTAAGAAATCAAACGTGATGTGGCGTGGAAGTACTAGGAGGCGGGGGAGGTCGACTGTCAACAGCTTGGAGAGAAAATTGGACAAGAAAGGAATAGAGAAAAGATTCACCAATCTGAAAGGGGCCAAGACCAGCTTTATTGTTGGAAGTTGGACAAATGCAAGAGACAGGGTTCCCACATAAGGCTTAACTGGTGCCAACCGGAGCTTCAACCACAGCTCTCCATCAACATCAAGGTCATACACACCAACTGGGATTGACGTTTCTACACCAGCTGTTCCGAGTTTCAGATTGAGCAGACACCTTGCACCGCCTGCATATCTTAGTCCAAATTGGTACTGCAAATCATTTGCTCGCCTGTTTACACAGTGATCAACAATTCAATATCTTCACAGACAAAGCACTGGGCAAGAACAAGCTCATATTGTTTGAAGTTTCTGAAAACCCTAAAGAAGCCTCAACCAAAAATTCTCCACAAAATGCTGTTTTCTTGAGAAGTGAATTGTCATCACCTTGATGTCCGACGCTGTACGTTGCGCACAATTAGTGGCTCATAGTCCAAATTGAACTCTGCAATTTCCACCCGCTTCACATACTCTGGCTTCCCCAGCTTATCAATTGCAGGTTGCAACAGCTGGACGAGCCAAACCTCAAGACTTCGTCTGTAGACTTTCCAGATTTTGTGGATGACCATATTCACCCATTCCACTGACTCCTTCTGCCCAGGATTCGAACCCATCTCTGGCATTGCTGGCTGACCCCTCTCTGCTGCAGTTGCTCGGACATAGCGCTCTTCTAAACACCAGATCCTTGCAAGGATTCCAGCAAACAGGAATGCCGCAACTGCACCCACAGTGGCAAATAGAAAATCTCGTACAGGACCAGCTGCTGGGAGGAAAGAAACAAGATGGGGAAAAGCCTGCATGATAGCTCTTGTGCCATCCCTCTTCTGCAAGGCGACCAGATAACTTCCATTCCTGGCTCTTCTGTATTCAAGCCTCTTTTGAGGTTTTCTCTCATTGAGCAGCATCCAGCTCCTTCTACCAATTTGACTACAAAAGTTGGCTGCCCTCTGTTGTGGAGAGTTTGTCACTTGCTGCTGCTCCCTCTCGAATGGATTGAATCTGGTAGTCTGATGTCTAAGAGTTCTGACTACCAATTTTGACAGATTGCTGCTTCTTTCTTCTAGCCAAAACTGAGGAAAACAAGGAGACCCAAATGCTGCAGCTGAGAACCCATGTGGCAAAAGACACCCGGATGAACTACTATGATGCACACTCCTGTGCACTGGACATGTTTGCGCCATGGGAAAACTACTCCTGTAGGTGCACAGTGCACACACACCCAAAACAAAAATGTCTCCCAATTTCCTCGGAGTGATTGCTGGCTGGGTCAAGACGCTGGAGGAGATGCAGAGACAAAGGAGCCTACTTACAGATGCAGAATCTCAAAAAAACACTGACCTCCAACAACAACTCTCCCACAGCAAAAACCTCAACAAGCGAACTCACGCTTGATTCTTCATTTCACAAGGGGGGCCGCATCTTTTCCAGACATGACGCACCACCACCAAGCTGCTTCCACATCCTGCTGCTGCCGTTCCTCGACGTGCTTGGAAACACCCAACACCCTAATTTCAAATCCACCGCCGGACAAACCCCGCGGGACATGGAGGATTCCTCTTCTTCTTTTCGATTCCACCATCAGCAGCACCCGCATCACAGCAGCATTTGCAGCTTGATCTCCAGTCCTTCGAGCCATCACCGTAAGCGACCTGTACGTCGTGCACATCTTCAACCGTCCAAGAGTTTCGAATTCCAGGCCGTAAACGCAGCCTGAGCCGCCTGCGTGGCCCCAAACCACGAGGCGCTTCTCTTCTGTTTGTCTCCTTGCCTTTTTTCCCTCTCTCTCTCGCCACCCAATCTCTTTCTCTCTCTCTCAGAGATCTCTCTCTCTCTCTAATGGTCGCTGGATTTCTTGCGTCGGATCCGACAGCCCCACTGCCGAACATCCGCACAAATTGCGGTCTCGCATTCCTTTGAGACAGTGTACAGTGTCCGTTCGTGGATTGCAAACAAGGAACGTGTCCATTCCCTAGCTAACGGCAGTTCTGCGATGGATATGAAAGCAGTCAGAGTCAACACGAGACAGCAGACGAGACGGACCCACTGACCACAACCATCAAAAAGATCTACCGTATCTGTTGTCGCACTGGGATCGAAAATTAGGGTTTGACTCTCTGTCTTTTTCTTGTACCTCCTTGGCATTTTCTTTCTTCCATACACTTGCTTTCGGGAGATACGAAAGAGAGAGAGCGAGAGGACTTATCAATCAGAGTCAACAGAAGACAGCAGAGGAACCCATTCACCGATACCCACCAAAAGGATCTACATATCTGTTCTCGCACTGAGGGCCGGAAAATTAGGGTTTGGCGCTCCATCTTCTTCCTCTACTAGGCGTGTTCTTCTATAAACTTGCTTGGAGATCGGAAAGAGAGAGAGGGGACTTATCAATCCGTCGAAGCTTCGATCGCAGGAAAGTTGATTGTGAATCAACATCTTCGCCATGTAAGTAAGAAATTCCCCACACAGCTTCCATCCATGTGCGCGTGGGTGGTGGCGGCCTTAGAGTCATGGCGCTCTGATTCCTTTCCAAATCAGATGCAGTAGCAGAGATAGTTGCTCTTTCTTGTGTTTGACACTGTTTGCTTCAATTGTGAGCGATTTTTCCATCCAGTCACGGACCCACCCACCCATGTCGCTTGCTGCTTTTGGGGAACACAGGGCAGGAGGCAAGGTCTCCTTCAAAGTAACACTGACTTCAGATCCCAAGCTCCCTTACAAAGTGTAAGTCCTCCGTTGCTAAATCAAAGGACATGTTCTCTTCCTCCTCTTCCTCCTCCTCCTAGTCCCAGAGTTCTATATCTCTATGACCTTGGTGCATGGAGTTTTTGATGGAGTTTGTGATGAGGATTGTGGGTGCCAGTTTCAGTGTACCTGAGGAAGCACCATTCACGGCGGTGCTCAAGTTTGCAGCTGAGGAGTTCAAAGTACCACCACAGACGAGTGCCATCATTACCAACGGTTTTGCAACTTTGCACCTTTCTCCTCTCCTTCAGAATGTGGTTTTTTGTTGTTCTTCTTCTCCCTCTCTCTCAGATCACAACTTCCTTTCTCCATTACAAATCATTTCTGCCAACTCCTTCTTCTCCTACAATCACAAACAATTTCTCCTTCAGAATGTGTTTTTTCTTCTCCTTCTCCATCTCCCTCTCTCAGAGATCACAGCTTCTTTTCTTCATCACAAATCCTTTCCTCCACCTTCTTCTATGATCACAAACAAGTTTTTTTGTACACAAATAATGATTTTTTCCCCATCATCTTCTCACTAAGTTCTCCTTTCCTTGTGTTATGCTCTTCTCCTTTGTCTTTGAATCACCATCACTTTCTCTCTCATGTTTCTCACTCAGTGGCATTTGTTCAATCATCACTTTCTCTTCTCATGTTGTGTGTCTCTCATGTTTGTTTCTTTCTGAGGAGGTGATTTTAATTTTTTTGTGCACTGCTGTTTGCTTGTTGTGTAGATGGTGTGGGGATTAATCCGCAGCAAAGTGCAGGTAATTTACTAATCATCTGTTTCTCTTTCTCTATCTCTCTCTCTCTCTCAGGAAAACAAAATCTGTTCTTTGCTGCTGCTGTTGCACCCTATCTACCTACCCTCATGTTGAGTTAGTGTTACTGCTCATTTTGCTTGAGATGGGTTGTGTTGTTGAATCCATTCATCTGTCCATCTGTGTGTCTTGTCTCTCTCTCATTCATGCTGTGCTTTAATTTGTTTTGCTTTGCTTTGCTTTTGTTGGGTTATTTTTTGGTTTGTTTTTGCTTTGTGTTGTGTTGCAGGTAATGTGTTTCTGAAGCATGGAACAGAATTGAGGCTTATTCCTCGGGACAGGGTTGGCACTATTGCTTGATGCCTTAATAGAGTGTGGCATTCTTCAAGTGCTCAGCTTCCTGCTTCTTCTTGTCATAGTATGTTTGCCATGCTATGTCAACTGCTGGTAGGTACCACCAGGCTTGACAGTGTTGGATTATTTAATTTCTAGAATGGGTATAATTTTACTGCGAGAAAAACAAACAAACATCTCATTTCTCTATGTGGAGTATTTGTTATAAGACAGCCAGAAGATGGAAGAATGAGATTTGTACCTGGAAATACAGGCTATATGTAGAGACAATTCTTCTTCTTTTTGTTGTATTGCAGCATCTCTCATTGCAGTCTTGCATGAGGAGATTTATCTATGAGAAAAATTCACGAGGAGCTTTTAGTGCACAATGGTAATGGGATGGTATGCAGATGTTCACTTCAATTGATCCTGTGGGCACAAGGATTATGTGTCCTGAACAAAGAACACAAACTGCTATGCTGTTGATCACTTAGTCAGGCCTCTACACACTTGTGAGAGGTGTGCAGCATTTTGCAAAGAGGTGTTTCAACACATTTTCTTGTGCAATTTTAAAACATACTCTGCTGTTGGTTGGTTCGGTAACTTCCTTCCCTCCTTGTTGCCATATCTGCATCTGCACAGAAGAGTCTTGATTTGAAACAAGTCAGATGATGGTCAACATATAGAATCTTAAGGGAATTAGGATAGAGGAAAGACAGTTGGGGCTGCAGATAGAATCATATGATGTGGACATCTTCCTGCTGATTTCCACACTTTGTGTGTATCTGTAGCAATACTCCCAACATCTGCTACATGTTCTCCTTCCACAATCAAAGCCCCTCTTTTTTCTGCCATTCACTGCACTCCATCTGACAAGTGGCAGCCTTTCAAATTTTAACCTAGATTGTTGAAGCTATGTGTTGGCTATACCTCTCAAATTCTGCAGGCCATTCCAGTGAATCAAATGTAAAATTATTGGCAACCAAATGCAAAATGCAGTAGCAATGGTGGCAGTAGCAATGGGGCCACCAAAATCTTTGATAACTCAAATAGTTGCAAGTCATGTCAAGTTAAATTAATTACAAGTAACATCTCTTAGGAGAGTTGAATCCTGATCCAAATGAACCCTGCCCATTGCAGCAAGAGATTGCCTACCGAAAACTATAGATAATAGATTAGTTTTACATTAAAAAAAGCACACCAACTACCAGCAAGATCAAAACTTCAGTCCATAGAGTCACCAAACAAACTCAAAAACACACCAAAACTACAAACATGAGCAAGTGCACTAAGGTACAAAAACTAGGAAATGCAAAATTGTCACTTTGAAGAAGGAAGCTTATGCTTCTAACTTCAACTCATCAAGCAAGGGAGGGATGTACATTTGGTTGGCCCCAATGTTCTTCCCATGACAATAATGAGCCTTCAAAGTGCTCAATTGTGCCAAGAAAATCCGTTCAACTTCTGGCTGAATCCAAAACTAAGGAAAAATAATCCCAGTTGCATTCATAATCTCTTGTGAAGAGAAGTGCCACTACAACTCTTCCATTAGACCTCGAGTAGCACAAGTGCACTGTTTTTTCACATCTTGCATTGCCAACAACCAATCAACTTTGGAAACCTAGTTCAAAGCACATGTGACTATGCACCATTTATATTGCATATAAGTGCGTCCATAGAATTAGAAGGTTGCATATTCAAACCCAATGTTTTGATCAAGAAGCCAAGCATGATGTAAAACATCATTTGAATACTCCATAGTGTCTTAAAATTGGCCAAACTCCTACCCATACATGGTCTGTTGATCATAATACATCTGATACAATTACACCTCACATTCTTTGACAACAACAACAAAGTCGCATAAAAAAATGTCATGATTCTAAGCAAACTTTGACAAGCCTTGGACAAGGTCTAGCATGGGAATAATACATGTCGGTCCCAAGAACATTTCAACATCATGAAGCAATTCCAAACCTGCATTAGATGTGTCATGGAACGTTTGTTCATCAAACATATGAATCACAACTATTTTGTATTCTATCAAAATCCATTTTGCAAATGAAAGCATTGAAGTCCAACATGTCTTCATGTTGTGAAGAATCTTCAAGGCCTTTTGCTCCAGAATTTTTCCAAGCTTGCATCTATTCAGATGCCTCTTAGGAGTTAGATTGATTACAACATTGCTTCAATCTTAGACACCAAAGGTAGTTTTGACAATGTTTGTATTATTTGGTTTGTCGAATGTGCAACACAATGTACCCCTAGCAAGTAGGGGGGAAATTTCTCCCTGAATTGTGTTGTAACACCATTTTTTACACCCTAGAAAACTAAAGCTCCACTTGCACCAAAGCTTATGAGTTTTGAAATAAGGTCAAATTTTGACAATCCCCCATATTGAAGCACATTGTCCATTATAACCTTTGTGAGGTTATCTGTTGTACCACCATTGACTAGATGTTCAAAGGTTAATAAAATAGGGTTAGGCTTCCAACCATCAAGAAGGTACACATGAACATTTAGCCAAGGTTGGCAATCCATAATGGTAACTTCATCAATAGAAATAGAAATGAACCTTACTTTTTGAATAACCATCCGTGTGTTTGTGAACACAATCTTATGTATGCACTCAACCATGATCCAAACATTTGAATTGCTCCAATGGTGTCAAGGGTTGTTTGACACTTTGACAAAAATAGATAATTGTCGCATATTTTCATAATCTATAAGTGGCTGTTTTTGTTGTAAAAAGTGAAAAATTGTCACAAACTGGAAAAGCTTTCATTTTTTTTTAGCGTGCAAACTAACATTAACCTAGTTAATTATAAAACCTCTTACATGCATTGAAGCAAACTATTGTTCGTTTTTAACATGTTGGTTATTCAAACTTGTAAAATACTCTCCCACCTTCACACCGAGCTTTGCAATAGTAGCCTTTCGTCACCCATCATGTTTTTGTAAGCCATCAAACTTTAGGACAAACAACTTGTCTATTTCTAAATAGAATTTCAAACTTTACATTTCACCATGGATAGTTTGCCATTAGGACCCATCACTACTTCTACCCAAGGCAATTTTGCAATCCAAATATCTTGAAACACTATATTAAATTCCCATTTAGCCTTCTTATTTTTTTTGACTTTGGAACAATAGGGTCAAAATCAAGTGAAATAGGTTCTTCAACACTAATAATAGTGCATGAGGAATAAACACTAACTATAAACAAGGATTTCCTACTACCATCTTGTAGTTTGAAGGAGGGGCGCAACAAAATGCTTGTTTCTATCACAATGGATTTGGAACTCAAGGAAGGATCGATGGGAACCAAAGAAAAAAAATGCAAATTGGTTCCAAGTTCTGCAATAAAAATTTATTTTATTTTCTACCACAAAATTAATCAAAGAGGATTTAAAATTAGATGAATGTGCAAAACATTTATAATTATTGCACAATGTTATCTACATATTAATTATACCTTAAGTTAGGGAATTTTTAAAGGGAAACAAACACAACCACATATATTGAAAACATCCAACCCCTTTCTTCTCTTTTCAAAATGATTGGAAACGTCTTTCAAGTTTGGAAAACTCAAAGTAAGAATTTTTACCTACACTCATTTGAATTCTTAAAATTTTTAATTGTGATTTTTTAATTCATAATTGTCCCTTCCATAATTATACATGTAAGGTCTTGTAAATAGGGTTTTTATTTTTTTTAAAGTGTACAATTTTTAGGTTTTCTCTATCACTAGAATTGTTTAGGTTTTTAATTATTTTATCACTATATTTGTTTAAGTTTTATCATTAATTTATTTGGAATTATTTTTGAATCTAGTTTGGATAGCTTTGCAAGATGAATAATCACCTTGTTTCTTCAATTTAATGATATGTTTTTTCTTCCAACCCCCACATTTCTTAAATATTGGAGAAGATTATTAAATTAAATTATTTGGTATCCATGTGGGTCTTTTTTAAATCCTAGTTAAAGAATCTCAAATACATTAAGGGACCCCAAATGTTGGTATTGAATTCATGATTTAAATACATACAATGTAGGTTTTGTTATGGAATGTGGGCATTGCATGATGAAGTATCAAGGGCTATGTGGGTTTTAAGGCTACATGCAAGTATTGCATGGATGGGTTTTCTTTTCTTGTGTAAGTTGCATTTGATATGTATGTATTACATAGATGGGTTTCTTTTTCCATTGCAAATTCTATTTGGTATGCAAGTATTACATGGATGGGTCCCCTTTCCCAGTGAAAGTATTTTGTGACTTGTAGGAATTGCATGGATAGGTCCTTTTTCCAGTGTAGGATGTATTTTGTGACGTGCAAGTATTACAAGGTTGGGTCCCATGTTTAGTGTGGGTTTTAAGGTCTAACTGTGGACATTATAACTAATGGATTTATATTTTTACAATTGGTATTAGATAGGATGCAAGTATTGCAAACCTAATAATAATTGTTTGATGAAGGAAGAAGGTAGTGTAGGTGCATTTTTCTTATAAGCATGGGTTGAATCCCCAAATCATAATCAATATAAGTCTAGAACTCGACAAATCCCAATTTTCAAACATGGACTTGGCATGGATTCCTCAGGTGAGGCATGGGGGGGGGCAAACAAGGCATCCATTGAAATTGTTCGCATACGGCATGCACATGTGTCCGAGTTCTTAGAAAGTGAACAAGGTGATGCAAAAACCCCAATGGAGTGGAATATATGCAAGAAGTTGGTCTTGTAAAAGGATATCACAAACCCATCAATAAAAAATCACCAAGGCCATACTTGGTATAACATGATGCTTTTATTTTATTCTTTTGACATGTACTTTAAAATAGTACATATGATGTTTATTGTTTGTATGTTTTGTAAGTATGAATGTGCTTATGGTCCCAATGTCATTGTAATGACCCAAACCATGCAAGATCAATCAAGCAAGGATGTTTGGCCTTCTTTTCAATCAAATGATTGTACACATGACCCAAGGTGGTGGAGTTATGCTTTTACCACTAAAACACACATTTAAGCAAATCAAGAACCAGCACATGGCCATTAGGATCCCAAATCATTAACTCGCATGTCATGGTATGCTTGTCAAATTTCTCAAGCTTTGAAAGATCACATTTGGACTCAATTGAGTTTGGGCCACATAGCCAAGCAAATTTACAACAAGCACAAATATATATAGTGGGAACATGTGAATGTAAGGGAAGTTATGACAAAGGATGACTTCATCCGTTTAAAGGACATCACCTATTTGGATCAGAAACATAAGTGAAGGAGTTGGCAATTGCACAAAAACTTGGCCATTTTAGTTCAATTTTGGGCTTTAAAGCATGTAAGTAAGTATTTTTCATTCAAGAAACAAACCAAGTGAATGGGATCCATGTCCCATTCACCTTAGGCATCTAGACACCTTCACAATGTCAAGCCATGTTTACATTTGGTCACAATGGAACGAGTTCCATGGGTGCAACATTGGGGCGAATGACGTGAAATATCATTTGTTCACCTTGAGGGGCTTCGATAGCCCATCATAGTAGAATCCGCATAACATGGGTCATTACAAGTTGACAAAATGTGGATGACTTGGTGGAGTGGCTCGAAGCTTTGAAGGCAAAGATCTTGGCTACCATGCACTTAATTGGAAACCAAGTTGTTTCATTAATGATGACAACCCTTAAAAGTCATGGTGGCAGTGAATATGAATCTTACATTACCTATTTCTTCTTAATTATGTTTATTGAACAATGCACTTAATCAAGTTATTTCCAAGATTTTTCATTCCATAAAGGTTACAATGTATTTACATATGTAGTAACTATTAAAAGTTGGTGTGATTTGCATGTGCATACTTAGGATTGTTTGGGTTATGTTGGAGAACATCCCCATCTTCCTTTGTACATGGCATATCTAAAAAGCATGGTGTTTTTGTGCAATGGAAAAAATCAAGGATGTTGAAGTCCGACAAGCAATCTTGCATGACATGTGTGATGTGATATTTATGTTTATTGAAACTAAAAAACACATTAAGGCTTTTAAAGAACAAGAGAGAAATAAATTCCTCCAAATTTTGAGCAACATGCTCTTAGTGACACTTGGATTAGTTGTTTCTGGACTTATTATAACCAGCTTGGTATGTGCTCATAAATGTAATATGAGGTTGTTTAGAACATGTTCATAATTCCATAAGTTTTCCTCCCCTCTAATGGATCCAATCATGTTCCATCCACCCTAGAATGTAACATTTAATGTTGCATTGTGTGTTGTGTTTTAGGGTTATGGATGATTAATCTTTGACGTGTGCCACATTCCAACCAAGACACCCAAGCAAACATCAATTGAGTTTTACTATGGTGCCTTAAAACATTGGTTTTCCTTTGAAACAAAAGGTCTTTGAGGGCATCAAATAGATTCGCTAACTTATAGTGACAATTATAATTACACAACATTACATGCACACATCTAAAATGAAGAAAAGGTGATTCATAAAAAACAAGGTCATGGAGCAACTTGTGTGGATAAAACTGCATTAATCCCACTCATCCATGTGACCAAACCATCCATGCAACCTAATTCAACTTGGATTGTACGAAATCAACATTATGCCCTTGTGTCATACAAGGTGATGCACCAATTTACTAAATATGCATCTTGCACATGTGAGTGGGCCATGCGAGGAAAACTTTGTAAACACCAATTGTGATTTTCTAATGGTCATGGATGTTACCCAAGAGGATGTCATTGAGTATTGTGGAACATGGTATGGATCTAATCATGGTGGGTTGCCCGCCATGTTTGTAGACCCCAAACATATTGTCGATGGTTCGGATTCTTAAGATGATGGTTTTATGGATGATCATGATGAAGGCGTCATTGACACAAGTGGGATCAAACCCATGGATGAGAATCTTCCCCTTATAAATGATGGTGGTGCATGCATTGAATTCAATTGCTTATTTGGATACAACATTTGTTCATCTACATCACACTATGCAAGAAATCATGAAGGAATAGAAGGGGTCACTTTTTCAAACCATGCCAACTCACTTTTTATAATTGTTGCATCAAACATTTGGAACATTCACCTCACAAAGGTGAATGAATCCTTACATTCGGGGTTGAAATTGCATCATGTAAATGATGGTCTCGGGAATTCTGTATGTAGGTTGAAGGATTGGCATGAAACAATGTTTTCAATAAATAAAAAGCCCATGAATAAAAAAAGTTATTTGCCCTTTATTCATCATTGATGTGTACATTATTCGCTTCTCCATTTGTGTTTAAGGCATATGGTCAAATATATGGGTGCAAATGGGCTAATAGGAGCCACTTACACCCTTTTAAGTGACTATTTTTGGGGAATGTTCTTGAAAAAATCTTTGCACTATTTTGTTAAGGTTTGTGTTAAAAATTTGTCAAAAAATGTCATTTTCAAAGTTTTCCAAGTCTATTTAAAAATCATTTTACTCCTTAAAAACAATGGTTACAACTCCTTTTACATTACTTTTGAAGGTCCAAATGTTAATGAAATAATTTCATATTTTGAACATTTATAGAATAAAAATTTGATAATGTGCAAAAAATTTAACTTATTTTCAAATTAAAATTCTTTAAAAAAAATTTGGTGTAAAAAACACAAAATTAAGAAGTGGTTATGACTACTTATGGTTCCTATTAGCATAACTACACTCATATACCATATTTTATGAAAAACATTTTGTACCTGATAATGCAATGTTACACTTTCACCATTTAAACATTACAATGTGAAGCAAATTATCTTATGTGAGTTTAAGGAAATTATGTGCAAGTATTACCCTTTGGGAAATTAGTTTTTTGACCTCAAAGTGTGGGTATTGCGTACGAGTAATGTTCTTACTATATATTAAGAAGACATTGTGTTGGTATTACACCACAAAAAGTAAAAATCAGGTCACCCTACACATGTATTGCATTGTGAAGATTTATCTAATGTGTATTAAGAATGCACCATGTGAACAATGCAAAATTCACATCTAGAATTTAGGCCATGATGTAATGCAAGTATTGTCAATGGATCATATACCCAATGTATATAAAGAATATTAACAATAGGTATTGCTATCACCACAGTGTAGGTTAATTCCTTAAATGTGGATATTACACATGTCACAATACGAACTTATGTTATGTAATGCAAATATTACCAATGGAACTTGTATTGAGTATATATAAAGAGGATTAAATGTAGGTATTGTTTTTCCTTTAGTGTAAGTAAACTCCCTTAATGGGGGTATTGTAGTTAGTGGATTTTTACGATTTGTATTAAATATGTAGAATGGGAGTAATGCACATGTGATGATAGGAGGTTAGGCATGTAATGCATGTATTGTGAATGGAGTTTATAACCATTATATATAGAGAGGATTAAATACAAGTATTGGTATTAAAACAATGTAGGTTAAATCTTTTATTATGGGTATTATTGTCATATGTTTTTTCCAATTTGTATTAAGTACACGACATGGGGGTATTGGACATATCATAATACAAATTTAGGATTTTTGGGAATATTACAGAAGGTGTTCATTGAAATAATTATCAGTAATGCACTCATATATATATTAAGATTGATATTTAGTGTGAGAATTCAAATATTTAATTATTATATTCAATCTTTCATTTGAATTAAAAGAATTCCAAAAGTACAAAGAAAAATGAATCACTCTTCTTTAAGATTATGACAAAAAAAATCAATAAATCAATGCACTTGGTATGAAATCCAACATTCTCCTCCTTGTAAAATCAAATTGAACCTTAAATTTTCTTCATTTTCATATTCACATATATATTTTTGAAATACTGTCATTTATGTTTCAAAAATATAAAATGGGTCTTGAAATATTTATAGCAACCATGATAAAGCCTATAATGGATTTTTTCTATTTTTTATTTGAAATATTTTTCTTTCCACTTGAAATTGATTTTTAGGGTGAGATTTTATTATTTAATTCACAATTTTGGAATTAATATTTATTCATGTCATGCCTAGAATAAATTTTCATACATAACAAAAAAAGTTCATAGATTAAGATTGAACTTCAGTGCAAGATGTTCAAAATTTTGTTTTAATTTTCGATCCTACATTTGCATTAAGATAATTCTAAAGGTTTTTCCAACTACAAATTTATAACAAATCCATGATAGGCTTTATCATGATTGTTGTAAATATTTGAAGATACCTTTTATATTTTTCATCTAGAAATAGAAGTATCTCAAATAAAACATGGAAAAATTCCATGATAGGCTTTATCATGGTTGTTATAAATATCTGAAAATTCCATTTAGATTTTTCACGTTATATTTCTCCATATAATTTTCAACCTTGCAACACCACTTAGAGTCGTCCTTCACCCTTTCAACGCCTAAGTGCACTATGGGCAAAGGGTGAAGGGGTGCATCATCTGCACCAAGTACTGCGGGCATCCTAAACAATAACGTATTGGTCAACATCCATAGGAGCTTCCTAGACCTCAAGCTCTTCACTATCCCATTGCTATACAATCAAGGCCTCCAATGGAGATGCATCTAAAAATGAACAAAACATCACAAACAATTAAAATTAATTCAAAGTAGGTATTGCGTGTGAAGAAAATCCTAGTTCAACCCTATTATCATACATGGGTATTGCAAAAAAAAAAGACTTGACATATAAAAAAAACCCCATATGGAGGAGGAAGTTGAAAGAAAGCCTTCCCACACTTTGGAAGATGCATGTGGAAATTGGTATGTCCATAAACATGGTAAAGTTTATGTTTTGAGTATGCTTTCAAGCTTGTAGGTAACAATTTTGTTTCTTAAAGAAATTTCATTACATAACAATTAAAACCCCTCCTTCCTTCTCTTACATTGGCAGTTGTTGTTGCTGAACAAGAGCCCTAGTGATGTTGTTATGCACAACAATGCCATCCGCCTCCTCCTGCTACCACATAGTTGTTGTTACACCCGCATGCCATCCTCCTGCTCCTACGATGTTGCTACTACGATAATGGTGTTACTCGAGAAGCGACAATGGTTGCATTGCTGCTGCTACACAAGATGTGATGATGGCATAACTTCACACAAACAAAAGAAAAGTAAAAAGTACGCTCAAATGTGGTTTAGGGGTTTGGATGGGGAAGGGGGGTAGTTGGAGGTGAGAGGTAGGTGCAAGAAACCTGGGCACCTGGTAGGAAGAAAAAAAGAGGGCTCCTAGGGCCAAAAAATTTTGGGTCCCGAGGCCTGATGAACTTGGATTCATCCCTCTCAGTGCTCATCCATGGATGGTGCACTGGTGGCTGCTGGGTCGCTCAGGCCGCCACTTAAGATGGGGGCAAAATTGGGTTGATACCACAATTATGGCACTTATTAGTAGGGAAGCCTGTAAGGGAGATTTGCACAGTACCTTCCTCTGAATGCTTTACATTGGGTAACCATCCTACAAGCTCTCGAGCTCCTGCTCTCAAACCCAGAGACTTCAGATCAGAAAACATTGCCAGAAAACGTTCCAAACCTCACACTAAAGCATTAGTTGGAAAATTCCTTTTGGTTTGACAAAGTGCTTTAGAAACATGAACCCTCCTCCTCTGACAGGTCCGTGTAGACATTCAGGAAACATGAGCCCCTTCTCTGAACAGCTCCACGGAAACACAGTCCTACACATCTATGTATGTCCCAAGTAACAACTCAGCAGAAACACTCTCAGAAGCATGAATCTCCTCTGAAAGGCTTACTGACCTGGGAGAAATTTTCGGCCTGGTGGGTTTATGCCGAATAAGGTACACCCTAGCTCAGGACCTCACCAGCTTTCCACCTGCGAACTAGGGTGCCTTCTTATCCCCAAACCAAAACACAACCAAACAAAACGTGCATCAAAGACACCCAGAAATTGTAATTCAAGAGACTTTCTATGTAGCTGAAAAATGAAGTAAACTGTTGCACTTTACAGGAAAATTAAATTACAGCCGAAGCTCTCCAAGGGGAACGTGGGAGGGAGCTCCGGAGCAAAATCAACTCTTCTCGGAGAACGAATTCAATTAGCCTACAGGAAAGAAAGCAAATCCGTGATCTGCATCAGATCAAGAGCCGTAACATATATACAGAGCCAGCCCTCAAGGAACAGTCTCAGATCTTCAAACACAAACGGAACTGGAGAACCCTGATGAATCCTCCCTTATTTTTTTAGCCCTGAAGTTCGGCTACAAGGAATTTCTTTTTTTTAATCTTTTTTCTAAATCGATCTGCTCGTGTGGAAATCTGGACTGGAATTTGAGGAGATTAGGGCAACGACTTCGTTTTCTGGATCTTCGTGGGAGGCCTGGAAAAAAAATGGGTCGCGACAAAGGCTTGGCGAATTAGGCGACGTTCTTGCAGCAGGCTTTAGGTTTGCAGGAAAATTTTGTTGCATTAGATCTTCCTTGAAACCGTTGTTTTTCACACACATTATCTTTTGGTGTTACCACCACCCCAGACACGACCGCCGGGTTCGGCGTTTCTTGTTGGAGAAAATGGCAAACCTGAGATAACGTGCGCGTGCCTGTTGTCGTTGTGGTTTTCGACATTCACGAGTGGAGCACATGCAGTGTTTTGTCCCCGTACTGCACGCGTCGCAAACGTTCTCCAATTCCTGCGCGAATCGCAATCTTTCTCCATTTCTTGCTTCGATCCAGACCCTCCGAAGATCGGGCGACTAATATCTTTACGGAAGCAGATTATCAGCGGCCATCAGATCCTTGAACTCTAGGAAATCCACTTGACCATCGCCGTTGCTATCGACAGCAAGGATCATCTTTTCGCAATTCGTGATCGTCAAGCCAGCGCTTATTCCAAGGCTACGGAGCACGGAATGCAATTCCTTGACGGAGATGAAACCGTCCTTGTTTTTATCGAAGACGTCGAAAGCCTCTCGAAGCTCATCATCGTCGGCACCGGCGTTTCCGTGTTGTGAGCTTTCAGGCGCTTCCGAATCGCCTCCTGCCCCGGATCCGTTCTTGTTGTCCGCCCATAAGGACTCTTGGAAGTCGAGAAACTCGTCGAAGTCGATGTAACCGTCGCCGTTTTTGTCCACGGATCTCACCATGCCGTTAAGATCGTCTTCCGAGATTTCCAATCCCAGCTTCTTCATGATGCTATCCAGCTCGCCACTGGATATACGTCCATCGTTATCCGCGTCGTATGTTCCGAACAATCTTCTCATCTCCGGTGTCTTTCGACGTGCATTCCGAGATGCTGTGCCGACTGCACTTTCCGATTTGCGGAGCTTCATGTTACTCTGTGACCTGCGTATCGCGGGGATCGATTTCCAATTTCCATCAGAAAAAATCGAGTTTCGATAGGAAGAAAATCGGCCGATCTATCTATCGTCTAAATCGAGAAATACTGGACGATCTTCAACTGGACAAACAAGAAGCTCTAGTATCAATTCGCACATGCAAGTGGTTTCGAAACACGTACCTTTCATGAGTCTTTTCTGCCTGTGCTGGAGACGCGAGCGCGGGAGCTTGCTGTGACATGGATGGACGTTTCGTGCAACCTGGATCAGAATTTAGTACGCAACCGTAGAGCCACGCATCTTCAAGATTGGATTCGAAAAAAGGTAATTCTGACGCCGACTGGTCAAGTTCTGCGATTTTGGACGTCTTCTCCTCCACATGATGATGATTTCCATTCGGTATGATTGACGGCAAGTTCATTTTCTTCAACTGATGCACCGTGTGAACATCGACCGTCGACCAATTTATCAACGGAAGAAGTAACGAAGCCGTAGCTGCCAGCGTTGACGAAGCGGATCGAGTGGAAGAGACGCTCAAGAAAATCTTTCTTTGTTCCTCCCGCCGGGGGGGAGTTGAATGTCCCGCAAAAGAAAAAAACTGATGAGATTCTTGACAAAAATTGTGAGATCTATCAACAATCCGATTCATAAAATTCATTAAGGCGAGATCATGAAGCAATATGTCCGTAGATCTAGGAGTCGAGACAAGAGATCACGCTCGGAGGGGGAAAAATCACATAAAGGAGACAGAGATAGTAGTGTATAAGATATAACGAGGAACACAAGAACATGGAACAAGACTTGTAGCAAGACCGTTTTTACTCACGACACTGAAATTGCGGCAATCGTGATCATGAGCAACTAACTACGCCTGAAGCCTTGCTGGAACCAAGACGATTTTCAAGAACTGAGAGTATGATCAGGTGCAGAGAGAATAATATAATTATTGTTACTGCAGGAAGTTGTAGTTGTAGCTAGCGCGTGGAGGGCAAAAGCGTGACGATACCTGGATACTGAAGTTTGTCGGAGGATGATGGTGGAGTCGCGTGAGGAGCAGCGTACGTGCTTGAGATCGAGAGGCAGAGTGTCGAGAACGCGTTTGAGGATTGGAGTGAGAAGGGAAATCGACGATCCTTATCTTCCGAGGAAAGTAAACTCACGTTTAGAAAGGAGCCTTTTTCGCAAATCGCGGGCAGATCGCTTGACGAGAAAGAGCTTGAAACGCAATTCAACGAAGAAGACAAGCGTGGGGGGAAAAGCACCGCTGAGCACGAGAGAACCTTCAACGGATTTCCTTCCTGCCTTCCTTCCTTCCCATTACCGACCATCTACAAAGAAAACACTGAACGCGCACGCACCCCCGGCACGCACTTACTCCGTTGGTGCTCCCTTTTCTTTTTCATTTATTTTTAGTATTTCTTTTGCGCGTCGTCACCACCCCTCCGTGCCTCCCTCCGACCAGTCGCCTTATTTTTGAGGAAATTTGATTTTTAAGTCGCCATATTTGGACAAGTCCGCCATTTATTTTTTTGACAATTTTATTTTATTTTATGGAATTCAAAAAAAAATTCCAGTCTAAAAGTTTTAAAAAACCCTCATTACATAAGTTTGGCTTAATTTTTTGGAGAAATTTGAGAGAAAAAAAATCAAATAATATTCTTTGTAGACTCGACAACAAACTCGGGACTCGTCTGGCCACAAGTACCTAATTAAGTACACTTTGTTACGGGAGAATAAAACATGTCCGCACTTGTATCGTCACCAACCAACCAACCAACCAACTATTCGGCCCAACAACGACTTTAGATACCAACCATTCGGCCAACAACGAACGACTTTAGATACGATCAGGGTTCATTGGTCCACCTATCCAATCCATGTCAAGCTTTTGAAGGCTCCCCCTTTATTATTGGCTCTCCCGTGTACGTAAGGCAAGGAAGAGAGACCCTTTATAACGAGGAACCAACCCTAATACCACCGTATAGTAACTTTTCAGGTTTAGTTGTAAATAAATTATTTTTTAGAAAATGTTCAAAAATTTTATAATAGATTTTCTGTTTGAAATGTCGAAATTTATTTAAGGAAATTATCAAAGGAACTCCCTATACATACATATTTATTGCCAATTTTTATTTTATTTTATTTTTGCCAAATTATTTTTAAATTAAATTAAATATTGGGCACGGTGGCACCCCGGACTTTCACTCTGGGTGGGTGCCGTACCGGAAAAGTACTACCGCAGTTTCCATTTTGGTCCCACATTTTTATTTTATTTTTTGGTGCGGAATGTTCACAAGGCATTACTCTAAAACAACCAGCAAAGTTCCAGGCAAGTTTCACAATGGATGAATGTAACTATGGATGAATGTAATTTTCATTTGAGGTATTACTCTAAAACAGCCAGCAAAGTTCCGGGCAACTTTCACAGTGGATGAATGTAACTATGGCCGAATGTAATTTTCATTTGAGATATTACTCTAAAACAGCCAGCAAAGTTCCGGGCAACTTTCACAATGGATGAATGTAACTATGGATGAATGTAATTTTCATTTGGTCCGACATTTTTGTAGAAAGTTTCCGTCAGTCGGTCAGCCTCTACTGTGTGAACCATGAGTCCATTTTTGTTGCGACCTTCGTCAAACACTTCTTATTTGTGACTGTTGCTCAGTTGAAAGTTTGAAGCCGGGTCAAGCCCCATGCCCACCGATTCGGACGGATTATTACCACGTTAAATTTCAAAATTCTCCTCCGAATCAATCATCTTGGAATTGTGTGAGCCCTATGGCATCCTATTCTTAAAACGTAAGCACACCTGGTCGGACTTATTCTTAGACATAAGCACACCTGATTGGACGAAACTAATAAATAAGTGACTGAAAGCTTTGGCTATTAGAACTTAATATTCTAAGCACTACGACTACGGATGGTTACAAAAAGTCGGGTTTCTGATGTAGGCTGACTTAACACGTTGTGGGGGGGGGGGGGGGGGGGGGGCAAAAAAAAACCTACTGTCGTTTTACACTTTTGTCGC
>Ga0116227_10000776_pt1 | contig 65931 bp, 54 predicted proteins | sample S1TSphgellanicum_FD_89693 | JGI IMG/M metagenome (GOLD analysis project Ga0116227, IMG submission 89693) | Host-associated microbial communities from peat moss isolated from Minnesota, USA - S1T2_Fb - Sphagnum magellanicum MG | ecosystem: Host-associated > Plants > Peat moss > Unclassified...
CGGTGCCGGCTCGGTCATGCGGATCTGCACCTTGAGCTGGCTCACCTGCACCGTGCGCGCCAGTTCGCGCTCACCCACGTACTGGGCACCGAACATGTCGGCCGTCCAGTAGCCTGGCAGCCACTGGCCGCCGGGGCCGCGGCGCGGCGCCACGAACACGCGGTAGTTCTGGTAGACCGGCTGCGTCGAGCGCTCGATGCGCCGCGCGCCGCTGGCCTCCACCTCGACCAGGAAGCGCCCGGCCTGCCCGGCAGCGGCGGCCGTGAGGCCTCGGCGCTCCAGCTCCTCGGCCACGTACTGCTCGTAGGTGGACTGCTCCAGTTCGCGGGCGCTCGTTGCCGGCCTGACGAAGCTGAAGGTGCTGCCCGCCGCATCGGCCGGCCAGGCATTGAAGCGGGTGACGCGCGTGCTGATGGTGCTGGCACAGCCCGCCAGCGCCAGCAGCACGGCGCCCGCCAGCAGCCAGGGGGCGATGGCGCTGCGCATGCCTACTCCGCCCAGACCACCAGGCCGCTCCAGGCCGTGGCCAGCACGACGATGCCGAAGGCGATGCGGTACCAGGCAAAGGGCGTGAAGCTGTGCGTGGCGATGTAGCGCAGCAGCCAGCGCACGCACAGCCAGGCGCTGATGAAGGAGAACACCAGCCCCACGGCGAACAACGGCACGTCGGCCATGGACAGGAGCGCGCGCTCCTTGTAGAGGCTGTAGACGCCGGCGCCGATCAGCGTCGGAATCGCCAGGAAGAAGGAGAAATCGGTCGCCGCCTTGCGTGACAGCCCCAGCAGCATGCCGCCGATGATGGTGGCGCCGCTGCGCGAGGTGCCCGGGACCATGGCCAGGCACTGCACCAGCCCCACCTTGAGCGCATCGAGCGGCGTCATGTCCTCGACCGCCTGCACCCGCACCGAGCGCTGCTGCCGCCGCTCGGCCCACAGGATGACGATGCCGCCCAGGATGAAGGTGGTGGCCACCACCGCCGGCGTGAACAGGTGCTCCTTGATGAGCTTGCCGAACAGCAGGCCCAGCACCACCGCGGGCAGGAAGCCGATCAGCACGTTGAGCGCGAAGCGCTGGGCCTGGCGCTGGGTGGGCAGGCCCACCAGCGTGGAGCGGATCTTCTGCCAGTAGACCAGGATCACGGCGAAGATCGCGCCGGTCTGGATCGCGATGTCGAAGACCTTGGCCTTGGCGTCGTCGAAGCCGAGCAGCGAGCCCGCCAGGATCAGGTGCCCGGTGGAGGAAATGGGCAGAAATTCGGTGAGGCCTTCGACGACCCCCATGACGGCGGCCTTGGCCAGCAGAACGGTATCCAAGCGGGTGCTCCTAGAACAGCTGGCGATTATCGCCAGCGCCGCCGGCCAGACCGGCCGCCATTGGCGACGCTTTCAACCCGTTTCACTCCGCCGCGGCGCGTTTCGTCGCATCCGGATGGCGCCAGCCGGGCGTTGCGGGGACAGTCACGCCATTGCACCGTGCTGCCGGGCCAGGCGGCACGGCCGAGACCTTGTGGAGGAGTACCCATGGCCAACGAAGAAAATCTCCTGGAACTCAGGCAGATAGAGCGCACTTTTGCGCTGGGCGAAGCCCGCATCCCCGCGCTGCGCGGCATCGACCTGAACATCCGGCGCGGCGAATTCGTCGCGATCTGGGGCCCATCGGGCAGCGGCAAGTCGACGCTGCTGAACCTGCTCGGGCTGATCGACAGCGCCGACAAGGGCTCGCTGAAGTTCGACGGGCAGGACGTGGCCCGCCTGTCCGACAACGCCTTGTCGGACTGCCGCAACCGCAAGATCGGCTTCGTGTTCCAGAACTTCAACCTGATCCCGGTCCTGAGCGCGCTCGACAACGTCAGCCTGCCACTGCAGGTGCAGGGCAGGCCGGGCGCAGAGACCCGCGAACTCGCAGCGCAGTGGCTGGGCAAGGTCGGCCTGGGCAATTTCCTGCAGCACCGGCCCGACCGCATGAGCGGCGGGCAGCGCCAGCGCGTGGCGATCGCGCGCGCACTGGCCGGCTCGCCGCGCCTGCTGATCGCCGACGAGCCCACGGCCAATCTGGACTCCCGCACCAGCCATGAGGTGATCGACCTGATCGAGGCCCTGAACCAGGAAACCGGCGTGACCTGCATCTTCACCACGCACGACCCGCGCCTGCTCGCGCGCGTGCCGCGCCAGCTCAAGCTCGAAGACGGCCTGATCTCCAACGATTCCTACCAGGAGTACGCGCAGTGAACGCGACCATGCAACTCGCGCTGGCCTGGCGCAACCTCTGGCGCAACCGCCGCCGCAGCCTGGTCACCATCATGAGCCTGGCTTTTGGCTTTGCCGCCGTGGCGCTGTTCGCCGGCTACACCAGCGCGGCCTACCTCGCCTTGAGCAATGCGGCGATCCACAGCGAGCTGATCGGGCATCTGACCATCAACCGCAACGGCTGGCAGACCCAGGGCAAGCTGCACCCTGCAAAATACCTGCTGAACGCCGATGAGATCGCCAAGGTCCGGGCCATCGTCGCCCAGCGCCTGCCCGGTGCGGCACTGGCGCCCCGGATAAGTGCCTCGGGCCTGCTCTCGAATGGCCGCAGCAGCACGATCTTCATCGCCGCCGGCATTGCCCCGAAGGATCTGGACACACTGCGCGGCCCATTCCGCAATGCGCCCGGAGCCTTGAGCGAGGACCAGCCCAGCGGCGTCACCACCGCGCAAGGCCTGGCCGACGTGCTGGGCTTCAAGGTCGGCGACTCGGCCTCCGTGCTGGCCAGCACCATCCACGGCCAGGCCAATGCGGTGGATATCGACATCACCGACACCGTCAACACCGGCAACAGCGCGACCAACGACAAGCTGATGTTCATGCCGCTGGCCATGGCGCAGAACCTGCTGGACGCGCCCGGCCGCGCCGAGATGCTGACGGTGCTGCTGCCCGGCGCGCCGGTGCAGGCCAGCCGTTCGTCCACCGAGCGCATGCGCGACATCTACACCACGGCCGCGCCCGGCGAGAGCGAGTCGGCCGCACTGCGCGACCAGCTGCAGAGCGATTTCAACCAGGCCGGGCTCGATCTGGAAGTGCGCACCTGGCAGCAGATGTCGACGTTCTTCCGCCAGGTCAAGGGCATGTACGACATGATCTTTGCGCTGATGCTGGCCGTGGTGCTGTCGATCGTGGTGCTGTCGATTGCCAACGCCATGAGCATGGCGGTGGTGGAGCGCACCCGCGAGATCGGTACGCTGCGCGCCATCGGCCTGCGCCGCAGCGGCGTCGTAGCACTGTTCGTGAGCGAGGCGCTGCTGCTGGTGCTGGTGGGCATCGCCGCGGGGCTGGCCTTGACCGCAGCAACGCGCTATGGCGTGAACGCCGCCGACATCCGCTATGTGCCGCCGGGCAACACCAGCAGCGTGCCGGTCTACATCGGCTTTGATCTGGCGCGTACCGCGCGCGCCGGTGCGGTGCTGGCCCTGCTGTCGGTGCTCGCGGCCTTTCTGCCGGCACGGCGCGCCGCGCGCCATTCCATCACCGAATCCCTGGGGCACGTATGACACTCGATCGCCAACAATTCCTGCTGACCGCGTTGCTTGCCACGCTGGCCATGGGCCCGGCGTGCGCCGCCGAGCCCGACGCGATGGAGCTGCTGAAGACCGCCGACCAGGGCCGGGGCGGCGGCCTGCCAGGGCTGGTATGGCAGGTGCGGGCGCACAACAGCGGCACCGGCGCCGACGACCAGCCGGACCAGACCCTGCTCGTCAAGGCCGCCGGCGAGTCCAGCGTGGCCGAGGTGCTGGACCCGCCGAGCAGCCGGGGCGCCAAGATCCTGCAGGTCTCGCGCAACATGTGGTTGACCAAGCCTGGCCTGAAGAAGCCGGTCGCCATCTCGCCGCGCCAGCGCCTGACCGGCCAGGCCTCCATCGGCGACATTGCCGCCACCAACTACGCCAAGGACTACACAGCCACCTACCTGCGCGAGGAAACGGTGGGCGATGAGCCCTGCCATGTGCTGGACCTGAAATCTGCCAACCGCCAGAGCACCTACGACCGCATCACCTACTGGGTGTCGATCAGGCGCGGCATCGCGGTGCAGGCCGACTTCCTGTCGCTGTCGGGCAAGAAGCTCAAGAGCGCCACCTTCGAATATGGCAACAAGATCAACCTGTCCGGGCGCAGCGTGGCCTTCGTCAGCCGCATGAGCATCGCCGACGCGCTGACCGACGCCAGGACCGTCATGGAATACAGCAACATCAAGGCGCAGGCCGTCTCGTCGACCGAGTTCGACGTGGGGAATCTGCAATGAAGCCTCGCCCCCGCAGCCTGTGGCTGTGGGCCATGGCGGCGGCATGCGGGACCGCGCACGCCAGCGACAGCGACAGCGGCGCTGAAGACTCCGCGTGGCGCACCACCCACACATTCGAGGCCTGGTTCTACGCGGCGCGCACCGATGTGCGCAACGACGCCGTGCTCAACCCCGGCAATGCGGTGGCCCGCCTGAACGGCGTGCAAGGCCTTTTCGACGGCCGCTTCAACCTGCGCGCAGAGCAAGGGCCCTGGCAGCTGGTGGCCAATCCGCGCCTGGTCGAACAGCGCAGCGAACGCACGGTGAACGGCGACACCCGCAGCGACGTCACCGGCAGCGGCCGGCTCAGCCAGGGCTTCGCACGCTACAAGGACGGCGACAGCGCCTGGACCGTGGGGCGTGAGCTGTTCGCCTGGGGACCGGCCAACTTCCGCTCACCCAGCAATCCTTTCTACTTCGACGCCGGCCGCACCAATCCGCTGGCCTCGACGCCCGGCGTCGATCTGGCGCGCTACACCGTCGGGCTGGGCAGCTTTCGCGTGACCGGCGCCTACGTCTTTTCCACCAGCCAGGTGCTGCCGGCCGAAGACCTGGGACACAGCGCGCTGCTCAAGGTGGACCAGCAGGGCAGCGCGCACCTGGTCAGCCTCATCGCCAGCCAGCAGCGCGGCGGTGCGCCCTTCCTCGGAGGGTTCGCCCAGTTCACGCCGGACGACGCCTGGCTGCTGTACGGCGAGTTCGGCTCGCAGCGCCTGCCCCATCTGCTGAGCCCCAATGCGGTGGGCTCTCAGGGGCCGTTCTACAGCCTGCAACAACCGGCTCCGCGCAGCCTGGACGCCCTGCTCGGCGCCAACTACACGCTGGAGAACGGCCAGGCACTGATCGCCGAGTACCTGCACAACAGCGGCGGCTACAGCGCCGGCAGTGCCCAGGCCTACTTTCAGCAGGCGCGCGCCGCCGGCATGCTGGCCCAGCGGCTGCCGACACTGGGCCTGGCCGCGCTGGGCCAGGCGCTCGGCCAGCAGCCGCGGCTGCTGGGGCGCGACTACCTGTGGCTGAACTGGCAGAGCAACCCGCAAGTGCCCGGCCTGTTCTGGCGCCTGGGTTGGTCGCAGAACCTGGGCGACCACAGCGGCCAGGCGATGGCCTACGTGGAGAAGAGCCTTGCGCCCAAGCTGTCCGGATTTGTCTCGCTGGCGGCCAATCGCGGCAGCGTGCAAAGCGACTATGGGTCGCTCTGGCGCTCGAGCCTCCTGCTGGGCGTCAAGTGGTTCGTGTTCTAGCCCGCACCCTTCTCCCCCCTTGATCGACTCCACTGGAGAACCCGCATGCTGTATCAGATCATCATCCACACCCCCGTCTGGGTGTTTGCCGTGTTCGCCGCGCTGCTGTGGCTGGGCCTCTCGCAGCGGCTGGCGCGCACGGCCTCGCTCCAGCGCGCCACCCTGCTGCCGCTGGCCATGCTGGGCTTGTCGGGCTGGGGCGTGCTGTCGGCCTTCGGCGCCTCGGCACCAGACCTGCTGAGCTGGCTGGCAGCCGGCGCGCTGCTGGCCTTCGGGGTATCGCGTATCCCGCTGCACGGCCAGACCCGCTACGACCCTGCCAGCCGCAGCTTTCATCTGCCCGGCAGCTATGTACCGCTGGTGCTGATGATGGGCATCTTCATGACCAAGTACGCGGTCGGCGCCACCCTGGCCGTCCATCCGGAGCTGGCGCGCAACGCCATGTTCGCCGTGGCGGTCTGCACGCTGTATGGCGCCTTCAGCGGCGTCTTCGCCGGCCGCGCGCTGCGCCTGTGGCGGCTGGCGCGGCGCCAGGACGGTGCGGCCGGCGGCCTGCCCGCGGCAGGCGCATGACAGGCGGCTCGCCTGCACGCACGCAGTCCTCTTCACGCAGAATCCAGCCATGGGCGTTCTCCTGACGATCCTCAAAGTCTCGGTGGTGGTGGTGCTGCTCGCCTCGCTCCTCGAGGCGCTGGTGCTGTCATGGCGACACGCGCGGCACGGCGGCGCGGCCTACGACTGGAAGGCCGCCGCGGTTTCGGTGTTCGACTTCCTGGTGCGCGAATACCCGCTGCGCTGGCTGCTGCCGCTGGCGTTCTGGAGCGGCGCGATGGACTGGGCCTGGCAGCACCGCCTCTGGACCCTGCCCATGGAGCACTGGAGCGGCTGGGCCGCCTGCTTCCTCGGCCAGGAGTTCTGCTACTACTGGTACCACCGCGCGGCGCACCGGGTGCGCTGGTTCTGGTGCACGCATGCCATCCACCATTCGCCCAACCAGCTCAACCTGTCGGCGGCCTACCGCTTCGGCTGGACCGGCCGGCTCACCGGCACGCTGGCCTTCTTCACGCTGGCGCCGCTGCTGGGCATGCCGCCGCAGGTGATCCTGCTGATGCTCGCGCTCAACCTGCTTTACCAGTTCTGGGTGCATGCCACGTGGATTCCGCGCCTGGGGCCGCTGGAGTGGGTGCTGAACACGCCCTCGGCCCACCGGGTGCACCATGCTTCGAACCTGGAGTACCTGGATGGCAACTACGGCGGCGTGCTGATCGTGTTCGACCGCCTGTTCGGCACCTACATCCCCGAACGGGCCGACCTGCCCTGCCGCTATGGCCTGGTGCAGCCGGTGCAGGGCCACAACGTGCTGCGCATCGAGTTCGGCCAATGGCTGGCGCTGTGGCGCGACCTGCGCGCGGCCCGCTCGCTGCGCGCGGTGGCCGGCTACCTGTTCGGGCCGCCGGGCTGGCAGCCGGACGGGGCAGGTGAAACCACGCAAGCGCTGCGGGCACGCGCCGGCCTGCAGCCGCCCACGGCCGGCATGCAGCAGAATTCCACGCCATGAGTCCGCCACTTCCCCCCGACGAGATCGAGCGCATCGCCCACCGGCGTGCCAGCGCCAAGCTCGGCTGGTACATCCATGCGACGGTCTATGTGCTCGTCAATGGCGGCCTGTACCTGCTGTCGGTCAGCGGCGGGCACCAGCGCCGCTGGTCGGTGTTCCCGGCCCTGGGCTGGGGCGTGGGGCTGCTGTGCCACGGCATCTCGGTCTGGGTGCTGGGCTCGGGCAGTTCCCTGCGCGAGCGCATGGTGGAGCGCGAGCGCGAACGGCTGCGCCGGCTGCACGACCAGGGCCCGCGCTGACGCCGCGCGTCCAGATGAAAGCCTGCAGCGTGCTGCAGGCTTTCTTGCTTTGCGCGGCCGTCGATGGCAGGCGCCCGCAGCATTTCGCGCCTGAAACACGGCGTTTCGTCGCAAGCGGCTGGCCGGGCCGGCGATGCAGTGGAACAGTCGCGGCATTCCATTGCCACTCCTCCCTCACCGCCATGCAGCTCACCCCTCTCATCGCAGTCCATCTGACGGCCGCGCTTGGTGCACTGGCCCTCGGCCCCGCCGCCCTGTGGGCCCGCCTGGGACGCGCCCAGCGCCCCCGCCTGCACCGTGTGCTCGGCTATGCATGGGTCGCGCTGATGCTGGTCACGGCGCTCAGCGCCATCTTCATCCGGGACCGATCGCTGCCCAACCTGGCCGGCTACACGCCCATCCACCTGCTGGTGCCCGTCGTGCTGTTGAGCCTGGTCGGCGCCTTCCGGGCCCTGTGGCAGCGCGACATTGCACGGCACCGCTCCATCATGCAGATGCTGTACCTCGGCGCCTGCGTGCTGGCCGGAGCCTTCACCCTGCTGCCCGGCCGCTACCTGGGCCACAAGCTGTGGGTCGAGTGGCTGGGGCCGCCCCACGGCAGCCTGGCGCTGCAGGTGCTGGCGCAGACGCCGCGCTGGAGCCTGGCCGTGCTGGCGATCCTGCTGGTGGCAGCGCTGTGGCAGACGCTGGCAACACAGACGACACCGCTGCGCGCCGCGTTGATGCCGCTGGCGCTGGCCGGGCTGTCCCTGCATGCGGCGCTGTCGGGCTTCGGCCAGCATGCCCTGGCCTGGGCCGGCTGGGCCACCGGGGCCTTCCTGATGGTGGCGCTGCTGCAACTGCGGCCGCGCGAGGGCGTGCGCTATGACGCGCAGACGGACCGCCTGCAGCTGCCGGGCAGCACGGTGCCGCTGGCGCTGCTGCTGGCGATCGCGGGAGTGCACTACCTGCTGGGCATCGCCGTCGCGGCCTATGCCGGGCTGCAGGAGCTGCCCTCCCTGTCCGGGAGCGTGGGTACGCTGTACGGTGCCCTGGGCGGCGCTGCCGTGGCGCATGCCCTGCCGCTGTGGCGCCTGGTGCATCGCCTGCGGGACGAGCGTGCCGCCGTGGGCTTTCTCCCGCAGAATCTGCAGCCATGACACCGCCCTTGTCCCCCGAGGAGATCGACAAGCTGGCCCGCCGGCGCGCCAGCGCCAAGCTCGGCTGGTTCATGCATGCCACGGTCTATGTGCTGGTCAACCTGGTGCTGGTCCTGCTGTCGCTGGACAACCCCAGGCACCGCTGGTCGCTGCTGCCGGCGCTGAGCTGGGGCTTTGGGCTGCTGCTGCACGGCGCCTCGGTCTGGGTGCTGGGGCCGGGCAGCGACCTTCGGGCTCGCCTGGTGCAGCGCGAACGCGAGCGCCTGCTGCGCCAGCATGGAGAGCGCTAGGGCGATGCGCTTCGACGGCCTGGCGGTACTGCGCCACTACCTGCAGGTGCTGGCCTTCTGCCTCGCCATCTCGGCGCTGCAGTACTTCTTCCTGCCCGCGCGCCCCTACGAAGTTCCCATGGTCTATTCGGTCAGCATCGGCACCGTCACCTGGGCCATCATCGAATTTGGCCGGCACCTGGTCGATCCGCATTCCTCCACCGGCTGGCCGCGCGGCTGGCGCGGTCTGCTACTGACCGCCGGAGCGATGGCGGTGGGCTATGTCGTGGGGATGAGCGTCGCGGATGCCTGGTTCGGCTGGTCGAGCTGGCGCGGCATGAGCGTGCGCGAGCAGCGCGCGTCGTGGCTCATATCCCTGGTCGCCGGCGCGGTCATCAGCTACTACTTCTACTCGCGCGGCCACAGCGCCGAGCTGGCACGCCGCGCCGACCAGGCCCAGCGCGAGGCAGCCGAGGCACGGCTCAAGCTGCTGGAGGTGCAGCTGGAGCCGCACATGCTGTTCAACACGCTGGCCAACCTGCGCATCCTGATCGCCACCGATCCGGCGCGTGCCGAGACCATGCTGGACCACCTGGTGGCCTACCTGCGCGCCACGCTGGGCGGCTCGCGCGTGGCCTGGCATGCGCTGGCCGACGAGTTCGCGCGGCTGGACGACTACCTCGCGCTGATGGCCGTGCGCATGGGCGAGCGCCTGCACTACACGCTGGAGCTGCCCGCCGCGCTGCGCGAGGTGCCGGTGCCGCCGCTGCTGCTGCAGCCGCTGGTGGAGAACAGCATCCGCCACGGGCTGGAGCCGCAGGTCGATGGCGGCCGGATCCAGGTCAGCGCCAGCACCGAGCGGCACGGGCCGCAGACCTGGATGCGGATCGAGGTGCGCGACAGCGGCGTCGGCATGGCCCCGGGCGCGCTGGAGTCGGCGGCCCCCGGCCAGGGCTTCGGCACGCGCCAGGTGCGGGAGCGCCTGCTGACTGCCTACGGCGCCGGATCTACTATTGAATTAGTAGCAAATAGCCAAGGCGGCACCTTGGCTACCCTGCGTTTTCCCTTGAAGAACCCGCCGCCCCCCTCCGCATGAACACGCCCACCGCCCTGATCGCCGAGGACGAGCCGCTGCTGGCCCGGGCCCTGGCCACCGAACTTCACCGCGCCTGGCCCGCGCTGCAGCTGCTGCCCACCGTGGGCGACGGCGCCTCTGCCGTGCGCGAGGCGCTGGCGCGGCGCCCCGACGTGCTGTTCCTGGACATCCGCATGCCCGGCATGGACGGCCTGGCCGCCGCCGCCGCGCTGGCCGAAGACTGGCCGGGCGACGCGCCGTTCCCGGCCCTGGTGTTTGCCACCGCCTACGACCAATACGCGGTGCAGGCCTTCGAGGCCCAGGCCGTGGACTACCTGCTCAAGCCGGTGCAGCCGGCGCGGCTGCAGAAAACCGTGGAGCGCGTGCAGGCCGCGCTGGCGCGGCGCAGCCCGGCCACCGACAGCACCTTCGAGCAACTGCGCAGCCTGCTCAACGCCCTGCCTGGCAGCGCCGCAAGCCACACCACGGCGGCCACACCCTTGCGCCTGATCCCCGCCAGCGAAGCCGGCAGCAACGGCGCCGTGGTGCGCATGGTGCCCATCGCCGAAGTCCTGGCCTTCGAGGCCGCCGACAAGTACCTGCGCGTGCTCACCACCGGCCGCGAATACCTGATCCGCACCCCGCTCAAAGAGCTGCTGCCGCAGCTCGACATGCAGCAGTTCTGGCAAATACACCGCGGCACCGTGGTGCGCGCCGACGCGGTAGAGACGGTAGAGCGCGACGACTCCGGCCGGCTGCTGCTGCGCCTGCGCGGCCTGACTGAGCGCTTTGGCGTGAGCCGGCTGTACGCGCATTTGTTTCGGGCCTTGTAAGAAACACCGCCAGAAAAGGCGAAGGCCGCGTATAGCGGCCTTCCATTTGGTGCATCTTGAATGCTTGTTAGCGTTCAGAGCGCATTTCCCAATCGTCTTGGTGTTTGGAGTATACAGCACATTAAGTTACAAAACGTACTTAACCACCACAGAGGATCGAAGGATGTCTGGAATGCGCTACCGCCTTGCCCTGGATTTGGGTTCTACGTCCCTTGGTTGGGCCATGGTCCGGCTCAATGCAGCCAATGAACCCACTGCCATTCCCAAAGCAGGCGTGCGCATCTTCTCCGACGGACGCAATCCCAAGGATGGATCGTCCCTTGCAGTGACACGCCGCGAAGCCCGCGCCATGCGCCGTCGGCGCGATCGCCTGCTAAAACGCAAGTCGCGCATGCTGCGCACGCTCGTCGAGCACAGCTTTTTCCCGGTTGATGAGGCCCAGCGCAAGGCCCTGGAAACACTCAACCCCTACGCGCTACGCGCCAAGGGATTGGATGCAGCACTCACCCCAGCGGAGTTTGCCCGCGCCCTCTTTCACATCAATCAACGCCGCGGCTTCAAAAGCAACCGCCGGACCGACAAGAAGGACGGCGACAGCAGTGCACTCAAGACGGCTATACGCCAACTACGTGAGGCGCTCCAGGCCGAAAACTGCCGCACCGTCGGCGAGTGGCTGCATAAGCGCGATGCCGGTGGAAAAACCGTGCGTGCCCGCTTTCGCCAGGCCAAGGTGCAGAAGGACGATGGCAAGACCCGCATAGACAAAAGCTACGACCTCTACATTGACCGCGCAATGATCGAGGCAGAGTTCGACGCCCTGTGGGCCAAGCAAGCAGAGCTTAATCCAGTGCTCTTCCACGAAGCCGCCCGAGCTGAATTGAGGTATGTGCTGCTGCACCAGCGCCCTCTCAAACCCGTCAAGCCTGGGCGTTGCACACTCCTGCCCGATGAAGAGCGCGCACCGTTGGCCCTCCCCAGCACGCAGCGCTTTCGTATCTACCAGGAAGCCAACAACCTGCGCATCCTGCGCGAGGGACTGAAGGAGGAGGCGCTGACCTTGCAACAACGCGACGCCCTGGTGAGCGCTCTTGAAGCCAACAGCAAACGCAGCTTTGTGCAAATCAAAAAGTTGCTGGGCATTGGCGGCGCCGTTCAGTTCAACTTCGAAGATCCAAAGCGGCAGGAGCTTAAAGGGAATGTGACGAGTGCCATTCTGGGAAAGGCGGAGTACTTCGGCAAGGCATGGTTCAAGCTGACGGAAGCCCTGCAGGACGAGATCGTGCAACAGCTCGTCAGCGAAGAGAACGAGGCTCGGCTGGTACGCTGGCTGCAAGACGCGACAGGTGTTGACGAATCGCGGGCCGAGGCCATTGCCAACGCTGGCTTGCCAGAAGGCTATGGCTCACTGAGCAACCAGGCGCTGACCCGCATCCTGCCTGAACTACGGCGCGGCGTAGTGGTGTACAGCGACGCTGTGCAGGCTGCAGGCTTTGCACATCACAGTCATATCGGCGCTGCCGTCGACGGCGAAATCCACGCCTGCCTGCCCTACTACGGCAAACCTCTTCAACGCCACGTCGGCTTCGGCACCGGAGATCCAGACGATAGCGATGAGAAGCGCTACGGCCGTATCGCCAACCCCACGGTCCACATAGGGCTAAACCAGGTGCGCGTCGTCGTCAATGCCTTGATCAAACGCTATGGACACCCGAGCGAAGTCATCATTGAGCTTGCCCGGGATCTGAAGCAAAGCAAAGAGCAACGCGACGAGGAGAGCCGCCGACAGGCAGACAACCAGCGCCGCAACCAACGCCTGCGTACCAGCATCGCCGAAGTGCTGCAGATCAGCGCAGAGCGCGTGAAGGCAGCGGATATCCAGAAGATGATCTTGTGGGAGGAACTGAGCTTCGACCCAGCCGAACGACGTTGTCCCTATAGCGGCGTGCAGATCAGCGCCCACATGCTGCTGAGCGACCAAGTAGAAATCGAGCACATCCTGCCCTTCTCCAGGACGCTGGACGATAGCCTGAACAACAAGACCGTCGCATTGCGCACCGCCAACCGTGTCAAAGGCAATCGCACGCCCTGGGACGCCTTTGGCGCGCAATCCGCCGCAGGGTTTGACTATGCAAGCATCTTGGCGCGTGCAGAGTCAATGCCACTGCACAAGCGTTATCGCTTCGCGGAAGACGGCTATCAGCGCTGGCTGAAAGAAGACCAGAGCTTCCTGGCACGCGCACTCAACGACACGCGGCACCTGAGCCGCGTGGCACGCGAGTACCTGAGCCTCATCTGCCCACAGAACACCCGCGTGATTCCCGGGCGCATGACCGCCATGCTGCGCGCCAAGTTCGGCTTGAACGATGTCCTCGGCCTCAATGGCGAGAAGAACCGCAACGATTACCGCCACCATGCGGTCGATGCCTGCGTGATTGGCGTCACCGATCAGGGCATGCTGCAGCGCTTTGCCCAAGCCAGCGCCAGTGCACGCGAGCAGCAACTCAACCGGCTGGTGGACGACATGCCATTGCCGTGGCCGAACTACCGAGAGCATGTCATGCGTGCGGTCAATCACATCTGGGTGAGCCACAAGCCCGACCACGGGCATGAAGGTGCCATGCACAACGACACGGCCTATGGCCTGCTTGGGAACGGCCGTGTGAGCGTTCACAAGAACGTTGACGGCCAGCGCATCCTCATCAAAGACAACCTAAAGGTGATTGAGTTCAGTAACCCTCAGGCTTCTGCACGGCACGGCCTGCTGCCAGACGGCAGCCCCCGCCCCTACAAGGGATACAAAGGGGATAGCAATTACTGCCTGGAAATTGTGCGAAACGACAAGGGCAAATGGGAGGGTGAAGTCATCTCCACGTTTGAGGCCTACCAGTTGGTGCGTGCCCACGGCACTGATGGCATCGCCCGGCTGCGGGATCGGCACCTCAGTGCCAGCGGGAAGCCGCTCGTCATGCGCCTTGTGATCGACGATTTCGTGCGGCTCTCCATTGATGGCACGCTGCGAACCATGCGCCTTGCCTCGGTCAACTCTGCAGGCCGGCTCACCCTGGCGGATCACCAGGAAGCCAACGTTGATGCACGCAATCGTGACACACAGGGCGACTGGCGCTATACCTATAAACAGGCTGGATCACTGCATGCGGCCCAAGGGCGCAGAGTCACCATTTCGCCGATCGGCGAAGTGTCCGACCCCGGCTTCAAGGCGTAGTGAAGCATGATCGGCCGCATCGTTGAAGTGGCCGACGACCGGCGCCACCTGTTCATGCACCGCGGCTTCATGGTGGTGCAGGACACCGAAGGCGAACGCAAGGAACTGGGGCAGGTTCCGCTCGATGACATCGCCGCCGTTATCGCCAATGCGCACGGACTGAGCTACACCAACAACCTACTGGTCGCACTCGCCGAGCGGGGAGCGCCCTTCGTACTGTGCGCGGCCAACCACAATGCGGTTGGCATGCTGCTGCCGATAGACGGCAACTTCGAACAAGGCCGGCGCATCGACGCACAGATTGCCGCGACCCAGCCCACCCACAAGCGTATGTGGGCTGCCGTCGTGCGCGCCAAGCTGGAGCAGCAAGCCGCAGCATTGGAAGCCACCGGCGCACCGCCCGCGCCACTCACCGCACTCGCGGCCAAGGTCAAGAGCGGCGATCCCGAGAACCTAGAGGCCCAAGGCGCTCGCCGCTATTGGAGCCTACTGTTTACGGAAGGCTTCAAACGTGACCAGAATGCGCAGGGTGTGAACGCTCTTCTTAACTACGGCTACACCGTGCTTCGTGCCGCAACAGCGCGCGCCGTGATCGCAGCAGGCCTCCACCCCACCATCGCTCTGCACCACAGCCATGACAACAATGCCATGCGGCTGGTGGACGACCTGATGGAGCCATTTCGCCCCATGATCGACCTCAAGGTCTGGCAGCTCAAGCGCAACGGCGAAGAACATGTCACGCCCGAAACCAAACGCGCCCTCGTTCGAACGCTCTACGACGACATGCAAACCGAAGCGGGGGCGACGCCAGTGATGGTGTGTGCGCAAAAACTCGCGACTTCACTGGCACAGGTCTACCTCGGCGAGCGAGAGAAATTGGACCTGCCGCTCCCCGGCCTGCCCCTGGCCTTGGCCTCCGCCTTGCAGGCCGATGAATAGGCCATGCTCTCTGGATACCGGCTCATGTGGATGGTCGTGATGTTCGACCTTCCCGTCGTAGAGAAGGCCGAACGCAAGGCCGCCACGGGGTTCCGAAATGCCTTGCTCGACCTGGGCTTTGAGATGAGCCAGTTCAGCGTCTACATGCGCTTTTGCACTAGCCCTGCCCAAGTCGATACCTACTGCAGGCGCGTGGAAGACGCCTTGCCGCAGGGCGGCAAGGTGAATATCCTTCAATTCACGGACAAACAGTACGAACGCATCGTCTGCTTCCACGGCAAGACCAAACAGGCCGCTAAAAAATCACCCGATCAGTTCGATCTTTTCTGATCATGCGCTACTTCTTCAGCCACTCAGAGGCAAAAAACTCCTTAAACATCAATGACTTACAGCCAATAGAGTCTAGGCGATTGGGAAATGCGCTCTGACCGAAACGTACAGCGTTTCTAGTTGGGGCTGCAAATCAGTCTAGGCGATTGGGAAATGCGCTCTGACCGGAACCGAGGTGAAGGGGCGCGAGGCTGCCGCCAAGAGTCTAGGCGATTGGGAAATGCGCTCTGACCGGAACGGGCAGCACGAATTCAGCTTCGGTGATCGGAGTCTAGGCGATTGGGAAATGCGCTCTGACCGGAACTGGGGGTGCAGCGCCTCGGCGAGGTGGGGGAGTCTAGGCGATTGGGAAATGCGCTCTGACCGGAACTAGCGAGGGGTCCGGCCGAGCAACTTGAGGAGTCTAGGCGATTGGGAAATGCGCTCTGACCGGAACGATAACGATTACACGCCGCCGCAAGGTGTGAGTCTAGGCGATTGGGAAATGCGCTCTGACCGGAACTGGCGAAAGCATCCGGCCGTACGTGGTGCTAGTCTAGGCGATTGGGAAATGCGCTCTGACCGGAACGTTCTCGGGGCACCAGTCGCACTTCTCGCAAGTCTAGGCGATTGGGAAATGCGCTCTGACCGGAACATCGAGCGCGGCGTTGTCCTTGTTCGCTGCAGTCTAGGCGATTGGGAAATGCGCTCTGACCGGAACTCGCCGCTCGCCCGCGAGCCTGGCAGCGCAAGTCTAGGCGATTGGGAAATGCGCTCTGACCGGAACGGCGCCAGAGTCGCGCACCAGCAGCAGGATAGTCTAGGCGATTGGGAAATGCGCTCTGACCGGAACTCCCGGATGACTGCAACGACGCTGGGGTCGGAGTCTAGGCGATTGGGAAATGCGCTCTGACCGGAACCCGCCAGCGGTCAGCCCGCTGGCGCCGGCCAGTCTAGGCGATTGGGAAATGCGCTCTGACCGGAACTACAACGGTCGCTTTGACGCGGTCGAAGGTAGTCTAGGCGATTGGGAAATGCGCTCTGACCGGAACCCCACCTGCCGGCTCTTCAGCACCATGCGCAGTCTAGGCGATTGGGAAATGCGCTCTGACCGGAACCCGGCCGTGTGCACGATCTCCAGCAGCATCAGTCTAGGCGATTGGGAAATGCGCTCTGACCGGAACAGTTCTGCGGCAGTGAGCAATCGCGCCCGCAGTCTAGGCGATTGGGAAATGCGCTCTGACCGGAACGCCGCATCCGTAGCAGTGCCGGCGCTGACAAGTCTAGGCGATTGGGAAATGCGCTCTGACCGGAACGTAGGCGCCCAGCAGTACCACGCCTTGCGCAGTCTAGGCGATTGGGAAATGCGCTCTGACCGGAACAAGGGCCGCCAGTCGGCCTGCATGAAGCTGAGTCTAGGCGATTGGGAAATGCGCTCTGACCGGAACTAGTCGTGCTGGATCAGGTTCTGGTACTGGAGTCTAGGCGATTGGGAAATGCGCTCTGCCTGAATCTATCCCTCCCGCCTACACCGTCACGGCAGGGTCACACAAGACTTCCATATTGGAAGTTTTGCTTAGCCCCTGCTCCCATGCCATTCCACCGCCGCGCGCTGCGCAGCCTGTCCGCCCTCCCGCTCCTGTCCCTGCTGGCCGCCTGCGGCGGCGGCGGTGACGCAGCCCAGGACACCGCCTACTACCAGACCAAGACGCCCTACAAGCCGCAACAGGGCATCGCCAGCTACGAGGCCGCCCCGGCCGGCTTCGCGCCGGTGTACACCGAGATGCTGGCGCGCCACGGCTCGCGCGGCCTCTCCAGCTTCAAGTACGACCTGGCGCTCTACAACCTGTGGACGCTGGCCAAGGCCGACAACGCACTGACCGACCTGGGCGCCAGGCTGGGACCGGACATCCTGCGCATCAGCAAGGCCAACTTCCTGCTGGGCTACGGCGTGAGCGGCATCAGCAAGCCGGGCTACGGCAACGAGACGCAGGTGGGCATCGATGAGCACACGCAGCTCGCACAGCGCCTGCTGCAGCGCCTGCCCACGCTCTTTGCGCCGCTGGGCAGCAATGCGGCCGGCGGCACGCGGCAGATCGCAGTGGTGACATCAGGGGTAGACCGCGCCGTGGACAGCGGCAACTATTTCGTTGCCTCGCTCAAGGCCGCGCAGCCGGCCCTGGCCGGCCGGGTGGCCTACCCGCCCGCGCCGGCGGGCTACCCGGCCTCGGCGCCGGTGGCGCAGCCCGCGGGCACCAACCGCTTCCTGCTGTACTTCCACAAGCTGGTGCCGGCCACCGACCTGGTGACCTCGACCACCGACCCTTACTACGCCACCTACGCTGCCAGCCAGGCCTACCAGGCCTACGCGCAGGATGCGGACCAGGCCGCCAAGCAGGCCGCGCTGGCAGCCGACCCGACGGCCAAGACCGCCAGCCGTGCCGTGCTGGAGCGCCTGTTCACCAAGGCCTTCGTCGACAGGATCGACGCCGGCACGGTGAGCACGGCCAACACCGGCAGCATGAGCTTCACCAGCGACGACGGCAAGTTCAGCAGCACGCTCACGGGCGACGGCAAGAGCACGATCAAGTCCGCCGTCGATGCAGCCTCCTTCGTCTACGAGCTGTATTCCATCGCGCCGGCCATGGCCAAGGAAACCGGCGGCCTGGACTTCACGCCCTATATGCCGGCAGCGCAGGCGGCGTACTTCGCAGCCTTCAACGACGGCTCGGATTTCTACAGCAAGGGTCCCGGCATCACCGAGAAGGGCAACGTCACCTGGCGCATGGCGCAGGTGCTGCAGGACGACTTCTTCAACGAGGTGGATGCCATCGCCAAGGGCGACACCACGCGCGTGGCCAAGCTGCGCTTTGCGCATGCGGAGATCACCATCCCCTTCGCCACGCAGATGGGCCTGAAGACCGCCAGCCAGCAGACGCCGCTGGCCAGCCTGTACAGCTACGACAACAACCCCTGGCGCGGCAGCTATGTATCGCCCATGGCGGCCAACATGCAGTGGGACGTGTACGGCAACGGCAGCGGCACGCTGCTGGTGCGCATGCTCTACAACGAGAAGGAGACCGACTTCAAGGCCGCCTGCGACGGCGCCAAATACGCCGGCAGCAGCCACTACTACGACTACGGCAAGCTCAAGGCCTGCTACGGGCGATCCTAGTGTCGCGTCAAGCGTGAGGCGACGTGTGGGTGCGAAGGCATCGGCGTGCAGTGCAAGGTTGACGCGACGCTAAGCCTGCGACAGCACCACGCTGGCACGCAGCCCGCGCCCGGCACTGCCCAGGGACAGGACCAGCCGGCTGCCGTGCAGGCGCGCGATCTCCTCGGAGATCGCCAGGCCCAGGCCGGTGCCTTCGCCCTGCGTGCCCTGCACGCGGTAGAAGCGCTCGAGCACGCGTACCCGCTCGTGCGGGGCGATGCCCGGGCCGTCGTCGTCCACTTCCAGCACGGCGGCAGGCGCAGCGGCCTCGTGGCGGGCAGCGCGGCAGCGGATGGTGACCGTGCCACCGTGGGGCACGTACTTGACCGCGTTGTCGACCAGGTTGCCCAGCAGTTCGCGCAGCAGCCATTCGTGCCCCGCGACGTGCACGGGCTGCACGTCCAGTCCCAGGTCGATGCGCTTGGCCACGGCGGCGTCGAAGTGGATCTCGATCATGGCCTCGCAGAGCGCCTTCAGGTCCACCGGCTCGGGCGCCTGTCCATGCAGCGCATGGGCGTCGGCGCGCGACAGGGCCAGCAGCTGGTGCGCCAGCTGCGACGTGCGGCGCGTGGCGTCGCGCAGCTTGTAGACGTCTGAAGCTCTTAGATTAATAGCACCTTGCCTAGAATCCATATGGGCTGCGGGCACTTTTCTCTCCAGATCCAGCGCCGGCTGCATGTGGCCGGCGGCCTGCGCCCAGGCTTCCACCTGGGCCTGCAGGCCGGCCAGCGGCGTGCGCAGCTGGTGCGCCGCGTCGGCGACGAAGCGGCGCTGGCTCTCGGTCTGCGCATTGACCATGTCGAACAGGCGGTTGAGCGACTGCACCAGGGGCCGCACTTCGTCAGGCGAGGACTGCAGGTCCAGCGGGCTCAGGTCGCGCGGCGAGCGGTGCTCGACCGCCTCCTTGAGCGCGATCAGCGGGCGCAGTGCACGGCGCACCGCGATGTTCATGGCCACCGCCGTCACGGCCAGCAGCACCAGGTTGGGCAGCAGCACCCGCAGCAGCACGCTGCGCGCCCAGTTCTGCCGTGGGTCGGAGCCATCGGCCAGCTGCATGACGAAGTCGCCGGCCGCCGTACTGACGCGCTGCGCGACGATGCGGTAGCGCACGCCCTCCTGCTCGCGGCTGTGGAACTCGGGCTCGCGCGTGCCGGGCGCCGGCACCTCGAGCCATGGTTCGCCGTGCAGCACGCGGCCGTCCAGGTCGGCCACGCTGTAGGCGGCCAGGCCCGGGCGCTCCTTCAGGAACTCTTCCACCGGCGGGGCCAGCAGCACCAGCGGCAGCGCGCCCTTGTCGTCGGCAACGATGATCGAGTCGGCCAGCATGGGCACCATGCGCAGCAGCTGCGCATCCAGGCGCAGCGCCGCGCTGTCGGCAGAGCGGTAGTCGAGCCAGGCGCTGAACACCGCAGCCAGCAGCAGCGGGATCAGCAGCAGCACCAGCAGGCGGCGCTGCAGCCCCACGGTCACGCGCATGCCGCGCATGTCAGCCATCCATGGCGCTCACGCGCCACCCGCACGCGTCAAGAGGCTGCGGAGCAGGCCATGCGCAAGCCGCCGCGGCACTGGCTTTGCCAGGCTGCAGGCGGTGCCCCCTTGGGGGGGTTGGCCAAGATGCGACGCGCGAAGCCTGGGGGGATGCGTCACACACTCTCGCGCAACTCCAGCCGGTAGCCAAAGCCGCGGATGGCGCGCAGCGCCACGCCATGCGGCTCGAGCTTGCCGCGCAGGCGCGAGATGTAGACCTCCACCGCATTGGCGGTGATCTCCTTGTCCCAGCCGGTCAGCGCCTGCAGCAGCTTGTCCTTGCTGGTCGGCTTGGGCGCGTGCAGCAGCAGGTATTCCAGCACGGTCCACTCGCGCGGCCCCAGCTCCAGCGGCTGGCCCTGCACGCTGGCGCGCCGGTTGGCGGTGTCCAGCTCCAGCGGCCCGAAGCCCAGCACCGCCGAATTGGCGGCCTGCGAGCGCCGCAGCAGCGCGCGCAGGCGCGCCAGCAGCTCGGGCAGCTCGAAGGGCTTGATCATGTAGTCGTCCGCGCCCAGGTCCAGGCCCTGCACCCGGTCCTGCAGCGCGTCGCGCGCGGTCAGGATCAGGATGGGCAGCGCCAGGCCCTGCTGGCGCAGGTGCCGCGTCAGTTCCAGGCCGTCGGTGCTGGGCAGGCCGATGTCGATGACGGCTGCGTCGAAACGCTCGTTGCGCAGCACCTCTTCCGCACGCTCGGCGCTGCCGACCCAGTCGACGGCATAGCCGGCGCCCGACAGGCCCAGCTTGATGCCGCTGGCGACCATCACGTCATCCTCGACCAGCAGCAGCCTCATGCCGGTGCGGCGCACAAGCGCCATGCAAACGCCACGGGAGAAACAGTGGATGCCATGCTCTCAAGCCCGAAGGGAAGGGGCCGGCAGGATAGCACCCGCATTCCTAGGGAAAACCCCGCCGCAGCGTGTCAGCCTTCCTTCAGGGCCGCACGGAAGGCCGCCGCTAGCATTCGCGGGTTGCGCAGCATGGCCACCGCACGCCCTGCGCCACGTCCCCCGTAGACCCGAAAGGCGCTGCCCATGAACGTGCTTCTGAAATTCGCCCTGGCCGTGGACTGGTTCACCCGCAAGCTCGGCAAGATCGCCGCCTGGACGGTGCTGGCCGCGGCGCTCATCTCCGCCGGCAACGCCTTTGTGCGCTATGGCCTGGACATCAGCTCCAACGGCTGGCTCGAGATCCAGTGGTACCTGTTCGCCGCCACCGTCATGCTGGGCGCGCCGCTGGTGCTGCAGCTCAACGAGCACGTGCGGGTGGACATCCTCTACGGCCGGCTCAAGGGCAACGGCAAGGTCTATGTCGACCTGCTGGGCCTGCTGCTGTTCCTGCTGCCCGTGATGGCGCTGCTGGCCTGGCTCAGCTGGCCGCTGTTCGTGCGCATGCTGGAGACCGGCGAGCGCTCCAGCAACGCGGGTGGCCTGATCCGCTGGCCCGCCATGCTGCTGCTGCCGCTGGGCTTCGGGCTGATGGTGCTGCAAGGGGTGGCCGAGATCATCAAGCGCGTGGCCTACCTCACGGGCCGCTACCAGATGGACACGCACTACGAGAAGCCTGTGCAGTAAGCCTCCCCCTGCACTGCCCGACGCCTTTTCAGACTTCTCTCAGGACTCCACCATGCAGATGGAAAACTTCGCCCCGATCATGTTCGCGGGGCTGGTGCTGATCATGCTGATCGGCTTCCCCGTGGCCTTCTCGCTCGCTGCGCTGGGGCTGGCCTCGGGCTTCTTCGCGATCGAGATGGGCTGGTTCCCGGCGGGCTTCATGGCCAACCTGCCGCTCAACATGTTCGGCATCCTGTCCAACGAGCTGCTGCTGGCCATTCCCTTCTTCACCTTCATGGGCGCCATCCTCGAGAAGTGCGGCCTGGCCGAGGACATGCTCGACTCCATGGGCCAGCTGTTCGGGCCGGCCAAGGGCGGCCTGGGCTACTCGGTGATCATCGTCGGCTTCATCCTCGGCGCCATCACCGGCACGGTGGCCGGCCAGGTGATCGCCATGGCGCTGATCTCGCTGCCGGTGATGATCCGCTACGGCTACAACATGCGCTACGCCACCGGCGTGCTGGCCGCGTCGGGCACCATCACGCAGCTGGTGCCGCCCTCGCTGGTGCTGATCGTCATGGCCGATCAGCTCGGCCGTTCGGTGGGCGACATGTACAAGGGCGCCTGGGGGCCCTCGATCCTGCAGGTGCTGATCTTTGCCGGCTACACCTTCATGCTGGGCATCTTCAAGCCGCACCATATTCCCGGCGTGCCCAAGGAGGCGCGCACGCTGCACGGCTGGGCACTGTGGGCCAAGTGCCTGCGCGGCATCATTCCCTCGGCCATCCTGATCTTCGCGGTGCTGGGCTCGATGGGCGGCCTGCCCGGCATCAACACGGCCATCGCCACGCCGACCGAGGCCGGCGCCATGGGCGTGGTCGGCGCGCTGATCCTGGCGGCCATGCACAAGCGGCTGACGCGGCCGCTGGTCTGGGAAGCCATGGTGGGCACCATGCGCCTGACGGCCATGGTGGTCTTCATCCTGATCGGCGCACGCGTGTTCTCCATGGTGTTCCAGGGCGTGGACGGCGCCAAGTGGGTGGAGCACATGCTCTCTGGCCTGCCCGGCGGCCAGGTCGGCTTCCTGATCGCGGTCAACATCTTCATCTTCTTCCTGGCCTTCTTCCTCGACTTCTTCGAGATCGCCTTCATCATCCTGCCCATGCTGGGCCCGGTGGCCGACAAGATGGGCATCGACCTGGTGTGGTTCGGCGTGCTGCTGTGCGTGAACATGCAGACCAGCTTCATGCACCCACCCTTCGGCTTCGCGCTGTTCTACCTGCGCGGCATCGCCGACACGCTGTTCAAGGAAAAGCGCATTCCCGTGGCGATCAAGTCCAGCGACATCTACATGGGCGCCATCCCCTGGGTGGCGATGCAGCTGCTGCTGGTGGCCATCGTGATCTTCGTGCCACAGACGGTCACCATGTTCCTGGACAAGGCGGAGGTGATCGACCTCGACAAGGTCAAGATCGAGATGCCCGCGGACGACACGCAGCAGGAGCATGCCGAGTCGCCCGAAGAGGAGCAGAAGCGCGTCGAGCAGATGTTCAAGTAAGGGGGCGGGCCATGACCGATCCCACTGCCCTCATGGACGCCCTGGGCCCGCCGCCCTTTCGCTTCACGCCCTCGCGCGCGGGGCTGGAGTCGCCCGCCTTCTCGCCGCTTTTTCGCACCTTTGCCACGCTGATCGTGGGCGGCTGCGCTGCCTGGGTGCTGCGGCTGTGGTCCAGCGGCGCCATGGAGACCGGCAGCGGCCTGGCCTGGGTCGCCGCCGGCCTGGCCATGATGTTCTGGACCTGGTGGCACATCCAGACCAGCCGCACCCGGCTCGATGCCGACGGCCTGCGCCAGCGCTGGATCTGGGACAAGGCGCTGCCGCTGCGCGAGCTGGCCTTCTGCAAGCTGATCCGCATACCGGGCCTGGACTGGCTGGTGGCGCCGCGCCTGTATGCGCGCACGCTCACCGGCAAGTTCCAGGTGTTCTATGCAGCCTCGCCGGAGATGCTGGCTGAATTTGCAAGACTCAAGCGTGAGCTGGAGACCTTCCGGCGAGGCGGCTGATCACACCCCCAGGCTTCGCGCACTGCGTGTCGCTACGCCAACCCCCTTGCGCGGGGCACATCCAGCGGCACGACAAAGCCGGTCCCGCGGATGTCTGCGCAAAGGCCCCGGGGGAAAAGAAAAACCGCGCAAAGCGCGGTTTTTCTTTGGGCATCTGAGTGTGCTTAAAGCTGCACGCCTTGCATGTAGCTGTCGAACCGGGCTTCGGCAAAGCGCGCCCAGATCAACTGGTCCTTCTGGAAGGCACGGTAGTCGTCATAGATCTTCTTCCAGTCGGCGTTCTTCGCGTCCAGGTCCTTGTAGACCTCCATCGCGGCCTTGAAGGAGGCGTCCAGCACCGGCTTGGGGAAGGCGACGACCTTGGTCTTGGCGCCGACCAGCTGCTTCAGCGCGGTCGGGTTGCGCGCGTCGTACTTGGCCTGCATGTCGACATGGGCGAAGGCGCTGGCGGCTTCCACGGCAGCCTTGTACTCGGGCGACAGCGCGTCGTAGGCCTTCTGGTTGACCAGCAGGTCGAGCTGCAGCGCGCCCTCCCACCAGCCGGGGTAGTAGTAGTAGGGCGCGACTTTGTTGAAGCCGAGCTTCTGATCGTCGTAGGGGCCGATCCACTCGGCCGCGTCGATGGTGCCCTTCTCCAGCGCCTGGTAGATCTCGCCGCCGGGAATGTTCTGCGGCACGCCGCCCATGCGCTCGATCACGCGGCCGGCAAAGCCGCCGATGCGGAACTTCAGGCCCTTGATGTCCTCGGGCGTCTTGATCTCCTTGCGGAACCAGCCGCCCATCTGCGCGCCGGTGTTGCCGCAGGGGAAGTTGACGGCGCTGTACTTGGCATAGAACTCGCGCGTGAGCTTCAGGCCATTGCCCTCGAACATCCAGGCCGACAGCTGGCGCGAGTTCATGCCGAACGGGATGGCCGCGCCGATGGCAAAGGCCTCGTTCTTGCCGAAGAAGTAGTAGCCCGCGGTGTGGGCGGCCTCGATCGAGCCCTGCTGCACGCCGTCGACCACGCCGAAGGCCGGCATCAGTTCGCCCGCAGCATGCACGCTGATCTGGAACTTGCCGCCAGTCAGCTCGCCGACCTTCTTGGCGAAGACCTCGGCGCCGCCGTAGATGGTGTCGAGCGACTTGGGGAAGCTCGATGCCAGGCGCCAGCGCACCGATGCGGCCTGCGCATGGGCTGCGGGCGCAGCGCCGGCGGCCAGGACGCCGGCGATGCCTGCGTGCTTGATGATGGAACGACGATCCATTGCTGAGACTCCGTTTTTGCTGAAGGGAAGAGACCCGGGCCGCCGCCAGCGACGCTCCTGTGCCACGGTCGCGGCCATTCTAGGAATGGGCTTTCCGGGGCTTCTTTCGGGTTTTCCCGCGCGCTGGGCGCAGTGTTCAGCAATCTGCAAGCTTCAGCGCTCAGTGCGCCGGACGGTCTCCGAAGCGCTGCCGGATCGAGGCCTCGATGCCCGCCGCATCCAGCCCCTGCAGGGCCAGCAGCTTGGCCGGGTCGCCGTGCTCGATGAACTGGTCGGGCAGGCCGAGCGACAGCAGCGGCTTCTCCACGCCGGCAGCATGCAGGGCCTCGGCCACGGCACTGCCGGCGCCGCCCATGAGGCAGCCTTCCTCGACCGTCACCAGCGCGGCGTGCGTGCCGGCCACGCGCAGCAGCGTGGCCGCATCCAGCGGCTTGGCCCAGCGCATGTTGACCACCGTGGCGTCCAGCTTCTCAGCAGCCTCCAGCGCCGGGTACAGCAGCGTGCCGAAGGCCAGGATGGCAATGCCGCTGGCGCCTTCGCGCCGCACTTCGGCTTCGCCGAAAGGCAGGGCATCGAGGCCCGGCAGTGGCGCCACACCCGCGCCCGCACCGCGCGGATAGCGCACGGCCACCGGGTGGTCCTGGCGGTAGGCGGTGGTGAGCAATTGGCGGCACTCGCGCTCGTCGGCGGGGCAGGCGATGCTCATCTGCGGGATGCAGCGCAGGAAGGCGATGTCGTAGGCACCGGCATGCGTGGCGCCATCGGCCCCGACCAGGCCGGCGCGGTCTAGCGCGAACACCACCGGCAGGTTCTGCAGCGCCACGTCATGCACCAGCTGGTCGTAGCCGCGCTGCAGGAAGGTGGAATAGATCGCCACCACCGGCTTCAGGCCCTCGCAGGCCAGGCCGGCGGCAAAGGTCACCGCGTGCTGCTCGGCAATGCCGACGTCGTAGTAGCGGCCGGGGAAGCGCTTTTCGAATTCCACCAGGCCCGAGCCCTCGCGCATGGCCGGCGTGATGCCGACCAGGCGCGTGTCCTGCTCGGCCATGTCGCACAGCCACTGGCCAAACACCTGGGTGAAGGTCTGCTTGGGCGCGGTGGCGGGCTTGACCAGGCCCACCGACGGATCGAACTTGCCCGGCCCGTGGTAGGCCACCGGGTCGGCCTCGGCCAGCTTGTAGCCCTGGCCCTTCTTGGTGACCACGTGCAGGAACTGCGGGCCGTCGAGCTTCTTCAGGTTCTCCAGCGTGGGGATGAGCGAGTCCAGGTCATGGCCGTCGATCGGGCCCACGTAGTTGAAGCCGAACTGCTCGAACAGCGTGGCCGGCACCACCATGCCCTTGGCATGCTGCTCGAAGCGGCGCGCCAGCTCGAACAGCGGCGGCACGGCCTTGAGCACGTTCTTGCCCATGTTCTTGGTGGCTGCGTAGAAGCGCCCGCTCATGAGCTGCGCCAGGTAGCGGTTGAGCGCGCCGACCGGCGGGCTGATCGACATGTCGTTGTCGTTGAGCACCACCAGCAGGCGGCCATCGAGCACGCCGGCGTTGTTGAGCGCCTCGAAGGCCATGCCCGCGCTCATGGCGCCGTCGCCGATGATGGCCACCGCATGGCGGTCTTCGCCCTTCTGCTTGGCCGCCATGGCCATGCCCAGCGCGGCCGAGATGCTGGTGGACGAGTGCGCAGTGCCGAAGGTGTCGTATTCGCTCTCGGCGCGCTGCGGGAAGCCGGAGATGCCGCCGAGCTGGCGCAGCGAACCCATGCGCTCGCGCCGGCCGGTCAGGATCTTGTGCGGGTAGGTCTGGTGGCCCACGTCCCACACCAGGCGGTCGTGCGGCGTGTTGAAGACATAGTGCAGCGCGATGGTCAGCTCCACCGTGCCCAGGTTGGAGCTGAGGTGGCCGCCGGTGCGCGAGACGCTGTCGAGCACATAGGCGCGCAGCTCGTCGGCCAGCGGCTTGAGCTGCTCGCGCGACAGCCGGCGCAGGTCCGCCGGACCATGGATGGTGTGCAGCAGCGGCGCGCGCGCCACGCCGTCAGGCAGCAGGTGGGCGGGAGAGTCAGCGTGGGACATGCAATTTCCTGCTATATTTTTAATAGCTATTAGCCCTTGCAGGGCCTGGGCTTTCTTGCATTTTCATGCATATTTTCGTCGAATCACTGGATGCGGGCGAAGACGCGCGGCGCACTGCCCAGGAGTCGCCCGTCACGGCACGCTCCGCCAGCAGCGTACGCATCACAGAGGCACCAAAGGCCGCGGAGCAGGCCATGCGCAGACATCCGCGGAACCGGCTTTGCCGGGCCGCTGGATGTGCCCCCTGCAAGGGGGTTGGCGAAGACGCGCAGCGCGTAGCCTGGGGGTGTTTCATCTAACACGAGCGGTCGATCACCATGTGGGCCAGCGCATCGAGCGCCGCGGTGCCTTCCAGGCCGCTGGCGGCCAGTGCCTGCAGCGCCTCGTCGCGCAACTCGCGCGCGTAGGCGCGCGAGCGTTCCAGGCCCAGCAGCGAGACATAGGTGGGCTTGTCCTGCGCCGCATCCTTGCCGGCGGTCTTGCCCAGCGTGGCCGAATCGGCCGTGACGTCGAGGATGTCGTCCACCACCTGGAAGGCCAGCCCCAGCGCTGCGCCGTAGCGCTGCAGCGCGGCCAGCGCGGCGGCCGGCGCGGCGCCGCAGCTCGCGCCCATCATGACGCTGGCCTCCAGCAGGGCGCCGGTCTTGAGCCGGTGCATGCGGCGCAGCTGGTCTTCGGTCAGCGCCAGGCCCACGCTGGCCAGGTCGATCGCCTGGCCGCCGGCCATGCCGGCATGGCCGGCGGCACAGGCCAGGCGCCGGCACAGCGTGGCCTGCACCGAGGCCGGTATGGTGGCGCCCTCGGGCACCAGCAGCTCGAACGCCAGGGCCTGCAGTGCATCGCCGGCCAGCAGCGCACCGGCCTCGCCGAAGCGCACGTGCACCGTGGGCTTGCCGCGGCGCAGCACGTCGTTGTCCATGCAGGGCATGTCGTCGTGCACCAGCGAATAGGCGTGGATCAGCTCCACCGCGCAGGCCGCGCGCAGTGCCGCATCGTCCAGGCCGGCGCACAGCAACTCGCCGTCCGGGCCGGGAATGTCGGGATCGAAGGGCGCGACCGCCTGGCGGCCGGCCAGTACCAGCAGCGGGCGCAGGCGCTTGCCGCCGTCCAGCACCGAATAGCGCATGGCTTCGCCGAGCGAGGCCGGCGCGTCGCGCGCCACCCAGCGGTCCAGCGCGGCCTCGACACGGGCCAGGCCATCGGTGCTCCAGCGCTGGAAGTCCAGGCCGACACCGGCCTCGGTCACCAGCGCGCTCATTGCGGCGTCCATGGCTTGAGCACGCCGTCGTCCAGCACCTTGATCTGGGCCTCCACGGCCTGCAGCCGGTCGCGGCAGAACTGCAGCAGCGCGGCACCGCGCTGGTAGCCCGCCAGCAGCTGGTCCAGGGGCAGTTGGCCCGCGTCCAGGCGGGCCACCAGTTGCTCGAGCTCTTCGAGCGCGGCTTCGTAGGTGGCCGGCAGGTTCGTATCGGAAGAAGATGCGGGCGCCTTGGGCATGGAGGGAGCGGGTACGTGCCGTCGTGGGAAACCTTCCATTCTAGGCGGGCCTGCAATCGCACCCCTGCAGGCCAGGGCTTGGGGCCGCGCCAGAGGGGGCGGCGGGTACAATCCCAGGTTCCTCCAATGGCCGGCGCACAGCCGGCTTCGCTTTTTCCACCCCCTGGCGCCCCGGCGCATCCCTTGTTTCTCCCTGTGGGGAGTCTTTAGGTCAGGTCACCCATGTCTGATTTAAGTCTTCGACTGCAGCAGGCCGCAAGCCAACTACCAGTTTCCAGCTACTTCGACGAGGCGCTGTTCCAGCGCGAACGAGAAACGCTCTTCCAGCAAGGGCCCCGCTATGTGGGGCACCAGCTTTCCGTGCCCGAAAAGGGCGACTACTACGCGCTGCCGCAAGAGGGCGAGGGCCGCGCACTGGTGCGCACGGCCGACGGCGGCGTGGAGCTGGTCTCCAATGTCTGCCGGCATCGCCAGGCGGTGATGCTCAAGGGCAGCGGCTCGCTCAACGGCACGGCGCCGGGCCATGCGGGGGGCAACATCGTCTGCCCGCTGCACCGCTGGACCTATGACGCCCACGGCCAGTTGCTGGGCGCGCCGCACTTTGCCGAAGACCCCTGCCTGAACCTGCGCAACTACCCGCTGCAGGAGTGGAACGGCCTGCTGTTCGAAACCCCGCCCGGCCACCCGCGCGACGTGGCGGCCGACCTGGCCCGGCTGGGCCCGCGCGCGGACCTGGACTTCAGCGGCTTCGTGCGCGACCGGGTCGAGCTGCACGAGTGCAACTACAACTGGAAGACTTTCATCGAGGTCTACCTGGAGGACTACCACGTCGGCCCGTTCCATCCGGGCCTGGGCCAGTTCGTCACCTGCGAGGACCTGCGCTGGGAGTTCGGCAAGGAGTATTCGGTGCAGACCGTGGGCGTGGCCAACCGCCTGGGCAAGGCCGGCAGCCCGGTCTACCAGCGCTGGCAGGAGCAGCTGCTGGCCTACCGCAACGGAGAGCCGCCCAAGTACGGCGCGATCTGGCTCACCTACTACCCGCACATCATGGTCGAGTGGTACCCGCACGTGCTCACCGTCTCCACGCTGCACCCGGTCAGCCCGACCAAGACGCTGAACATGGTCGAGTTCTTCTACCCCGAGGAAATCGCCGCCTTCGAACGCGACTTCGTCGAGGCTCAGCAGGCCGCCTACATGGAGACCTGCATCGAGGACGACGAGATCGCCGAGCGCATGGATGCCGGCCGCCACGCGCTGCTGCAGCGCGGCGACGATGAGCGCGGCCCCTACCAGAGCCCCATGGAAGACGGCATGCAGCACTTCCACGAGTGGTACCGCGATGCGATGGGCCGCGAAAAACTATCGTTTTGATAGCTTGAAACCTGGGCCGGATAACGGCTTGGGCCACTTTTGACGCAAAGAACTTGAACCTCCGCAACATGCGCGCGGGCTGGATGCTGCTCGCCGCCTTCTTCTTCGCCAGCATGGGCGTCTGCGTGAAGATGGCTTCCGCCCACTTCACCTCGGCCGAGCTGGTCTTCTACCGCGGGCTGATCGGCATGCTGCTGCTGTGGGCCATGGCGCATTCGCGCGGCATCAGCCTGGCCACGCGTTACCCGGGCATGCATGCCTGGCGCAGCCTGGTGGGCGTGGTCTCGCTGGGTTCGTGGTTCTATGCGATCGCCCACCTGCCGCTGGCCACGGCCATGACGCTCAACTACATGAGCAGCGTCTGGATCGCGGCCTTCCTGGTCGGCGGCACCCTGATCGCGTGGCGGCCCGGGCGCGGCCGCGAAGGTCCGCCGCTGCAGGGTGCCCTGGTGCTGACCGTGCTGGCCGGCTTTGCCGGCGTGGTCATGATGCTGCGGCCCACGCTGGACCCGCGCGAGATGTTCGCGGGCATGATCGGCCTGTTCTCCGGCCTCACGGCCGCCTTTGCCTACATGCAGGTGATGGCCCTGTCCAAGATGGGCGAGCCCGAGACGCGTACCGTCTTCTACTTTGCCCTGGGCTCGGCGGTGGCGGGCGGCATCGCCAGCGCCGCCGAGGGCCTGTCGCCGCTGGTCTGGCCGACCGCGCTATGGCTGCCGCCGATCGGCCTGCTGGCTGCGCTGGGGCAGCTCTGCATGACACGCGCCTACGCCACCGCGGGCACCCAGCGCGGCACGCTGGTGGTGGCCAACCTGCAGTACTCGGGCATCGTGTTCGGCGCGGTCTACAGCATCCTGCTGTTCGGCGACCACATCCCGCTGCTGGGCTGGGCCGGCATGGCGCTGATCATCGCCAGCGGCATCGCCGCCACGGCGCTGCGCCAGCACACCGCGCCACAAACGCCAGCGGAAGAACACTGACCCCCAGGCCTGGCGCCTGGTGTCTTCGCCAAGCCCCTTGCGGGGACAGCACCTTCGGCCCGCCAAAGCCGATCCCGCGGTGTTCTTGACTGGGGGCGGCAGACAGCAACCTGGCTCATCGTGGTAGAAAACTGCCATGAGCACCACCTTCACCACCCTGATCTCCGTCGCCGAGCTGCAGGCGCTGCGCGCCTCCGGCCGCCGCTTCATGGTCTTCGACTGCAGCTTCGACCTGCAGCGGCCCGAGGCCGGCGAGCAGCAGTACCGTGAGCGCCATATCCCCGGCGCGGTATACGCCAGCCTGGATGAGGCGCTGAGCGCACCGCACGGTGTGCCCGGCGCGCACGGCACCGTGGTGGCACGCGAGGCCGACCGCCCGGCTTCCGGTGGCCGGCACCCGCTGCCCAGCCGCGAGAAGTTCGCCATCTGGCTCTCCTCGGTCGGCTTTGCCAACGACATGCAGGCCGTGGTCTACGACCGCAACGGCATGAATTACTGCGGGCGCCTGTGGTGGATGCTCAAGTGGGCCGGCCACGAGGCGGCCGCGGTGCTCGACGGCGGCCTGCAGGCCTGGCAGGCCGCGGGCGGCGCCACGCGCGGCACGGCAGCGGACGCTACCGACCACGAGGAAGAACCCAGCCACTTCCAGTCCAGCTTCATGCTGCAGCCGCCACTGCGCCGGCTGGTGGGCGCCGCCGACGTCCAGGCCGGGCTGGGTCGGCCGACGCAGACCGTGGTCGATGCCCGCGGCGCCCCGCGCTTTCGCGGCGAGGTCGAGCCGCTGGACCCGGTGGCCGGCCACATTCCCGGCGCGCGCAACCGCCCCTTCACCGAGAACTTCGGCGCCGACGGCCGCTTCAAGCCGGCCGCGCAGCTGCGGCAGGAGTTCGACGCGCTGCTGGGCAGCCGCGCACCGGCGAGCGTGGTGCACCAGTGCGGCAGCGGCGTCAGCGCCGTGCCCAACCTGCTGGCCATGGAGCTGGCCGGCTACGCCCCGACCGCGCTCTATGCGGGCAGCTGGAGCGAATGGTGCAGCGACCCCTCGCGGCCCGTGGAGACCGGTGCAGCGCGCGCTGACGCGACATAGATACAGCGCAGACACAGGGCGGAAACCTGGCAGGCGCGTCGCCTCCCTGTTTTCCGGTACAAAGCGCCAATTTTTTCAGCAGCCGCTCTCGAGGGAGCGCAGGCACTGATGCTTAACCGGATGTAAGGGAAATTCCTACAGGCCATGCCCGAAACCAGACACCGCGGATGACGCTTCCCTGACTTAATTTCCGATTGGGGCGCTTTCACAATCCATTTCATCGGATCGGACATGCAGCAACCTGCTTGCAACCCCGGTCCCGTCGAAAGGATTGCACCATGAACACCGAGCAGCTGCTGGCCGAGATCCGCGAAGCGAACCTCACCTACCTGATGCTGGCGCAGAACCTGATCCGCCAGGACAAGGCCGCCGCCGTCTTCCGGCTCGGCATCAACGAAGAGTCGGCCGAACTGCTGGCCTCGCTCTCGTCCGCACAGGTGCTCAAGCTGGCGTCGGGCAATACGCTGCTGTGCCGCTTCCGCGTCGACGACGACATGGTCTGGAACCTGCTGACCAACCACGGCACGCCCAAGAAGGTCGGCAACGAAGCCACCAACCGGCTGCACGCCAACATCCTCATGGCAGGGCGCGTCTCAGAGGTCCTTTGACCGCCCCCAGGCTTCGCGCACTTCGTGTCGCTGCGCCAACCCCCTTCGAGGGGGCAACACCAGCGGCCCGGCGAAGCCGGTTCCACGGTGTTCCTGAAAAAGACAGCGTCCTCCTCCCAGCCCTACCTTTGTTTCTTTCGCAGGATTTGCCATGACCGCAGCAGCCCCCAAGAGCGTCCTCAACGAATCGCGCCAGATCGAGCGCGCCGCGATGCTCATCCAGATGGGCGCCCGCATGCAGGTGCTGGAGTCCGAGACCACGCTGTCCTACGAGCGGCTGATCCGCCTCTACAAGGAGATCGCCGGCAAGTCGCCCTCCAAGGGCCAGTTGCCCTTCTCGACGGACTGGTTCCTGACCTGGCAGGAGAACATCCACTCCTCCCTGTTCCTCAACATCCATGAGTACCTGTGCAAGGGCGCGGCGCTGGAGCCGGTCGATGCCCTGACCAAGGCCTACCGCCTCTACAGCGAGCAGGTGGCTGCCGCCGAAATCGAGCCCCTGCTGTCCTTCACGCGCGCCTGGCGCCTGCTGAAGTTCGTCGATGCCAACATGCTGCAGACCACCGCCTGCTCGCAGTGCGGCGGCCGCTTCGTCACCGAGCCCTACGAGAACGCACGCCACTACGTCTGCGGCCTGTGCAACCCGCCGGCACGCGCCGGCAAGAGCAAGGCCGCCGGCGCACTGATGCTGCACTGAGCCCCCCGCGCGCGCGCCAGGCGCGCACGGCTTGTCAGAATGGCGGGCATCGCGGCGTCCCGAGCCGCAGACGCCTGCCATGCCCAAGATCACCGACTCCCTCTATGCCGAACTGCGCCGGCGCATCATGTCCGGCGTCTACCCGCCCGGCGCGCGCCTGCGCGAAGAGCACATCGCCGAAGAAATGCAGGTCAGCCGCACCCCCGTGCGCGCGGCGCTGCAGCGGCTGATCGACGACGGACTGCTGCAGGCCGCGGCCCGCGGCACGACCGTGGCGGGCTGGACGCAGTGGGACGTGGCCGAGGTGTTCGAGCTGCGCCGCCTGCTGGAGCCGCACGCCGCAGCCCTGGCGGCCGAGCGCGCCACGCCCGAGCAGATCGAGGAGCTCGAACGGCTCAACGACGAGATGCTGGCGCATGTGAAATCGCGGCGCAGCGACCGCGTGGAGCGCATCCAGGCCGTGAACAACCGCTTCCACCACCTGCTGGTGGAGGCCGCGCACTCCGGCCGGCTCAAGGCCATGCTGCAGAACTTCATCGACACGCCGATCATGATCGGCTCGTTCTACTTCTACAGCGAAGAGGACATGCTCAACAGCGTGGAGCACCACCGCCAGGTCACGCAGGCCATCAAGCGCCGCAACCGCGCCCATGCCGAGCAGGCCATGGCCTACCACCTGAGCGTGTCCTTCATGCGCTTCGAGATGCAGCGCGTCAGCACCCCCGACCCAGCCATGCCGGACAACGCCGCGGACTGAGCGCCGCTGGCCGCGGCGGCCATTGGGTGCACCGCCCCAATCAAGACATAAAAAATACATTGCACGGGTATACACCAATGATTCACCCGTAATTTCCGATTTCAATACGGAATCGACGCTCTAATGTGTTTTTTCTGTATTTTATGAAGACAGCAATTCTTGGTGGTGGCGTGGTCGGCATCTGCTATGCGCAGGCCCTGGCCGACGGGGGACACACGCTCGCGGGCATCTGCGATCCGCAGCCATCGGCGGCCCTGCACGCCTTCGCGCAGGCCCACGGCCTGGCCATCCACCCGGCGCCCGGCCCGTGGCTGGCCGAAGCTGAACTGGTGCTCTGCGCCGTCTTCGGCACCGTGGCCCTGGCAGTGGCACAGGCCGCGCTGCCGCACCTGCGCCGCGGCGCGCTCTACGTCGACATGACCACGGCGGACCCGGACGACATGCGGCAGGCCGAAGCACTGGCCCGGGCCGGCGGCCAGCACTTCGCCGACGTGGCGATCACCGGCGCCATCAACCTGAGCGGTGCGCACACCCCCCTGCTCTGCGCAGGCGATGGCGCAGAGCAAGCCTGCCGCCTGCTGGCCGCCTGCGGCGCGCCGGTGCGCGTGGTCGGCAGCCGCGCGGGCGACGCCGCCTCGCTCAAGCTGCTGCGCAGCATCTTCACCAAGGGCATGGAGGCGCTGGCCGTGGAGTGCCTGGTGACGGCCGAGCGCAAGGGCCTGCGGCAGGAACTGCACACCGTGCTGTCGGACATCGACGAGGGCTGCCTGCGCGAGACCATGGAGTCCATGGTGCGCACGCACCTCACGCATGCGGGGCGGCGCCTGAACGAGGTGCGCGAGGCCCAGCGCCAGATGCGCCTCGCCGGCATCGAACCGGTGGTGCTGCCGGGCGTGCAACAGCGCTTCGAGAAGACCGTGGCCATGCTGTCCGCCCACGCCTTCGCCGGCGGCGACACCGCGGCCGCGCTGGCCTGGCTGGCCGAACCCGCCACGGCCTGAGCCACGCCGCGCGCAGGCCGGCTTCCATTCCCCTGCGGCCGGATCGGCCTGCATCCCATTTCCTCCAGAACCACCAGGAGACTGCTGTGAACCTTGCCCGACGACTGTTCGTCACAACATGCCTGCTGGCCGCCGGCGGCGCCGCTTTTGCGCAGGGCTATCCCGCGCGGCCGGTGAAGATCATCGTGCCCTTCCCGCCCGGGGGCGGCACCGACAACCTGACCCGCCTGATCGCCACCAAGCTGAGCGAGACGCTGAAATGGACCGTGGTGGTCGACAACAAGCCCGGCGCCGGCGGCAACCTCGCGCTCGACAGCACCGCCAAGGCAGCGGCCGACGGCTACACCCTGGTCATGGCGCAGACCGACAACGTGGTGCTCAACCCCCTGCTCTACGGCAAGCTGTCCTATGACCCGGCCAAGGACCTGGTGCCCGTGGGGCTGGTGGCCCGCGGGCCCGCGGTGCTGGTGGTGCGGGCGGACTCGCCCTTCAAGACACTGGCGGACGTGGTCGCCGCGGCCAGGGCCAGGCCCGGCCAGCTCACCTTCGCATCGCCCGGCACCGGCACGGTGACGCACCTGGTGATCGAGATGTGGCAGAAGAGCGCGGACATCCGCTTCACGCACGTGCCCTACCGCGGCATCGCCCAGTCGCTGCCCGACCTGATCGGCGGGCAGGTCGACATGTACATGGGCTCCATCCCGACGCTGCAGAGCCACATCCAGGGCGGCAAGGTGCGTGCGCTGGCGGTGACCACGCCGCAGCGCTCCCCGGTGCTGCCGAACGTGCCGACCTACGCCGAGGCCGGCTTCCGCGGTGTCGAGCTGGCCAGCGTCTGGGGCTTGATGGCCCCGGCCGGCACGCCGCCCGACACGGTGCAGCGGCTCAACGCAGAGGTCAACAAGCTGCTGCAGATGCCCGACGTGCGCGAGAAGATCATCGCCAGCGGCGCCGACGTGCTGGGCGGCTCGCCGCAGGACATGGCGCGCCTCTATGCGGCCGACAGCACCCGCCTGGCACCGGTCATCCGCGAATCGGGCATCAAGCTCGACTGAGCAATTTCCTCCACCCTTGCTTCCAGGCTCTTCCCATGATCGGACTTCGGATTCTCAAGCGGCGCCGCGCCGTCGACCTTGCGCTGGCACAGCGCTTCCTCGGCGTGCCGGTGGCCAATGTCAGCGACTGCATGTCGCGCATGACGGCGGGCGGCGCGCGCCTGCGCCCCATGCATGGCGGCGGCGCCATGGCCGGCCCGGCCCTCACCATCAAGACCCGCCCGGGCGACAACCTCATGATCCACAAGGCGCTGCAGCTGGCGCAGCCCGGCGACGTGATCGTGGTCGATGCCGGGGGCGACCTCACCAATGCGCTGATCGGCGAGATCATGGTCGGCGACGCCATCAAGCGCGGCCTGGGCGGCATCGTCATCGACGGCGCGATCCGCGACGCCGGCGCGATCCGCGGCGGCAGCTTCCCGGTGTTCGCCGCCGGCGTGACGCACCGCGGCCCGTACAAGGACGGCCCCGGGGAAATAAACGTCCCCATCGCCATCGACGGCATGGTCATCGAGCCGGGCGACCTCATCATCGGCGACGACGACGGCCTGCTGTGCGTGCCCTATGGCGACGCGCAGGCGCTGCTGGCGGCCGCGGAGCACAAGCAGGTGGTGGAGGCCAGGATGATTGCCGACATCGCAGGCGGCACCTATGACGCGGCCTGGGTCGACGCCACGCTGGCGCGGCTCAGCTGCCCGATCGAGGCCTAGCGCGACGCGGCACTAGAACAAGCTGCCCTGCCCATTGCGGCCGGGCGGCCGGAAGGCCGAGTGGTCGAGCGATATGCGCTGGCGGTTGAAACCCAGGCGCCGGGTCGCCTTCTCGAAGCGCTGGCGGATCAGGTCGGCCCACAGGCCGCTGCCCTTCATGCGCGTGGCGAAGTCGGCGTCATAGTCCTTGCCGCCGCGCATGTCCTGGATGCGCGCCATCACGCGCGCGGCGCGGTCGGGGTAGTGCAGCTCCAGCCATTGCCGGAACAGCGGCGCCACCTCCCACGGCAGGCGCACCACGGTGTAGAAGGCGCTGCGCGCGCCGGCCTCGAAGGCGGCGGCCAGCACCTGCTCCATGTCTTCGGTGATGAAGGGGATCTGCGGCCCCACGCTGACACCCACCGGAATGCCGGCCTCGGTCAGCGTGCGGATGGTGCGCAGCCGGCGGTGCGGAGCCGCCGCGCGCGGCTCAAGAATGCGCGCAAGCCTGGCATCCAGCGTGGTGATGGTGACGTAGACCGCAGCCCGCCTTTCTGCCGCCGCGGCGGCGAGCAGGTCGAGGTCGGCCTCGACCGCGCTGGACTTGGTGACCAGCCCGAACGGGTGGCGCGCCTCGTGCAGCACCTCCAGCGCGGCGCGCGTGAGCCGCAGCTCGCGCTCGACCGGCTGGTAGCAGTCGGTGGCAGTGCCGACGGCGATGTGGCTGGGCCGGTAGGCGGGCCGCGAGATCTCCTGCCGCAGCACCTCGGCCAGGTTGCGCTTGGCGATGATCTTGGTCTCGAAGTCCAGCCCCGGCGACAGGTTGAGGTAGCTGTGCGTAGGCCGCGCGAAGCAGTAGATGCAGCCATGCTCGCAGCCCCGGTAGGGGTTGAGCGAGGCGTCGAAGGGAATGTCGGGCGAGTCGTTGCGACTGATGACGCTCTTCACGTCCTCGAAGCGCACTTCGGTGGCCGGCGGCGCGGAGTCCCCGGCCTGCTGCTCTTCCAGCGTGCCCCAGCCGTCGTCATAGGCGTCGCGCGCACTCGACTCGAAGCGGTGCGCGATGCGCGTGGCACTGCCCCGGCCCTTCAGGGCGTGCAGGGCGTGCAGGGGGATGAAGACGGAGTCCATGGGAGCGTGTCGCCTGATACTGTTTAAATATACAGCATCAAGCGAGAATCTTCCAGGCCTGCGGCGGGAACGGTTTATGCGTGTTGCACCTTCCCGGGAATTGCACAGGAGCGTCCTATGCCGCACACCACCGCGACCGAGTTCTCCCACGTGAAGCCAGGCGATACCGAGTTCGTCTCGGGGGGCCTGCGCGACTTCTTCCTCTACCGCGATCTGGGCATCGCCAAGGCCACCCACGGCAAGGTCATTGCACACCTGGTCAAGGCCAACCTGCCGCCCGAAGAGGGCACGGGCTGGCACCGTCACGAGGCGGATTTCCAGATCGTCTACATGCTCAAGGGCTGGGCCCGTTTCATGTACGAGGACCGGATCACCTTGGTGGAGGCCGGCGACGTGGTGCACCAGCGTCCGGGCATACGGCACTACCTGTTCGACTATTCGCCGGACATGGAGTATCTGGAGATCGTCTCGCCGGCCGACTTCAAGAGCATCGATGTCGAGCCGGTGTGCGACATTCCACCGCCCACGCCGTGGCCGGCCAGGACCCAAAGCTCTCTTTTCGATAGCAAATAGCCAAGGCAGCGCCTGGGCTGCAGGCCATTTCCATCAATACCATGGGGTGCAGCGGCCATGCTGCGCCCGGACCGGGCTAAGGCCGCCGAGCCACCGCCGGCGCGGGGTGCGCATCGGCGCGGCCGTGCAGCGTGAGCCGCGTCAGCAGCGCGGCCACCAGCGCGCAGCCGGCGATGCCTGCGACCATGGGCCCGGCCGTGCCGTCCACGAACAGGCCGACCACGGCAATCACCGCGGCGCCGGTCACGAACTGCAGCGTGCCCATCAGCGCCGACGCGGTGCCGGCGATGGCGCCGTGCTCCTCCAGTGCCAGCACGGCCGTGGTCGGCACCACCAGGCCCAGGAAGCCGTAGCCAACGAACAGCAGCCCGGCCAGCACGGCCAGGTGGTCGATGCCCAGCAGGTCCAGCGCCAGCAGCAGCGCCATGGTGGTGGCGTAGCCCGCCACGGCCACGCGCACCGTGCGGTGCAGCCCCCAGCGCGCGCCCAGCCGGCCGGTGAACTGCGACGCGCCGATGAAGGACACCGCATTGACCGAGAAGGCAATGCTGTACATGCGCGGCGTCAGGCCGTAGTGCTCGATCAGCACGAACGAGGAGTTCGCCAGGTAGGCGAAGAAGCTGGAGATGCCGAAGGCGCCGATGAACACCAGCCCCAGGAAGTGCCGGTCGCGCAACAGCAGGCCATAGCCGCGCAGGGCGCTGCCCACGCTGCTGTCCACGCGCTCGTGCACCGGCCGGGTTTCGCGCAGGCTGGTACCGATCAGGGCCAGCCCCAGCACCGCCGCCACCGTCACCGCCCAGAACACCCCGCGCCAGCCGGTCCACTCGATCAGCAGGCTGCCGCACAGCGGGGCCAGGATGGGCGAGACGCTGAACACCAGCATCAGCAGCGACATCAGCCGCGCCGCGTCATGGCCGGTATGCAGGTCGCGCACCACCGCGCGCGGTATCACCATGCCGGCGCAGGCACCCAGGCCCTGCAGGAAACGGAAGGCGATCAGCGTGTGCACGTCCCCCGCCAGCGCGCAGCCGACGCTGCCGGCGGCAAACACCAGCAGCCCGAAGTAGAGCGGCGGCTTGCGCCCGACCATGTCGGACACCGGGCCGTAGACGATCTGCCCCAGCCCCATGGAGATGAAGAAGGCCATCAGGCTCATCTGGACCGCGCCGGTATCGGCGCCCAGGCTCTGCCCGATGGAGGGCAGCGCCGGCAGGTACATGTCGATCGCGAAAGGCCCAATGGCCGAAAGCAGGCCAAGCACCAGCGCGGTCCGCAGGAGGGAGGTTTTCATGGGAAAGAGGGAAAGGAAGGCCAGGCGCTTGGTGCCATGGCATGCAGGCGCCGTGCCAGGGCGGCACCGCCGGAAGGCGGCGATGATGCCTCAGAACGGAAAAAGCTGCTGAAGACCGCTCAGCGCACCAGCCAGCCACAGGCCAGCAGTGCCGCGAACAGCCACGCCAGCATGCGCACCGAGGCGGCGCGGCGCTCCACGCCGTGGTGCAGCGCCATGCCCGCCGCGACGGACAGCATGAAGGCAGCCAGCATGCCCAGCGCATTGGCCGCCGGGTCGGCCGGCCAGTGGCGGCTGACCCAGGTCGCCACCAGCAGGCAGACCGGGAAGTGGATCAGGAACACCGAGTACGACATGCGCCCCAGCCGCAGCAGCGCCGGGTGCGCCTGCCACTGCTGCAGCAGATCGCTGCGCTGCGCCCAGGCCAGCACCAGCGCCGCCACCAGCGCCGTGGCCAGGCGCCCGCGCCAGTCCAGCGCCAGCGCCGTCACCCCCAGCACCAGCATGGTGGCGATCCAGCGCCGTGGGTGGCGCGAGCGGCCCGCCCACCAGGCCAGCATGCCCAGCCCGTAGGAGCCGAAGAAGTACAGCGCGGTGTCGTCGAACTCGGCGTGCCGGTTGAAGATGGCCAGCGACAGCGCCGCGATCACCAGCACCAGCACCGCGCCGACATGCGTGGCCTGCCGCGGCCAGCGCCGCTGCAGCGGCCGGGCCAGCGCCAGCAGCAGCACCGACAGCGCGAACAGCTGGAAGTCGATCGCCACGTACCAGACGCCGGCCGACAGGCCCTCCTCGCCCGCCAAGTCCTGCACCAGCAGGCCATGGGCCAGCAACTGGCCCACCGTGGGCGCGTCGGGCACGGCGGGGTTGTGCAGCGCCGGGCGCACCAGCGCCGCCACCAGCACGCTGACGCACAGCGCCGCCAGGTAGGGGGCGGCCAGGCGCGCGTAGCGGCGCAGTATCTGGGCCAGGGGCCGCTCGAAGCGCGGCTGCCCTTCGGGCGCCAGCGACGCCGCGGCCAGGAAGCCGCCGACCACCAGGAACACGTGGACCGCCATGCGCGCGTACTCGGCCAGCCAGTCGAGCAGCGCCGGCGCGAGCGGACGCGCCACATCCGACATCGGCCCGTAGAACGCCAGGTGGTGCCAGATGATGAACACGCAGGCTACCGCCTTGAGCGCATCGATCAATGGCATGCGGCGGGCATCGGCAGGAAGGGCGGACATGGTGCAGGACAGGCGGGGGCAGCGACGGACAAGGCAAAGGCCCGCAAGCGGGCCTTGTATTCAAGTGAGGGCGGGAGTCTAGGCGATCAGCCGGCTGCGTGCTTCGGCATACTCGCGGCGCAACCGCGCCACCAGGTCGGCCGTAGGCACCACCGCATCGACCGCGCCGATGCCCTGGCCGCAGCCCCAGATGTCCTTCCAGGCCTTCTTGGCGTCACCGCCGAAGTTCATCTTGCTCGGATCGCTCTCGGGCAGGTTGTCAGGGTCCAGGCCGGCGGCACGGATCGAGGGCGCCAGGTAGTTGCCGTGCACCCCGGTGAACAGGTTGCTGTAGATGACGTCGTCGGAATTGCCATCGACGATGGCCTGCTTGTAGGCCTCGCTGGCGCGCGCCTCTGTCGTGGCGATGAAGGCCGAGCCGATGTAGGCAAAGTCCGCGCCCATGGCCTGCGCCGCCAGCACCGCGCCGCCGGTGGCGATGGCGCCCGACAGCGCCACCGGGCCGTCGAACCACTGGCGGATCTCCTGGATCAGCGCGAACGGGCTCTTCACGCCCGCGTGGCCGCCGGCCCCCGCGGCGACCGCGATCAGGCCGTCGGCGCCCTTCTCGATGGCCTTGTGCGCGAACTTGTTGTTGATGATGTCGTGCAGCACCACGCCGCCGTAGCTGTGCGCCGCGGCGTTGATGTCCTCGCGCGCGCCCAGCGAGGTGATGAGGATCGGCACCTTGTACTTCACGCACAGGGCCATGTCGTGCTCCAGGCGGTCGTTGCTCTTGTGCACGATCTGGTTGATCGCGAACGGCGCGGCGGGCTGCTCCGGGTGGGCCTTGTCCCAGGCCGCCAGGGTCTCGGTGATCTCGGCCAGCCAGTCTTCGAGCTGTTCGGCCGGTCGTGCATTGAGCGCGGGCATGGAGCCGACCACGCCCGCCGTGCACTGGGCGATGACCAGTTGGGGATTGCTGACGATGAACAGCGGCGAGCCGATGATGGGCAGCGGCAGGCGGTCAAGCGGCGGGGGCAGTCGGGACATGGTGTGGAATTCCGATAAAGAACGATCGGAGGCCATGTAATACAACGGCCTCACGCTATAGTTTTAGAAGCACTCAGAAGGCATCGAGCGCCATCGCGGTCACGCTCCCGGCGCCCTCGACAATGCTGTCGCGCAGCCCCGGCACGCGGGTCAGGATGTGCCCCGCATAGAAGCGGGCGGTGGTGATCTTGGCCTGCATGAAGGCCTTGTCGCTATCCCGCGCGAGACAGTCTTCCGCCACCAGCAGCGAGCGCGCCAGCTGCCAGCCCGCCACTAGGTTGCCGGCCAGCATCAGGTAGGGCACCGAGCCCGCGAAGACCGCGTTCGGATCGGTCCTGCCGCCGGCCACGACGAAGTCCACCACATCGAGGAAAGCCAGGCGCGCAGCCGTGAGCCCGCGCAGCACCTCGCGTGCCGCCTCGCTGCCGCGCTGCGCCAGTTCGGCCTCGGTGGCCTCGATCTGCGCGGCAATGGCCTTGGCGGTACGGCCCCCGTCGCGGCCGGTCTTGCGGCCGACCAGGTCGTTGGCCTGGATCGCGGTCGTGCCTTCGTAGATGGTCAGGATCTTGGCGTCGCGGTAGTACTGGGCCGCACCGGTCTCCTCGATGAAGCCCATGCCGCCATGTACCTGCACGCCGAGCGAGGCGACCTCCAGGCTCATCTCGGTGCTGTAGCCCTTGACCAGCGGCACCAGGAATTCATAGAAGGCCTGGTTCTGGGCCCGCGCCTCGGCATCGGGGGCGTGGTGCGCGGCGTCGTAGGCCGCGGCAGCCACGGTGGCCATGGCGCGGCAGCCCTCCGTGAAGGCGCGCATGGTCATGAGCATGCGGCGCACGTCGGGGTGGTGGATGATGGTCGCGCTGTGCGGCAGCGAGCCGTCCACCGGGCGGCTCTGCACCCGGTCGCGCGCATAGGCCACCGCCTTCTGGTAGGCGCGGTCGGCCACCGCGATGCCCTGCACGCCCACCGCATAGCGGGCGGCATTCATCATGATGAACATGTACTCCAGGCCACGGTTCTCCTCGCCCACGAGGTAGCCCACCGCACCGCCCGCGTCGCCGAACTGCAGCACCGCCGTGGGCGAGGCCTTGATGCCCATCTTGTGCTCGATGGAGACGCATTGCACGTCGTTGCGCGCCCCCAGGCCGCCGTCGGCGTTGACCAGGAACTTCGGCACCACGAACAGGCTGATGCCCTTGACGCCCTCCGGCGCACCGGCGACGCGCGCCAGCACCAGGTGCACGATGTTCTGCGCCATGTCGTGCTCGCCGTAGGTGATGAAGATCTTGGTGCCGAAGACCTTGTAGCTGCCGTCGGGCTGCGGCTCGGCGCGCGTGCGCACCAGCGACAGGTCGCTGCCGGCCTGCGGCTCGGTCAGGTTCATGGTGCCGGTCCACTGGCCGCTCACCAGCTTCTCAAGGTAGATGGCCTTGAGGGCGTCGCTGCCGGCAGTCAGCAGCGCCTCGATGGCGCCGTCGGACAGCAGCGGGCACAGCGCAAAGCTCAGGTTGGCGGCATTGAGCATCTCGCCGCAGGCCGCGCCAATGGTCTTGGGCAGGCCCTGGCCGCCGAAGTCCAGCGGATGCTGCAGGCCCTGCCAGCCGCCCTCGGCATACTGGCGGAACGCCTCCTTGAAGCCCGGCGTGGTGGTGACGGCGCCGTCCTTCCAGCTCGAAGGCTGGGTGTCGCCGATATGGTTCAGCGGCGCGATCACGTCCTGGGTGAAGCGGGCGCATTCCTCGAGCACCGCCTGCGCGGTGTCCAGGCCCGCGTCCTCGAAGCCGGGCAGTTGGGCGATATGGTCGATGCGGGCCAGGTGCTCGATGTCGAACAGCATGTCCTTGAGAGGGGCGGTATAGCTCACGATGGATGTCCGTTGAGGAGGGATCGGGCGAGGGTCACTGGCGCAGCCGGCCGCTGCCCGCGACGATGGAGAGGTCGACATAGCGCGAGCCGGTGTGCTCGCCCGGCCGGAAGGCGATGACGTAGTCGCCCAGGTCCAGCCGGTCCATGCCGTCGAGCGCCTTGACCAGGCTGTCACGGGTCGGGTTGGCGCCGGCGCGCTTCACTGCCTCGGCGATGACGCGGCCGTTGATGTAGCCCTCGAGCATGGCGTGGCTCGCGGGCTGCGGGTTCTTGGAGGCCTTGAGCGCCTGCTGGAAGTCACGCACCAGGCGCGTGGTGAGCTTGGTCGGGCTGGGCGTGACCTGCGCGATCGAGATGCCCGAGAGCTGCTCGTCGCCCAGGCGCCGTGCCAGTTGCTCCACGTCCACGTCCGAGCTGGCGAACAGCTGCGCTCCCCCGCCGGCCGCGCGGTACAGCTCGACGAAGCCGGCGCTCGACTCGCTCGCCAGCATCAGGATCGCCTGCGGCGCGGCCGCGTGCAGCGTCGTCACCGCCGGCTGCGTCTTGTTGGAGCTGGCCGGCACGGTGGCCGTGGCCACCACCGTGATCTTGCGGCGCGCGGCGGCCTCCGCCACCAGGGCCTGCACCGCCTTGGTCTGCGGCCCATCTTCCATGAACAGGCCGACCTTGCCGATCCCGAGCGTGGAGAGGTGCTGCATGATCTTGTCGATCTGCTCGCCCAGGCTGGCGCGCACGCTGTAGACCAGGGGCATGTCCCCCGTCAGCTGCGTGGCGCGGTAGCCCACCAGCGGCAGCTTTTCCTGCTCGAGCAGCCCGCTGGCGACCAGGTCGCCCACGCCGCGGGTGCCGAAATAGCCGGCCAGCACCAGCGGCCGCTGCTCGGCGACCAGGGTGCGTGTCAGGCTGACCGTGTCCTCCGGGCGCGAGCCATCGTCGCGGGACACCAGCTTGAGCGTATTGCCGCCGGCCCCGCCGGCGGCATTGAACTGGGCAAATGCCAGTTGCAGGCCGGCCTCGTAGGCACGGCCCAGCGATGCCGCCACGCCGGTCATCGGCGCCACCTGCGCCACCACCAGGGACGCGGCCTGTGCGGATACCGCCGCGGCGGCCAGGCAGGCTCCCACGAAAAGGCCACGGGCCTTGCGGCCTGTCTCGATATTCAGCATGCGGGTCTCCTCCATGTGCGGATGTCTTGCTGCCATCTGCCGGTCCGGTGGCGTGCACCGGCCGCATTTATTCTTCTTCTGCTGTCCCTTGAGACAGAAACGGCGCCCGAAGGCGCCGCTCGATACTACAGAGCCTTGACCAGCTCCGGCACAGCCGTGAACAGGTCGGCCACGAGGCCGTAGTCGGCCACCGAGAAGATCGGCGCCTCCTCGTCCTTGTTGATCGCCACGATGACCTTGGAGTCCTTCATGCCGGCCAAGTGCTGGATGGCGCCGGAGATGCCAACGGCCACGTACAGCTGCGGTGCGACGATCTTGCCGGTCTGGCCCACCTGCCAGTCGTTCGGGGCATAGCCCGCATCGACGGCGGCGCGGCTGGCGCCCAGGCCGGCGCTGAGCTTGTCGGCCAGCGGGGTCATGACCTCGTTGAACTTCTCGGCGCTGCCCAGCGCGCGGCCACCGGAGACGATGATCTTGGCGGCGGTGAGTTCGGGGCGGTCGCTCTTGGTGACTTCGCGGCCGACGAAGCTGCTCTTGCCGCTGTCGGCGACGGCGTCGGCCTTCTCCACGGTGGCGCTGCCGCCATCGGCTGCGGCCGGGTCGAAGCCGGTGGTGCGCACGGTGATGACCTTGACCTTGTCGGCGCTTTGCACGGTGGCAATGGCGTTGCCGGCGTAGATCGGGCGCTCGAAGGTGTCGGCGGCATCGACCTTGGTGATGTCGCTGATCTGGGCGACGTCGAGCTTGGCGGCCACGCGCGGGGCCACGTTCTTGCCGCCAGCGGTGGCCGGGAACAGGATGTGGCCGTAGTTGCCGGCGATGGCCAGCACCTGGGCCGCGACGTTCTCGGCCAGGCCGTCGGCCAGGCTGGCGCCATCGGCAAGGATGACCTTCTTCACGCCGGCGATCTTGGCGGCAGCATCCGCTGCGGCCTGGGCGTTGTGGCCGGCGACCAGCACGTGGACCTCGGCGTCGCAGGCCAGGGCGGCGGTGACGGTGTTGAGGGTGGAGGGCTTGATCGACTGGTTGTCGTGTTCGGCAATGACGAGTGCGCTCATGGTCAGATCACCTTGGCTTCGGTCTTGAGTTTGGCGACAAGGGTGGCGACGTCGGGCACCTTGATGCCGGCGCCGCGCTTGGGCGGCTCGCTGACCTTCAGGGTCTTCAGGCGCGGGGTGACGTCGACGCCCAGGTCCTCTGGCTTGACCGTGTCCAGCTGCTTCTTCTTGGCCTTCATGATGTTGGGCAAGGTGACGTAGCGGGGTTCGTTCAGTCGCAGGTCGGTCGTGACGATGGCCGGCAGCGTCAGGCTGAGGGTTTCCAGGCCGCCGTCGACTTCACGGGTGACGTTGACCTTGTCGCCCGCCACTTCCACCTTGCTGGCGAAGGTAGCCTGCGGCAGGTCGGCCAGCGCCGCCAGCATCTGGCCAGTCTGGTTGGCGTCGTCGTCGATGGCCTGCTTGCCCAGGATGACCAGGCTGGGTTGTTCCTTGTCGACCAGGGCCTTGAGCAGCTTAGCGACAGCCAGGGGCTGCAGCTCGGCATCGGTCTCGACCAGGATGCCGCGGTCCGCGCCAATGGCCATGGCGGTGCGCAGGGTTTCCTGGCATTTGGCATCGCCGCAGCTCACTGCGATGACTTCGGTGACCACGCCCTTTTCCTTCAGACGCACGGCCTCTTCGATGGCGATCTCGTCGAAGGGGTTCATGCTCATCTTCACGTTGGCAATGTCCACGCCCGTTTGATCGGATTTCACCCGGACCTTCACGTTGTAGTCCACCACCCGCTTCACGGGTACCAAAACCTTCATTGCTGCGGCTCCTTTGACAATGGTTGATAGCGTTGTGATCCGGCCAATTTTATGCCCATCTGCTTTTCATTAAGTATTCACTTAATGAAAAGCAGAACTGCGCCGGCTGCCATGCAGGAGGTTCATCGCACACCCCGTAAAAGCACGACCGTTCTTTTTATTGATTATAGAGAGGCGGCACCGACGGCGCCGCGCCTGCCTGTGCCACGTGCACGACACGCTGCGGATACGGGATCTCGATGCCCGCTCCGCGCAACGCCTCGAGGATGGCGATGTTGACCGCCGAGCGCACGTTGGCCTGCCCGTTGGAAGGATCGTTGACCCACATATTCAGCGTGAACAGCAGGCCATCCGGCGCGAAGCTCATCAGGTAGGCCACCGGCACTGGCGTCTGCAGCACGCGCGGCTGGGCCGCCGCGGCCTCGCGCAGCAGGCGCTGCACCAGCGCCACGTCGCTGTCGTAGCCCACGGTGATGTCGGTGGTGATGTTGAACTTGAGGTCGGCCTGCGACAGGTTCTCCACCCGCTGGGTGATGAAGGTCTCGTTGGGGATGATGGCCTCGCGCCCGTTGCCCGCGCGCACCAGGGTGTAGCGGGTCTTGATGTCGGTGACGCGGCCCTCGAAGGTATCTATCCTGATGTTGTCGCCGATGCGCAGCGAGCGCTCCAGCAGGATCACGAAGCCGCTGATGTAGTTGGACGCCAGCTTCTGCAGCCCGAAGCCCAGGCCCACGCCGATGGCGCCGCCGAACACCGAGAGCGCCGTGAGGTCCACGCCCACGGTGGACAGCACGAACAGCATGCCCACCAGCAGCAGCGCCGCCCGCGTCACGTTGGCCGCCGCCTTGCGCAGCGACAGGTCGCTGACGGCGCTGTGCAGGATGCGGCGCTCGAACGCGGACGAGATCCACAGCGTCACCACCAGCATCAGTCCGGCCGAGAGCGCCCCCTCCAGCAGGGAGCGCAGGTCCACCCGGGCCTTGCCGAACGGCAGCGTGATCGACTCGAGCTGCCCCAGCACCGCCGGCAGCAGGCCCACCGCCCACAGCACGGCCACGATCCAGGCGCCCCATGAGATGAAGCGCTCGACCAGGCGCGACGCCGCCGACTGCGGGAACACCGACACCAGCACCCGCGCGCACAGCCGGATCACCACCAGCGACATCAGCACCGGCACCGCGATGCGCAGCACGAACAGCGGCAGGTACAGCGCCACCACCTGCCCGGCCGCGTAGACCAGCACCAGCGCCAGCAGCGGGAACAGCACGCCGTCCACGATGCGCCGGCCGAACCAGACCGAGTCCGCGTCACGCGGCCGGTCGCGCCCGAACCAGTGCGCCACGCCATAGGCCAGCGCCACGCAGGCCGCCAGCAGCAGCAGGCCCAGCCAGGGATTGGAGGCGTGGAAATCGGCCAGCAATTGCTGCAAGGCTGCCATCAGACCTCCGCCAGCACCCGCAGGTGCGCCTCGACGCTGCGCGCCAGCGCATCCAGGTGGTAGCCCCCTTCCAGGCAGGACACGATGCGCCCGCGCGCGAAGCGCCGCGCCACGTCCTTCACGCAGCCGGTGATCCAGGCGAAGTCCTGCTCGGTCAGGCCGAGCTGCCCCAGTTCATCCTCGCGGTGGGCATCGAAGCCGGCGCTGATGAACAGCATCTCGGGGCGGAACGCCTCGAGCCGCGGCAGCCACATCATCTCGATCAGCTCGCGGATGTCCATGCCCCGGGTATAGGCCGGCACCGGCAGGTTGAGCATGTTCGGCGCCGGGTTGTCGGTGCCGGAGAAGGGGTAGAAGGGATGCTGGAAGAACCCGACCATCAGCACCCGGTCGTCGCCGGCGAAGATGTTCTCGGTGCCGTTGCCGTGGTGCACGTCGAAGTCGACGATGGCCACGCGCTGCAGGCCGTGCACGTCCAGCGCATGGCGCGCCGCCAGCGCCACGTTGTTGAAGAAGCAGAAGCCCATGGCACGGTCGCGTTCGGCGTGGTGGCCGGGCGGACGCACCGCGCAGAAGGCGTTGGCCAGCTCGCCGCCGATCACCGCATCGGTCGCGGCCACTGCCGCGCCCGCCGCGCGCAGCGCGGCATTCCAGGTGTGGGCATTGAGGCTGGTGTCGGGGTCGATCGGGGCGTAGGCGGGGCCGCCGGCGGCGATATCCTCGACCAGGCGGGCCGTCATGCCCTGCAGCCGGTCGATGTGGGCCTCTGAGTGCACGCGCTTGAGGTCGGCGTGGCTGGCGGGCGGCGCCTCGCGCCGATCCAGCGCATCGCCCACGCCGGTCAGCAGCAGCCGGTCCTCGATGACGTCGAGGCGTTCGGGGCATTCGGGATGGCCGGCACCCATTTCGTGCCGCCAACAATCGCGATGGGTGAAGTAGCCGGTTTTATTCAAGGAAAAGCCGCTCCATGTCTCTTTTTCGGCTAACGTCCATGCATGCAGATACAGCAGAAACTCGAGGCCTTGCTCGGCCAGCTTAACACGGTGATCGTGGGCAAACAGGCGCAGGTGCGCGACTGTGTGGCCTGTCTTCTGGCGGGCGGCCACCTGCTGATCGAGGACATGCCGGGCGTGGGCAAGACCACCCTGGCGCACGCGCTGTCGCGCACCTTCGGGCTGCAGTTCTCGCGCGTGCAGTTCACCGCCGACCTGATGCCGGGAGACCTGGTGGGCGTCTCGGTCTATGAGCGCGGGCGCGAAGGCTTTGTGTTCCACCCGGGCCCCGTGTTCGCCCAGGTGCTGCTGGCCGACGAGATCAACCGCGCCAGCCCCAAGACCCAGAGCGCGCTGCTCGAGGCCATGGAGGAGAAGCAGGTCACGGTCGAGGGCGAGACGCGCGCCCTGCCACACCCGTTCTTCGTCATCGCCACGCAGAACCCGCACGACCAGTTGGGTACCTTCGAGCTGCCGGAATCGCAGCTCGACCGCTTCCTGATGCGCATCTCGCTCGGCTACCCGGACCGCGCGGCCGAGCGCGTGCTGCTCGAAGGCGCCGACCGGCGCGACATGCTGGACCACCTGCTGCCGCTGCTGTCCACCGAGGAACTGGCCGCGATCCAGCAGCAGGTGCTGGCGGTGCATGCCTCCGAGCCGCTGCTGGACTACGTGCAGGCGCTGCTCGCGGCCACGCGCTCGGGGCGCTGGTTCCTGCAGGGCCTGTCGCCGCGCGCCGGCCTGGCGCTGCTGCGTGCGGCCAAGGCCCAGGCCCTGCTGGCCGGGCGCGACTACGTGGCGCCGGACGACGTGCAGTCCATCCTGCCGCAGTGCACGGCGCACCGCCTGGTGCCGGTCGGCCAGGCCGGCCGCGGAGCCGTCGAGCAGGTGCGGGCCATGCTGGACGCTGTCCCGCTGCCCTGAAATGAAGCACCCCCAAGGCTACGCGCTTTGCGTCTTCGCCACCCCCTCGAGGGGGCACCGCCTGCGGCCTGGCAAAGCCAGTTCCACGGCAGTTCGCGCATGGCCTGCTCCGCGGCCTTTTGCGCCTTTCTCTTTTATGCATTGCGGGCCATGCCCGCCGCTGCAGCTCTGACATGACGACTTCGACCGCGTCCGCCGCGCCGCGCCGCACCGGCCGCATCAGCGCCTGGCTGGCCAACCGCCTGCCGCGCCAGGACACCCAGCTGCTGACGCAGAACAATGTCTACATCCTGCCCACGCGTGCGGGCATCGCGCTGGCGGCCACGCTGCTGGTGCTGCTGGTGGCCTCGATCAATTTCGAGCTGAACCTGGGCTACCTGCTGACCTTCCTGCTGGCTGGCGCCGCGGCCGTCGGCATGTACATCGGCCACGGCACGCTGCGCGGCACCACGCTGCACCTGGCGCCGCCCGAACCGACCTTCGCCGGCAGCGCAGCGGTGCTGGATATCCAGCTCTCCAGCGAGCGCGCCACCCCGCGCCATGCCCTGGCGGTGGGCGTGCGCGGCAGCGCGGCGCGCGCCTGGACCGATGTGCCGGGCGGCGGCATGTCTACCGTGCAGGTGTCCTTCGTCGCGCCCGGGCGCGGGCTGCATGCCGTGCCGGCGCTTACGGCGGAGACGCGCTTTCCGCTCGGCACCTTCCGCGTCTGGACGGTCTGGCGTCCGGCGGCCCAGGTGCTGGCCTACCCCGCGCCGGAAACACCCGCGCCGCCGCTGCCGGCCGGCGCGCCCACCGCGGGCCATGCACCGGTGCAGGCGCAAGCGCGCGGGCCGGGCGAGATCGACGGCGTGCGCGCCTACCAGCGCGGCGACCCGCTGCGCATGGTGGTCTGGAAGAAGGCCGCGCGCGCCATCGCGGCCGGCAGCGACGACCTGGTGAGCCGCGACACCCACCACGCGCAGCAGCAAGACCTGTGGTTCGACCTGGCCGACACCGGCGGCGCCGCACTGGAACAGCGGCTGTCGCGCCTGTGCGCCTGGGTGCTGCAGGCCGAGCGCCTGGGCATCCCGTATGGCCTTCGCCTGCCCGGCGTCACGCTGGCCCCGGCCCAGGGCGCGGCCCACCAGCGGCAATGCCTGGAAGCACTCGCCCGATGCTGAACCGCACCCGTTCCTGGTTCGGCAGCCTGGCCACGCTGCCGCGCGACAGCCGCGATACGCTGTTCCTGCTGCTGGTGGTGGCCTGGGTGATCCTGCCGCAGGTCGGCAACCTGCCGGCATGGGCCAGCGCCATCGCCGCGCTGGCGCTGCTGTGGCGCGCGCGGCTGGCCTGGCGCTCGTCGCCGCTGCCGGGACGCTGGTGGCTGCTCGCGCTGCTGGTGGCCTGCGTGGCCGCCACCCTGCTCACCTACCGCACGATCGCGGGCCGCGAGGCTGGCGTGACCCTGGTCGTGATGCTGCTGGCGCTCAAGACGCTCGAGATGCGCGCCCGGCGCGATGCGATCGTGGTGTTCTTCCTCGGCTTCTTCACCATGCTGACCAACTTCTTCGTCTCGCAGTCGCTGCCGACGGCGCTGGCGATGGTGGTGGCGCTGCTGGGCCTGCTCACGGCCCTGGTGCAGGCGCACATGCCGGTCGGCCGACCGCCCCTGGCCACGGCGGCCAGGACCGCCGCGCGCCTGATGCTGCTGGGCGCGCCGATCATGGCGGCGCTGTTCCTGTTCTTCCCCCGCATGGCGCCCCTCTGGGGCGTGCCGGGCGACCTGTCGCGCAGCCGCAGCGGACTGTCGGCAGACATGCGGGTCGGCACCATCGCGCAGCTGGCACTCGACGATACGGTGGCCCTGCGCGTGCGCTTCGACACGCCCGGCGGCACCGCCCCGCCGCAGCAGGACCTGTACTTCCGCGGTCCGGTGCTGTCGCGCTTCGATGGCCGCGAATGGCGCGCGCTGCCGCACCGCTTCGGCGATGAGGCCCCGCGCGTGCAGCCGGCGGCCGCATTGCAGGTGGCCGGCACGCCGGTACGCTACGAAGTCACGCTCGAGCCCAACAGCCACCCCTGGCTCCTGGTGCTGGACGCCGCGCCGCAGAAGCCCGAAGGCGCGCCCGCGGCCTACCTGACGCCCGAGCTGCAGTGGCTGGGCATCCGGCCCGTCACCCAGTTGCTGCGCTACCGCGCCGAGAGCTACACCGACTTCCGCCACGGCCCGCAGCAGATGACGCCGGCGCTGCGCCCCTTCACGGAACTGCCCGAAGGCTTCGACCCGCGCACCCGTGCGCTGGCGCGCCAGATGGCCGAGCAGGTGCGTGCCAGCGGCGCCGAGGGTGCGGCTGCCACGCGCGCCCTGGTGGCCACCGCATTGCAGCGCCTGCACAGCGGCGGCTACGTCTACACGCTGGAGCCCGGCATCTACGGCCGCGACACCGCGGACCAGTTCTGGTTCGACGTCAAGGCCGGCTTCTGCGAGCACATCGCCTCGGCCTTCGTGGTGCTGATGCGGGCCATGGACATCCCCGCGCGCATCGTCACCGGCTACCAGGGCGGCGAGCGCAACGGCGTCGATGGCTACTGGACCGTGCGCCAGAGCGACGCCCACGCCTGGGCCGAGGTCTGGGAGGCCGGCCGCGGCTGGGTCCGGGTCGACCCGACCAGTGCCGTGGCACCCGACCGCATCGGCCGGCTGATGCGCCTGCCGGCGCCCCAGGGAGCCTTCGCCCAGGCCTTTGGCACGGTCGTCGGCGAGGGCCTGGTGCAACGCCTGCGCGCCACCTGGGAGGCCGTCAACAACGGCTGGAACCAGTGGGTGCTCAATTACACCCAGGACCGGCAGCTGAACCTGCTCAAGCGCCTGGGCGTCAGCGCCCCCGACTGGCAGGACCTGGTGCGCGTGCTCGCCCTCCTGCTGGTCGCCGCCAGCCTCGTGGCCGCCGTCTGGGCCGCCACCCTGCGCCGGCACCAGGACCCCTGGCTGCGGCTGCTGGCCCGCGCGCGGCGCCGGCTGGAGCGGGCCGGCCTGCCGGTGACCGCCACCCTGCCGCCCCGCACACTCGCCGCACTGGCCACCCAGGCCTTCGGCGACGGCAGCCGGCCGCTGGCCGACTGGCTGCTGCGGCTGGAGGCGCAGCGCTATGCCCCCGCCGACGCAGCCACGCGCCGCACGGCGCTCCGTGCGCTGCGGCGCGAATTCGCACGACTGCCCTGGCCGGCCAAGGCTCCGGCCCGGCCGCCCTTCCACGCCTCTCCAATCCCCTGATCAGATGCCCCATACCCCCATCCGCCCGCTGCGGCTGGCCGCCCTTCTGCTGGCAGCGGGCCTGGCCTGCGCTGGCGCGCAGGCCGCCGGCCAGGCCGCGGCCAAGCCCCGGCGCGCCGCCGCCAGCGCCCCGGCCGTGTACTACGAAGGCCGCGCCGAGGCCATGCGCTTTGCCGACGACCTGGCCGCGCGCCGCAACCTCGACCGCGAATGGGTGCGCCAGGCCATCGGCCAGGCGCGCTTCCTGCCGAGCGTGCCGCGCCTGATGCTGCCGCCGCCCGCCGGCACGCCGAAGAACTGGCGCGTCTACCGCAACCGCTTCGTCGAGCCGATCCGCATCCGCGCCGGCGTGCGCTTCTGGCAGCAGAACCAGGCGACCCTGGCCCGCGCCGAGCGCGAGTACGGCGTGCCGGCCGAGATCATCGTCGGCATCATCGGCGTGGAGACCCTCTACGGCCAGCAGACCGGCACCTTCCGCGTGATGGACGCGCTGGCCACGCTGGCCTTCGACTTCCCCGACGCCCACCCGCGCGCACAGGAGCGGCGCGATTTCTTCCGCGGCGAACTGGAGCAGTTCCTGAGCCTGGCCGACCGCAGCAACATCGATCCGTTCGCGCTGCGCGGCAGCTATGCCGGCGCCATGGGCCTGCCGCAGTTCATGCCGTCGAGCTGGAACAAGTACGCGGTCGATTTCGATGGCGACGGCCGCATCGACCTGTTCGGCAGCGCGGCCGACGCCATCGGCTCGGTGGCCCATTATTTCCAGGCCTATGGCTGGAAGACCGGCATGCCGGCGACCTATGCGGTGTCGTTCGACGCCACGCGGCTGGATCTCGACGCGCTGCTGGCCCCCGACATCCTGCCGAGCTTCAGCGTCGCCGCCTTCACCGCCAAGGGCGCCGTGCTGGAAGGCGACGCCCTGCAGCACACCGGCCCGCTGGCCCTGGTCGAGCTGCAGAACGGCGACGATGCCCCCAGCTACGTGGCCGGCACCGAGAACTTCTACGTGATCACGCGCTACAACTGGTCGAGCTACTACGCGATGGCAGTGCTGGAGCTGGGCCGCGAGGTGGCCCAGCGCAGGTAGGAGCGCGCCCACCAAGGCGTTGCGCCGCGTGTCTTCGCCGCGCACCGCCAGGACCGGCGCGTATCAGGCGACTTCGGCGATCAGCTCGATCTCGACACAGGCGCCCAGCGGGATCTGCGCCACGCCGAACGCGCTGCGCGCATGCGCGCCCTTTTCGGCGCCAAACACCTGCGCCAGCAGCTCGCTCGCGCCGTTGGTGACCAGGTGCTGCTCCGTGAAGGTGGGGGTGGAATTGACCAGGCTCATCACCTTGACGATGCGCGTGATCTGGTCCAGGTCGCCCACGGCGGCCTGCAGCGTGCCCAGCAGGTCGATGGCGATGGCGCGTGCCGCGGCCTTGCCTTCCTCGGTCTGGATCGCGGCGCCCAGCTGGCCGACCCAGGGCTTGCCGTCCTTGCGCGCGATGTGGCCGGACAGGAACACCAGGTTGCCGGTGCGCACGAAGGGTACGTAGGCGGCGGCCGGCACGGCCACCGGCGGCAGGGTGATGCCGAGCTCGCGGAGTTTGTCGTAGACGCTCATGGAAACTTCCTCTTCTAGGTAAAAAGTGGTTGAAGCCCAGGTAAATCCTGGGCTACCAGCTACATATTCAATAGCAAACTACGCCAGAGGCTCGACCGTGACCGCCACCTGCAGCTGGTGTTCGCCACCGCCCAGCAGCAGGCCGCGCATGGGCGAGATATCGCCGAAATCCCGGCCCACAGCCAGGGTGACGTAGTCCGCGCCCGGGGCGCGGTCGTTGGTCGGATCGAAGTCATACCAGACGCCGGCGGCGCCGTCCACGCCGGGCGCATAGACCGACACCCAGGCGTGCGAGGCATCGCTGCCGACCAGCCGCGGCTGGCCCGGTGCGGGCGTGGTGAGCAGGTAGCCGCTGACATAGCGCGCCGGCAGGCCCAGCGCCCGCAGGCAGCCGATCATGATGTGGGCGAAGTCCTGGCAGACGCCCCGGCGCTGCGCCAGCGCCTCCACGGCGGGCGTATCGACCTCGGTACTGTCGCTTTCGTAGCGGAATTCGGCGTGGATGCGGCGCATCAGCGCATGGGCCGCGTCGAGCACCGGCGTGCCGGCCGCGAAGCTGCCGCGCGCATAGGCGGCGAAGTCGTCGTGCCGGGGCACGTACTCCGAGGGAAAGACGAACTCCGCCGCCGGGTCCCAGCTGCCGCCGGCGCGGTAGCGGAACTGCTCGCGCACCGACTCCCAGGACGGACTGCCCTCGGCGCCGAGCGGCGCCGCTGCCGGCTCGCGCGTGGCCACCACGCTGTCGGCCACCACGCGCAGTTCGTCATGCACGGTCTGCAGGGAAAAGAAGGTGCGGGTGTTGCCATAGACATCGATGCGCTCGCTGCGCCGCGTCTCCACCGGCGTGACCACCAGTTCATGCTGCAGCAGGGTCTGGCTGTCGGTGTCGCGCGGCTTCAGGTGCACGATGTGCTGCGCCGTCTCCACCGGCGGCGTGTAGGCGTAGCGGGTCTCATGGACGATGTGCAGCTTCATGGCGTCTCAGCGTTGTGCCATGGCGGAACTTGCGGCCGCGCTCCCCACCGCCTGCAACGCCTGGAACCCACAGGCTCCAGGGGCCGCGGAGCCGGCCATGCCGGGACATCCGCGGAACCGGCTCCGCCGGGCCGCAGGATGTGCCCGCTTGAGGGGGGAGGCGAAGACGCGAAGCGCATAGCCTGGGGGTGATCTAAACCAACGCATGCACATCGCTGGAGTGGGTGAAGTACAGCGCTCCGATGGCGTCGGACAGCACATGGGCCGACTCTGTGCACTGCTGCAGCAAGGCCTGCAGCCCCGGCGCGCCCGGTGTGCCGGACTGCACGGCAGCAGGCGCGTCCTCGGTGCCGCTGCACAGGCCCACCAGGTCCCACTGCTCGGGGTCGGGCACGGCGGGCAGCAGCAGGCTCAGTTCGCCCGGGCGCTCCCCGGCCAGGCGGGTGAGGCGGCCGCGCAGGGTCTGCGCCACCCAGCCGAGCGAGCGCGGGTTGTCGCGGTCGGTGACCAGCAGGTCCAGCAGCGCCGCCACTTCGCGCGTCTGCTGGTACTGGGCATGGAAGGTGATGGTGCTGTCGAACAGGGCCAGCACGCCCTCGAAGCCGGCGGCGTCGTGCACCGCACCGGTCTCGAAGGCCAGCGCCAGCGCGTGCGACAGGAAGGACAGGCGCTCGATGTGGCGCCCGACCGACAGCAGGCGCCAGCCGTCGTCGCGGGTCATGCGGTCGGTCTGGCCGCCGGTGATGGCGGCCAGGTGGCCGCTGGCGGACTCGAGCAGTCGCATCGCATCGACCGCCTGGTAGCTGTCGGCGGCCGCGTACTCGGCGCTGCGGCGCAGGAACTCTTCCTCGGCCCGCACGATGATGGTCCAGTGCTCGTGCGCCATGCGCTCGCGCACGCCCGCCGCCGCCTGGCGCAGCGCGCGCAGGTTGAAGGCGACGCTGCCGCGCTCGGGCCGGCCCAGGCCGTCGATCAGGGAGCGCTCGAACACCCGGCGCGCCTGCGTGGCGGCGGGCACGCTGGGCAGCACCAGCGCGTTGTCCTCGGCCATGGCCGAGATCCAGGCCAGCAGCGGCTGAGAGGACTGGTCATCGCCGTTGAGCACCTGCAGCGCGAGCCGCGCCAGGCGCACCGTGTTCTCGGCGCGCTCGGTGTAGCGGCCGAGCCAGAACAGGTTCTCTGCCGCGCGGCTGGTGACCAGGCGCACGCGCTGGGCCACCGCCGCCGGCGACAGCGTGGGCTGCAGCAGCGTGGTCGGATCGACGTGGCCCGGGGCCAGCACCCAGACGTCGGCACTGCTGCCGCCGCGCTGCATGGAGGCGATGCCGCTGCCAGCGCCCGCCCCCGCCACGCGCGCCATGCCGCCCGGCAGCACGCGCCAGCTGCCCGGCCCATCGGAGACCGCGAATACGCGCAGCATCACCGAGCGCGGCGCGATGCCGCCGCTGCCGTGGTGGCTGGAAGTGAGCGAGCGCCAGGTCGGCATCTGCGAGATCGGCAGCTGCGACTGCAGCGTGTGCTCGTCGCTGCGGCGCAGGATGCGGCCGGCCCATTCGTCGCGCTCGCGGCGGTTGAGCGTGTCGCCCAGGACCGAGTCGAAGCTGTCGTGGTGCGGCGAGCCGGCATAGGTCGGCTTGATGACGCAGTCGCCCAGCTGCGGCAGCACTTCGTCGAGCACGGCGCGCTCGCCGCACCACCAGGTGGGCAGCGCAGGCAGCGACAGTTCCTCGCCGAGCAGGTGGCGCGCCAGCGCCGGCAGGAAGCCCAGCAGCGCGGGCGACTCCAGGAAGGCCGAGCCCGGCGCGTTGGCCACCAGCAGGTTGCCCGCGCGCACCGCCTGCAGCAGGCCGGGCACGCCCAGGGTGGAGTCCGAGCGCAGTTCGAGCGGATCCAGGAACTCGTCGTCCAGCCGCTTGAGCAGGCCATGCACGGGCTTGAGCCCCTGCAGGGTCTTGAGGTAGAGCCGCTCGTCGCGCACGGTGAGGTCGCTGCCCTCGACCAGCGCCAGGCCCAGGTAGCGCGCCAGGTAGGCGTGCTCGAAGTAGGTCTCGTTGTAGGGGCCGGGGGTGAGCAGCGCGATCAGCGCGTCGTCGCCGGCCGGGCTCATGCGCTTCAAGCCCGCCACCAGCGCGCTGTAGGTGCCGGCCAGCCTCTGCACCTGCATGGCGTCGAAGGCTTCGGGGAACTGGCGCGAGATCGCCAGCCGGTTCTCCAGCAGGTAGCCCAGGCCCGAGGGCGCCTGGGTGCGCTGCGACACCACCCACCAGTGGCCGTCGGGCCCGCGCGCCAGGTCGAACGCGGCGATGTGCAGGAACGTGTCGCCAGCCGGTTCGCTGCCGTGCATCTCGCGCAGGTAGCCGGGGTTGCCCAGCACCAGCGCGGCCGGCAGCAGGCCGCTGGCGAGCAGGCGCTGCGGGCCGTAGACGTCGGCCATGACGCGGTCGAGCACGCGCACCCGCTGCAGCACGCCGGTCTCGATGCGCTGCCAGTCGTCGGGCGCCAGGATCAGCGGGAACAGGTCGACCGACCAGGGGCGTTGCGGGCCGTGTTCGGCGTCGGCGTAGACGTTGTAGGTGACGCCGTTGTCATGGATCTGCCGGCGCAGCTCGGCCATGCGGCGGTCCAGGTCCTCGAAGCCGTCGGCTCCCAGGTGCTCGAAGAAGCGCGCCCATTCCGGCGCCAGGCCGGCCTCGGCCGAGCTGCGCGCCGCATGGCCGCGCAGCTCGTCGAAGTGGCCGTGCGCAGCCGGCGCCGCCAGCGAGGCGGCCAGGCTCGCAGGAGGCTCGTCGGCCGGGCCGGAGAAGAGGGTGTTCAGTGTGCGCTCCACGGAACCTGCCATTGTCGCACCGGCGGCGGGCGTACTCCTTTCAGCTTATCGGCGCAAATCCAGGGTGAACGGAAACTCTTTGCTACCCGCGACGCCGGCCGTCGCCTCTGGCACCTTCAGCACGCCCGGGCTGTGGCCGGTGCGGAAGAAGCGCGCCAGGCGCCGGCTTTCGGCCTCGTTGGCATTGACCGGCAGTGTGGTGTAGTTGCGACCACCAGGATGTGCCACGTGGTAGACGCAGCCGCCCACCGAGCGCCCCAGGGCGATATCGACGATGTCGAAGGTCAGCGGCGCATGCACGCCGATGGTCGGGTGCAGCGCGGAATACGGGTTCCAGGCCTTGTAGCGCACGCCGGCGATGTATTCGCCCTCGGTGCCGGTGGGCTGCAGGGGCAGCGGCCGGCCGTTGACGGTGACCGCGTGGCGGTGCGGGTGCAGGCCGGTGACGCGCGCCTCGATGCGCTCCAGCGATGAATCCACGTAGCGCACGGTGCCGCCGCCAGCCACTTCCTCGCCCATCACGTGCCAGGGCTCGAGCGCGGTGCGCAGCGACAGCTGCAGGCCCATGGCCTCGACCGAGCCGATGCGCGGGAAACGGAACTCCAGGTGCGGCGCGAACCAGTCGGCGTCAAAGGCGTAGCCGGCCTGGCGCATTTCCTCGATCACGCTCTCCAGGTCTTCCTGCAGGAAGGCCGGCAGCATGAAGCGGTCGTGCAAGGTCGTGCCCCAGCGCGCCACCGGCGCCTGGTAGGGCTTCTTCCAGAAGCGCGCCACCAGCGCGCGCAGCAGCAGTTGCTGGGCGATGCTCATCTGCGGGTGCGGCGGCATCTCGAAGGCGCGCAGCTCCAGCAGGCCCAGGCGGCCGGTGCTGGAGTCGGGCGAGTACAGTTTGTCGATGCAGAACTCGGCGCGGTGGGTGTTGCCGGTGATGTCGATCAGGATGTTGCGCAGCGTGCGGTCGACGATCCAGGGCGGCATCGCCTCGCCGTGCTCGGCGCGCGCCTTGGCGATCTGCTGCAGCGCGATTTCCAGCTCGTAGACCTGGTCGTTGCGTGCCTCGTCCACGCGCGGGGCCTGGCTGGTCGGGCCGATGAACATGCCGCTGAACACATAGCTCAGCGACGGGTGGTTGTGCCAGTAGTGGATCAGGCTGGCCAGCAGCTCGGGCTTGCGCAGGAAGGGGCTGTTGTCAGGCGTGGCGCCGCCCATCACGAAGTGGTTGCCCCCGCCGGTGCCGGTATGGCGGCCGTCGGTCATGAACTTCTCTGCCGACAGGCGCGACTGGAATGCCGCCTCGTACAGAAACTCGGTGCTGTGCACCAGCTCGCGCCAGTTGTGCGCGGGCTGGATGTTGACCTCGATCACGCCCGGGTCGGGCGTGACCTGCAGCAGTTGCAGGCGCGGATCGCGCGGCGGCGGGTAGCCCTCCAGTATCACTGGCAGGCCCAGCGCGGCGGCCGTCGCTTCAACCGCAGCCAGCAGCGAGAGGTAGTCCTCCAGGTGCGCCAGCGGCGGCAGGAAGACGTACAGCAGGCCTGCCTTGCGGCCGTCCTTGCGGGCTTTCTCGAGCGCGGCGGCTTCGGCCTCGGGGCCATTGGCCAGGGCCGGGTCACGCACCTCCACGCACAGCGCGGTGCGCGTGGTCCAGCTGGCAGACTCGAAGCGCTCGGGCTTGCGCGCCACGGCGCTGGCAGCGGGGGCCGAAGCGGCCTTGCCCGCACCGGCCTTGGCGGCCAGCGGGCCGCGCGGCACGCTGGGATCGACCTCGACCAGGTAGGGGATGTCTTCGTTGCGGATCCAGGGCAGCGAGTCGAGCGGCAGGCGCAGGCCCATGGGCGAATCGCCCGGCACCAGGTGCAGCCGGCCGTCGCGGAAGAACCAGGGCCCGGTGGACCAGGCCGTGTCGAGCGACGATACGGCCGGCGGCTGGCCGGGCTCGGTGCGCGGCGCATCGGCGCGCGGGCCGGCCTGCAGCGGCAGCAGCCAGCCGGTGACGGCATCCAGGCCGCGGTCGAACACGCGGCGCAGGCGCGCGCGCTCCAGTTCGTCGCCCAGCTTGGCGTCGAATACATCGACGTTCACCGGCAGCTTGCGCTCGCGCCAGAGGTAGTAGAGCGTGTCTTCGTAGCCGGGCTCGATGAAGGCGTCGGTCAGGCCCAGTTCCTGCGCCAGGCGGCGCGTGAAGCGCTCGGCGTCGGCACTGGTGCAGTGCGTGGGGCTGCGCTCGTCGGCCAGCAGCGCCTGGTCCTGCCAGCAAGGCTTGCCGTCGGTGCGCCAGTAGATGCCCATGGCCCAGCGCGGCAGTTGCTCGCCCGGGTACCACTTGCCCTGCCCCACGTGCAGGAAGCCGCCCGGAGCATATTCGGCCCGCAGCTTCTCGACCAGCGTCACCGCATGCGCGCGCTTGGTGGGACCGAGCGCGGCGGTGTTCCACTCGGCGGCATCGCGGTTTTCGGTGGCGACGAAGGTCGGCTCGCCGCCCATGGTCAGGCGCACGTCGCCGGCGATCAGGTCGCTCTCGACCTTGTCGCCCAGGGCCAGGATCTCGGCCCATTGCGCGTCGGTGTACGGCCGGGTGGCGCGCGGCGACTCGTAGAAGCGGGTGACCGTCATCTCGTGGCTGAACTCGGCCTCGGCCGGGGTCAGCAGCGCGCCTTCAATGGGCGCGGCACTGGACGGCGTGGGCGTGGCCGCCAGGGGGATGTGGCCCTCGCCCGCCAGCAGGCCCGAGGTGGGGTCAAGCCCGACCCAGCCGGCGCCGGGCAGGTAGACCTCGCACCAGGCGTGCAGGTCGGTGAAATCGACCGTGGTGCCGCTCGGGCCGTCGAGCGCCTTCACGTCCGGCACCAGTTGGATCAGGTAGCCCGAGACGAAGCGCGCGGCCAGCCCGCAGTGGCGCAGCAGATTCACCAGCAGCCAGGTGGAGTCGCGGCAGGAGCCGCAGGCACGCTCCAGTGTCTCGTCGGGCGCCTGCACGCCGGGCTCCATGCGGATCAGGTAGCGCACGTCCTGCTGCACCATGCGGTTCACGTCCACCATGAAATCCATGGTGCCGCGCTGGCTGCGGTCGATGCGCTTCAGGTAGGCCGCCAGCAGCGGCGTGGCCGGCTCCACCGACAGGTAAGGCGCCAGCTCCTGCGCCTGCAGCGCGGTGTAGGCAAAGGGGAATTGCTCGGCGTGCGGCTCCAGGAAGAAGTCGAACGGGTTGTAGACCGCCATCTCCACCACCAGGTCGACCGTGACCTTGAACTCCGTCACCTTCTCAGGCAGCACCAGGCGCGCCAGGTAGTTGGCAAACGGGTCCTGCTGCCAGTTGATGAAGTGCTGCGCAGGCTCGACCTGGAGCGAGTAGGACACGACGTTGCTGCGGCAATGCGGCGCGGGGCGCAGGCGTACCACCTGGGGGCCCAGCACAACGGGGCGGTCGTAGCGGTAGTGCGTAACGTGGTGCAGGGCGGCGTGGATGGACATGCGCGGACTTTGTGAGGGAGGGCACACCCATACTAGCAAGAGGCAAGCCCGGGACAGTGACAGGTGCATGCCCGTTTAGCATCCGGCCATGTCCACCCTCCCCCTTGGTGCCGGTGCCACGGCTGCGTCCGACGAGGACGACGCGCCGCGCCGCGCGGGTTTTGCGCCGGCGCTGGCGGGACTGGTGGCGGGAACGGCGCTGCAATTGCTGCAGCCCGCGCTGTGGCCGATCTGGGTCTACGCCTTGCCGGCCATCGCCGGCCTGGCGGCGCTGGGGCTGCGGCGCATCCGGCGCCGCGGCGCGCTGGTGCTGGCCGTGGCTGCGCTGGCGCTGGGCTTTGGCGCCACCGGACTGAGGGCGGCGCACTTTGCATCCACGGCCCTGGCCCCTGAGCTTGAGGGGCGCGCGCTGGTGCTGACCGGCACCATCGCCGCCATGCCGCAGCAGACCGCCACCGGCCTGCGGCTGCGCCTGGAGGTGGAATCGGCCACGCTGGAGGACACGCCGGTACTCGTGCCGGCGCTGGTGGACCTGGGCTGGTGGGGCCAGGGGGCGTTCTCGGGCGCCGACCCGCTGGCGATCCGGCAAAGCCTGCCGGCCCTGCGCGCAGGCCAGCGCTGGCGCCTGCCTGTGCGGTTGAAGGCGCCGCACGGGGCGCGCAATCCGCACGGGTTCGACTACGAACTCTGGGCCTGGGAACAGGGTGTGCAGGCCACCGGCAATGTGCGCACCGGCACGAGCGCGCCCGCGCCGGTGCGGCTGTCGGATGGCTGGAGCCACCCGGTGGAACGTGCCCGGCAGGCGGTGCGCGATGCGATCTACGCACGCCTGGCACCCGACGCCGCGCAGGCACAGGAAGGTTTCGAGGCGCGCCGCCGTGCCGCGGGCGTGGTGGCGGCGCTGGTCACCGGCGACCAGCGCGCCATCGACCGTGCCGACTGGGATGTGTTCAGCGCGACCGGCGTGGCGCACCTGGTAAGCATCTCGGGCCTGCACGTGACGATGTTCGCCTGGCTGGCCAGTGGCGTGGTGGGCTGGCTGTGGCGGCGCTCGGCGCGGCTGTGCCTGCGCTGGCCGGCACAGCAGGCAGCGCTGGTCGGCGGCGTGCTGCTGGCCGCGGCCTATGCGCTGTTCAGCGGCGGCGGCCTGCCGGCGCAGCGCACCATCTGCATGCTGGCCACGGTGGCGCTGCTGCGCCTGTCGGGCCGGCGCTGGCCCTGGCCGCAGGTCTGGCTGGCGGCCTGCGCGGTGGTGGTGGCGCTGGACCCCTGGGCGCTGCTGCAGGCCGGCTTCTGGCTCAGCTTTGTGGCGGTGGGCGTGCTGTTTGCTACCAACTTCGTAGCTGGAAGCCAAGAAGGAACCTTGGCTACAGCCACTTTTCTTTCGAGTTTCCGGACGCGCGCCGCGCGGGCGCTGCGCGAGCAGGCGGTGGTCACGCTGGCCCTGACGCCGCTCACGCTGCTGCTGTTCGGCCAGGCCTCGGTGGTGGGCCTGGCGGCCAACCTGCTGGCGATTCCGTGGGTGACGCTGGTGGTCACGCCGCTGGCCATGGCAGGGGTGCTGCTGCCGCCGCTGTGGGACGCGGCCGCGCTGGCGGTGCAGGCGCTGGGCGCGGTGCTCGGCGGGATGGCGGCCTGGCCGCATGCCGTGCTGTCGCGCCCGGCCGCGCCGCTGTGGGCCGCGGCGGCGGGTGTCTTCGGCGGCGTGCTGCTGTGCATGCGGCTGCCGCCGGCGCTGCGGCTGCTGGGGCTGGCGCCATTGCTGCCGGCCCTGTTCTGGCAGCCGCCGCGGCCGGCCGCGGGCGACTTCGAACTGCTGGCGGCCGACATCGGCCAGGGCAACGCGGTGCTGGTGCGTACCGCCACCCATGCGCTGCTGTATGACACCGGACCGCGCTACTCGGCCGAGAGCGACGCCGGCCACCGCGTGCTGGTGCCGCTGCTGCAGGCACTGGGTGAGACGCTGGACGCGGTGGTGGTCAGCCACCGCGACAACGACCATGCGGGCGGCGCGGCGTCGGTGCTGGCGCAGCAGCCGCAGGCCGTGCTCATGAGTTCGGTGGAAGACGGCCATCCACTGCAGGCGCTGCGCCCTGTGCAGCGCTGCCTGGCCGGGCAGCAGTGGGAGTGGGACGGCGTGCGCTTCGAATTCCTGCACCCGCAGCCGGCCGACTACACGCCGCAGGCACGCAGCAATGCGCTGAGCTGCGTGCTGCGCGTCTCCAGCGGCACGGCCCGCGCGCTGCTGGTGGGCGACATCGAGGCCGCGCAGGAAGCCGCGCTGCTGCGCGCCGACGCGCCGCTGCCGGCGGACCTGCTGCTGGTACCGCACCACGGCAGCAAGACCTCGTCCTCGGCCGCCTTCGTGCAGGCCGTGGCGCCGCGGTTCGCGCTGGTGCAGGCTGGCTACCTCAACCGCTTCGGCCACCCGGCACCGGCCGTGGCGGCGCGCTATGCCGCGCAGGGCGCCGACCTGGTGGCAAGCCCGGCCTGCGGCGCGGCACGCTGGTCCAGCCGCGAGCCCGCCACCCTGCAATGCGAGCGCCGGACCGCACGGCGCTACTGGCAGCACACGCCCGCGGATACGCCGGTTGCGGCCGGCCAGAACTGAGCAGAATCGACCGCCTTCCGCGTGCCGCCGCAAATGCGGCCTGGAAATTGCTATCCTCCCTAGCCAGGAGATAGCCCCTTTATGCAGAAATTCGACGAAATGTACAGCACTCTGCCAGCCGAATCCGGCAAGGTGCGCGACCACTACCGCACTTACGGCCAGTGGCTGCAGGGGCAGGCGCTGGAGGCCATGCGGGTCCGGCGCGAAGAGGCGGAAATGATCTTCCGCCGCGTGGGCATCACCTTCGCCGTCTACGGCGCCAAGGACGAGGATGGCTCGGGCACCGAACGGCTGATCCCGTTCGACCTGATCCCGCGCATCATCCCCGCGCACGAGTGGGCCGAGATGGAGAGGGGCCTGGTCCAGCGCGTGACCGCGCTCAACCGTTTCCTGCACGACGTCTACCACGACCAGGAGATCATCCGCGCCGGCGTGATCCCGCCCGAGCAGATCCTGCAGAACGCGCAGTTCCGCCCCGAGATGATGGGCGTGGACGTGCCCAACCACATCTACTCGCACATCGCCGGCATCGACATCGTGCGAGCCCCCGATGCCCAGGGCAACGGCGAGTACTACGTGCTCGAGGACAACCTGCGCGTGCCCAGCGGCGTCAGCTACATGCTGGAAAACCGCAAGATGATGATGCGGCTGTTCCCCGACCTGTTCAGCCAGCACCGCGTGGCGCCGGTGGCGCACTACCCCGACCTGCTGCTGGAGACCCTGCGCGCCTCCGCGCCGCCGGCCACCGCCGAGCCGACCGTGGTGGTGCTCACCCCCGGCATGTACAACAGCGCCTACTTCGAGCACGCCTTCCTGGCCCAGCAGATGGGCGTGGAACTGGTCGAGGGCCAGGACCTGTTCGTGAAGGACGACTTCGTGTGGATGCGCACCACGCGCGGCCCCAAGCGCGTGGACGTGATCTACCGCCGCGTGGACGACGACTTCCTCGACCCGCTGGTGTTCCGCCCCACCTCCACGCTGGGCGTCGCCGGCCTGATCCAGGCCTACCGCGCGGGCAACGTGGCGATCTGCAACGCCGTGGGCACCGGCGTGGCCGACGACAAGTCGATCTACCCCTACGTGCCCAAGATGATCGAGTTCTACCTCGGCGAG
>Ga0116227_10000778_pt1 | contig 65859 bp, 50 predicted proteins | sample S1TSphgellanicum_FD_89693 | JGI IMG/M metagenome (GOLD analysis project Ga0116227, IMG submission 89693) | Host-associated microbial communities from peat moss isolated from Minnesota, USA - S1T2_Fb - Sphagnum magellanicum MG | ecosystem: Host-associated > Plants > Peat moss > Unclassified...
GGGGTAGAGGGGCATGTTGGAGCTCCAGGATGGGGACTAGGAAAAGTGATAAGCATCAATTATTCACATGAACCCTCACAAACTAAACAACAAGTTGGTTAGTGCGTAATTTGAACATTTTTGGTGCACAGACGAACCACGGGCAAATACGGACTCACAAGACTCACCACGGCCCAGACTTGGGGGAAGCCACCACCTTCCCCCCTTATAGTATACTCTGTGCATGGCCATGAGGCCAACATCCAAATGGCATTTTGTCTTGGGACTCCCAAATGGGAGTCCCGAAATTCCTAAAATTGGGACTTCCGCGACTTTGGAGGCTCATAACTTTGTTCCGATTAAAGTGAAGTATAAAGCAAAGTTATATCCCTCATCCAGAGCTTTCCAAAGGTATGTTGCATGCACCCTACATGCAAGGAAATCAGGGTGATTCCTGACTTTTAATGGTTGGGAGTCAAATTGGCAATTTGACTTTTGACCCTTCTTTTGGCCATAATTTGAGTTTTAAGTACTCAAACGAATCATGCGAGCCCATTTTAGACATCTACATTCCAAGAGATTTCTAATGATATAAGGGTCCTTTTAATCCAATGAATTTTGATACCTGTAATTGCTTTCTGAAAAATCAGGAATCCGTTGAAACTCCAACTCCCAAAGTGGGAGTTCATTTGGGAGTGTGGGGGTTCATTCCCTCACACTCTCTTGCACTCCTAGGAGCATGAAATGTAACTCCCGGGCTTTCCCGTGGCCTGCACCTTTGCAAGCCCTTGCTTTAGTCACGAGCCCAGGGCTAGGGTTACGACATTGGCATTCCACTTTGGAATGTCAAATTTAAACTGAAACACCATGGGAACACTAACACATCCAGGAACATTTCCAATGACAAGATCAATGAGCCTTGGTGGATTCATCTGACAAACAAATTTTCATTAAGTCAATGAAAGTGGAAAAAAAATGAAAAGAAACTATTGTGAAGCAAAAACTATTGAAGTCTTGAGTTGTGTTCACCTAACAATCCTACATTCAATGAAAATGGCATGCTTAGGAGGCCACTTTCCGATTCTCATTAGCGAAAACACCAAAAAAAACCATAAAAAAATTAAACATCACCTTTTCGTGGAATCATGATCTCCTCCCTAATGGAGGAAAAGACAAATCATGCTAAGATGGTGGTGGTTGACAACTTTGTGGGGAATGGAATCCCGATGTTTTCCCTGATGGAGCCAAAGACAATTCTAGCCAAGATGAGGATGGTTAACGACTATCAGGCAAAAGGTCAAGGTGTCTACTGAACTATCTCCTTTCAAATCCATCATGGACCTCAACAAAATCTTGCTTTGAAGTTGTGACCTCATAATCAACCATGGTTACATCTCTAGAACCTCAATGATTTTTAGGGGAATTGTCTTCTTCCCCTTCCTTTTTGTAATAGATTTATTCTTGCTTACCCAAATGTATGAACCCCTAAAGCTAGCAATTTTTTCTTGCAAGCTTGGCTCATGGCTTTCTCTAAACATAGTTTCAAATGGCAGGTTATTATTTTGAAGGTAGTCAATGTACCAGCCACAACCCTCAAGATGGTATGGGGACTAATCCTTGAAAAGATCCTTGCAGTACATGGTGATGTCCACCTTTGGATCTTACCAAATTCATAACAAATGGGGGAGTTCATTGGTCGCACCCCTGAGGAGGAAAACATGGTAGAAAAACATGGGAACAAAATGCAGATGGAAAATATCCTAATGTTCAAGATTGAATGAAGGATGTCCAATGAAGACAAAGAAAGCAAAAGAAACAAATTAAATAGAAAGAGGAAATTTTGAAATGGCACCTGTAAAAAACCTTTTTGAAGGCCTCCTTTCCTCCAAATTGTTGCTCCTAGGATTTGTTATGATGAATCCCTTCTTTGGGCTTGAACTCGCAAAAAAAATATGTCTCCCAAACCTCAAGTTTCCATTGGCAGATGTATTCCTCCAAGGTCATCAAACCATGCACCTCTCTAACAATGAGCTTGAGGTTAAATACTATGGCACTATAGAGCTTGAATGCCTTGGATTCAAGTGCAAAAACCAAAGTTAGTTTAAGTAAACCAAATGTGGAAAGAAAATGGAAAATGGAAAGTCAAACAAGAAGATTTGAAGTATAATTTGGTGCCAAAATGTTACCTTGTGCAACCATTTGTTGAACTGAACATCTAAAACACCCTACTTTGGGAACTTCTTGGCTTCCTTCAGAACTCCAAACTCATTCCATTACTTCAACTAGGCAACTTTCTACTCCATGCTAAGGGAAGTGTACACAAGCATCTAAATTTTTTTGGTGAACATCTTAGGCTCCAAATTCCGGTTTTTCTTCTAATGCATATCTATTGTGAATGCAAATTCCTTCTAAAGGCACCACAAGAATTCAAGAATTTTTGATAGGAACATGGGTAGAAATATAATGTGACTGAGATGAAAATATGTGAAAAAGAAGCAAAAAAACACCTTGTACAATAATAAAAAAAGGCCTCCAATGTGAGGGAATGCCAAGTCTTCCTTGACTTGCTCCCACATTTCTTATACATGTTTACTAGCAAAACATCCTTGAATTGCTTCAAGAGAATGATTCCAATCCTTTGAATGCAAAAGAACTTGTGCACAAGGCTTGGCTTGACATGATCAAACTCAATGCCCCTACACATCAACTCAATAAATGAGACATTAGAAACAAACAAAACTACAACTAATTTAAGAAAACAAGAAAGGTGGAAGACTTATTTGTTCAAATCAATTATGGCTATGAGCAACTCCACAAGGCCATGAGATGTGTCAAGTAAAATAAAATTTGCACATATGTGCTAGGATGGATCATCACTATGTAATCTGCTAATGTAAAGCATCCAAACTTAGATGCAATGGTTCCCATCCTATACAAAAAAACATTTTGTTGGAAAAGCGCACAAGGTCTAGGTCATCATGCAACACCTTCTCAAATCAATCATTCTCAAGGAGCCAATGTTTATCCTAGGTGTCATTGTGTAAATTAACATCTTCCTTTTCACACTAAAAGAAATTTGAAAATCAATGATTATATTTGTGACTCATTTATAGTTATAATGGACACATGCCATTAAAAATAGCCTAGTCGTTTAAGACAAGTGCCAAAAGATAGTCAATCACAAAAGACATGACATGGCCATGAAGTTCAAAATGTAGTTGCAAACCTTATGACTAGGCCAAAATTTCTCATCCATTGCCATGGATGATCCTTAGTATGATGTGGAACCCCAATTTGTGACTACATTTGGGACAATCACATGCTACAAAATGTGCCATTGATGGGTGGTTAGGATTTAACCACATGGTAATTTCAAAAGCCAATGGCCATAAAACATGTGGCAATTTTCCATTTGTTCAAAAAAGATATATTATAATTACAGTATTTAAATATTATAGTTACAACGATTAAATATCATAATTATAATAATTAATTATTATTATTACATTAATTAATTATTATAGTTACAATAATTCAATATTATAATTACAGTAATTAATTATAATTCATCCTATGTTAAACTATAATAGGCAACCTATTCTAGGCTAGGGTAAGGTAGAATAAGTTAGTTACCATAGGCTAAGTAAGTAGGTAGGATCCTATTTATTTTGTTAGTGATAAGCCTTTTGATTGGCTCATCCCAAATGGCACTGTGTTTATAATGCATACCATGAATCTAGTTCATTCCTTCACCTACTTATATACTTTACAAGATTGAAGTTGTAGACAAAAGATATGGGACAATTCTAATGAAAGGGAAACACTACAACACTATCACATCCTTTGTCCCATACAAAAAATTATCATATGTCCACACAATGAAATACCTACTACTTAACTACTTACTACCTATTACTTGTCCTACTACCTAGCCTACCTAATAAATTAATATCCTAGCCTACATTTAATAAATCAATTACTTAACATTGCTAATTAATTAATCAATTAATACAAAAACACTATGACATATCCACAAAATAAAATACTTCTTGCTTAACTTATAACCTACCTACCTACTACCTACTACTAATTATCCTACTTATTACATACTACTTAGGTTACATACTTACTATCTATACCTAGCCTACCTCATAAATTAATTCCTTGGCCTACATTTAATTAATTAATAAATATTTTAACATAATTAATTAATTAATCATTTAATACAAAAACATTATGACATATCCACAAAATAAAATACCTTTTGCTTAGCTTACCTACCTATTACCTAGTTTACCAATTAATTAATGACCTAACCTACCAACTACCTACCTAGCTTACCTAGCCTAATTAAGTCTAACCTTCATAGCCTAGCCTATTAACTACACCTAATAAACTAGCCTACTATTACCTGTAGATAACTTAGGCCAATTAATTAATATGCAAGCAAAACTAGGCTACCAATGTACATAGGCCTACTTAGTTTAACATAACCTATTAAACTTAGCTAGCTTAGTTTACCAACTAGGTTATAATAGCCTTTTCTAGTAGACTATTAGTTATTAGATATTATATCATGGAAGACCCATGGATAATGCAAAAAATACCCATGGATGGGTACATTGAAGGGATAATAGTCCAATTGAAATAGCAAAGTTTGCCATATGTGGTCTATATTTCTTTGTTCATGTGGTATAATATATTATTGCATTTGAAAAACCTTTCATTTGTAGTTGCAAAAACAACTATGTTATCATCCATCAATGAATGTAATCAAAATTGGATGACATTGTTCACTTTTCATCTACATTTTCAATGAAAATGATATTAATCGTAAATTGTAATCACATCTACAATTAGAATTTGGTTCAACCCTTCCTATAGTTGCATATGTGACTACAACAAGTTGCAACTACATGGACATGTAGGACTAAGAAACAACTAATCATAAAATGAGTTGGTTTAAACATTAGTCGCAGAGTAGTTTGCAAAAATATGGTCATAATGGACAACATTTCCTTTAGTGTCACCTTTCCAATTCATTGGAAACAAATAAAAAACCTTATCTTCTTCCCCATGTCCCATGTGAAAGACATGTTCCATCTTCAAGATATCAATATCAAGAGCAGGCCTAACAATGAACATGGGAACCATCCTACACAGTGGAACATGCATCTAGGTCTTGCATTTTGGGGTGATTTTATACTTCTCAAGAATCTCCCATGTGTTAATCTTCATTTGGTTTTGCACCACCTAAATGGTCCTGTCAAAGGACATTTGATTCTCCTCCATTTGAATTGTCAAACTTGATAACTGCTAGAACAAAAAACACAACAATTATGATGAGAACAACATTTTTTTTTAATGTGAAATATATGTGAAAAAGAATATGATGAAGATGAAGTAACAATAGAGAAAGGAGGAAGAAGGGATTTTGGGGAGGATGAGCTTGCCGAGCTTCTCTCAATGCCAAAAAAAGCCCGACAAGCTTTCATGCTATAAAATTAATAAGAAGAGTAGAGCAATTCCTGTTGAGCAACTCTTGGCATTGAGAAAAGCTCTGCGGGCATTTTCTTTGGAACCATAAAACTAGGACCCGGGGAAGGACGAAAAGGAAGAATGAAGAAAGAAGAGGAAGAATGAAGAAAGAAGCAAAAGAAAAGGAAGAAGAGGAGGAGGAAGAAGAAGAAGGAATAAGAAAGGCAAGAGCAAGAAGGGGAAGAAGAGGACTTGCAAAATGTTTTGTAGAAAAAAATCCCACAAGGGTACTCTTAGCATCGAAAGTACCTTTGTAGGAATTTTTTCTACAAAAAAAAAGTAAAAGGTGGCCCCTACCAAACTTCTCTCAATGTCGAGAGAAGCCTAGCTAGCGTTATTTCTAGAGCCATAGAATTAGGACCCAGGGAAGAATGAGGAGGAAGAATGTAAAGGAAGAAGAGGAAGAGGAAGAAGAAGAAGGAAGAGGAAGAAAAAAAAGAGGAAGGAGAAGAAGAAAGGGAAGCTGAATTTTTTGCACAAAAAATTCTTACAAAGGTACTCATGCTGCCAATAGTACCTTTGCAAGAAATATTTCTTCAAAAAAAAAGTAGAAGGATGTCAGGGAAATAGAAGGACTTGGGGAAGGACGAAAAGAAAGAAGGAAAAAGAAGAAGAGGAGGAAGAAAAAGTAGAGGACTTGTAGAATGTTTTGCAAAAAAAAGTAGAAGCCTGGCCCCATCAAGCTTCTCCCTACGCCAAGAGAAGCCCCATGGGCATTTTTTCTAGAGCAACAAAACTAGGACCTAGGGAAAGACGAAGAGGAAAAATGAAGAAGTGGAAAAAGAAAGAAAAGGAAAAGGAAGTGGAATAAGAAGCATGGATGTTATTTCATGAGCTTGTGAGCATTAATGTGAGCTTGTGAGCATGAATGTGAGTAGGTGAACAATGAATAAGGGAGTAGGACCAAATGTTTTTAAGAATATTCTTCCCACATAAACAAGATATTTAAAGAATATTTTGTCACACTTAAGATAGAATATTTGGTGACATGGAATAATATTTTGCCATGTGTCATGGATGAATGATATTTGTGGATGAAAATGTGGATGAAAAATGAAAATGGATGAACTTTTTCATGAACATTCACAACAAGTTTTGTTTTGTGAAAAATTGAACAAAAGAAACAAGATACAAGAAATTTATGTTGGTTTATTATGAACATGAAATCTTCAAGTTATACTTGAACTAGTATTTCAAATTCCATGACTAGCAAGTATATTCCAACTTTGTAGCATTCAAACCATATAAAATTTGAGATTAAATCAAATTTAGTGTCACATAAACATGTTGACCCACCAAGAGGTATGTGCTAATTCAAACACTACATATCCACCACAAAGAGGTATGCGACCATTATGAATTGAGACAATATCAAGTACCCCAAGACACTTTACCATTTTAAATTCTTTTTTATTTTCATTCGCTCTTTCAACCCCTTGGCAACTTGCACAATGAAATTGCATTCTTTTTCTTTCAACTACTAATTTGCATGCAAAATACCTCAATTTGCATTATTCGCACATGTACTTCCTAGTCAAGCATCCTTTGTTCCTCAACCATGTGCTTGCAAACGTAAAACTTCTTTACTATAATGGCAAAAAGAAAATTATCACCAATTGTCAAACCAAACACCTTGGAATCTATGATTGAATACATGTTAATCTTAAGCATACTAAAAAGAATTTGCAAGATGACAAAAAAACCGTTGGAATATCCAAGAGATAATACCAAGCTAGACCCATGCAAGCATTTGTCAAATCAAAACATGGGGTAATTGACAAAACAAAGGAATGGGTGGCATGACAATGGGCAAATGTGAAGATGGACAAAAAAAGTCTTTCTATAATGAGACAAACTATGAACTTTTCCAAGGATGATATGGAAGACTACAATTTCCCTGGTTTATGCATGCAATGGACTTTTTCAAAGAACATGCTAGTTCAAATTAGCTAATTCCATAACATTTTCCCACAAGCTTATTGAATGACTTGTCAACAAAGGACTTAGTAACACTTGGGAACTTACTATCCATAGAATTTATGAATCTTTTACAATGACTTTATGTAACTCTAAGTAGGCAAGTTTGGGTTGCATAATATCTAGGAACAAAGTCTTAAAACAACCGATTAATCAATAGATGATAGGGTTGGCCTTGAAATCACGAAACATGTATAATAGTAGAAAAAAACGACAAATCAAAAATTGAATAAGAAACCAAAACCCTATTCTTTACATTGAATCGTAACATAATAGATGTGTGAAGATGAATATTTGTTCAAAGTATGAGATCACATAAGGAAATATTTATTTATGAAAAATTAAAATAAAATTATGGCTAAACTTGAGTAATCTTGAACAAATTCGTAATGATTGTTGAAACAAACAATCAATAAAAACTTTAGATCAAAGCAATAAGTGATTATCAAAATCATATACATGATGTTGTGGCTATTGAAACAAATGTAACTATTTTGCCATTTGGAGCCGTTTTGGCATATGCAATTGTTCTGAACTCGCCAATAAAAACTAGATGATCGAATGATAACCAATGTTTGTGATGCTAGATTTAAATGCAGAATTTGACTAAGCAATTACAAATATTTCAAGATGCATACATGTTTCCAAACATCTACTATGTTATGCATTCAGTTTAATTTTATTTTGAGGTTGAAAGAATCCATCAAAGAATTGGATGAAGAAGAAGAAGAATTGGTGACACCAAGGTTAGAAATGGGTTTAAATGATGTCAACAACACACCGAGAGAAATTGGCTATGCTCAATCTATCCAACATAAAAGCCCACAAGACAATTGATATTCACAAGAAATAGAACCAAGATGCCTAGATCAATTGTGCAAAATTCCAATTGGATGTATAACATAATTAACTAAAAGGAAATAAACTATAGAAGTTGCAAGGTTAGGTTTTATGAATATGTAGTGTAGATTGAACACTTGAAGCCAAGGCTATAAATATATCTGAGTTTCAAAATGGAAATCGAAAAGGTTAATTTGAAAATGTATGATAATTATTTTTTTAACAAAAGAATTGAGGTTTTATAGTAACCATAAAAGTGAAATTAGAGAGAACATGTTGCCTCCAAGACTACAAACTATAGCAAGAATTAATTAGGTTGATGCCACAAATATTTGAAATATAACAATGTTTCATGTGTAAGGACAAACACAAATGAGCCAACAAGTATAAGGTTACCTTGCTTGTGAAGGAATAATTGTTATGAGTTTTTAAAATTAGACCAAGTGGTAAGCAATGGGTGGATTACCAAAGTTAGTAGTGTAATGGAAGGAGGTTGATGAAAATCTATAAATTTTTAAAGGTCTCTCAAGAAAATTCAAATTAATTGACAACTTTCTAACCTCACCAACCTCGCATGCAAAATTTATTGCACGTGTGATGTCCAATTGTCTTCTTTGAGTAGTCGCAACCAATGATGACTTTCCTAACCCTAAATGCCTACTCAAAGCTTTGTCACAAGTTTTACACGCAACTTGCATGCAAACTTTGTCGAATAGTTCTACATTGATCAAAAGTGCAACATGTTAGTTCATTTGTGAGCTTTGTTATGGATTACATAATTGAAGATTTGTGCTATTGCGCCTTGCTTTAGAAGGTTTGCAACACATGTGGTGCTCAAGTCTTCAAACATCTAAAAACAAGGTAAGTTAATGCCTTAAGAGCTTAACTCTTTGTGTGTACTTGGATTGCATCCTTGCATTAGGGTATTCAATACTCAAGTTCAAGAACTTAGATGTTTTGCAATTTTGTAATTTTAAAACTTTCATGGTTTCAAAGTGTAGGAGCATGGTCATGAATGACCTAATATTAAGTTTTTCATGCTTTTAATTTTTGACAAATTTGTCAATTGAAATCATAGTGCAAAAGCAGTCATGGTAGTTTAAACACATCAATGATGTTATGTGGGAAACATTGAGTAGGACACGTTACATTAATGAAGATTTAACATGGGAGGCACCAACACAGAGAATGAGCAAAAAGAGAAATTCTTCACTCCCCTAGAAAGTCTAGGAAGAGGTGAACTTGAACTTGAGAAAGTTGGTCACAACCTTGAAGTACAAGTAGACAAAACTACGCCTTCTAGATACGCACATTTAGAAATCAATTATTGTTCTCATGCTATAGTGGTTGAACAATTGATGAGTTGGATCAAAGCAATTTCCTTCATCCAATCAATTTGTAATTCGAAGAACACATTGCAAGAAGCAACAATTAGATTCTATTGCCCTTGGTTCTACTAATGCTAATGTGGATAAGGGCCTTGAACAAAAATTCAACAATAGTTTAAATGATGGTTCATCTGCTTCTAGAAGTTACAAATTTGTAATTAGAAAACCAAAAGGATCACACCTAGGCTCATCAAGAGGACCATCAAGTTAATCAACTTTTGGAACTAAGTACTCTTATTATAATTAGATTTTATTAGGGCCCAATGTGATCAATTTGTCTCTAATATTGTCTTTTGTTGAAGTAGTAATTAGATTTTGGATGCTCATTGAACACAGAGAACTATTGATGCATTCTTCACTTAAATGTAGTTTTATTTCTTCAAGGACTTCACTTTTGAAGGTAAAAATTTGTAAGAACAGTTAGGGTTGTTTATTGAAATAGGATGTTTGCACACTATGGTGACCTTATATGGACATCACAATGGTAATTTTTCTTGTATTCCTTAGGTACAAGAAAATAAATAAAATAAGATCTATTGAAATAAGAAAAAAAGGGACTCACTTATCTAAAGCTATCATAATCAACCTTTCAAAACTGAAAAAATCAAATCAAAATCATGGATAGCCAATAAGTAATGGACTTTTGAATTTTGCCCACATTTTTTTGTCACACCTGCAAAACTCATGGAAATGGACTTTTATTTTACAATGTGTTAATCTGATGTGTTTACACTTTGGGACATTGGATGAATTATGCTTAAGAAACTAAAGATCCATTGAATGAATGGAATGTAATTTTAATTTATTATGTTATGGATTTTTTTAATTCCAAAAATTATAATTAATTTAAATCTTTTTAAATCATTGAATATTAGTTTTAAATAATTTCTTTTGAGATTTTTTTATATGTCTTATAGCATCATGATTTGAAATAGGAAATGGAAAAAAATGTTATTTTCAATATCATCTACATATTCATATTTTAAGTTGGTTTTCAACTACATTAAAAAAGAACTTTGAAAAGGGACTCTAATCTACCAAAATTGTGACATGTTAGTGTGTTTTTGCCTAATAATATATAGATAGTGAATATGAAGTATCAAATGTGTTGCTGAAGGGATGATGGTTTTCCTTAGTAGTGCATCAGAATAGGGGGTGTTTAATTACATAATCAAATGTGTTATTGACAAAGTAATTGCTTTCCTTATATAAGAACACATCAAAGCAAGGGGTGCTCAAGTGCACAATCATATGTGTTATTAAAGGAGTGATTATTTTCCTAGTAGTGCATTAGTGGAGGGGGTGTTTAGGTGCATAATCAATTGTGTTGTTTAAGGAATGACTGCTTCTTCAACTACACATCAAAACAGGGGGTGCTTAGGTGCACCATCAAGTGTAATTCTTAAGGAGTGATTGCTTCCTTAGTAGCACATTAGAGTAGGGGGTGTTTAGGTGCACCATCAAATGTGATGTTTAAAGAGATTGTTTTCTTTAGCACCACATCAAAGCAAGGGGTGCTTAAAGAAAGTAATGCCAAGTGCTTCCACAAAGGAGCAGTTACTTTCTAAACCTCCCATACCTTACATGCCAACTTGCTTTGATCCCTTTATAAGGGCATGGTCCTTACTATTTATTAACTAGAAGGAGTGGTTGCTAAAAGTATGCAAGTGAGGAAGATGTTGTCTTTGATCAATGAAACAATATTTGATGTCACTCCTTAGTTGATGTTGATGACTCCTTATATACCTTTAAAGTCCTTTTGGCAATATTAGTCATCAAAATATGAATAAATTTTGAATGAGCAGAGGATGGGGAAGGAAAAAGAAGAGAGGAAACCAAGGAAAGTTAGGGATATTGAAAGTGAATATCCCAAATGGCCATGGGTTGATTACAAGTTTCAAGCTACCAAGTTTTTTGAAGAAGTGAAAAAGCTACCAGCTAGTGGATTTGATTCCAAAGGAAAGATAATTGAAAAGTATGTAATATCTGTTGACATTGTTGGGATATTTGGCAATGTTCATAAGTTCAAGATCAGGAATCCCTTATTGATAGAAGAGTAGAGGAAGCAATTGGAGAAGCTTTACTAAAAAATCTATGGCAATGGCCATATCACAAATAATGAGTTATACTCATGGGTGATCAAAGGGTGGATAACAGAAAACAAGGGTAATGTTATCAATTAGGTAGAAGGAGCAATTGCCACTGCTCGAAAAAAAACTTGGCTTGTAATCTTAGGTTTTTTACCAAGAGCCACTGATGAAAAATCAAATTATAGTGACGGATCAAAACAACCATGAGGTTTAGGTATGTCTTTCCAACTAGGGGTTCTTCCATTAAAAGTAAATCAGGCTTTAGAATTTGGGGATTTTGATCCATCCATGAGAGGTCTTGCAAATTTGTAGGAAATTAAAGATGTGGAAAAACTGTTGGATTTCAAACATGACATGTAAAAAATTAATAAGTCATGTTTGAAGCAATTGGAGGAAAAAAACAAAAGTTACAAGAGAGAGTGGTGGGTTTGTGATTTAGTATGGACGACCGAATGGCTAAATTTGTGAAGGTGCAAAGCAACATATAAGAAGTTGAAACATCACTTCTCAAATTGAAATAAAAGCCTCAAGACTAGGTATTTATCATGATTATACATTCCATATGCATAATGAATTAAGAGGTTTATTCTTCTTTTATTGCCTTTACTTGTAGTCAATCAATTCTAGAAATACTTCGATTGAAATCATGGCATGTATTTAGCCTCTTAGTAATTTGAAACTTACTATTTACTTTTCCTCTTAGGAATCTCACATTACAACCAACATAGATGAGACTACAATACCTACTTCAACATGGATGCCAAATCTGAAATTGATTTTGAGGTTATAGACTTACAAAAGCAAAATCAAGGCAATATGGAAAAGTAGTTGGAAAAATTGAAGATGTTGGCGGAGGACAAACAAGAAATGGCCATTCGAGGGCAAGCTTTGTATAATGAAGCAGAGACTAATTGCCAGATTCTTGAGCATGAGTAAAAAAAGGTGTTGTTTCACATTAAACAATAACAAATTGAAATGGAAAACATTTGACTCCAAGTAGAAAATAAGAGCTGAAATGATTTGCCTAAGTTCATTTTGCATTTTTAAAAAACTACAAAGGAGAATGGGAGGGCTTTCATCATTGTGAAACCCTGTGAATTTTGTAATGAAAGGTTCCATTGCATGGATGTTGTTGTTACTTCCTGCAAACATACCTTTTGCCCATTCTACCTAGGTGCAATCGTAAAAGACTCAAATAAGTGTTGTGTATGCAATGTTAGACTTCATCTTGAGTGGTGGGCAAGTTGGGGACTTTGGGAAGTAGATGAGGAGTTAATGGAGTTGGCTAAATAGTTGAATCTTGAGCATATTCAAGAGGACACCATGAGAAAATCTAGAGAACTTGCAAAATTTGGGCTTGACCTCAAATTAGAAGGTACCCAAATTCTTTGCACCCAATTTTTTATAAAATGTTGTAATTAACTTGCCATGTAAATGATCTATTTAAATTTTGTGCCCAATGAATCAAATGCAATGACTTCATTTGTTTGGCATGTTTTTGAATTTCAAAATGTGCTTCAAACAAAAAGAAACCTTTGTTCTCAAAGTAGTGTTTGCATTTTACTGGTTTTGTGAGTTCAATACTTCAATTTAACCACCATGTGAAGCTACCAACTACTAGTTTCAACCACGTACATGTGATTATTGAATGTGTTTAAAAGTTGCATAACGTTATGTGTGCATACAAAATAATGAATTGATTGTATTTTTTGTAGTCGTAGATGAACCAACTAAATTAAAGTGTACTAAATACGGTTCCACTAGCTCCATTGCCCTTAGCACAATTTGGATAATGCAGATGGACAAAACATTAAGTCCATTTATGCAAACATCATGTTCAAATTTGAAATTTTTTCCCAAACTTGGCTGTACCAAATCCACAGCAAAGTCCAAATTGCCATGCTGCCAAGCTATATTACCATTTAATGAATATGATGCATAAGATGTAAACAGTTCAAACTTTGTTGTTGCTTCAAAGCAAATAATCGAAAAATGTTCAAAAAAACCTTTAGCAAAAAGGATGATGGTTTTTGGCTCATCAATTGGCGAACAAGGTGGATGTGGGTTCCAAAAATTTATAGAAGTTATTGTCATACATGAGGTAGTAGGTACACATGGGCCTTATCTCAATTATTTGATGTTTGTAAATTATTGATGTTAAACATGTTTTTGGGACTTGAGCATGACACTTGGATTAGTCATTCCCTTGATTTTAATCATTTAAAAGAAAATAGTTGTTGTGTAGGGGTTGATTGTACGGTTGAGCCAATTACTTCATTAGTATGCAATAAGGGTCTCAAGCTTATAACATCACCACTATTTGTTGGGAAGATTAACCAAGCTACAAAGGACTTTGCTAGTGGACATAGCCTTGTAACCACATAATCAAAGAAGTCCCCCACATCAAAGGAGCATGAAGACAAGGCTAAAGATAAAACAACAACTCTTTTCAAAAACTTGATGTTGAATGTGGTAAATGGCAGTTCAAAAGAAAAAAATGTAACTAGTTCATTTCAAATTTTGAATAAATTGTTAAGTGAAGCAAAAGGAAAAGGCTCAACAAATTTAGTGAAGCAGTTGGGGACAAGAGTGAATAATGATGTTAAAGTTGTTAAGCCAAAAAACCCACCGAAGGCCCGCTTTACAACACCTAGAAGGAAGACTTGGGGAAAGAAGACATGGGTAATCACAAGGTCAAAGGCCTGACATGCTTTTTCTAGTGTAGTTTTTGCCCACTTGTTTATGGCTAAAGGTTATATACATTTTCTCAAGTGTATGAACTTTTACACTTGCCTTGTATAATAATTTTTGTTGCATTATATATGGTGTACCTTTAGACTTGTCCTATGTTGCAACAAAAACTAAGGTTGATGATTCTCTTAGCAACCCTTTAACAATTATTCTCTTAGTAACCCTTTCAACAACTTTAGCCCTATTCATGTTGTTGAGAGATTGACATTGTGTTTGGTAGGTAGAATTGGTTCACTACAAGAAATTTCAGCTTTTTTGACTGGGAATTTTGGTCAAAAAAACCTCATGTATGGTTTTTTTGCCCCCATGTCCAACTTGACCAAAGTGCCATTTTGAACAAATCAATTTGGACCTGACCATTTCGACTAGGTTTTTTTGGTTGGTTTTTTTCTACTAGGTCTTTTTTCATAAATCAGTTTGACAATAATATAATTTGGGTAGTAACCAAAAACATATTTATTTATTTATTTATTTTAAAATTAATATGAATATATTAATTAATTACCCTACCTTAACCTACCTACCTAATTAAATAAACCTAATAATTAATGCCAAAGATAATTTGTTTATTTACCTACCAACCCTATGTCCTAGGACTAGGCTAGACCATCTAATTTAACCACCTAGGTTAGACCAAGCCACTTAGGTTAGGCCAAGACCCTTAGGCTAAGTGGTTTAGTAGGTTTTGCAACCTAGGCTACCTAATTAGGTCACCTAAGTAGCCAAAGTAGCCTAGGTTATAAGTGTGAAGACTTGAACTCCTCACCTCCACATTGAGGAATCAAGTCCTTAACTATTGCACCACCACCCCATAAGGTGTTGTTTTTTGGACAACATGTTGTAATAAACATGATTTTGGATTATCATATTGTAATCAACTTCCATGAATTTTTTTTCAACATATTGCATTAAATGAACTTGAATTTTTTTACACTACTTACAGAAATAGGTAAATTATAAGTAGGTTAACCTAGGTAGGTAGGAGGTACTTATTAATAAATGCATGTACTTAAGTAACATGTAGGTTATCGTTTATTAAGCCTTATAGGTACCTATTAAGTCTATGCTTATAGCTACCTACACCTATGTTATTTAGTATGCTATGTAAGTACCTACTAGCCTATAATTAATAGATCTAACCTAGGCATATTAGGTAGATAACCTAACCTATTAAGTAGGTTTAGGGTTAAGTTATGTACCTAATACTAGGTTAGGCTACCTACTTAGTGGCATAGGTGGCCTAGCCTAATTAGTTAATTACATATTTATTTAGTAGCTTTAAGTGGCTTAGGTAGCCTAGGTTAAGCTACATACCTATTTAGTAGGCTTAGGTTAGGCTAACTTAAACTACTTAAACTATGTACCTACCTAGGTAGCCTAACCTACCTACCACTACTAGAATTTCGCATTTTTCAAATGCTCCAAGTTGACTAATAAATAAATAAAAAATATGCGAGTAAAAATATATGGTGGACTTTGGTCCTTTCCTTTTTCTTCTCTTGTTCCCTTGCTGGGTGTTTTTTCCTTTATTTATTTATTTCTTATTTCTGCTGAAGGAGGTACCTGCAGATACAAAGAAAAATTACGTCAATGTTTCCCATGCTGTACGAGATTTCACAGGAACCTTGAAGAGAAAAAAACCAGCGCTGAAAGAGAGGGGCCAAAAAAAGTCCCAGAGAGGGGGAGAGAGAGAGAGGGACAGGCAGAACCCATCCATCCGTTTCAAATCAAATCGTCCAAGTGTCCACATCCATCCATAACCGTACCGTCCCCCCACCCCTGAACACCCAAGATGGTAGCTTTTACATCCACGCACGTGCGCACTTTGCCTGGGTTTCTCACCTTAAAGACGCCAGTTTCCATCCGAGAACAGGAGTTAATCATCCATCCATCCAGGAAGTATTGTCTCTCGTTTTCTCTCTCTCGGGGCACTGCTCTCTCCTCTGTCCGTCTACGAATGCAGAGGAGCTCTTGGGTATGGTGAAAAAAGCATGGCTATGGCGTGAAGCTTTTCTACTGTTACCTCTGGTCTTGCACACGCTGAAGCATCGAAGCCTCCTTCTCTCTCTCGTTCGATCCCTCATCTATCTTTCATTACCTTACCGGCGCTCTTTTTCTCTTCTCTTGGGTGTCCTGGAAGCCGAAGATGAAGCTCCCGCCGATTGTGAAAGTGACAATAATATCTCAGTCTCGTAGTCTCGTGGGCTTCTTCTAGTAGTGTTGTTGTTGTTGTTGTTTTTTTCTTTCCTTCTTTCGGACGATGATGGTTTCTTGAAGGAGCTTGATGGGTGGATGGGTGGGATATATGCTTTTGGAAACATGGAAGAAGTTCCCTTCCTACTACTACTCGCACTGCGTCTTCTCCAACTTTAAGTGCGCTGGGAATTTCTCAAGAGTCTCGGTAATAGCTAGCTAGCTCTTGAGAGCATTTCTTCTTTGAGACATGGATATGCAAGACCCATGTTCAACGTGACAGGTATGGGGCAACACTTTTAGGTTTGAAGCATATAGACATTACTTTAGGTCTCATGGGGAGATCAAGCACGACTCTAGTTCTTAAGAATGGCATTGACTGAGAAAACATTTCTCAGCTCTGTAGAATGATAGAGATTCCGGAAGTTTAGTCTCTTATTTATCATACTCCAGGTTCAAGGACTACATGTCCATGCAATGAGGGTGTCTGCAACATTTTGTAGACCTCAGAACTCACTCATCTAAATGTATCACCCATGTGCACCGATTCTGATGAGAAACTCCTGCCTGCTATCTTTTTCCAACTAAGGTTGTGCTGTGTTCAGGTCCTGGATACCCTGGCATGAGGTTTTGGGGGATGCCCTTCACAAATCCTTACTACTCAGTTGGTTCTTCTCTCCTGTTTGCTGGCTTTCTCACAAAAAATGTTTGGATGGCAGAGGAAATTGCAGTTTCATTCTGGGAGAATGAATGACACAAGAAGTGCAAAAGAAAGGTCCTCTGACCGGAAACAATTACGAGGAGATGTTGGAGGCATCACAATGACAGCCACACCACCACCTTCCTCAAGTGGGCAACCTCCTATGAGGCGGCCTTCACGGGCATGTTCAACTCGATTACCTCCTCGACCAGTTCCTCCTCCAGCACCTCCCACCCTGGTCATGCTTTCAAAGAGCCCTGTGGTTGATAAGCAACCTCGGACAAGTGCAAGAGCAACCTCATTAGTGATTTCTCCTTCTTCGGCTTCTCCAGCTTGGAAAGAGCGATACCGGCTTCGCAGCATGTGGGAACTCTCTGCCATCCTCAACTTCTTTTCGGTTTTTCGGCCAGTTCTGAAGCTGGATCCAGACCTTTCAAATGAAGAAGTGGAGTCTGCCTTGCTATCTCCGAACAACAGGCTTGATAACATTCATGTTACATTGCTGAAGGCAATTCCCCCAGCAAGTAGAATTGCGCTTTCTGCTGATACGTGGGCAACTGTCCTTAGCAAGAAGCTCAAGGATTGGTGGCCTAGGGTGGCTGAAGGACCTTGTCCATTACTACCTTCCCAAGGTGGTGAACTGGCAGCTTATAAGGAGCTGGATGTTGTAATGAGAGTACGACTCTTGAGGGCACTTTGTGAGATCCGGGTTGATCAAGATGACCTCCGGATTTACATAGATGAGTCACTGAAACATGGCCATCCACCGTCAGTCTTCCGGAAGGATAGAATTGGTTGTGGGGCAGAGGGCACCATGTACTGGTATGAACATGATGCATCCATAGGGCACAGGCTGTACAGAGAGATCCAGGTGGCAGGAAAGAGCAAGGGAAAGGGGTCGGGAAAGGGGCGCAATGTGCCTCCTCCTCTTGTGGCTATGTGGGAAACTGTAGCAACCAGTTTTGAGGAGTTCCAAGAAGTTGCACAACGACTGAGTTCAAGTCGGAACAGGATGGAGGTTGTGATGGGGAAGAGAATTGAGCAGAGCATTCTTCCCGAGCTTGAAGAGATCCAGAAGAAGAAGGAGCGGACAATCAAGAAACAGCAACGACAAGCAATGCTGCTTGACAATTCAATTCAAGGGAACGGTTTGGCAGCAGGCCGCTCCCGTCGTGAACGCAAACCAGTTACTTATACATTTGATGAGTATGATCGCTCAATCAATGAAGCCATCAAATTTACAAAGAAGAAGTCTCCAGAGCTACCACTTCTGCGACGGGATTTGAGATCTATCAACAACAAGGTGAATGGTATGTCTGAGTTTAATGAGTTAGGGCATCCTTACAGTGAGAGCAATGGTGCTGCTCGGCATGGGGAGGTGCGCCCTCGCAATGGGGGACTTCCCAGGAGGCAGTTGCGAAGCTCACAGCCTGCTGTAGAGTTTACAAATGCAAGTCCTGTGTTTGATGAGGCAGGCATCATCTTCAGTGATGATGAAATAGAAGGTGAGGCTGTGTACGACGATGAATATATAGCAGCCAAGCTGCGGAGAGAGAGCTATTCTTCAGAGAGGGGCAAAGATGACAGAGGGGATGAGCAGGATGATGCTAATTATAGTGAGGAGGAAATAAAGGTTGAAGACAGCGGTGAGGAGGATGGCACTCATCATCATCATCATCATCATCAGCAAAGTGATAGTGAGCAGGGACATGGGAAGAAGCGGAAATGGAAAGGACCAAAAGTGCGTTTAGTCAATGACATCAAGTTCAAAGAGGGGCATCGCAGGAAGAGACCCATCCACAGTTTGACAGAAAATGTTGATGATGAGAGTGAGTATGAGGATAAATTTCGGAGTGATGGCAAGATGCAAATTCTACAGAGTGTGGCAGGAACTAGGTTTGCAGGTGATATTGAAGCTCTTGAAGGAATCACAAGGCAAAGGGAAGAGGATGGGGTGAGTGACAATGACACAGGCAGTAATGGTTCTTTGGAAAGGGTGAATGGAAGAGCAGCCTCTTCCCCCAATGATGAGAAGCCTGGTGTGCAAGTTGAAGTGGAACCTGAAGGGGACTATTATAGTGACCAGTCTGATGAATCAGATGGAGCTTCTGTAGCCTTTGAGGACAAGGAGGAAAACCTTGGCCAAGAGGCAGGAAGCAGTAAAGCCTCTGGAAAGCAGCGCCAGATGCTTGACCTGAATGAGATAGCTACAGGAACCCACAGGAATAACCATTCATCTAGTGAGAATGATGAGTATAGTGATGATTACTCTGGAGAAGGAAGGATGGCAAATGCCAATGGTGATCAGGCAGGTGCAGAAGCTGGGTTGAACTCAAACAGGGGAAGCTCTTCATGATCAAGCAGTGCCTTGGGTGCACCTCCACAAATACAAGGACACTGTACAAGATTGTATGCAGGAAAAACTCTGCAAAAATGTGTGAAGGCTTAGAGTAGGGTAGTTTTAGAAAGCCTTCATGTAGGAATCTGCATCTAGATTTCTGAAACATTCAAGCAGGTCTGGAGGGGAAAAGATGGCATGCAGTTGAATGGATGGGCTACAAGCATGGAGCTTGATAAGCTTGGTAAGGTTCTCTACCTTTCCTTAGAAAAACGTTGCTATGCACCACTGTTCATCAGGTACTTCCCTGATTTTGGTGCACTAGTTTTTAGCAATGACACACCAAGATGCTCCCCACTCACTGAAATAGTAGATGTTTGTGTGGAAATTATGACCATCTGAAGTAAACTGGCAAGCCTGCCAAAAGAGCAGAGATCAGAGGTATGATATAGAGATTCTTGTTTCCATTTCTGTCAGAACTTCTTGAGGGCTTTTCCCATATATATACCTCCACATTGCTGCCAGCCACTGCTATGAGCTGGTGAAGTCAGTGGGTATCTATCTCATGGTAGCTGGCTACTAGCTATACATGTTGCCATTGAAGGTCTCTGAATATGCCAGAGACTGTTGTTTTTGTTCAAACCCCTCGGCAATTCTGTCTACATTTCTTAGCTTTGGGGTGTCCTTTTTTCCCTGTTTGCTGCTTTATAGTTGGATCTGAGATCTCTGTAACCCTATGATGAAAAGATCTCTCAATTCTGTTCAGGTTTACTTAGGGGTAAGTATGGAGACATTCTCAATACTTTTGAAGATATCATTTGCAGTGGGGTGATAAAGCCCTCTCTATCCCATGGGATTAGATGCTTTTGTGTAGAGGGGCAAGCTAAAGGAGGAACTACTACCTTCACAAGCTTGAAGCTTGTTGGAATGGTTTTGTCTGGGGTGCAGGATTCCTTGAGGCTCTCTTGAGCTGAAATATAGGGGGGAGGAAAGTTAAGGCTTGAGCTATTTCATCTCTGGTATGGGATTCGTTCTGTCTCTCTTGAGCCTGACTGTAGGGGAAGAAGCTGAAGGCTTGAGTTGTTTTTCATCCTTTGGTACCAGATTCCTCTCAAGTCTCTCTTGAGCCTGACTATGAGGGAAGAAGGTGAGGGCTTGAGTTGCTTCAACTGGGTTGCATGATTCTTTCTTAGTTGACGGAATGAAATTGATGACCTCAGTTAACTTATCTGATATGGGAAATCATTGGGTACTGTCCTGTGAGCCCTTGCCTCATTTGCTGAACCTAGAAATCTGAACTGATTGCATGACACTTTGATTTTACAGGAGTGGGTTTTGGAACCATATGATGCGTAAGAAACATTGTTGTCTGGGAGTGAGATGTACTTCTACTTGGTGGTAATACATGTGGCTTTTAACTTGCGCTGTACTGGTGTTATTGGGAGTCCTGGCATCCAGGGCTCATATCACAAGGTGGGCTTGTGGACTTGCAATTCTTCTCTTCAAGTAAGTCAACTGAATGTATTAGTGGTTTGCAGTTTTTCACTCTCTGCACAAATTTGATCGATCTGTTTTGTCACAATTTCAAATATGGAAGCTAAATCTAGTGGTGGGTTGTGCACTCTATGCCCAAGTTCATTTGCCACAATCTTTGGTAGAAATCCCCAACAAGGTGAGTACTGTAATGCAGGGGCAGCTTCAATGTCCATCAGTGTTTCTTTTTTCAAATTTGTGAGGTAGGTGGGTTGACTATCATTTACCCCAAGGACTTACCCAAAATTGGCTACATGTCAGAGAGGAGAGTAGAAAAGTTTAGGAATCATGCTATAGGTTGGCAACATGCAAACAACCTATTGTCTAAATGTGGAGAACCTCCCAAGCATTTCATGGTACCATCCACTGGCATAGATTCAGGCACTGAAAGGGGTATGATTTCATTTCCTTTCAAATAACTCCCATAGTCAAAAAGTCAAACCCTGTGCCAAAACAACGCAGTTCTCCGCAGGGCTGCACTGTCAGGCCTGAAACCAGCGCCGGACAGATGTCGCAAAAATAGAGCTTCCTCCTGATGTGGGCGACAAAGGGCATTTTCTCCTTAAAAAAGAAAGCCCTTGTACTTGTAGAAGGCCCTCTTTTTTGTCACCAGGTTGCAAAGTTTTTCCAAAAAAAATTAAAAATCACTGATGTCTGTCAAATAATTAATTATTTAATGTTGCAATAGAAAATTCTAAAAGATTCTCTACTTTCACTTCCATAAAAATTTGTTTTTTGAACAAATTTTTTTAAAAACATTTCTGAAAATAATATAATTTGTGTGAAAGCTGCCAATGGACACGGTAGTAGTTTCAAGAAGAAATAGCAAAGTAGTTTACAAAGTACCGAAGTGTGCTGTAGATGGATGATTCTTCCTCATTTTTGAGGTCCCAAATTGGACTGCCTTACATGTCAATGTACGGAAAGATTTGCCGCCAATGATCCGAAAGCACACAAGACATTGGATACAGACAGAAGCAACCTGTCGTGGATGATATATTGATGGATGTGAGCAAGTTTTGAATTACTTTCACTGGCAGGAAATTTGATGGCATCCAAGAAGAACCTACTTTTTGGAGCCTACATTTAAAAGAATATTGCTCTTTTCCCCAGCATAAAATGATTGCCAGGTTTTGACGACAGTTGCCTGCTAGGTGGCTATATATATATATATAATTCAGGGGCATTTTGCCTCAAGTCGAAAATATGTGCACTTGAGTAAAAATATTTTTCATTTTATTTTGGTGTATCAAAATCATAATTTATCTATGCATCATGACATCATGTATTATGTTGTGTTATCATAATGAATCCCATGATACATATGTATTTATAATTAAGGACGAAATGTTTTTCAAAATCATATGGACAAGAGGTTGTCATGTTTTTGAGTTTATGGTTGTTATAGGGTAGCTACTAATGTATTAAAAAAATCAATATATTACTCATTGATGAATGATATATTGGTATTTTTGGAATTGACATCTAACATACATTTCTCGCCACCTTTTAATTGTAAGGCTCAAATTGTTATATGTCACATGGTTACATATGAGTTCAAACAAGCCAAAATTAATGTCAAAACATCAACCGTTTTATTGTTCTTGTTACATTTGTTTATGCGGTCCCACTTTAATAATATGTGTATCATGGAAAGTTGTGCCGTTTGAATAATATGAATATTGAAAATTTTTAAATGAGTAAAATAATCTTCCAATATCAAAGTTTGAATTTTGTGTTGATCAAAATTTATTGTTTTTTTAAAGTTCATGAATCTTTCACACGACATGTAAATCTGATGCAATGTACATGTTGTTTAATAAAAAGTTATAACTTATAATATAAAAAATTAAACTTGAAAATTTTAACATATTTTGGTATGATTTGAAATTGTGACAATTTTTCAAAATGAAACACAAATTTGTACAAGTTTAAAAATTCATATTTATTCAAAATTGATTAAAAAAATGACATTTTGAAGCAACTATAAACCTTTTTGATGCCCAACCTTTGACTGACTTCCCATCTACAACTTGTTCAACACCCAATCAACAGCTAGCTCAACTTGTTTGACACCCAACTAATAATCGGCTAGAGCTTTGGCCCTAAGTAACTACTCAACACCCTGACAAATGATGCTCCTTTTGTTTCATTCAATAATAAACACTAGTTTGAACCCTGTGCCTAATGCATAGGTGTGTGTGCATCTATGTCCTTGAACATGCGTTACAGGTGAGCTGATTGCATTTCATGGATGTAGGAAAAAAAAGAGGAGTCAGAGAGATTGAAGTAGCAGTGTCTAACAGAAGAGGCTGAGGCCAAGAGGCTTGCAAATGAGTTAGCAAGGCGAGAGGAAGCAAGGATTTGAAAAGAGTTTGAAGAAAAGGAGCTTGAGGAAGCAAGAGCTCTCCTTGCAAAAGCTAAAAAACGGAAAGGCAAAAAGGGCAAGAAGGCCACAGGAGATGCACAAGCTAAGAAGTGGAAAAGCAAAAGGGGCAAGAAGGCCATAGGAGATGGGGTGAGTTCCTTTTGTAGTTGGCTCAGTTTCTGATGGATGTTTATGATTGTAGGGCTTTGGCATGTGTGCCATCTCATCCTATTGCTTTCTCCGCCGCATCGCGTCTATATTCCATTCTTTCTTCGCCTCGTCGGAGTAAACAAACCATGACGAGACAAATGGATGACCGGATGGATGGACGGATGGATGACGAAACAAATGGATGAAATGATGCTTCACGATGTCCTTTACTATATGTAATGCTGCTGGTTCTCATTCTTCCTTGACACACTAACTAGACCTTGAGAATGTAGGCATCGAACAGAGAATGGAAGAGAGGGGCAACAACGTAGCAACGTGCCTTGTGTGTGAACTTGCATATGTGAAAAGCTTGCAAAGGAAAAATGATGAAGTTGAGAGAGAGGTGGAAAAAAACAAAAAAATAGAAGAAATGTAGAAAGGCAAAGTGATAGCTGCCACCCTAAACCCTAATTTGAATCATGGGTCACACACACACACACACACACACACACACACACATATCTTGCAAAATTAGTCAAATTTACATTTTAAAACAAAAATCCCTAGTTAAAAGCCATTTTGGGGTAAAACAAATGGCAAATTAAAAAAAAACATTTATGCCAACATTTTTTTCTGGGACATATATAGCCAGAAATGTATAATAATAAAAAAGTGATAAATTAATGTGTTTATTCAAAATTTCAACAACCATAATTTGACCAAAATTTAAGATCAATTTTCAGATTTCAATTTATGGCTCAAGCAAGTTGGCAAAAAAATAGGAGGTTTAAAAAAGAGTTATTTTCATATTTAACTTGTTTTGAAATTTGGCTAAATTTTCCTATGTATCATTTATATGTATCGTTGTCCATGTGGTTACAACACAAATTTAACTCATTAAAATAATAATAATAATAATAATAATAAACATTGCATGCTCATGGTCACATAGACACTCCCACCCTATGCCATGGTCATGTGGTAATATCATGTTGCAACACAACCATGAAAATGTCATGCCACCATATATCAATATAATTCATAATACATTCTTAATGTGACAAAATTACCCCTGGACCGTCAATTTAGTAAAAAAATTGATTTACTAGTTTCGCCCTTTTTGAAGATTTTTGTGTACGGCAAGGCCCTGAAAAAAATTTAATTTGCTAGTTCCTCCATTTTTGAAGATTTTTGTGTAAGGCAAGCCCCTGTTGAAAGCACTTGGCATCAAAACCTAGCGATCATTTTATGCTTGGGCCCTCTTTTTCTGATAGAAATGGACTTGTATCGTCTGATTTCTCGTTGGGAAATATTCCACCTTCTTAGAATTTCGAAGGATGTTGTTCCTTGAGACGTGTTATTTCGCCGTGTGATTGGAATGAAACACTTGTAACAAGTTTCGTTTGCGGCGTCTTGAATCTAGACTAACAATAGACGTGCTTGAACCTTGTGACGACGCATTTATCTTTGTTTTAGCTCTATTTCATTTCCATTTCGGCGATCTATGAGTTTCACTCACTTCCTTAGTATTGTAGGGCAAGAGCGAATGCAACGGCGGACTCTAATGGTCACCTGGAGATAAATGGTATGTATTGTTGCTTCTACCGGAAACTTCTCGGAGATGGAAGCGGATTTTTTCGAAGGGGATTGCAAAGAATCTGTTTGTAAACTTGAAATAAGAATGAAATATTCAATCTGTACTACAGCAATAACCCTGGAAGCAGTAGCTTTTTGGATCAGTTATCTATGCTAGGATTTCATGGTGGATGGTCATCGCATAGTCAGTGAGTCTCGTGTCTGTTTTGTCGTGGGATTCAGCTGTCGACGTAAAGAATTTGGACGAAATCGAGCAAGGGTCCTCAAGGCAGGATCCGTATGTGGTTATTGAGTATGGTTCCACCGAATTTCGCACCAGAACCAACACAGGTTTCGTGTTATACTTCTCTGTCTATCTATCTACGCACCGCTTAGAACATCCCCAGCGCTGCTCAGTATGTGACCGTGCACATTCAAATTGGATGAACAAAAGTCAAGGCATACTGGTTTGGCTCAGCAAAATGGTTTCTGCCCAGCACTGTTCAACACTCAATTTTCTGGATGGTTGAAGAGTCCAAACAGAGAGTCTTCTTGCTGTGCTCTACAATTCCATATTCTTTCTAGCTTCTTTTGAAATACCATCTTAACTGGGCCTGGCTCTCCATACACAGCTGAAACCAACAGAGAAGTTCCATCATAGGATATTTTCAAGCAAGATCATATTTTGAACTGGCCTTCTTCATAGGTTCAGATTTGTAGCTGGATCTTGGATTTGTTTCACTTTAGCCTGCTGGTAATCATGTATGTCCACAGATCATCTGATAATTAAACTGGCCTGTTTCAAGGCCAGTGTCAAGGGCTAAAGGTCGAGCCACCCACAAGGAGTTCAAAAGTTCATGATGTGACTTGGTTCTTTTGTGGGCATACCAGATGGAGGAAGAAATCCCTCATTCAATCATACGTTTGTGGTTACCCTTGCTAAGGGAGTGTGAGAACTGACTGCATCAGTATGGAACAGTAACTCAATTAGTTCACATTACTGCATTGGCAGTGCCAGGTAAAGTCCTTTGTCTATTTGGAAACCTGTCTCTGAATGAGTATCTCTCATTGATTAAGATGGAACAATGATGCTCAGTCCAAATCGGTTGAGAGAACTGCCAAAAAATTTCCGTCACATGAGAAGTGTTCCCACGGTTAAGCATGACAAGTTCTCTCTGTTTCTGCAGGATTCCGCTGGACAAGGCTCTGTCATCGGGTGATGATGACACAACATGGCAACTCAAGTCTGAAGGTGGAAGGTAAGCTCGCTTATTGATCCATTTGTGCTCTACCTCCTGACTAGAGGAATGTAAGGTTGAAGATATCTAGATGCCTGGAATCTTAACAGTAGCCTTCTTCATTCTTCATGACGGAGTCCTGGATCCCTTGTATTGTGCTGCTGATTGCCATTGTTAGAATTATACATCAGTATGCTATTTGAGGCTCTTTGGAAGACGCAATCCAGATATTCAGCTTGTTTTGACCAGGATTGTTCTCTGTAATTGTTGCAATTGACAGAAATGCTGGGGAGTTGAGGTTGATCATTCACTTCACTGTAAGTTCTTTATAATTTCAAGGCTAATTTCATGATGGGAAACATTTAAAGATTGAAATTGGAAGAAAGTAACCAAGGCATAAACAATTGGGTTGAGACAGTAGGATGACACGGAAAGGAATAGAGAGCCTAGCTCTTGTTCATGGGTTTGTACATAATTGAACCCACCAATATAATGTATTAGCCAAAAGCTGGCTACCTCATGTGTCAGGGATTTCAGCCTTTTTTGAGTTGACATCTAAGAATCTACTTTTTTAATGATGGCAGAGGGATGGAGGTGAAGATGAGGCAAGAGGACAACAGCAACGCTCTAACCAGCGTGGCTCTATGTAGAGGTAAAGTGGGCGTTAGAGAGGGCTAGGGAATTAGGGTTTAAGGTTACTGCAACCTTTGACTCCAATTATTACATACATGGAATTAGCATAACTTAATATACTTGGTGAAATTTTTTCAATACATGAAAAAGACAAGACTTTTTGGTCATATATATATATATATATATATATATCATTCCTCACACATAAATCGATGCTGGCCAGGTCTTATAGTATTGAAGAGGCCAATCTCTGCAAAACATGGGTTTGTAGTCTGTAGTTTGTACTTACTACTCTGGAAATATCTTGCTAATTTTATAGAAAGGCTCAAAATGAGAAAATGCATAGCTTTTTTCCAACGTTCTTATGTCATTATTTTGCAAAATGTCTTTCCAATTTAAGCTTGAAAAATAGAATGTTTGAATGTCTTTCCAACTTAAGCTTGAAAAATAGAATGTTTGGAGGCCATTCAATTGCTGATTTGAAGTAATTGATCAATTTCATGTATTGATGGTAACTGATCATGATATCCATAGCATTTTTCACGTCAAATCTTGACTTCCTTTTGTTATTTTTTTGTACCGTCATCAATACACTTAATCAACTTGACAGAATATATTGTCTCAAGACTTGTACATTTTAATTGGCTAATCAATCTAAAAAATATATGTGAATAAATGTCCTTTTAGAAAAATGGTGAGAAATAAATCTACCAAGACAAAAGCTAAATGTCTTTCCTGTAGGTAGACATATTGAACTAAAATAATATCTTCATATCGTTTCTCCTTACCCAAAATCCCAATCATTGCATGATAAGTGCAAGAGTTGTAAGAGAATCCAAGCTGCACCTCTACCCAATTAAAGAATTTGTGTCAAAAGTCTGCTGCTGTGGCACTGGTGATGATGCCATTTCGGAGTACTTGGTCGTGGGCATCCAACTCCTCTGGCTGCTGCTGGCAAGTTGAAGAATGTGGATTGACTCATTACTTGCTCTTCTAAGTGCTCAAGCCAGTCAAGTTTGTTTTTTCTTCTTCTGTAGTGCTCTTAGTACTAGTCCTCCCATGCAAAACTTGTACATTACTATTTTCACAAAGCTGGGTTGCAGCTTTTCGTAGATATATCACATCTGGCACCACAAGGTTTCAACAGATATGTGCAGGTTTTCCTGATTTTTGGACACATACAGATCAGGGTTTTGACAACTGGACATATTTTCTGAAATAATTTAATTCAAGCCAAGTACTAAGGTAGCTCAACTGATAGAGTGTTCTTTTTTGGGGCAGAATTCATCAATTATCCAACATCAGAAAATTGAAAATAAGAACACTGTATCAGTCTATGGCAAGATAAAGAAAGCCCTACAACCACCACTCATTAAAGAAGATACAATTAAATAATCATGAATGTATATTAAGATATGCCGATTCCATGTGAGTGATAATTTGACTCCACGGTTTAAGTAACCTTAAACCCTAAACCCCCAGCTCTCTCTAACACTCGCTTTACCTCTACATAGAGCCCTGGTTAGAAATCTGGCCCAATGTACTCATCCGCAAATGGGATTCCAAAGCCACAAGTTGGATTCAAAGTTTGCACACCCTTCAAAGTTCAGATGAAACCGAGCACACTCTCATGAGAGTTCAAAGCCAAATTGAGCTCATGTGCTACACACAGGACAGGTGCTGCCTGAGGGCCAATCTGAAGTTTCTATGGCAAAAGAAGGCATCCAGACATGACAATCATGTGTGCACCCTAATATGGCACTCAGAATAACCAAGTTAGGTACTCATAACACAATTTCATGGCAAAACATGACCCCTTGAGCAACATGAAATTGTAACTTTTAAAATGTGAATATTGAAAACAAGCAACGACTTCATAGGGAAGCTAAGCCAATAATCCAAGTGCCTGTAGCCTCACAACTCCTAGATAAGCTTATAAATGAGTTTCCAGAGTTAGCCCCTGCTACCCATATGTGATCCCAACCATCATCATTCCTGCACTCCTGACTATGGCCCACTGGGTTCACCAATTGAAAACGTAATTCAAGCACTTATACAATCAATCCCTCACTGAAATCTGGGTGAAAACACCTGGTTAGCAGGACATCAAAGAGCTCTCAGAGAACTTTATGCAATCAGACAAATGATTTGGAAAATGTTAAAATCTCCATCACCACAGACATCTAAATTCCAAATAAAGCCAGATCTGGCTTATTGGCCATGTAGGCGTTAAGGAAGCCCCAGAAAAAGAATGAAACCATCAATATAGTTCTAGAAACAGTATCAATTACATTTAGTTTTCAGCAAAACCCTCAAATGTGACTCCACTTGCCTACAGAAAAATCACTTCCTACTAACAGAGCTGCTGCCTAGCACTAGACTAAGATCATCACTGACACAAGTCAGCCATCTGAAGGTTCTTCCAAACTTGATTTTCAATAGTCCACCTTCAACTCAAGTTCAATGATGAGATGGGTGGCTGCAACACAATCAGATAGAGAACTGAATCTAGCAGGATCTTTCTGAACAATTGATCAAACCCCAAGTTCCCCTCAATACACAGGTCACAAAGATACCACTCACAACCCAAATTCAAATTACTATACACCATTAAAAGCTCAAAAATGGCTATGGAACAAGAATCAATCACATGTGTTTGACTCTACATTTGTTGAAGGCTGTGTTGGAGAAAATACCTCCTCCACCTTGGAATGTAGGAGTCATTCACTTATGGGAAGTTGACAGAAAACTCCCTGTATATGAAACCAAAGAACTGTGAAAAGGGGACCAGTAACAAGGAGAGATGAAGAGATGGAAGAAGTTCACTACATCACAACAAAACTGTAGGAGGTTCCCTTTGGACCCCAAATGTTTTTGAAAAATTTGAGCTCCTGAAAATGCACTCATGGTTCCCTCACTCCCAGTTTGAGAAATGACTCAAAATACTATACTTGCTTGCTACACCAGTGACAAACCTATTTTTTCTTGTGCTTCTTGCCGAATTTCCCATGCTTGTGCTTGCCCTCCTTTTTGTGTTTCCCCTCCTTTTTGTGTTTTCCATCCTTCACATGCTTTCCAGCTGTGTGGAGACCATATCCTCCCATTGCTCCTGCTGCCAAATTCCACAAACAAAGCATTTGGGATAAACTACATGAACAGCATCACAACATACTGTCCTCCAAAACAAGGGGGACAAACCAAGCCTCTAATTGAAGAAGTTTCAACATTGAAGGGACAAATCATTACACCAATGACTCCAGCTACTGTACCCAAACTACTCATGCTGCATTTGTAGAATGAGGGAAGGGACTACCTGCATATGGTGCTTGAGGATAACCAGCTGGATGAAGAGCATGAAACTCATGGGAGCTAGGAGAGCCATAGGCAGCCACAGGTGGATAAGCATGAGGAGCTCCATAACTCTGCTGATGTGACCCAGATGGTGGATACCCAGTTGCTGCTCCATAGGAAGTAGGGGGGTGAGAACCAGACATGCCATGTCCCCCAGGGCCTGGTGCATTACTGTACCCTCCATAGGGGGGATATCCTGCTGGGGGGTAAGGACCGGATGAGTCATGTCCTCCATAGCCTGCTGCCAGACCCTTCTCTCCAGAGGGAGGATATCCTGCTGGCGGATAAGGACCAGGTGTGTCATGTCCTCCAGGGCCCACTGCATGACCCTTCTCTCCAGAGGGAGGATATGCTGCAGGAGGATAAGGGCCAGATGTGTCATGTCCTCCAGGGCCCACTGCATAACCCTTCTCTCTAGAGGGAGGATATGCTGCAGGAGGATAAGGACCAGATGTGTCCTGTCCTCCAGGGCCCACTGCATAACCCTTCTCTCCAGAGGGAGGATATGCTGCAGGAGGATAAGGACCAGAGGTGCCATGTCCTCCAGGGCCCACTGCATAACCCTTCTCTCCAGAGGGAGGATATGCTGCTGGAGGATAAGGACCAGATGTGCCATGTCCTGCAGGGCCTGCTGCGAAACCCTTCTCTCCAGAGGGAGGATGTGCTGCTGGAGGATAAGGACCAGATGTGCCATGTCCTCCAGGGCCCCCTGCAAAACCCTTCTCTCCAGAGGGAGGATATGCTGCTGGAGGATAAGGACCAGATGTGCCATGTCCTCCAGGGCCTGCTGCATAAACCTTCTCTCCAGAGGGAGGATATGCTGCTGGAGGATAAGGACCAGATGTGCCATGTCCTCCAGGGCCCCCTGCAAAACCCTTCTCTCCAGAGGGAGGATATGCCAGATAAGGACCAGATGTGTCATCTCCTCCAGGACCTGTTGCTGGATAAGGAGGGGCAGAAGCACTATAAGGAGAGTGCTGCTGTTGTCCTCCTGCCTTGTCTTTAGTTGCATCCTTCTGCCATCATTAAAATGCAGATTCTTAGATGTCAATTCAAAAAATGCTGAAATTCCTGACACATGAGGCAGCCAGCTTTAGCTGATACAATATAATGGTAGATCCAATTATATACAAGCCCATGAACAAGAGCTAGCTTTTTATTCCATTTGGTGTCATCCTACTGACTTCTCAACCCAATCGTTTATGCCTTGGTTACTTTGTTCCAATTTTTCTAATGTTTCCCACCATGAAAATAGCCTCAAATTATGAAAAGCTTACAGTGAAGTGAATGATCAACCTCAACTCCCCAGCATTTCTGTCAATTGCAACAATTACAGTGAATGATCCTTGTCCAAACAAGCTCAATATCTGGATTGCTCCTGCCAAAGAGCTTTAAATAGCATACTGATGTATCATTCTGACAATGGCAATCAGCAGCACAATACAAGGGATCCAAGACTCCATCATGAAGAATGCAGGAGGCTACTGTTATGATCCTGCATCTAGATATTTTCAACCTTACATTCCTCTAGTCAGGATGTAAAGCACAAATGGATCAATAAGAGAGCTTACTTTCCACTTTGAGACTTTAGTGGCCATGTTGTGTCATCGTCACCCAATGACAGAGCCTTGTCCAGCAGAATCCTGCAGAAACAGAGAGAACTTGTCGTGCTTAACCCTGTGGACAGTTCTCATGTGATGGAAAAACTTTGGCAGCTCTCTCAACTGATTTGGAATGAACATCATTGTTCTATCTCAATCAATGAGAGATACTCATTCAGAGACAGGTCTCCAAATAGACAAAAGACTTTACCTGGCACTGCCAATGTGGTCATGTGAACTAATTGAGTTACTGTTCCATACTGATGCAGTCAGTTCTCGCACTCCCTCATCAAGGGGAACCACAAACTTCTCATTGAATGAGGGATTTCTTCCTCCATCTGCCATGCCCACAAAAGAACCAAGTCACATCATAAACTTTTTATCTCCTTGTGGGTGCCTTGAGCTTTAGCCCTTGACTCTGGCCTTCAAACAGGCTGGTTTATTCATCAGATGCTCTGTGGACATACATGACTACCAGCAGCCTTAAGTGAAACAAATCCAACATCCAGCTACAAATCTGAACTTATGAAGAAGGTCAGTTAAAAATATGATCTTGCTTGAAAATATCCTATGATGAACTGCTCTGTTGGTTTCAGCTGTTCTCTGTGCAAATAAAAGCTGTAAGGAGAGCTAGGCTTGATTTAGATGGTACTTCAAAAGAAGCTAGAAAGAATACAGAGTTGTAGAGCACAGCAAGAAGACTCTCACCATTTGGACATTCTTTCAAGCATCCAGAAAAATGTGTTCAAGATAAGGTGATGGTTTGTAGTAAGTGGACTAACAGTTCTAACTGCAGACGATGGTCTGGTCAGTGGCAAAGGCAATTTTGGAAATTATGCAATGATCTGATCTTACTTCAGACTGGATGGTTGGCATTTAACCTAAGAGCATCCCTAGCAGTGCTCAGTATGTGACCCTGCACAAATATTTCTCACATCCAAGTTTACTTATTTACTTTTTTGCAACCCCAACCATAAAACTAAATATCTCTCATAAGAATTGAGAAATCTCCATTCTCTCAATTAAGAAAAGGCAAAGTGAGGTTAACACTTCTTCAACCAGCCACAGAGAATTCCAAAGAGGGAGGGACAAAACAGAGTGCAAAGGACTGAAAAAAAAAAAAAACAAAAGCAGTATGAACAACAGTGCCAGTCTCAGAGCTGCTCAGGGACCATCAACAGTATCATACTGACTCCTCTATCACAACTTTCCCACTGACTTCATCAGCTCCCTACAGTGGGTAAAGGCCAATGAAAACACTAACCTGCTTATTGAGTTTCTGCCGCAATTCTGGAAGCAACAGGAAGACTCAGCAATGCTACTGGCTAGCAACAAACAACACAAGGAGATAGAAAGAAACAGAAAAACACAACAGGATAGACAAAACACACAGAAATGGACAGCAGAGAAGAACAAAGACCAAGTGGGCTTACAAGAAGCTCGCCACTTACAAGACTTTATACAGAATCATTTGGAATACTCCAAATGCTGAAATTCCAAAAAGGAAATTTTCCTTATTGAGCAACCCTCTAGTCCTCCTTAACAGAATCTTTAGAGGTTAGCCTTTATTTTTCAGCTGAACAATAAAACTGACCATCTGAGAGACAAAGAACTCTTTACAACTACAAAGCCTCAAAAACCTGTGAAATTGACTATTGATAACTCCCAACTTAGCAGTAATGAGATATTGAAATGAAAATGAGGCATGTGAATCATTTCAATACCCTCGTTGAGAACATTTGTCAAAGATACCACAGGATATATCTTGAGGATTTGATTCACAGCTAGATCCAAGAAGTTACAAGAAAAGCTTTTAGAAGTACAATTCAACTCACAAGATGTTTTTGCAACCCCACCCATAAAACTAAAACTGGGAGACTACTAAGAGCAAAGTGCCTGGACCAATCATTATGATTGGCCAATCAGAAATAGGGAGGGGGAGGACAAGTCAAATCATATTTATTAGAATCTTCTCTAGCAGGTCCACAACTTTGTTGTGGCTTATACCAGCTTCAGTGCAAAAATGCTGGGCCAAAACCATTTTGCAGAGCAAAATCTGCATGTTTTCACTTTTCTTCATCCAATTTTAATGTGCAGGGCCACATACTGAGCATCGTGGGGATGCTCTAAGGGGTGCATGGATAGACACACAGAAAAGTATAGCACTAGACCTGTGTCGGTTCTGGTGCGAAGTTTGTTGGGACCATACTCGATAACCACGTACGGATCCTGCCTTGCGAACCACTCCTTGATTTCGTCCAAATTCTTTGCGCCGACAACTGAATCCCACGACAAAACAGACGAAAGAGTTACTGACAGAGTAGGCGATGGCCATCCACCGTGAAACCCTAGCATAGATAACTGATCCAAAAACTACTGCCTCCAGGGTTATCGCTGTAGTACAGTTTGCCTATTTCATTCTCATTTAAAGTTTACAAACAAATTCTTAGCAATCCCCTTCGAAAAAATCCGCTTCTATGAGAAGGTTCCGGTAGAAGCAACAATACATACCATTTATCTCCAGGTGAGCATTAGAGTCCGCCATTGCAGCTGCACTTGCCCTACAATACTAAGGTAGTGAGGGAAACTCATAGATCACCGAAATGGAAATGAAACAGATGTAAAACAAAGAGAAGTGTATCGTCACAAGGTTCAAGCACGTCTATTGTTAGTCTAGATTCAAGACGCCGTAAACGAAACTTGTTACAGGTGTTTCGTTCCAGTCACACGACAAAACAAACAGGTCTCAAGGAAGAAGAACCTTCGAAATCCTAAGCAGGTGGAATGTTTCTCGACGAGAAATCTGACGATAAAAATCCATTTCTCTCAGGAAAGAAAAATCAACTAGCAAACACAGAATTTCAAGCAGATTACGAAAAAGTAAAAAGAAAATCGAATATAAGCAGAAACAAAAGCAAGATTCGAAATCAAACCTGCGCTTTGCGCAACGCCTGCTCTCACTCCAAGTCTAAGCCGCGAATCACAGTCGAGACGAGCACGGCAAAGAACGTCATTGCCGTGAAAATCCAGTTTTGTTCCGATTCACAGAAAAAACCAAACTGGGAGTAGAGAATTCATGTGTCAAACCGGCCGTAGTACCGCCAACAGTAAAAGGTAACCCGAACTGGGGATTTTGAGGGGAGGTATACATCATACTGCGGATATGCTATAATCTCTGCAAACCGTTCTTAGTGGGGTGATGATTTTAAACTTGGATCTTGGATGTCATCTAATTCCCCTACCAGTCAAAGTTCGTTGAAACGTACCCTGCTGACATAGGGCTTGAGTGAGCCAGCACCCGCCAGTGCACCATCCAAAAAATCCCGTTCTGGGATTTCATGGATGGGATGAAACTGTCCCCCAGCGGTCAGTTTACTTGGTCAGTAGTTTTTTTTTTCCCTGGGCCTTTTTTTTCACATGCTTTTTTTTTCCTCCCTTTCATTTTTTTCCTGGGCCTTTTTTTCTCTCGTTTTTTTTTTGGTCCCGCCATCCTTGAACTCAAATTTTTTTCTGGGAACTCCTACCTACTCCTCCAACCTACCTACCCCACCACCCATTGCGCTCCCCTCCATTGCCAAAACCACAAAGAGCTTGGGGAGCTTGTGGAGCTTGGGGAGCTAGTGGAGAGCTTGTGGAGCTTGGTTGGGAAGCTTTGAGAGCTTGTGGAACTTGCAGAGGTTTTGGAGCTTGGAGAGTTGGTGGAGCTTGCGGAGGTTGAGGAGCTAGTGGAAAGTTTGGGGCACAAAACATCAAGTGGAGTCCTCACCTTGAAGGTAAGTGTTTTTTTTCTTGTTTTTTTTTCTTACTTCTAAAACTAGGATGACGAGTTGTAACTCACAGTGTTGAGTTTTTCCCATTCTAGCTACATCTGAAACCAAGACGATGAGCTACGTTTGTCATCCTAGTTCATTTTTTATGTTGCAAGCTAAAAGATCAGGACAACAAGCACAACTCACTGTCCTGGTCTTTTTTTGTGTTACAAGTTTTAAAACCACCATGACAAGATGTGTCTGTTGTCATGGTTTTTTTTTTTTATCGCTCAACCTATAAGACCAAGACGACGAGTTGTTGTGCTCGTCATCCTAGTCTTTTTTTTTTGTGTGGTATGCACTAAAACCACGACAATAAGTGCGGCACTCATCATCATGGTTTTTTTTCTTTCTGTAACTTGTAAAACCAAGATCACAAGCATAGCTTGTCATCCTAGTTTTTTTTGTGTCACAAGTTCTAAAACCAAGATGATGAACACACCTCATCGTCTTGGTTTTACTTGTGTGTTGTAAACTCTGAAACCAGGACAACAAATGTCCTGGTTTTTTTGTGTGTTACAGGTTCTAAAACCATGATGATGAACATCGCGTTTGTCACCATGGTTTCTTTTCTTTGTGTAACTTGTAAAACCAAGACGACAAGTGCAATTCATCGTCCTAGTTTTTTGTGTGTTACATGCTCTGAAACCACAATGACGAACATCACGCTCATTGTCATCGTTTTCTTGTGTGTTGCAAGCTCTAAGACCACCACAATGATGCTCGTCGTCATGGTTTTTTTTTTTGTGCAATTTGCAAGACCAAAATAACGACTTACGTCCTGGTTTTATTTATGTGTTACAAGCTCTAAAACCAAGACAACAAATGTTGTGGTTTTTTTGTGTGTTACACACTTTGAAACCACAACGATGAGTGTAATGCTTGTCGTCATGATGTGTTTTTTTTTATGTAACTTGTATGACCAGGATGACGAACCCTCGTTGTCCTTGTTTTTTTCTTAATGTTGTACATTCTAAAACCTAAATGATGAACACCACATCACGTTCATTGTCTTAGTGGTTTTTTTCTACTGCTACCTATAAGGAAAAGTATGACAAATATTTTGCAACTCCTTTGGGTTTTTTTTGTTTTATGGTGTTCATAAAAAAGTTTAAAAGTATTGAGTTAATGTGTTCATTTTGTTAAATGCACATTCAAATGAAATCAAGGAATTGTGTAGGTGGCATTGGAGGTATTATGGAAAAAAGAGGTGTACAAGTTGGGGTGATTCGACAATAAATAGAAGATGCAATTGCATTGGCTCCAAATGGGAATATCGAGGAAGGAATCCAAGTTAATGCTGAGGTTGGGGAAACCTCTACTATAACAGATATTTATAGAATTGAAACTAAGTTACAAAGGACTATTGACAAGATAGAAACCCAAAAAAATTATGGCTCATGGGCAAGAAAATGCAAATGGAGATGTTGATCCTCATGCTCAAATTGATGGAGGTGAAATACTGTACCTTACTTATTATAATTAATTTCCCCACCCATCCTTTCTAGATGAGAGGATGGGTGGGGTTTTTTTTTGTGAAATTTGTGATTGCAATACCTTTTTCAGTTGTGGTCCTTAAAAAACCTTTGCCTACCCCACCTTCTTTTTCCATGTAGGCAATACCTTTAGGCTTTGTAAAAGATATATTTTTTAAAGGTTTGCTTCTTTTTGTGCAAATTTTGACTCTGGAGTTTAACAATACCCTCATCTTGTGTTTTTGTTTTTTTATCTTTATGTGCAATACTTTCATCATGTGTGATAATTTTCTATTTATCTATGTAATACATTCATCTTGTAGGGCATAACCTTCATCTAGAATGTTAATTTTCACATTAGGTTTGATGTTTTTGTTTTTATGGTTTTAAATGTGGTTGCCCTTTTCTTGATTGCCATATAGGATGTGCAGTAGGCAAAGGATGGGCCCAAATTTGCTTGCAACATTGATGGGTACGATGCATCATATACGACCAAATACAACTTGGTGCGGCATTTATGAGCACATCACTATGTTACCATGGAGTCAAGCAAGCTCAAACGCCCATCTATTCAAAAGCAGGGCTCGAAGATTCAAGATCATGCGACAATGAATGCATGGGTCTTAAGCAACCTTTTGGCCCGGTTTTGTTGCAATGAGCAAAAGGCTATTGTTAGGGCTAAGAGGCACACATTCCTAAAGTGGGATAGGCTCCAGGTTGATTTACAATACACACCTAAACTACCTAAACCTACATTTATGAAACTAGCTTCTAGCCACATTCTTCAACTTATTGGCATGACTACATGGGGTGTGGGGGCCTTGCCTTTCAACATGCAAGCTAAACTAGAACACGATGAAAACCTTGCACTTGTGATTCAAGCAACTCAAGCCAAGTATGCAAAGGCACTCAAAAGCGTTTAGATGGAACACAACTGGAAGTTTGCATCAAATAAAATAATGTAACATAAAGAGATTGGCCTCCTTATGCAATACCATGATTCAAAAATGATTCATGGTTGATAAGTTTCCAACCATGCCATACTGAATTTTATTTGAATTCCAAATTTTTAAATTCATATGTAATACTTATTATATTATGTTAGTTGTTTTAGGGTTTAAGGCACCACCAAGGAGGTGTTTGTGGTTGAAGCAATTGCGAGGTTTTTACGCGACGACATGCCCATGATGCAAAGGTTTCATTAGCGCAATACAAGAAAACTAATGGGATCCCATCCCCTTTTGATAGTGATATAAATAGCCCATAAGTTATCCTAGTTTTGATTAGGGTGTTGTTTTGGTCTTCAAGATTTAAGGTAACAATTTATTTTTGAAACAACCACATATTTACTTATATGACATATTCCCCATTTTAAGCTAGGGTTGTTTTGGACTTGGTCATTTTTTGCACATTTTTATATAACACATGTTACCTGTGTTATTTTATTTAAGGCATTTTACTTTCATTTTGTACCATATTGTGTTAATAGTTATAAATAGATTCTCACAAATTTTTATATGTATGATTGATAAATTTATCAAAACAATAATTCTAATCTTGCACTCAAACCAAAAAATCTTTCTTTATTCCCAAAAATTAAAAGTTCAAACATAAAAGGAAAGCAATACCTTCATGAAGGTAATATGTAAACACCATTGATTGAATTATTTTGGTATAGGCTATTGGAGGGGTATTGCTTGTGCCCAAAATTAGTTAATGCACATGTAATACCCCTACTATAGTATATTAGAAATCATTTGGGCTCCATAATATATTTTAATAATCCTAGTGGGGTATTGCATTGCCTTAACAAAACCTAGAAGGAATGTAGTACCTTCATAAGGATATTAAGGTATATTATAAAACCTTTGGATTCCATAACATATTTAAGGAATCCTAGAAAGGTATTGGATAACCCCGACAAACCCTAAAAGGAACATAGTATCTTCATAAGGATATTCGGTAAACAATATGAATTAAATTATTTTAATCCAAGTTACTAAAGGGGTATTACTTATGCATAGAATTACACAATGGGTGTGAAATACCTCTCTTAGGGTATATTAAAAATCTTTTGGGCTCCATCACATATGGATTACAACCTGGAAAGGTAATACCTAAACCTAAAAGGAACGCAATACCCTGTTTGGGGTAATCTGCAAATAACATGGGCTCAACTATTTTGATTTAGGTTGTCGAAGGGGTATTGTTCATGCTTATAAATATTCAATTCACATGCACTACACCTTTTAGGGTATCCCATAAAACCTTTGGGCTCCATAACATATTTTTTCGAATTTGGAAGGGTATTGCTTAGCCATAGCAAAACCTAGAAGGAAAGCAATACCCACATCATTTTGCGATAATATTTTAAACCATGAAACCCAAAACTATATTTTTAAAATACTTATTCCATACTCACTATATCATACTAAACATGTTGATTCAATTAAATGAAGGTATTGTAATGTTCTTCACATTGATGGTAGACTATCACTTGAACAAACTTATGTAGTTTAAATGCAATACCTTCATCATCTTAGGATATTTGCATTCACCATGAAACTTGGAGGGGCATTGCATAGCCCTACCAAAACCTAAAAGGAATGCAATACTTGTACCATATTGTGACAATATTCTAAACCATGATACAAATGAAAGTAATGTCAAGTTTGTCACATTGGTAATGAAACTATCACTAAAATGAGGGTATTGCAATTACACTTCAAAACTTTGTTTAAATCAACCTTATACATCAATGTGGCAAATATTGCATTACCCTCATTTATATGTACCAACAATTTTGCATTAGTCCATTAAACAATTCTGACCATTTATGAATTTGAAAATGTTTTTCAATTATATTTAATGTTTACTTTAAAAATTTAACATAAAATAATCATTGAGATATTATATGTATAAGAATGCAAAAAGAATAATAAATCCACACATTAATTAATTAAGCATATCAATTTTTGATATATTGTAAAATAAATTTTACATAGAGGTAAGAAAATACATTGACTAAACATACATGATATTAAGTACTTATATTTCAAATTTCAATCAAAACCTTGATTCCTAAACCTTGATTGAAAGAAGTTAAAGTTCTTACTAAAGGATTTTTTTAATGTTCCAAGACAAAAAAAAAACAACAAGGTGGATGATTTTGTTGATGCTAGGGTCGATGAAAAATGCCTATGGCTTGCCTTGAAATATTGATAAATAATATAATGCATTGTTATGTTGCAAGAAATTCCAACTGCATTTTGGAGGCAATATAGTTCAACAATCTAGGAGGTCCTAACTCTATAAAGAGGAAACAACAAGGGAACATATGGTGTTTACTCTTATTGAAATGATTGTTTTGATGTTCATATATTTGACGAATTTAGTTTTGAAAAAACAATCCCTAGAGGTTTATCAAGCCAAAGATTGAGGCAATAGCCTAACTATATTCAATTAAGGTAGGATGATGACATCACTAAATCAAGGGTATCTGAGAAGCAAAATCCACTTGGAGCTAGGATGCAAGAAATGGAGCTTGGGCATATTCACCCAACGTCTAAAATAATTTTAATACTAGTCTTTGATCATAATAGACAAGTCTAACCATGTGAGGTAACATATAAATTAGCTGCATGAATGACATGATTTCTACCAGCCATTTCACCAACAAAGTGATGTCCAAATCTTCTTTTGGAAAATGCACTATAATTTTTTTATCGAAGTGTCGATTTGATGATTTGGGTGGTGAACATCTTAAGATAATTCCATTCACAACATAATCATTATTGTGTTCAACGAGAGTTGGAGGATTCAACATCACAACATCATCATGCCTAATGTAAAGTAGCTTAATCACAATAATTATAGTGTTGTATAAATTTTTGGTGGATTCAATTTGCACAAGGAATTGCATGATCAAGTCATGTTCAGCTTCTCAAAGTATCAAAAACATTCCATAACAACTTGGCCCTCACAAAGTTTTCAAATCCACACAAACTTTGGCATGGCTTCTAAGAGCTTATGAACATTTTCATACCCAACTATTTAAAGGTGTCTAGGAAGCTTCTAAGAGTAAACCTTCTTCTATGAACAAACAACAATTCAAGCACTAACTCCTTGTAGTCACTTTTCATTTTTAGAACAATATGGAAGTTAATTATATTGTTATTATTTTCTCTTTGTTGTTGCAATGATAATGGTGTGGTGGGAGATGGAGAATACACCTCCTCCACCCTATGATTTAGTGGAGCATTCCCATGCTCTTCTACATCACACTTTGATTTTCCACCACAAAAAGAATTTGGGCTTGTTCAATATGCAAATGCCTATCCAAGTGTTTGCATATGGGTGCCTAGAAGGATTATCTAAAATTGTTTATACTATTGTCACCAAATCAAGCATCTACTTACAACATTGCTATTAAGCTTCATCATCATCTAGTTAAAAAAAATACACCTCAAATATCTTGTAAATTTGATGGGTAAGGAATCTCCATTAGATTGGAGAGTAGGCAATTTCCTTCTTCTTGTTTGCTTGTCAATTAAAAAGAAGCATGATAGTTATGTGTCTATTATGCAATTAATGTGGGATATTACTTAATGTGGAGAAGCCAGAGGTTACATTTAGTGTAGATTATGAATCTTCATTGCTAGTATTTTGTTACAAAATTCCAAAGCTTCAAATTAGAAATAACAACTTACATGATTTATATATTGGTTTCATGGTGCACTATTTTCACTTTTCATTTTGAAAATTTGCAATTCTACCTAAAGAATTTGACTCACAATTCACAACCATCTTTGGTGTGGAGGATGCATGAAAATGGAAACAAAACTGTGACCAAGAAATTATTTAATAGTATTATAGTTTATAATCATCATAAATGCAAGGATTTAAATAATGGATCTTGGGTAACATCATGCTACATCCATTATAAGATGATTACATACCATAACTTAGTTACTACTTTTACAACATTTGGAACACAAATTCTAAACAACCACAATTGGAAAAAAATTCAAAGTTCTAAAAGCTTCATTTGAAGAATGCACCTCCTAAGAATACCCCACCTTTGACCCACCTTCCTCCTCCATCAAATGTTTAATTAAAATTTTTATCAAGTTAAAATAATTATGTAAATATTATATCTCTATAAATATGCAATATATATATAATTTTAACTAAATATATCAGCATTAAGTACATTGTAAATTAAAATTTACATAATATTTAATAACTTATATTTCAAACTTCCAGTACAATGTTTCAGTTTACATAAAAAATAATATTCAATTACATGCATTAATAAAATATACAACGTCAATAATTTATTTTTTGGATTAAAAAAATTATCATTAAAAATAAAGTTTACAAAAAAAATTACACTATACATAACCATGGTTTATATAGTTTAAATTTAATATATATTTAATCAATTCTTATCATATTTTAAATAAATATGAAAACATTTATATGTATTAAAATGAATCAACAATATAATTCCATAATATCATTACTTATATATAATATACTACTTGATATGCTATGAATAATAATATATTTATACCAATATTTAAGCCAATATTAAACATCATAAAAAATAAAATTTACATAAAAACTTGTGTTACATCTTTATAAAATATTACTGACCTATTATATAATTATTTTAGGCTAGAATTTTTTGATTATATGTCAAAAAGTCTTAAACAAATTTTCAATCATATATGGAATTAATATATGGGAAAGACCATTTTTATTATTTTGTGAACCTTTAAAAAAAAGTAGAAAATCATGTATTTTAATTAATTTTTTAAAAAATGCCTTAACATATTATTAAATTAGAGACTTTATGTTTTTATTTTTTTGAAATGAGTTTACAACTTTAAGAGTGAAAAACATAAATAAGTACATCATCGAAAAAAATTAAAAATGAATTTTTAAATTTTTTGATTTAGACAAATTCTGAATTTTAACATTATTAGTAAATTTTACATTAAACATTAAACCCTTGTACCAATATGTTCATTTTTATATATGTTAAACCATATTATAAGGTGAAAAAATAATTTTGAAAACATGAATTTCATGATATATTGGCAGGGAATCAAGTATTTAAAAAATATTCTTATGTTTCATGGTGAATGCAAATATCCCATGATGATGTAGGTATTGCATTTAAACTCCATAACATTGTTCAAATGACCTTCTACCATCAATGTGAACTTTGCAATACCTTCATTTACTTTAATCAATATGTAAGGCATGTTATATTGAGCATGGAATAAATATTTTGAAAAATATCCTTTTGTTTCATGGTTTAAGATATTATCACAATATGATGCAAGTATTGCTTTCCTTCAAAGTTTTAATATGGTTATGCTTTAGCCTTCCAAGTTTGAAAATATATGTTACCAATGTATTTTTGAGATAAGTTATAAGGGGTATTGTGTAGTTTTGAACATGAGCAATACCCCTCCAATAGTGTAGACCCATGGTGTTTAATTACTAAATACTTTAATGACAATATTAGTTTCCTTGGAGGTTTTGGTAGGGCTACACAATACCCTTCCACGTGTCAAAATATATGTTATGGAGCCCAATGTATTTCCAGGATACTTTGAAAAGGATCATGCATGTTCATTGAGTATTCCTTACCATAAGTAATACCTTTTTGATAGTTTAGTTTAAAATAATTTAGCCCATGCTATACTAAATACCTTAAGCAAGGTATTGCTTTCCTTGTAGGTTTTGGTAGGGCTATGTAATACACCTCCATATTTCAAGTTATGAAGCCTAATGTATTTCTCGGATACCTTAAGAGGGGTAATGCATGTTCATTAAGTCTTTTTGGGCATAACAATACCCCTTTAATAGCCTAGACCAAAATAATTCAGCCCATGATTTTTATAATGTAGCCCAATGAAGATAATGCATCATTTTTAGGTTTTGGTAGGGTTATGCAATATTCTTCCAAGTTTCAAAAAATATGTTATGGAACCTAATGTATTTTTGGGATACCTTGCATGGGATATTACAAGTGTATTAAGTAGTTTTCGGCATGAACAATATCCTTTTAATAGCCTAGACCAAAATAATTCAACCCATGGTGTTTATAATGTAATGCAATTAGGGTATTGAAATCATTCTAGGTTTTAATAGGGCTATGCATTACCCTTTCACATGTCAAAAGATATGTTATGGAGCCTAATGTATTTATAGAATACCTTGAGAGGGGTATTGTCTTGTGGCCCAATGAAGGTATTATAGTTTAGCCCAATGAGGGTATTGCATTCCTTCTAGGTTTTGGACAAGGTTATGCAATACCCCTTGAATTGTCGAAAGATATGATATGGAGCCCCAATTATTTTTGGGGTACCTAGAATGGGGTATTGCACGTTCATTGAATATTTTGTTTTATGAACCTCAATACAACATGCACTAAATGCGTCTAAGTTGAATTGGAACTCCATATCGCTTTGATTATCCATTTGGTTTACAATACCTTCATGGAAAACATTCTCTAAACAAAACTTGCAATACCTTTATATAGGGGGTGTTAATATTTTAATCGCCCCCTTATTTATTTTGTTTAAATGAACAAAAGCAAACTCCATGTAGTACTTTCATTTTATTTTTTCCTCATCGTTGTTGACCGTTAAGGGTCTATTGCAGTGGCAACCATGTAGATAGGTGTAGCCATGTAGGTGGGGTTTGGTAGGTACCTATTTAAAATGTTGGTAGGTAGGTCAGTGGTAGGGTGGGTAGGTGGCTGGGGATGAGAGTAGCACATTTAAAATTTATAGGTGAGTAGGTAGATGGGGAAGAGTCTACTTTTAATTCAAATAGATAGGTGAGTAGGTCGGTGGGGGACAGTGAGGGGCAGTAGGTGGGTGGGAGGGAAAAGTTTTGGAAAAAAAAAAAAACCAGGGATGGCACAGGGATAGAAAAGAGAATCTATCAGTGCACCATCCATTAGTAACCTATTTCATTAGTTTACTTTTCGGTCGCGTCTGGGGCAGAAGGTTTCAAATGCTCCTTCCAAACGCTCCACGCTGTCACTGGTCCCTTCCGCAATGTGGAAGAACCCCTAAGACTGTCACTGGTCGCTTCCAAAACTTATTCCTTCTTTAAGGATACAATTTCTTTTCCTTGAGGCCAGATTTCTTTCCAAACCCCTAGATTTTTTTAACATTTTATTTTTCTTTACAAAAAAAATCTTTAACAGAAAGAAATTAAATTTTTTAAATTCAAAATAAATGTCAACTAATTAACAAATTTCATCAAATGAAACAAAAATGATGACAACAAGACTACTAAGGACAAAACGAAATGATGAAAACTAAACTAAGAAGGACAAAGGCAAAAGCCCAGACGGCATAAAGAAGAAGGACGGAATGTTTTAGGGCGAAAAGTACAAGGACCAAAAGCTTTAGGAAGGAAAAAAAAAACGAAAAGAAGAAAGCAGTCGAGAAAGAAAAGAGATAAAAGTGACAGAAAGAAAGCGAAAATGGGATCGATTCTTTATGCAGGAGAAGGTTTCTCCTTTACACCTTTCCTGATTTTTTGACGCCTACCCTCGGCCTATCGACCTCAGTATGCGCCTCAAAATCCGGAAGGGCCTAAAGGAGAAACCTTCTCCTATACCATCAATCTTGTTTAAATAATCATTTTAGGCTTTTGGATAACTACAAATCAATCTGTCAGTCAATAATTGCTCAATTGCAGAGAAACCGCCGGACCGAGGCCGCAGAGGGGATATTCTTTTTTAAATAGGCTCCAAAAAGTAGGCTCTTCTTGGATGTCATCTAATTTCCTGCCAGTGAAAGTAATTCAAAACGTGCTCACATACGTCGATATATCATCCACGACGGTTTGCTTCCGTCTGTATGCAATGTCCATCCATATTGTGTGCTTTCGGATCATTGGAGGTCGTGCGTTAGTCAGTTGCCAGTACAGGGCCGGAAGCAGAGGATATAATGAAATCCAGAAGACACACCAGTCGATGAAATATTTTTTCATTCTATAGATGAAGTCCTAGTGTGGGGCAGTAGGTAACGCCCACTTTTCATTTTCACTATGCAATTAAATTTTGTTAATAAATAGCAAAAGTTTTAAATACGGATATGGAAAGTTCGTAGCATTTGCCAAAATAGTCCTTGTTGTCAGCGTAGGGGGTATATAGCGTCTTGCTCAGCTACGTACCTACTTGTGGGCCCTACAACTCTAGAGTAGTCACCTCTTACTATAGGTGCGTCCTCAATCTTGGGATCTCGAATCAGGACTTCCAGCTTCTAAAGGATATTAACTAGGGTACTCAAATCAGGACCGTGGACATTGACATGTAAGGCTGTCCAATTTGGGTTCTCAAAAATGAGGAAGAATCATCCATCTACAGCAAACTTCTTGGTTACAAAGTTGAAAAACTACTTTTGTTTTATATCTCCGTCAAAAGAGTAGTGGTGTTGGTTGAAGCTAGTTGGAGTTTGAAAGTGGCAAAGATTGTTGGAATTTGAACAAAAAGTTGGAGATATTACGTCCAACAATGGATAGCATGACAATGCTTTCATTGCAATTTACAAAAAATAATGAAGCTAGTACTTTGGAGCAGCAAGTGATAGTATTCGCTAGAAACTATCAATGGGTTGCACTGTTTTCCCCATTGTTGTTCTTGTGGTGGGGTTTTGTGCGCTGCTTTGTTTTCAAGATAGAGAATAGATATCTATATTTTAATGTTGGTTGGGTGTCAATTCTCCAAAGCTCATACATTGGTCTATTGCTCAATATGACATAGCTACTTACATGCTTACATAAGGCAATCATTACTTTTTAGCTTCGATATGGTAAGGTTGCATTTGCCATCAACAACAACGGCAAAGCTATAATGATTATGCAACTTGTCATTGCTATGCAACTTGTCATTGCCATGGGGTTGGAGGACAAGATTGCACACCATGTCCATCACTACAGTAAGGTTGTTGGCCATGTCCTATAAACCAATTTGTTTTTTAATGCATAATATTTATTGTTTACACAAGGGAATTTCACCTTTAACCTTCTATAAGGGTAGTAGAGGTTGGGTAGTGGAGTTTTATTAGTTGTTACCTTGCAACTTTGAAATTTTAGGAAGATTAAAGGTATTTAATAATGGAAGATTTTAGATGATTGATGTCATGCCCAATATATTTAGGGTCTGAATTGTAGTTTCTATTACTAGTCCATGACCAATTTTTATATCTTATAGGTGTTGTGTCAACAATAAGGTTTGTATTTTGTAACTTTCAACCTTCTTATGATGAGTTTAGGGTTTAAGGTTTAAAATTGCGACTAGATGTGATGCAAGTTTAGAGTTTCAACCAAGTGGTGTGGCTCCAATGTCATTGGGAATGGCAAACCTTGGATTTTCATCATCCCCAAAACAATGATGGGCAACATGTTAATTAGATATCAAAATGGCTTTGATGGACCACAACAATCCAATTTTTCCTCATCATCTTATCATTCCCATCCCACGTATTTTGCCTCAACCATTCCTTTCATCTTCACAAGGTATGTCAACATTTTCTACCTCCAATTTGTTACATTAGCCACGTGTTACTCCCCACCTATTAATGTCCACAATGGGGTTTTCCCTTTCTCATCCTTATGTTTTGTGTTTTGCATATGGTCAACTTAACTTAGCATTGGCATGATTAGTTCATCACCAATTAACATGTTTTGTTCATAAACAATCATTAATTATAAGGGTTATGATGCTTTTGACATTACCAAATTTTCCCCCCTTTCTTCTTCTTGGGCATGGATTGCATCTACAAATATCATTGATGTTTTCCATCTAGGTGCCTGACACCCATGTTCATACCACCATATTCCATATCATCTTTGTGTCAATGTGCAACATGCCTTGTGTATCCTTTCAGTTCATATGGCAACTAATCCATCTGACATTGTAGTTTGGAATGCATTTTTTGTTTTTCCTTTTTTGGTGTTTATTTTTTTCTCCATGGGGTGGTGAGAAAGGCCACTAAAAAATTCATGTTCGTCTCTATTGATACATAGCAAGCAATTGAAAGACTTTGCAAGAAGAGCACATGATTAGAGCCTAGGTTTTAACTTATAAAAAATCTTCAAAAATAGTAATGGATCCTTTTCCACCTCCATTGGCACCAATTACATCACATATATGCACTTGCACATGTAGGGGAATATGTTGGAGCAATGCGTACATTGGTTCCAAACACTTTAACAGTTCCATTTGGTGAAACCATGATAGCCTTTTGCATTTTTCACCCATTGGCACAAGCCAACCTCCACCTTTTTGTTGATGATTTCCATCCATAAATGAAGGTTATTTTAACCTAAAACGCATTTATTTTTATTTTAACACATTCGTCATGTCTTTCATATAACGAATCTTCAAGTATGGTATATGAACTTTTATGAAATTATTTTGTCCTAGATGATTTTGCAAATGATTTTGATCAATTTTTTGAAATATATGGGCACATTGTTCATGGTCATGTTCTTTCATATGTATCACATTTGTTTGTGACATCATGATTATTAGCTTTAAATAAATAGATTGGTGACATTTGACCCATCCCAATTAGAAAAGTCATTTATCAACTGGTCATTTGCACACTCACCATTCAAATCAAGGATACATTTGCAAAGCATTTTAGTCTTCACAATTGGTGTGGCAACACAAAATGGGTGTGAAACAATGGTCCATGGGGTTTGTGTTATTTTAAATATGCATCTAGATTGGGTGGTATTATAAATGGATGTCCACAATGCTTTCAATTCAATATCATAAACAACCATTTTCCAGGAATTGCAATATTCTACCAATACTTTGGATTAATTTTTCCCATTTATTCAATGATTTTATGCATGCCCACCCCCATTATACATTTTGTAAGTTTTTCAACACACCAATTTCATAATCATTTCATCTAAGTCAAATATATGACAAGAGGATCCTTTGGGTAGAATGTTATTTGTTTTATCACATCTTCATGATTTCCACCTTAGTGTAACAACTGACCTTACTTGTGATTTTATTTCACTAGCCAATGATACGCATATTGTTGCTCCTATCCATATATATGATACGCATATATGTGGTACCCACCTTTTTATGCTTCCAAGCTTAGTTTGCAACATTAAGACTCTCCATGTAGCCAACAAAGCGTGTAATTTGGTTTCCATTGATATTAGACCTATCCATATCACTTCCACCAGGTTTTCTTACACCTAACACATGTTTCGATATTTTAAATGCACCAATGGGTTCTATGTCATTTGTCGAATCCTTCATTGCAGAAGCATTTCAAAAATATCTTAGCACAACAACTAGCCTCCCTATGTTTATACGTCCACAAATAGCCTTTGTGATGTTTTTGTTTTGTTATGTCCAACACCCAAGCTATTTTTTGTGTAATATATTCGCATCTTGAAATATCTTGTGACATTACATTAAATTTGATTCACATACCATAATTACGTTGGACAATTTATTAGGTGCAAGATCTTTCAGCACTATGGTGGGTCATTTGGCTCATTGTCAAATCATAATATTTGCTTTTTCAAAAAGGTTTAACCTTCATTTAATGATGCAACTTGTTGCCCCCACCTTTTTAACATGTTGGGCTTTGATTGCTCCTACATTTATCACTTGTTTTTAGTAGGATCATCACCCTATTTTTTTTGATGTGATGGCATATGTTGAAACAAACAGTTTTCCCTTCCAGTTGGCATTATGGGATACTTGAATTTTACTACCCCAAGTTGTCCAATTTTCAATCCTTCTTTTCGAAAGTCTTGTGATATAATCATATTTTCATTTACAAGCTTCTTTGATGAACCATCTATACAAGTAGGAGTTTTTCACACTTCTAGGAAATGTTCCTTCAAATGCCATATGAACATGTTTCCAATATTCTACAAGTCCAATTACGAATGCTTGGTTATTAACCCATCCTACCACATCTACAGGTCCAATTCAAATGTTTGGTTAATAACCCATCCTACCACATCTACATTTTGTTTAGTTTTGGATCATTTCCTTACAATGTTAGTATTGGCCTTGGCTTGACACGTCCTACTATTGCACATTTTTCACATTATCAATGTGGACATACCATTGATTATTTAAATATCCACTTGCTTTGGTGCCTATGTGGGAATGAACATAACATAACCTACAATATTCTCTAGGATATTGTCACAAATATTGATTTGGACAGTGGAACAAACATACATTGAAAGTTTCCCCACTTTTCTCCTACCACACTCAACAAGTCAATATTTTGATCACTAGATATAGTTTTTGGACTTTAACAAACATTGTCATATCTAATCTAACATGCCCAAATATGGTACAACGTGCATCGTACATGATAGCACATGATAAAACACACGATCATATACAAAGCGCACATCAAGAAACAATTTCATTCCCCTTGCCATAGAGACTTAATAGTTGTATTTGCATTTTGACTATTTTTTATTTGTTGTGCTTAGGCCACTATAGCCCATTATTAATAGTCCTCTTTACTTCTTGCAATGCTTATTGTTATTATCAAACAATGTGTTTCCATGCCCTCCAACATGCACAAGCAATACTAATTCTTCAAAATGTTCCCACACTTGGGAGGCATAGTGTACCTCTATCACTAGCCAATAAGTGGCTTTTTGGCTTATGGTCTTCTATTTTCATAATGTATAAATGATGTTCTGATTATTATGTGCTTTTGTGACTTGTGTTTTCAAGTTTCTTGTGGATACTGCCTTTTTATAATACAGGGTTTTTCTCCTACTTTTGTTGTTTCTTCTTGAAACTACTACCATGTCCATTGGAAGCTTTAACACTAATTATATTATTTTCAGAAATGTTTTAAATGCCTTCAATTTGTTTGTTTGGTATTGAATTTGGCTAAAAACTGGTGCACCAAAATCAGGGAAGTACCTGATGAACAGTGGTGCATAGCAATGCTTTTTTAAGGAAAGGTAGAGAACCTTACCAAGCTTATCAAGCTCCATACTTGTAGCCCATCCATTCAACTGCATGCCATCTTTTCCCCTCCGGACCTGCTTGAATGCTTCAGAAATCTAGATGCAGATTCCTACATGAAGGCTTTCTAAAACTACCCTACTCTAAGCCTTCACACATTTTTCTCAGGGAAAAGTAGAGAACCTTACCAAGCTTATCAAGCTTCATGCTTGCAGCCTATCCATCCAACAGGAAACATGTATGGTGTTGACCACCACCTGCCATGACATCTGCATCGAATTCATCAGTTCCCTGTGATGGGTATAGGTTAATCTCAAACACTAACCAACACACCAAGTTATTTATCTGGTGAAAGATCTAGGTCATGGAATTCTTTCCATTGCCAAATGAACAAGAGCTACTGTATTACTTCACAAGGTGGGCAAGTGGAGATCACTCGCCCAGCCCTAACAAATTATCCTAACACTGTAAAGTGTGTACTAATCCTTTTTTTTTAATACAGTCTTGCCTTGTGCCTCCATTGCTTTAGGGTGTTTGTGAGCTTGGGAAGCTTGGCTTCCTGTGTTGCACTCAAAAGAGTTGTGTATGTCACATAATTAGGCCTGACTTTACAATGGAGGGTGCTGCTTGCTTGAATCTCCTCAAACAGTTTGTATGCTTCATCAACTCGTCCTGCCTTGCAAAGCCCATGCAGGAGAGTGTTGTATGTGACAATATCTGCACAATCCTTGCCTATCATTTCCTCCAAGAGCTTATAAGCATCATCGATCCTTCCACCCCTACATAACTCGTCAATGAAAGTGTTGTATGTGATAGCATCCGGTTCACACCCCCATGACTGCATCTCTTGCAAAAGAGATCCAGCTTCCTCCAGCCGGTCAACCTTCCGGAGGCCATCAATCAATGAGTTGTAGACTACCACATCCGGAACACACCCAGCACGTTTCATATCTCGTAGGAGAGTGAAGGCATCATCCACCCGACCTTCTTTACAAAGCCTGTCCAGTAATGTGCTGTATGTGTATAGATCTGGGACATACCCATCCTCTGAAAACAATGTGGGCACAGAAATGCAAATGAACAAGCCCCTTAAAAATCCATCCAGCAAAATAGTTGCATTATTCCAAACTTTGGGCTAACAGAACTACAGTTAAGGTTGAACAATGAACACTTATGGAAGTTCAAATTGTAAAACACACCAAAACCCAAAATAAACCTGGTTCAGGGTTCAGGGATTAGGGATCTTCACCTTCCATTTGACCAAAGATCTGCCAAGCTTCATCCAATCTGTCAGCCTTGCAAAGAACATCCACCAGGACATTATATATGGACCCATCCACAGCATGGCCCCTATCTCGAGCTTCATCAAAAAGCTTACGAGCTTCACTGGCTCTACCAGCCATGCCTAACCCTTGTATTAGAGAGCTGTAGGTGATAACATCTGGCATTAATCCTCTCTCTAGCATTGCTTTGAACAAATTGAGTGCTGTGTGGACTCGACCAGAGATTCCAAGACCATAAAGGAGAGTGTTGTAGGTGACTGTCGAGATAACCAGGCCTCTTGTTCTCATTTCTTCGAAAAGCTCAAGTGCTTTGTCAATGTGATTGGCCTTGCCCATTCCATGGATCAGTGAGTTGAAGGTGACAACATTTGGATAACAACCTCGATGCTTCATTTCCTCGAAAATGAGGGCTGCTTTATCAACTTCCCCTGCTTTACACAGAGCATCAATCAATGTGCTGAAAGTAACTACATCCGGCTCACAATTCTGGTTCCTCATCTCTTCAAACAATTTGCAAACAGAATCCAGGTCTTTTGTGTTCTTGAAAGCATGCATGAGAATGTTAAAGGTGTAGGTATCAGGTTGGAGCCGGGATTGGCCCATCACTTTGTAAACTGCAAGTGCCTTTTGACGGAAACCTGCTTTGGCTAATGCATCAATAAGCGAGTTGTAGGCAGCTACAGAAGGCTTACACCCAGCATCCTTCAACCGATTCAATGCCTCTATAGCTTTCTCCAACAATCCTGCAGACGCATAGCTTCTGGCCAAACCTATGTAAATTTCAGGTGTGACCTTGCGGTCCCTCTTTTGCATGCTTTTAAGCAGCACCTCAATGTCTTCATATCGTTTCTCCTTACCCAAAATCCCAATCATTGCATGATAAGTGCAAGAGTTGTGAGAGAATCCAGGCTGCACCTCTGCCCAATTGAAGAATTTGGATGCCATGTCTGAGTTTCGCTGCCGTTTCAACACTTTGCAGACATAAGATGGTCGGACATCAACACTCAAGCTTCTTAACAAGGCTTCCTTGTCTGGTCCCCACATGCCCTTTGCAAGAATTCTGCATGTACTCTCGACATCCATGTCAAAAGTCTGCTGCTGTCGCACTGGTGCATCAGCAGCAGCAACAGAATGTTTAGTTGATTCCTCACCATGAAAGGTGGGTTGCAGCAGCTTCTGACATGGTGGTGGTTTCTTATCAGCAGCAACATCAAGAGCTGCTGCAGGACTGATACCATCACCATTCACAAAATGAATGTAGCAGCTGTCTTGATGACGCATTTCAAGAGCTTGTTCTCCAAACCCAGGAGTTAAATCTTCTGCTGCTGCTGTCCAACATGGATGCTTCATCTGTTGTGAAAGACAGCAACCAAAAGATTTCAGGGTTTTAGGGTCTAGGGTTTAGGGTTTAGGGAGTTTTCTCAGATGCAAGTCCTCCGGGGAATAAACATCCTCAGAACTACAGTTTTGACTTTCATTGAACAATAATGAAGCAAGGCAACAATGGCAACAACAACGAAAACCTACATCCAGATTTTACAAGCAAAACCCTACCCATTTGGGCATTCTTGCTGTAATTGTTGAGACCCATGTTCTGATCTCTGTACTGGAGCTTGTAATCAATCTCATATGCCTGCCCGCCCGCTTGCCTGCCTGCCTTGCAAAAATTGGAAAATGAGCATTTCAAAATTGAGAGAGGAGGACTTACTGCAACAACAAGAAGCAATCCCCAGTTGTTGGTAACAGGTCCCCAAAAACGTGTTGTTTTTGGACCACCGCCACCCACAAAAGGACTGTTCCAAAATGCCCTGAGTGCTGCTGCTGCTGCTGCTGCCATGCCTGCTGTTGCTCTATCCACAATAAGAATGATCACAAAAACCCAAACCCAGTGTGGGGATTCATTCAGAAGATATCCCAATGGGAGATAGGCTCTTACTCCAGGAGCTTTTCAGTCAGACAAGAAGATCTGCAGCAGTTCCCAATCAAGTATTCCTGAAGTAATGTATCAAAATATGTTGCAGCAGTGAGGACTCTACTCCTCTCAAATGCCCTAACATCATGAAACCCTAAACAGGTTGCAGTCTCTTAGTTTGTCCTCAATGCCCTCACATTGAATTCTCTTTCTGCCCTAACCTTTGGAATAGATGTAATTTTTCCTGAATTTTTGATGGCTCTTTAATTTTGTGATGTAACCGAAGTGGCAATCATCTCTACGGGAAGATTTTTAGAAATATGTCTTGTTTCAATCTCCACTGTGGCAATTGCCAGGCGCTTGTTTGCTTGGGGCGGCACAGGTGTGGATTAACAAATAACCAATGTTGTGAGGGCATTCTGTTTGCAGGGTAAAAACAGAGGGTTGGGGTTCTTGTGACCCTGACCTGAGTTGACCCCTTTTTGTTGGAACCGGCACAAGAATCGACAAGAATTGAATCGTAGAACTATGGCTTCACTAGATTTGGAACCGTGAAAAACATTCATAGAAACGGGGTTAGGATCAATGTTTTCTATTTCAAATTTTTGAGGTAGGTCGGTTCGTTACAAATTGTGAGTGCTTCTATGCCAAGGTGATTTTTTCTTTTTTGGGGGCAAGTGGGTCTAATTGGTTATATAGAGATTTTTTTTTTCTAAATGTTACCATCATAATTTGTGTATGTTCATAACTTGTTGGCGACAATTTTTTATGTTCAAGCGACTAATTTTTTTTTCAATATTTAAGTTCAACTAAAGATTGAATTTTCACAATGTAGCATTGTGATGGATAGATGTTTTTAGTAAAACTTAATTTTGCAAATCTTTTATATTATAGTATTCTTCTAACAAAATTTAAACAACAAACATTAAGAATGATTTCAACTTTGCTTTCCATAGGACAAGGTGTTTAGGTCATTTGCAATGTTGAAATGAATTTTGTAATCATTTTTGTTCTAAACAAGAACCACAATGAAATCACTTGGAAAATTTTCACAATGTCACAAGGGACCGTTTCACTCTAGGTCCTCCCTATTGTAAAAGTTGTAATGCCTTGTCATTTTGAGTTAACACATGTTTAGCTTGCATGTATTATGTCATGCATCTTATATATAAATAAATATATAAATTCACTACGTCTGTGACGGAGCTCGGGTTTCAGGCCGATTGGGCCCGGCGTTAATCGAAGAGCGGAATTTCATGTTCCCACTCTGTGGGCAAAGCTATTGGAGGAAATTAGGTTACGACATTCTAGCGCGGAACGAAGACCCAGGATAGCCGACATCAAGAACGGGGTGTCGGGCCGGGTCCGGTTCGGACTGTGTGTGACGGAGCTCGGCAACTTTTGCTCCAGAGAACACCCACTGAGGGAAGTTATCAGCAATCACTTTTCGGAAAGTTTTTGGTATGGTCGTTGCTGATTTTGGGTACTGTAAATGTGCAAGATTACAGAACGTCTCTCGGGCGGGGGGGAACTCGACGGGTGCATTATGCACCGGGTTCACACTAGTAAATAAGAAATTTTGATTTGAATAACGATTCATTTAGGTACACACAATCATCTTGTTGTGAAAGGTAGGTGCAAAAAAGTTATCAACCAAGTCAAAACTTTGGTCCATGAAAAGGTTTCTTGCACCCTATCGATTACCTCATCCACAATTGCTTTAGCAACAAGTAAGATGAATCTATCCCAACACTTGCTTAACAAAGATGGTGAGGGGTCGACAAAGCCCCTAAAAGGATAAAAACTACATCAAATGATGGACAAGTTCTCAACCCAATGTTCTCTTAATGTTTGGAACTTAGTTGCATCCTTTAAGCATCATTTAAGTAATAGGGGGTACTCTCTAACATTTTGACTTTCAAGGCCAATAGTGGTTATAATTACATTGAAAATAATTGTTTTCCAAAACAATAATATTTTGGAGAGAAAGTTTTCATGTTCAAGATGTCTATGGATGGAGATAATAGTGGATGTGAATCGATTAAGTAAATGCAGCTTGGTGGGGACCTCTAGACAACTTGGATCATGTTTGATCATGTGAAATGTTTCTAGGGTTGGACAACCCTCATTTGTCATGTGTATGATCATGTTTATTATAAAGTGATGACGATTACCATATATGACATATAATCCAAAGACATAGACATTCAATATGTCCTTTAGTAGAGATTTAACAAGGTGATGTCAAAGAAGGGTGTTACTAATCCAAATTTCAAGGGCTTCATGGCCAACATTACCCAAGTTAATTGGAATGTTGTGAGAATCATGTACATGGTAGTGGGGATCCCATTAAACTCATGATGGATAGGGAATGAACTTGTTATTTCCATTAGATTCAATCTATGGACAAACATACAAAATAACAAATTATACCAAAGATTTGTTGTCATCATAAGACCTTATGCCTTGAATACAAGAGTGGCACCTTGTTGGAAGAAGCAAATGCCCATTATGCAGCCATTTAGTGCTAGCAGTATTCCTCAAGGGTCGTGGATGTAATTGGGCTTCATGAGTTAGAGAATTGGTTCAATTTTTGGCACTTTTGTGTTAGAAAATGGGGAGATTTTATGATAAATGTAACTTTCACATCCTTTGTTGCATTTTGCAAACCTATCCTGCCTTCATGATTTTTTTGCAAAATGTTAGAGCTCATTCTAAGATTATGTTTATAGACATTTATTATGTTTTGTAGAAATTCACTTTTGAAGAGCTTGTGAACATGCCCACTTGCAACCTCTCAAAAATTGCATAACATGTAGTTTCAACAATCGAGGAAAATGGGAGCTTACTTGTATGCTATAACTTTTCATGATTATGTTTGAACTTTCAAGCAAATAACATTGTATTTTCATTTCAAGAAAGGTGGCCAATCAGGTTATGGGCCTAATAGGAGTGAACTTTTCTTGTGGAGGGCACCGAATCTAGTGAGCCAAAATAACTTGCAAATGTAATTTTACAATATGCATTGGGTTCATTGTTCACAATTAGAATCACGCACATGGAAGAGGAAGAGATATTTGGTTCTTGCAAACAGAAGCCAAACTTACTTTCAAGATTAAAAAGGATTCACATAAACATAATCATGTCAACACCCAAAATGGAAAATCACATGTGCAAATTGAGTGGCCTTCTTAAAGTGTTCATCACAATGAAGTTGCAAATGAATGGAAAATCACATATGGAAATTGAATGGCCTTCTTGCATCATTCATCATAATGAGGTTACGGATGAATAAAAAATCACATGTGCAAATTGAATGGCCTTTTTCCAATGTTCATCACAATGAAGTTACGGATATCACCAATGGAGATGTTGAGGTCCTAAAAACTCCTTGTGGAAATAGAGTTTGACATATAAAATAATGTCCCTTGACCTTGCACATCTAGTGTTCAACATTGCGAAAAACCACCAACCATTCTTGTACCACAAGATTATTACTAAGTTGATTGTCATTGGTGTTCCTACTTTTACTTATTTTGATATGTGCTTTTAGTTCGTAGGTGCATCTTTCAAGATTCACAAGTTTTGGTTCTATGCAAATGACATGAATCGTTGCTTAGGGGGTATGAAATGTAAATATGTAATCAAAAGATCGATAGTTCTTTTTATTTGGCATGTGCAAGAACAGACCAATCTATCAAAAGATGAAGTGAATTTTCTTAAGAAAACATGTTTTGTTTTCAATAGATGTTAGCCTTTTTCATAATTTGTTTAGTGTGGAAAACTTACTTCTAGTAAATTGACCTAGGGATCCAATGTTGTATCCTAAAACACGACATGGGAAAGCTATTCAACACACACTACCATTTACCATGTCAAACCAACATTACAATCAAATGGGAGGATGGTTGATTTCTTGTGGCAACTTTTTAGCTGCCATTGAACATTCTTACTCTTAAATATGCTCAAATCTACAAGATTTTGTGTCGCAAAACTTCAAACAAAACGCAATATGAAATTCCAATTGGGAACTTTTTAGCTTACACTTGCATGGATTTTGTTATTATGATTTCAAGCTCATTGGATAAATAGGGGAAATATGTGCCATGTAAAAACATGTATTATGTACTACATCATGTCATGTTTTGTGGGCAATTTGAAATTTTCATTCACTTTTCAATTTGAAGTTGTGATAAGTTCATCACTTGTTGGTTCAATTTGTAACTTATAAGTAAGTAGGAATAATAGTCAAAAGTGACACCAAAATTTGTAAAAAACCAATGTCCATTGTTAACACTAAACATCATGTTATGTGTTTCCTTCCATGGCCAATAATTGTGCCAATTGTTAATGTTCTAATTTAATAGGTTTTGATTTGTTGAAGGATTGGATTAATGTTGATTTTTAAATATGGTAGGTATGAATCATGTTTCATTGTGTGAAAAATCACACATTAAATTAGGTGGTTTAATTATCTCCTTTTATTTTACCCCAAAAAAAAGTTCGGAGAAAATTATTTTTGTGAATTGAATGCTCCATTGGTTTAATTGGAAAAATATTGTGATGTAAACAAACAAATTATTTTTGTATACATGCTAAGAATATTCATAAAGATTCTTTGTTGCTCATCAAAGTCAAGTTCACATGCTCATTGTTCATGTTCAAAGTTCATAGCTCATGCTCATGTGTTCATTTGGTAGCTACATTGGAATCCTCACTTGAATCCTTTTGTTTTTTCTTCACAAACATATATATATATATATTTTTTCACAGCAATAACTCCTTCCTCATCATCTTCTAAAACATGATGTTCATTGTATGCAACAAATGACGACAAACAATGACTATCAAGAATGGTTTGTGACAATGGTCATCTCCAAATTGTCATGATTTGTGACTTGTGATTTGGACAATACAATGTTATGACTCCAACATGATTCTCACCAAAATCTTCATAAAAAATAGGCTTCTTAGTGTTGAACATGTAATAATTCACTTTCCAAGAATGGTTTTACCCACATGATCCACCAAATCACACTTCCTTCCACGCCAGTCCTTTTTTCTAATATTAAGAACAATCCTATCACATTGGTAGCATTCTAGCATAGACAATTGATTTGTCTTAATTTTTTACGAGCCACCTTTCTCACTAGAAAAAAAACTTCCAATGTCGACACCATAAACACAAATTCATCTCCTAGCGATGTTCCCAGATACGCCACATTTGAATCCATTTTCTTTTTTCACAAATCAATAATAAATGACATCACATTTTTAACTAATTAAAAGTAAGAGAATCCGATATAATCACCAAGAAATTCTACAAAGGGATTCAGATGAACAATTTGAATTTATCATAATTCTCAAATATACATTTGGTAACTGCAATATTGCAGTTTTTAGGTCCCAGAACACCATGTACAACAATCTAATCTTTTCTTTTGCATTGCCCATGCCCAACACGTGTTTTTTCCAACTTGCTTATCCAATACTACATATTAATGTTGTTGCCAACGTTCCAACATTTAAGACCCATACTAAATGTTTGTTGCCCTACACAAAAACAAATTTGTGAATGGTTATAAGGAGTTGAATCCATCCATGACACACAATTTTTCATACTACTTGAAAAGCATAACCATCTCGAAATAACGTACTGATATTCTTGCCCCATGAGTGTGATAAAAAAATTCAGCCATCAACCCATTTATTAAACCCTAGTGTGAAAGAAGGCAAAAATTGAGTGGCTACCCAATTATTGAAACCTAGTGCGAGAGAAAGCAAGAAGTAGGCCGCCCAATTATCAAAAACCAATGTGGTAGAAGTTGAAAATTAGATGACTACTTGATTATTAGAACTTCCATGGGAGATAAAAAAAATAGGACCATTCAATAATTGGAACCTTGGGTAAGAAAAATAAAAAATCAAGGAATTGTTCAACTATTAAAACATCATGTGAAAAAAATTGAAAAACTAACAATCGTTCGACTTTCAACACTTCTCATGAACAATCTTTAAAATCAAATGGCCACTAATTTTCAAAATGTTAACAAGGAGACAAGGATAACAAAGGAAAATCAAATGACTATTTAATTTTGAAATCTTTAATCAAGAATTAACAACAATCAGACGGTCGTTTGATTTTCATAACAAACATCGAAAACTAGTGACAATCAAATGATCTCCCAATTTTTACAATGAACTTCAGGAAACATGGAACTTATTTCATTATTATAATGAATTATTTCAATTAATACTGAATTATGTTAATTACTAATAAAACATAATGTGTACCTAGTGACCTTATAATGAAATAATTTTAATCAAGGTGAAATCATTAAAATGTGAATGAACATATTTCAATTTTAAGGTCCCATAGTGATTTAAGTCAGTGAACTACACTTCATTTTTGTACTAATGACATGATTGTAACAATGATTTTATCTTTCATGCACATAATTCCTATAAAAATATTATAGTTTTCGCAATCCTTCGTGACTCAAAAATAAAAAATTACATCATAAAATGGAAAACAAAATTCCATGTTCCATATTTGAACTCCTATTTTCCATATTTCATATAATTTTATAATATTATAATGTACTCCAAATACCACATGTCACCACTATAGCAATATTCACTTTTGACCATTTTACTTGGAAATGACATTTAACATTATAGTCAAGGGTTATTTTTGAATTTCATCAACTAACAAATCATGAAGTCATAAAAATTTGAGTTGAAATTTCAATTGTATTCCAACTAAGCCATTGAATTGTAATTTCAATTGTGTTAGTTGTAATTTTGATTATATTACAACTAAACCAGGCAAAGTGTCCAACTAATAATTTGTTGGCACATGGCCCAAACATGCAGCAACAATTTGTTAACATGTTGCCCGTGTAGGGCTACATATCACCTAGGTTAGGCCTAAACTTACATTAGGCTTATATTTAGGCTAAACCCAAATCTAGGCTAAATTTAAACTTAAATTAAGCCCAAACCTAAATTAGGTTATGCTTAGATTTAGGGTTGAAATTTAAGCTGAGTGCCACCTAATTAATGAAATTTTATTTCATTTTAGGTTTAACCTTTAAGGTCAAGCTTTTGTGATTAGCTCATCCCAAATTGTTATTAATTTAAACATTTTTATGTTTCTCCAACATTCATAATTTAATTATTTATATAGTTTAAAAACTTGTCATTGAAGACAAACAATATGGGATAAGCATTTTAGTTGCAATTTAGTTGTAACCAAATTATGATTTAGTTAATTATAACCCAATTGTAATTTAGTCACAACTACCTATTAACAATTATTTAACTACCTATTTACTTAATTAAAATTTAACTACCTATGTAGTTTAACCTACTACCAATTAACCTAATTTACTATTTATTAATTAACCTAACCTACTAATTAATGTAACATATGTGGCACCTAGGTTGGCCTAAAATTAGAAAATGTGGCACCTAGGTTCGGCTTAAAACTAGGTAAGGTGGCACTTAGGTCTAGACCACCTAATACTTATATAATACCTAACATAAGTAATTTAAAGATTTAATGTTAGTGGTAGTAATTAGTAGATACCTATAAGTACGTATTAGCTACTTAGTTAGGTACTTTTATAGCTGGACAATAATTAGTAGGTAGGTACTAAGTATTTAGTAAGTACCTAGTATGGTATTTCTTAGTACCTAGAAGGTAGGTATCACGAAAATGAAAATAACCAAGTTTATGAGATTTTCTAACCAAAATGAGAACAAGGGCAAGCTTATTTCCAAATTTAGATCATGGAACAATAAAATAATAATAATAACACGATATGTGTGAAACAAAAATCCAACAAGCTTATTGCAAAAAAAAGTAAAACAAGGCTATGACATAAAAAGTACCCAAAATTGGTGTTGAACAAATTGAAAATCATGGGAAATTGTACTTTTATTTATACCTATTGGACATTTAGCTCAATGAAGTTTCTTAAGAAATTTCCAACCTACATGTGTGATCCATGTTCATCCATATGTGCCCATGTGCACCCATGTGTGAACTATGAATGAATTAAGATTTAATTGATATTGAATGAAAAGTTGACTAATAATTAATTAGAAAATAATTAAGAGTTAACTAAAAGTGAATTAAAAATTAACTATAAATGAATTAAAAATGAACTAAAATTGAATTAAGAATGAACTAAAAATTAATTGAAAATGAATTAAAACTTAATTAGAAACAAATTAAAAATGAATTAGAACTAAAAGCTAAGTAAAAGTTCATTACAAGTCATGGATGAACATTCAAATGAATGAATTCCATGGTGTTGGCATCCGTGACAATATTTATGTAATGATTAATATTATTTAAAATGTACATAATATAGGTATGATTTATTATGACAAATAGTCCCTACAATAAACAATGATATTTATGTAATTGTTATTTGATGAATTTGTAGGGTCCATTAGAAGGCCAATCCTCCATAAAGTGTAAGGTTGAAATGTTGTTTTTTCATTATACTTACCCATTTGGAAAACATTTTCATTTTGAGTTTGACCATGAATGTCCTTGGATTATGTAAGCAGGTGATGATTAAATAATAATCACAACATGGAATTGGTAATTTTTTATTTATAGTTCAATTGATCTTTCATGGGATTTAAATTGGTCATAACTTTATTTGTAGTCCCCACATCAACACTTGAAATATAAATGTACCTTGTATTTATCCATCCATCATCCTAATATGGCATCCAATTATAAATAATCTTCAATTGAGATGATCACATGTTTGACTTGTGGAGTTGTGTCATCTCCCAATTGAAAAAGTAACACTTAATGACATCACACTTAAGTTGACCTTTTAATTAAAAGTAAACTTGGGAAGTTGACAAAGTTACCCCAATTTGGGGAGGTGGTCCCCCAATTGATAATTATTTCCAACTTATTACTATTTTAGTTGGTGGTTCAACTTAATTGGCAACTCCCATTTTAATAAAAATAAAATAAAATTCATAGTTGGAATTGGTGTAGTCACATTAATGTGTACACAAGCAGTTGTAACCAATGCTTGGTTTTGTGTATATAACATTTTAGAAAAAAATAAAGAACTCCAAATGGATTTTTTTCACATAATTTTATTTTCAATGTATTGGTATATATATTCTAAAAGTTTGAAATTGATATAATGAATGAAAAATACCCAAAAACATTTTGAAAACATTGTAATTAATGATTTTAAATAATAAAATGACTTGTAAATGGACTTGAAGTTTTTTGACAATAACATATTTTTAACAATTTTTTAATGTAAACCATAACATAATAGTGTGATGAAAATTTTCAATTTAAAAAAAAAAAGACTTTTGTTCAAAAGATTCTTAAAAAATCTCAGAGTAAACATTCAATAAGTAGTCACCCAAGGGGGTAGGTCTAGCTCATAATATCTAGTTTGCATCGAAATCCAATTGGAAACAATTTGAATTTTAACATCAAGAAGTCTTATGAAACATTAGGTTAAGGAATTTTTTAATAAAAAATTTTTGATGGGAAAAAAATTGAAATGATGATACCCTTCCATCCACATTAGAAAAACACTCATAATTAAAAAAAAATGGCATTTGAAATTTTTAGAAATTCAAAATATAATTTTAAAATGTTCAAATTTCAAAACTCATTTGCCAAATGTAAATGGGTCATAGTGTATATGAAATAAAAACAAAGCTATGGTTTATAATATAAAAACTAAAACTTAAAATAATTTAACATATTTTAACATGAATTGAAGTTATGATCATGTTTTTAAAAAAAACGTAAACTTTAACAAAATCTATAAACTTTTGGACAATTTATATTTATTCAAAAAGAGTTAACACAAATCACCCAATTTATTGGAAGAATTGGATATATTTTTAAGAATATGTTTCCAAAAAGATCCTTCAAAAAGTCCTCTTTATGAAAAGGTCAAAATGATTACAAAGTTTCCATTTGTGATTGAATCCTTTGTCACCATTGGCTCATTTGATTGTGATTGCATCCTCATGTTTTGATGCATGAATTCATTTTTGATGCGGGTCTCATTCTATCAAATGCACATATAAATTGGAATTAGTTACAATTGAAAATTTGAAAACGATTAAGATTGATTTTTAAATGTCCAAAATGTTCCACTTTAATGTGTTTTCACCTAAACATGTGTTTCATGGTTTTTTTTCTCAATTTTGTGATCTCTAGCTAAGGTGACAATCATCCATAAGCCTATTAAGCCACATTCGACTATTAACAAAATAATTAAAAATCCTTTATATATTTTTGGCTATGTACTTGAACGACATATAGTAATATGGCGATTTAAAATTTTTAAAAATGTTTTTCGAATTGTGGTAAAAAATACAAAATATTATTGGATTTATGACAAAGTTTTTCAAATTTTTTGCAACAGTGGGAAATTTTGCACACAAAAAAAAGCCTGTTCACCATCACGATTTAGGGTTAATGGCTCTACCCCTTATGGCAAGTACAAACCCGCAAAACATAATATAGGAATTGTTCCATGAAGTTCCCAAAATATGAACTCACAAGTTCACACCTAAGTCAACATTCCTCAAAATATGGGACCAAAATGTACTGTGAGTCGTCCTGAACTGCCTTTACATTAACAGACACAATGGCCTATACTTGGCACATTCCATAGCATAATGGTTTTGATGATTTGCACAAATGGGCAAGTGGATTTTGAATAATGGTTAGGCTAGGTGAGGTAGACCCAAGAAGAGCTGTCCATTGTGCCATGTAAAAGGGCACTAAAAAAGTGCAGAGAAAAGGCCACATGAAAACCATTACGAAAATTACAAAAACAAAGAACAACAACATTCCAAGAAACTCCCCCTTGTCAGGAGGCCTAACCATGAATGGGCTCAACGGGGACATGGCCGTATCTGGGTTCGAACTCCCGACCGTTTGGTTCCCGCCTGTCCTCTCTTCGGGTCACCGGACACAGCACCCGGTCCAACACCCACCCAGTTCAATTGGAGGTATCTTCCACCGTGAGATGGAGAACAAATCCAACGGTTCGATGGTTCCCGCCCGTCCTCTCTTGGGGTCATCGGACAGACCACCC
>Ga0116227_10000779_pt1 | contig 65855 bp, 65 predicted proteins | sample S1TSphgellanicum_FD_89693 | JGI IMG/M metagenome (GOLD analysis project Ga0116227, IMG submission 89693) | Host-associated microbial communities from peat moss isolated from Minnesota, USA - S1T2_Fb - Sphagnum magellanicum MG | ecosystem: Host-associated > Plants > Peat moss > Unclassified...
GACGACCTGCACCTGCTGTTCGGCATCACGTTTGGCTATGAGGACACCGGTCATCCCGCCAACGCCACGCGTACCGTGCGCGCGCCGCTGGACGAAACAACTGTGTTCCACGGTTGACATCTAGGTCGTCCGCCGGGCCACCTGGGCCAGCGATTGCGCGGCGAAACGCACGCCGGCGCCGATGCGATCCAGCGTAGCGGCATCGCGACCAACGAACATCGAGGCCGACAGGACAAACCGCACAACGCCGTTGTCGTCGGCGATCGTGCTGGCAACGGTGGCAATGCCGCAATGGATCTGGTCGATATCGGTTGCATAGCCGCACACTTGCGCGGTGCGGACCTGGCCGAGAAAATCGGCCGCCGTCGGAGCATTCTGCCAGCGGATGCCGGCATAGGCGGCGGCGATTGCCGCATCGTCGAGCCCGCGCGCGGCCAGCACGGCGCGCCCGGTCGCGCCGGCCGACGCCGGCTGCCGTTGGCCGACCACCATGTGGATGCGCGTGGCCGCCTCGCTCTCGGCCAGCGCGACGAGCACCAGCCGCTCGTGCGGCGCGACCCGCCACAGCCCGACGGCCGCGTCATGCATTTCGGCAAGCGTCGCCATCGGCGCTTCGGCCGCCTGGACCACGGCGTCGCGGCGCAGCGCGCGCCGCGCAAGGTCGATCGTGCCAAGGCCGAGCGTGTATGTCTTGGTGACGGTGTCGAAAGCGACCAGATCCTCACCCACCAGCGTGCGCAACACGTTGAAGCACGAGCTTGGCCCGATCCCCAGCGCACGGGCAATCGCGGTAACCCCCGCCCCATCGCGACTGGCGCCGAGATAACGCAGCACCGCCGCCGCCTGGACCACCGAGCCCACAGGGGGTCGCGACAGAGCCGGAGGTGTTGCAGGCAGGTTCATCGATAGCGTCTTATCATTCACGATTGTGAATGTCCATTCTCATGGTTGAACAGGTCAGACAGGTGCGCTAGGGCTGTTACCGACCAGGCAGAATCGTGGAGATGGCATGACCGGGACGGCAACACTCGAAGGCAAAGTGGTGGCCGTGACCGGCGCCGGGCGCGGCATCGGGCGCGAGATCGCGCTGCTGTGCGCACGCCAGGGCGCGGCAGTGGTGGTCAACGATCTGGGTGCGACGGCGGACGGCGAAGGCACCGATGCCGGCCCCGCCGAAGAGGTCGTGTCAATCATCCGCAGCGAAGGCGGCAAAGCGATCGTCAACGGTGCCAGCGTCGCCGACCCCGAAGGCGCGGTTTCGATCATCGAGGATGCGGTCAGGAATTTCGGCGGCATTCACGGCCTCGTCAACAATGCCGGCATCCTGCGCGACCGCATCTTTCACCGGATGAGCGCGCTTGACTGGAACCAGGTGATCGATGTCCACCTCAACGGCTGCTTCAACACCGCGAAAGCGGCGGCGCCCTATTTCAAGGATCAGGGGTTTGGCCGGTTCGTCCACTTCACCTCGACCTCGGGGCTGATCGGCAATTTCGGCCAGGCCAATTATGCGGCGGCAAAGATGGGCATCTGGGGCCTGTCGAACAGCCTCGCGCTCGACATGGAACGCTTTGGCGTCACGTCGAACTGTATCGCGCCATTCGCATGGAGCCGGCTGATCGCGACGATCCCGGCCACCACGCCCGCCGAGCACGAGCGGGTCGAGCGGATGAAGACGATGTCGGCGGACAAGATCGCGCCGATGGTCGCCGCGCTGCTGACCGACGCCGCCGGCACTGTCACCGGGCAGACCTTCGGCGTGCGCAAGAACGAGATCTTTGTCTTTTCAAAGCCGCGTCCGGTCAAATCGTTGCACCGCAGCGAAGGCTGGACGCCCGAGACGATCGTCAGCGATCTGTTGCCGGCGATGGAATCGGCGATGACACCGCTGGCGCGATCGGCCGATATCTGGCCTTACGATCCGGTCTGATGCCGCTCGATCCCGATCTTTTTCTGACGCACCCGCCGATCGAAACGCGGCAGCGGATCACCCCGACCAAAGTGATCCTCTATGCACTCGGCGTCGGTGCGACCGAACTGCCGTTCGTCTATGAAGAGGGATTGAAAGCTCTGCCGGGCATGGCGGTGGTCCTGGCCTATCCGGGCTTTATCTGGCGCGATCCGGCGCTCGGCGTCGACTGGAAAAAGATCCTCCACGGCGAAACCAGCGTGACCTGCCACGCGCCGCTGCCGACGTCGGGCGAGGTGATCGGGTCCAGCACATTCGGGCCGATCTTTGACAAGGGCGCCGCCAAAGGCGCGATCGTCTATCAGACGCGCGAGATCCATCACGAGGACGGCACACATGTCGCCACCGTGCGCAATGCGACTTTTCTGCGCGGCGACGGCGGTTTCGGCGGATCGTCCGAGGGCCAGCCGACGCCCCATGCCATTCCCGATCGCGCGCCCGATGTGGTCCACACCCTGACCACCGCCGCCAACCAGGCGCTGATCTATCGCCTGTCGGGCGACATGAACCCGCTCCACGTCGATCCGGCGGTGGCACAGGCAGCCGGGTTTCCGCGTCCGATCCTGCACGGGTTGTGCACGTTCGGCATTGCGGGTCGCGCGCTGCTGGCGGTGCTGGGCGACAACGTGCCGGAACGGATCGGGCGGATCGATGCGCGGTTCTCGTCGCCGGTGTTTCCCGGCGAAACGATCCGCACCGAAATCTGGCGCCAGCACGACGGCACGGCCGCGTTCCGATCCAAAGTCGTCGAGCGCGATCTCGTCGTCCTCAACAATGGCTATGTGGAGTTCCAATGAGCGCGATCGGCATCCTGAGCTATGGCGCGTATATCCCGCGTAACCGGCTGCAACGCCAGGCGATCCATGCGGCGAACGCCTGGTTTGCAGGCGGGTTGCGCGGTCTGGCCAAAGGCGAACGCGCAACCGCGAACTGGGACGAAGACACCATCACCATGGCGGTCGAGGCGGCGCGCGACACGCTGACCGGCATCGACCGGGCGCAAATCGGCACCGTCTCGCTGGCGTCCACCACGCTGCCCTTTGCCGACCGGCTGAACGCGGGCGTGGTCAAAGAGGCGCTGGTGCTGGACGATGCCACCGCCGCGATCGACGTGACCGGCAGCCAGCGCGCCGCGACCTCGCAACTGATCCAGGCGCTCGATGCGGCGGCCGGTGCGGCGCGGCCGCATCTGGCGCTGGCCGCCGACATGCGCAAGTCGCGGCCCGCGTCCGAGGGCGAACTGAACTATGGCGACGCGGCGGCGGGCGTGCTGGTCGGCCGGGGCGACGTGATCGCGCGCTTCATCGGCAGCCATTCGACCACGATCGATTTCGTCGATCACGTCCGCAGCACCGGCGCCGAATTCGATTACACCTGGGAAAGTCGCTGGATTCGCGACGAGGGCTATACCGGCCTGATCGGCGCGGCAATCAAGGCGGCGTTGACCAAGCTGGGCGCTTCGGGCAGCGAAATCGATCACTTCATTGTGCCGCTGACCTTGCGCGGCGTCGCCGAGGGGCTGGCCAAACGCGCCGGAGTAAAGCCCGAGGCGGTGGTCGATTCGCTGGGCGCGACCGTGGGCGAAGCGGGCGTTGCACACGCCACACTGCTGCTCGTTGCCGCGCTTGAGGCCGCCGCGCCGGGCCAGAAGGTTCTGCTGGTCGGCTTTGGCCAGGGCGTCGATGTGCTGCTGTTCGAAACGACCGATGCCATCGCCTCCGTCCCTGCGCGGCGCGGCGTCAGCGGATCGATCGCGCGCGGCGCCAGAACCGACAACTACATGCGGTTCCTGTTTCACCGCGGCCTGCTCGATCTGGAACGCGGCATGCGTGCAGAGGCGGACCAGAAACAGCCCGGCACGACGCTGTGGCGCAATCGCAAGGCGGTGCTGGGCCTGGTCGGCGGCCGCTGTACCAGGACCGGCACCGTGCAATTTCCCAAGAGCGATATCGGCGTAAACCCGAACGATCACGCCTTCGGCACGCAGGAGGATTATCCGCTGGCCGACGTGCGCGCCAGGATCGTCACCTACACCGCCGACAGCCTGACCTATTCGCCCAATCCGCCCAGCTATTACGGGATGATCGATTTTGACGGGGGCGGGCGCATGATGGTCGAATTCGCCGATGTCGACGCCGACGACGTCGAAGTCGGCCGCGACATGATGATGATGTTCCGCATCAAGGCGGTCGACGAGGTTCGCGATTTCACAAAATATTTTTGGAAGGCGGTCCCGGTCGCCTGACCGGACGCCCAGAGAAAAGGACAGGACGATGGCCAAGGGCATCAAGGACAAAGTCGCGATCCTGGGCATGGGCTGCGCAAAGTTCGGCGAACGCTGGGACATGGATGCCGACAGCCTGATGGTTGAGGCCTATGCCGAGGCGATTGCCGACGCCGGCATCGACACCTCGCAGATCGACGCCGCCTGGCTGGGCGTGGCGTTCGACGCGGTCAATATCGGCCCCTCGGGCATCCCGCTGTCGACCGCGCTGCGGCTCAACAATATCGGCGTGACCAAAGTCGAAAATTACTGCGCCAGCGGCACCGAAAGCTTTCGCGGCGCGGTCTATGCGGTGGCGAGCGGCGCGGCGGACATTGCCCTGGCGCTTGGCGTCGAAAAGCTGAAGGACACCGGTTATGGCGGCTTGCCGGTGCGCACGCGCGGCACCACGCACGACATGACCGGCATCACCGGATCGGCGCCGGGCAATTTCGCGCAACTGGCCGCAGCCTATCGCAGCGTCCACGGCGTTTCAAAGGACGACCTGAAGCGGGCGATGGCCCACGTTTCGGTCAAGAGCCATGCCAACGGCGCGAAAAACCCCAAGGCGCATCTGCAAAAGGCGATCGACATGGACACCGTGCTCAACGCGCCGATGATCGCCGAACCGCTTGGCCTGTTCGATTGCTGCGGCGTGTCCGACGGCGCGGCATGCGCGATCGTCACCACGCCAGAGATTGCCCGCGCGCTCGGCAAAAAGGATCTGGTGACCGTCAAGGCCTTGCAGATCGCGGCGTCGAACGGCTGGGAAATCCAGCAGGGCGGCGGCTGGAACGGCAGCTTTTTCCACACCACGCGGGTTGCCGCGGCCAAAGCCTATGACGAGGCCGGCGTCACCAATCCGCGCGAGCAGATCAGCCTGATGGAAGTGCACGACTGCTTTTCGGTCACCGAACTGGTGACGATGGAGGATCTCTACGTCTCGCGCGAAGGCAATGGCTGGCGCGATGTGCTCGACGGCTTTTTCGATGCCGACGGCACGATCCCGTGCCAGATCGACGGCGGGCTGAAATGCTTTGGCCACCCGATCGGCGCATCGGGGCTGCGCATGATCTACGAAAACTATCTCCAGTTGCTCGGCCGCGCCGGGCCGCGCCAGCGCCAGACTCCGCCAAGCCTGGCGCTCAGCCACAATCTGGGCGGCATGCCGAGCCAGAATGTCTCTGCAATTGCAATCGTGGGAATGGCCGATGCCTGAAATGACACCCGGTATGGACGAAGAAACGTTCGAGGCGTTCCTCGATCAACTGCGCCGATATGTCCGCGACCGGCTGATTCCGGCCGAGGATCAGGTCTTTGAACACAACCGCGTGCCCGACCCGATCCTGACCGAGATGCGCGACCTGGGCCTGTTCGCGCTGACCACGCCCGAGGAATTCGGCGGCGCGAACATGAGCTTGCGCCAGTACATCCGCACCGTCCGCGAACTGGGCAAACCGGCACCCGCCTATCGCGCGGCGATGTCGATCAACACCGGCATGTTCACGACCGCGCTCAAGAAAGGCGGCACGCCCGAACAGCAGGCGGAATGGCTGACCCGCTCTGCCAATGGTGAAATCGCCTGTTTCGGCCTGACCGAGCCCGACAGCGGATCGGACAGCGCGGCGCTGAAGACGCGCGCGATCCGCGACGGCAACGGCTATGTCCTCAACGGCACCAAGCGCTATATCACCAACGCGCCCTATGCCAAAATCGGCCTGATCATGGCGCGCACCCATGCCGAACCGCTGCCCCGGAACGCGCATATCAGCGCCTTTCTGATCGACATGACCACCCCCGGCGTCTCGACCGGCAGCCCCGACAAGAAAATGGGCCAGTCGGGCGCCCAGATCGCCGACGTGATCCTCGACAATGTGCACGTGCCCGGCTCCGCGCTGCTCGGCGGCGAAGAGGGCAAAGGCTTCCTCGCGGCGATGCAGGCGCTCGATTCCGGACGCCTGTCGGTCGGCGCGGCGGCTCTTGGCCTGGCCGAGCGCGCGCTGGAGGTCGGCTTGCGCTATGCGATGGAGCGCAAGGCATTCGGGCAGCCGATCGCGGAATTCCAGTTGATCCAGGCGATGCTGGCGGATTCGCGCGCCGAAATCTACGCCGCCGAATGCATGATGCTCGACGCCTGTGCGCGCGCCGAACGCGGCCGCAGTTCGCTCGAATGTTCGGCGTTCAAGATGTTCTCGACCGAAATGTGCGGGCGTGTGGTCGACCGCGTGGTGCAGATCCACGGCGGCGCCGGCTATCTGGCCGAATACGAGGCGGAACGGCTGTTCCGCGACGCCCGCATCTACCGCATTTACGAAGGCACCACGCAGATCCAGCAACTCGTCATCGCCAAGCAGATGATCCGCGACTTCAAGGCCGGTGTTTAAACTTGTCTCCAAAAGCCCTCCCCCTGAAGGGGGAGGGTTGGGTGCGGGTGCGCCAAGTCACGAAAAACGCGCAAAAATTCGGCCAAGACACGCCCCTCGCCGCGCAGAGAGGGCCTATGCAAGCAAGCGCATCACTGCCCCTTGAACACCGCCGGACGCTTGTTGCGGAACGCGGCGACGCCTTCGGCAAAATCGTCGGTGCGGCCGGCATCACGCTGGGCGACGCGTTCGTTCGACAGCGCGGTTTCGAAACTGGCATCCAGCGCCGACCAGGCAAGCCGCTTGATGATGCTGAGCGCGCTCGGTCCGCGGGCAAGCTGTTTCGCCAGATCGAGCGCCGCCGCATCGACATCGTCATCGGGCACGACACGGTTGATCAGGCCCCATTCGAGTGCGGTCGCGGCGGGCAGCTTGTTGCCGAGCAACATCATTTCCATCGCCCGCACGCGACCGATCGCGCGCGTCAGGAAATAGGACGCACCGCCGTCGGATGCGAGGCCGATGTTGCGGAACGCCATAAGGAACGTGCTGCTCGCCCCGGCGACGATCATGTCGCCGGCGATTGCGAAGGCGCAGCCGATACCGGCGGCGGGGCCGCGCACAGCGGTCACCACCGGCGCCGACGACACGCGGATCTGATAGACGATCGGATGGAAAATGGCGTCGAGCCGTCCGCCCATGTCGCGGGTCGCATCGTTGACATCGATGCCGCCCTCGGCAAGGTTCGCGCCCGAGCAGAAGCCGCGCCCGACCGATCCCAGCACAATCGCGCGTGCCTCGCGCTCGCCACGCCACAGCGCGTCGAGCAGTTCCTCGCCCATCTGGCTGGTCACGGCGTTGAGCGTCGCGGGATCGTTGAGCCGGATCACCGCGACGTCATCGGCGACTTCGTACAGAATTTTTTCGTAAGCCATGGCTCTCTCCCTCGGTTTCCCCGCCCGCCAATGCCTGCGGGCAATTTGACAGACGCACTGGTTCGCCTATGTAGAAATATAACGTAGTTGACTAGCAACCAGCCGAATTTGCCGGCGACTTTTACGCCTTGCACGATGTTCCTGAACTTGAAAAGGCCCTCGCATGACCGTCGACGAAGCGACCGCAAACTGGCTGCTGGCGCAATGGTCGGTCCCGGCGAGCGAACACACGGTCGAAGTCGAAGGCGCGAACATCACCTATCGCGGCTGGAATCTCGATGCGCGGAATCTGCCGGGGCTGCTGCTGATTCACGGCTTTCGCGCCCATGCGCGCTGGTGGGACCATATCGCACCATCGCTCGCACGCAGCCACCGGGTCGCCGCGATCAGCCTGTCGGGCATGGGCGACAGCGACCACCGGCCGATCTACAGCCGTGCGCAGATGGCGCGCGAAGTTCTGGCGGTGGCGGCCGATTGCGGGTTCGATCCGGTTACGCTGGTCGCGCACAGCTTTGGCGCGATGTCGGCGATCATGGCGGCAATCGCCGCGCCCGAACGCGTGCGGCGGCTGGTCATTATCGACACCGCGCTGCCGACGGCCGACGACATCGGCCACCACATCCCGGTCCCGCCGATGCGACTCTATCCGACCCGCGACGACGCGGTCGAACGGTTTCGCCTGATCCCGTCAGGCGCATGGCCCAATCCGCTGGTGCTGACTTATATCGCGCACCATTCGGTGCGTCAGACGCCCGAGGGATGGACGTGGAAGTTCGACGCGAACGCCGCAATGTCGCTCAACGCCGAAGCCCACAGCTATCGCGCCGACTTGTTCGGTGTGACGGTGCCAACCGACGTGATCTTCGGCGCCCAGACCGAAGTGATGAACCCCGAACGCCGCGCGATGGCCGCCCAGATCGCGGCGCTGTGCGGGCCGCCGGTCGAGATACCCTGTTCGCACCATCACATCATGATCGAACAACCCGTCGCGCTGGTGTCGGCGCTCAGCGCGCTGCTGGCGGTTCAGCGGTCAAAGTGACCGGCTGACGACTTCCTTCATGATTTCGTTGGTGCCGCCAAAAATGCGCGTGACGCGGGCATCGCGCCACAGCCGCGCGACGATATATTCGTTCATATAGCCGGCGCCGCCGTGCAGTTGCAACGCGGCGTCAATCACGCGGCCCTGCATGTCGGAATGCCATTGCTTGGCGGCCGAGGCTTCGGCAGTGGTCAGTTGGCCGTTGATATGGCGGGCGATGGCCCAGTCGAGATGGGCCCAGCCGACCTGAAGCTGGCTTTTGAGATCGGCGAGCGTGAACTTGGTGTTCTGGAATTCGAACACGGTCTTGCCGAACGCCTTGCGTTCCTTGGTAAAGCTGACCGCTTCGTCGAACGCGCGCTGGGCGGCGGCCTGGCACGACACCGCGATCGACAGCCGTTCCTGCGGCAACTGGCTCATCAGATAGATAAAGCCCTGGCCTTCGTCGCCGAGGCAATTGGTGATCGGCACGCGCACGTCCTCGAAAAACAGTTCCGAGGTGTCGGCGCTGTGCTGGCCGATCTTGTCGAGATTGCGGCCGCGCGCAAAGCCGGGGGTATCGGCGTCGACCAGGATCAGCGAAGTGCCTCTGGCGCCCAGTTCCGGGTCGGTCTTGGCCACGACGATGATGACGTCGGCCAACTGGCCATTGGTGATATAGGTCTTGTTGCCATTGATGACGTAGTGATTGCCGTCCTTGCGCGCGATCGTGCGGATACCTTGCAGATCGGACCCCGCGCCCGGCTCGGTCATGGCGATTGCGGCGATGATTGTGCCCGCCACCATGCCCGGCAGGTATTTCCGCTTTTGCTCTTCGGACCCGTAAACCTCGATATATTCGGCAGTAATATCGTTCTGCAAGGTGATGCCCGCCGACGATCCGGCATAGGCGAGTTCTTCGGCGACGACCGCATTGTAGCCAAAGTCGAGCCCCATGCCGCCGTATTTTTCGTCGACATTGGGGCACAGCATGCCGGCGTCGCCACACGCCTGCCACAGTTGACGGCTGACGATCCCGTCCGTTTCGAACTTGTCGAGATTGGGGATCAGTTCGCGATTGAACACGTGCCGCACGGTGTCGCGAAACATCGCATGCTCATCGTTGAAGGCAAAGCGGGTGGACGTGTCGAGCATGAAAGTCTCCGGTCTGGGTATCGGGGCGCGGCCCCGTGCTCAACTTGTGTTTCCGTCACCCCGGTCTCGAACCGAGGTCCCGCTTTCTTCTCGGGCACACAGTATCCTGGCGTTTGTGCACAAGAAGAAGCTGGATGCCGGATCAAGTCCGGCATGACGAGTGGTGCTTACTTGCGCTTCGACGCCGCCAGCAATTGCCAGTGGCGCGACATCATCTTTGTCGCCTGTTCCTGCAATTCGCGCGGCACGTCGGGATAAAGCGGCAGCTTGCCCTGCGCGGGCAGCGCGATTGTCGCGGTCGCGCGCACCGTCTCGTCGCCGCGCTGGTTGATGAACCGCACCGCGACGTCGACCAGGTTCTGGCCGTTTTCCTCGCGCTTGGCGGTCACTTCGCCGGTCACGAACTGGGTGTCGCCCATATAGTTGAACTTGCGGATCTCGTCGTGGACCTTCAGCACCAGGCCATCATCCCCGGCCCAGTCGCTGAGGTAATGAAACAGATAATTCTCGCGCATCACGCCATAGTCGTACGCCATCGGATTGCCGATCGCCTGCGCCCACTTCGGGTCCCAGTGCAACCGCTGCGCGACGTCGGGAATGCCGTATTCGTTCTTCACATAAAACGGCGCGATGCGCTTGCGGTTCTTGTGCGCCAGCCGTCCGACCGTGGGCGCATAAGGCACAAAGCCATAGCCGCCGGCGTGAAAGCAGATCACATCGGTGACGGTCAGCGGACCCTTGGCCATCTTGCCGAGCGAATCGCCGACATGGACCGAGGCAAAGTCGCGCGGCACCGGGCCCTGCACTTTTTCCTGCGCGTAGATATCCTCGATATCGGCGAATTGCTCGTCAGAATAGCTGGCGGGTTCGAGCGCTGAATATTTGCCCTTTTTGGCCGCCGTCTTGCGCTCGGTCAGCACGCGCAGGATGCGGTAAACCGCGACGACTTCGCCGCGCTGGTTGATCTTGACATCGCGGCGTACGTTGATGACCGAACGGCCGGAAAATTCCGACTGCTTGACCTCGCAACTTTCCTCGCCGTTATAGCTGTACAGCGTGTCGCCCGGAAAGATCGGCCGATACCAGTCCCAGGTCGACCCCGAAACGAACACATGGACGCCGCGAAAGAGCGATTTCTTCAAAGCCTTGATCTCGTCGGGGACGGGATCGCCCAGCATCGGCGCGTTGATCACGCCCGCCATCATGCCCGGCGCAATCACGCTGCCCCAGCGTGACGCGCGGGCATAATCGGGATCGCAATAGAGCGGGTTGTCGTCGCCGCAGCCATGGCTGAAATTGCGGATGTTGTCGGTCGTCGCGGTCTGGATGTACTCGCGCGTCTTGGCCGGTTCGTAAAAACCGACCAGCTTTTTCTGCCGCTCGATATCCTCGTCGGTGATCGCATAATCGACCGCCTTCTGCCATTCGTCGCTTTTCAGGATATCGTCGTTCTTGGTCGCCATGGCTGTATCTCTCTCGAACAGGGTCCAGGCCGCTTCTGCAGCCACGCTTGTTATGTAACTAGGTTAGCGACCTGAAATCAAAAACGCAAGCGCCTCACAGCTTGTCGAAAGGCACGTTCTTGTCGGCGCGCATCTCGCCCGGCATGCCCAGAATGCGCTCGGAAATCTGGTTGCGCAGCACTTCGTCGGCGCCGCCGGCCACGCGCAGCGCGGTCGACCAGATGTAATCGTACTGAATGCGCCGCGTCTCTGTATCACCGGCCGGCGGCGCAAGCCCGGCCAAGCCACGCACTTCCAGCGCCAGGCCCGCGGTCTTCTGATAGCGGTTGGTATAGGCCAGCTTGACCACCGAGGCGAGCGCGCCGGGATTTTCGCCGCGCGAGACCATCGTGCGCAGGCGCGCCTGAAAATGCTTCTCGGCCTGTTCCTCGGCATAGGCAGAGGCGAGCGCGACTCGCACGGCGCCGCTGTCGAGTGCGGTTCCGCCGTCACGCGGCGTATCGGCGGCATAGGCGATCAGCTCGGCGATGCCGCCGTTCTTGCCCTCGCCGCCCTGGTTGAGCCGCTCGCCCATCAGCACCGTCATCGCGCAGGCCCAGCCGTCGCCGACTGCGCCGATGCGGTTGGCATCGGGAATGCGCACGTCGGTCAGGAACGTCTCGTTGAAATCGCTCAGGCCCGAAATCTGGCGGATCGGCCGCACGTCGATGCCCGGTGTCTTCATGTCGACGACGAAGAACGACATACCCTTGTGTTTGGGCACGGTCGGATCGGTGCGAACGATCAGGATGCCCCAATCGGCGTGGTGCGCCCAACTCGACCAGACTTTCTGGCCGTTCACCACCCAGTCGTCGCCGTCGCGCACCGCCTTGGTGCGAATGCCGGCAAGATCGGATCCGGCGGCCGGTTCCGAAAACAACTGGCACCAGGTGATCTGCCCGTTCAACGTGGCGGCGGCGAACCTTTCGATCTGTTCCGGGGTGCCGTGCTTGCTGATGACCGGCAACGCCATGCCGAGGCCGATGCCGATGTAGGGGCCTTTGGGCAGGTGATACTGCCCCTCTTCTTCGCCGAACACGACCGCGTCCATGATCGCGCCGCCGCGCCCGCCGAGCGACCGGGGCAGCAGGATGCCGGCATAACCGCCCTCGGCCAGCCGCGCCTGCCAGGCACGACCGCGCGCGACTTCTTCGGCATCGGACAGCACTTCGCCGTCCCTGATGACGAAGTCCGGCGCGTTGGCGGCAAGCCAGGTGCGCGCCTCGGCGCGGAAGGCGGCTTCTTCGGGGGTGTCGTTGAAGTCCATTATGCTGCCTCCGCCTGGCTGCCGGGGATATGCGCGATCAACCGGTTCGCCCAGATCTCGCGCCCGCCCAGACTGAGCGTCAGCGTCCGTTCGCGGCGATAATAGAAATGGCAATTGGCCTCGAACGTATAGCCGATGCCGCCATGGACCTGGATATTCTCGCGCGCGGCGTTCTCGAACGCGCCGATCGCCGACAGCCGCGCGGCTGCGGCGGCCAGCGGCAGTTCGTCGGCGGCGTTCTCGGCCGCCCAGGCCCCGTAATAGGCATTCGAGCGCGCCAGTTCGACGCCGACCAGAATGTCCGCCAGCTTGTGCTTGATCGCCTGATAGCCGGCGAGCGCGCGACCAAAGATCTGGCGCTGCATCGCATAGTCGCGCGACATCGTCAGGCAGGCCTCTGCCCCGCCGACCGCTTCGAACGCGGCCTGCACGGCGGCGCGATCGAACAGCCGCTCGATCGCCTGACCGGCCGCGGGCGCGTCGAGCAGTTCGGCGGCCGCGCTGTCGAAGGCGATCGCATAATGCGCACGAAGCTGGTCAAAGCTGTCGAGCCGGGTGCGGGTCACGCCGGGCTGATCGAGCGGGACCAGGGCCAGCGCGGGCTTGCCCCCGGCCCTGACGAGCACGACCGCCAGACTGGCGATCCCGCCATCGGCGACCGGCGTCTTGATGCCCGAAACCGTGCCCCCGGCAAATGTCGCTTGCAGCGCGTTGCCGGTCCACCCGCCCGCCCCTTCAGCATAGGCAAACGTCGCGATCACTTCGCCGCTGGCGAGTCGGGGCAGCCAGGCCGCCTTTTGCGCGTCGTTCCCCGCAAGCTGGATCGCGTCGGCCGCAAGCACGATCGACGAAAAGAACGGCAGCGCGACATTGGCGCGGCCCATTTCCTCGCTGATTACGCCCAGATCGAGCTCGGTCATGCCCAGGCCGCCATGCGCTTCGGCAATGCCGGCGCCGAGAAAACCCATTGCGGCAATCTCGCGCCACAGCGGCTCGTCCCATTCGGCACCCGAATCGATCAGCGATCGCAACCGGTCAGGCGTCGAACGTTCGCCCAGCAATCCGCGCGCCTGTTCGGCCAGCATCTTCTGTTCGTCGGAAAGATCGAAATTCATGCCTTGTCCTCGTCCGCACACATGCCCGCGTTCATGGCTTGCATAGCACACTAGGCTATACAACTCGCGCGCGCAATCATGGTTCGGGTTTGCCCTTTCTATCACGAATTGACAATGTTACAGTTTTGCCGACAAAACGATGAGGGACAGGATGACAGCCGCGACACCGTTGGCGCAGGGATCATGAGCCAACGCAATCTGGCCGCGATGATCGTCGCGCTGTGGGTCGCGGAAATGACGCAGGCGTTCGGCACGGCGATGATCTATGCCGCGCTGAAGGCGCTGATCGCGACGTTCAAGGACCCGGTGCTGGTCGGCTGGCTGATCACGACGTATCTGCTGGTCGGCGCGGGGGCTGCCGCGGTGGCCGGGCGGCTTGGCGATATCTATGGGCGGCGGCGCGTGCTGTTGATCCTGCTCGCGATCGCCGCAACCGGCTCGGTCATCAACGCGCTGTCGACCGGCTTTGCCACGTTGCTCGCCGGGCGCGCGATGGAGGGACTGGCCGGTGCCATCCTGCCGCTTTGCGTCGGGCTGGCGCGCGAAAACATCGCCAGGGACCGCGTGCCGATGGCGATCGGGCTAATGATTTCCGGCGCATCGGCGGGCACCGCCGGTGGCCTGGTGATCGGCGGCCTGCTGGTCGATACATATTCGTGGCATGCCATCTTCATCGCCAGCGCGACCTTTGCGGCGATCGCCTTCGTGCTGGTGCGGGCGTTCCTGCCGCCGTCCCCCGGCCTGCCGCGCACTGTGCCGCTCGACTGGGTCGGCGGGGTGCTGTTCGTCCCGGCGACGCTGGCGCTGTTGCTGGCGATCAGCAGCGGGCCGAAATGGGGGATCGCCGATCCACGCACGATCGCGACTCTGGCCGCCGGCATCGTGCTGTTCGGCTTGTGGATCAGGCGCAGCCTGACGGCGGTCGACCCGATGTTCGACGTGCGACTGTTCCGCAACCGGCAAGTGCTCGTCGCCAATCTGGCAACCGCGCTCGTCTCGATCAGCACTTTGCAGATCACGCTGGTGTTCTCGGTCATGTTGCAGGCGCCGGCCTGGACCACGGTCGGGCTGGGCGTCAGCGCCACCGTGGCCGGGCTGGTGAAATTGCCGTCGAACATCGGCTCGCTACTCGCCGGGCCGCTCAGCGGCTGGCTGACGCAGCATGGCGGGGGTCGGCAGGTCATGCTGATCGGCGGCCTGCTGACCAGCGCCGGCTGGCTGCTGGCGATGGCGTTCCACGGCTCGATCCTGATCATCGGAATCATCCTTTGCGTCATCTCGTTCGGCGCGACGATGCTGTTCGCGGTCGGCCCGACGATCCTGGTCGGCGCCGTGCCGCACGACCGCACCAGCGAGGCGGCGGGGATGATGACGGTGGTGCGGCAGGCCTCGCTCGGGATCGGCGCACAAGTCGTGACGCTGCTGCTGGCAACGCACACCGTCGTCGCGCCAACCGGCGGCGCGCATTACCCGACGGTGGGCGCCTTCATGCTGACCATGGGCATCATTGTCGCCATCAGTCTGACAGCGACCGCACTTGCCTTTGCCTTGCCCAAGGGCGCGCAGGCCGACTCCGCATGAACTGATGGCGAGCCAAGACCGTCAGCGTGGCGGCATGCGGATCGCGCCGTCGAGGCGGATGTTCTGCCCGTTGAAATAGCTGTTGCGGACCAGTTCCAGCACCAGGCTGCCGAATTCGCTCGGTTTGCCGAGGCGTTTGGGAAACGGCACCGAGGCGGACAGCACTTCGAGCACTTTGGGCGGCACGCCGAGCATCGGCGGAGTCGCGAAAATGCCGGGCATGATCGAATTGACGCGAATGCCCAGATCCATCAGGTCGCGCGCCATCGGCAGCGCCAGGCCGTTGACGCCCGCCTTGGCCGAGCCATAGCCGACCTGACCGACTTGCGCGTCCTGCGCGGCGGCCGACGCGGTCAGCGTGATCACGCCGCGCTCGCCGTCCTCAAGCGGCTCAAGGCTCGCCATGCCGAGCGCCGACAACGACGCGAGGCGATAGCTGGCGACCAGAATGCCCAGCACCGAAAACTCGTAATCGGCGGTCGAGAAACGCTTGAACTCGCCGGTTTCGCGGTTCTTGCCGACGGTCTTGCCGCCGCGCGACACTTGCGCGCAATGCACCAGCACACGCTCTTGCCCGTGGGCCGCGCGCGCCGCTTCAAAACCGGCGACGACCGATTCTTCGCTGGTGATGTTGACGTTGACAAAGACGCCGCCGATGTCCCGGGCAATCGCCTCGCCCTTTTCGGCATTCAGGTCAAAGATCGCGACTTTGATGCCGGCGGCCGCCAGCGCCCGCGCGCTGGCTTCGCCAAGGCCAGAGGCGCCGCCGGTGACGACGGCGGCGGTTTCATTGGTGATCAGCATGACATAACTCTCCGATGTTGCAGCGCGTTACAGCGCTTCAATGATGGTGACGTTGGCAACGCCGCCGCCTTCGCACATGGTCTGCAGGCCGTATTTCAGGCCCCGCGCCTTGAGGCCGTGGATCAGCGTAGTCATCAGCTTGGTGCCCGAAGCGCCAAGCGGGTGGCCCAGCGCGATCGCGCCGCCATTGACGTTGAGCCGGGCATGATCGGCACCGACATGCTTGAGCCACGCCAGCGGCACCGGCGCGAACGCCTCGTTGACTTCGTACAGGTCGATCTGGCCGATCGACATCCCGGCGCGCTTCAGCGCCTTGTCAGTCGCGAACAGCGGCTCTTCGAGCATCACCACCGGATCGCCGGCGGTCACGGTCAGGTTCACGATCCGCGCGAGCGGGGTGAGATTGTGCTCTTTCAGCGCCCGTTCCGAGACGACCATCACGGCGCTGGCGCCGTCGGTGATCTGGCTCGATGTGGCGGCGGTGATCACGCCGCCTTTGACCAGCAGCTTGACTTTGGCCATCCCCTCGGGCGAGGCGTCCCAGCGGATACCCTCGTCGACGACATGCAGTTCGGACGTCCCGTCGGGCAGCGTAATCCGGATCGGCAGGATTTCCCGGTCGAATGCGCCCGCCTTGGTGGCGGCCTGCGCGCGAAGATGGCTTTCAAGGCCAAAGGCGTCGAGATCCTCGCGCGAAAAACCCCACTTTTTGGCGATCATCTCGGCCCCGCCAAACTGGCTGAAGCCGGCCACGCCAAAGCGGTCCCTGGTCACTTGCGAGGTGGGATCGAAACCGCTGTCGCGCATCGCCGCAAGGCCCATCGGCACGCGCGTCATGCTTTCGACACCGGCGGCGATGACCACGTCCTGCGTGCCCGACATCACCGCCTGCGCGGCAAACTGGACCGCCTGTTGCGAACTGCCGCACTGGCGATCGATGGTGACGGCAGGCACGCTGGCCGGCAACGACGAGGCAAGCACCGCATTGCGGCCGACCTGGTTCGACTGCTCCCCGGCCTGCGTGACGCAGCCCATGATGACATCCTCGACCGCGTCGGGCGCGATACCCGCGCGAGCGACGATCGAATCGAGCACTTGCGCGCCCAGATCGGCGGGATGCCAGCCGGCGAGGCGACCGTTGCGACGGCCCCCGGCGGTGCGCACGGCGGCGACTATATAGGCTTCAGCCACAAAAAAGCTCCTGTTCCGAAAGAGACAAAGGCGCGGTCAGACAAGCATGCCCGCCAGCCGGCCGCGAATGATGGCTTCCGCCTCGGCAACGATCCGGTCGATCAGCACCTGGCAGGTCGGAATGTCGTTGATCAGGCCCTGCACCATGCTGGCCCAGAACACGCCTTTCGACAGATCGCCGGTGGCGAGCAGTTCGCGGCCGGCGGTCCCGGCCACGAGCTCCTGCACGTCTGAGAATTTCGCGCCCGGCACGGCGAGGCGACGCACCACTTCTTCCGACACCGCGCTTTTGCCGACACGCGCGGTGTTCTTGAAGCTGCGAAAGATCAGGAACGTGCCGCGTTCATCGTTGTCGACATAGGCCTGTTTGACATTGGGGTGTATCGGCGCCTCGACCGTCGCGCAAAAACGCGTGCCCATGTTGATGCCGTCGGCACCCAGCGCCAGCGCGGCGGCGAGCCCGCGCCCGTCGCCAAACCCGCCCGAGGCCAGCATCGGGATTTTGACTTTGTCGGCGGCGGCAGGGATCAGGATCAGGCCGGGAATATCATCCTCGCCCGGATGACCGGCACATTCGAAGCCGTCGATCGAGATCACGTCGCAACCCGCCCGCTCGGCCGACAGCGCGTGACGCACGGCGGTACACTTGTGCAGGATGACAATGCCGTGCGGCTTCAACTGTTGCCAGATCTCGCGCACCGCCGGCGTGCCTGCCGTCTCGACAATCTTGACGCCACCGTCGATGATCGCCTGCGCATAGGCCTGGTAGTCGGGCGAATTGATCGTCGGGAACACTGTCATGTTCACACCGAACGGCTTTGACGTCAGCGAACGGCAGCGTTCGATTTCGTCGCGCAGCGCGTCGGGCGTCGGCTGGGTCAGCCCGGTGATGATGCCCAGCCCCCCGGCGTTCGATACCGCCGAGGCCATGTCGGCGGTGCCGACGCCCTGCATACCGCCCTGAACGATCGGGTGTTCGATGCCCAAAAGGTCCGTGATCCGCGTCTTGATCGCCATGCCGTTCGTCGCCTTCTGTCTCTGTTCTGTTCGAAAGACTCTCGACGAGCCTGTTACACCTAGTTAGCTATGATAGAAGCCTTCGCTAATCACTTTGCAGGCGTTCGGCAACCGGAGAGCAAGCCTGCATGGCAAATTCCTCGACAAACGCGCAACGCGCCTGAACGCCAATCAAGGATAGCATATGGAATTCATCACCATCGCCAAGGCCGATCACGTCACCACGGTCACGCTTAACCGGCCCGAAGTGATGAACGCGATCAATGGCGGGATGCACAACGAATTGCAGAGTGCGTTCGACGATTTCGCCGCCGACGATGACCAGTATGTCTGCGTGGTGACAGGCGCCGGCGCAAAGGCGTTCTGCGCCGGGTCAGACCTGAAGGCCGTCGCGCAGCGCGGCGAGCATCCGGTCTATCCACGCAGCGGCTATGCCGGGCTGATCGAACGATTCGATTGCCCCAAGCCGATGATCGCCGCCGTCAACGGTCTGGCGCTCGGCGGCGGTTTCGAAGTGGCGCTCGCCTGCGACATCATCATCGCGGCGGAAAGCGCCAGCTTCGGCCTGCCAGAGCCGCTGGTCGGCGCGATTGCCTTTGGCGGCGGCCTGCACCGGCTGGCGCGCGAGATCGGGCCCAAGCAGGCCCTGGGCATGATCCTGACCGCCCGGCGGGTCAGCGCGGCAGAAGGATACCGGCTCGGTTTCGTCAACGAAGTGGTCGCCGCCGGCGACCTCGACGCTGCCGTGGCGCGCTGGGTTGCCGAAATCCTGCGCGCCGCCCCGCCGGCGCTGCGCGCATCGAAAGAGGTCGTCTATCGCGGGCTCGACGAGCCGAGCCTTGCCGCGGCGCTGGCCAACCAGTCAAGCTATCCCGCCTATGCGGCGTGGCGATCGAGCGCGGACGCGGTCGAAGGTCCGATCGCCTTTGCCGAAAAACGCGCACCGAACTGGACCGGCAAATGAGCCGCGCGGTTGTCATCCACCGGTTCGGCCACCCGTCCAGTTTCGCACTCGAACATCGCGCGCTCGAAGCGCCCGGCCCGGGCAAAGTCGCCATCCGCATCCATGCCGCCGGCATCAGCTTTGTCGACGTGCTGGTCGCGGCCGGCGAATACCAGTTGAAACCCCCGCTGCCCTTCGTTCCCGGCAGCGAGTTTTCGGGCGTCGTGACGGCGGTCGGGGCGGGCGTCGATCCGGCGCGGATCGGCGAGCGGGTCCTGGGCAGTGCGTTCGGCGCGGCGATGGCCGAGGACGCGGTCATCCCCGCCCGGCTCGCGCTGCCGATCCCGCCCCGGATGCGCTTTGCACAGGCGGCCGTGTTCCGGGTCAGCTATGCCACCGCCTATTATGCGCTGGTCCAGCGGGGCGGCCTGAAAGCGGGCGAGACAGTGCTGGTGCTCGGTGCGGGCGGTGCGGTCGGCTATGCTGCAATCGAGGTCGCCAAGGCGCTCGGCGCCACTGTCATCGGCTCCGCCTCGACCGCGGCAAAGCGCGCATTGGCAGTGCGGGCGGGCGCCGACACGACGGTGGATGCGCGCTCTGCAACCTGGCGTGACGACGTGAAGGCGGCGAACGCCGGCAAACCCGTCGATGTCGTGATCGATCCGGTCGGCGGGGCGGCGACCGAACTCGCCTTTCGTTCGCTCGCCTGGAACGGGCGGTTGCTGGTGATCGGCTTTGCCGGCGGATCGATCGCCAAACTGCCGGCCAATCTCGCGCTGCTGAAAGGCGCATCGCTGATCGGCGTCGATGTTCGCCAGTTCGGTGAATACGAACCGGAACTGGCCGCCGCCAACGTCACCGCGCTGTTCGACTTGTACGAAGCAGGCCACCTCCACCCGCCGATCGCCAGGACGTACCCGTTGGATGATTTCGTTGCCGCCATGGTCGAGGCCCGCGCCGGCGAGACCGCCGGGCGGATCGTCCTGGTGATGCGCGATGGAGAACCCGCTTGACCGAAGCATTGCCCGCACCGGAGGCCTATTTCGAGCGCACCGCAACCGGCTTTTTGCCGACCGGGGCAGCCGCCAGCCCGTGGGACGGCGCGCATCTGAGCGGCGTGGCGATCGGCGGTCTGCTGGCGCATGCCATCGACGGGGTGACCGGCGACCTGTCGGTCGCACGGCTGACAATCGACATCCTGGGCACCGCGCCAAGCGTCGAAAGCCTTGTCACCGTCACCACCCGGCGCGACGGCAGCCGGCTGAAACTTGTCGAGGCCGAACTGTCGGCACAAGGGCGCGTCTCCGCGCGCGCCACCGCTTTGCTCGTGCGCGCGATCGAAACGCCTGCGGCCGAAACGCCGCTCGCCTATGGCCCACCCGAAACTTATGCCGATTCGGGCCCGTCCGGCCGCACGGCCCTGCGCAACGCGTTCAAGCGGCGCGTGGTCCACGGCGATATCCGGACTTCGGGCCCGGGCGCGATGTGGAGCAGGATCGATATCGCCATGGTCGCCGGCATACCGCTGTCGCCGCTGGTGCGTTCGGCCATGCTCGGCGACATGGGCAGCGCGATCGGCAGCGTGCTGCCGGTCAGGGGCTTTACCTTTCCCAATCTCGATATTGCGATCCACTTTACCCGCATGCCGCGTGGCGAATGGCTGTTGATCGACGCGCTGACCGAGACGGCCGGCAACGGCCTGGCGATCGTCAACAACACTTTCTCGGACCGCGACGGCGTCTACGCGCGCGGCCATCAGACGCTGTTCGTGTCACCGCGCTAGAGCCGCGTCCTTTGCATCCCTGATCGCCTTGTGAATCTGCGCGGTCGCGCTCGTCGACAGCCCCATGTTCAATGCCTCGTGATCGAGTGCGGCCTCGAACTGGGCATCTTCGGCGAAATTGAGATTCGCCTTCATATAGCGATACCCCATGCGCGGCCCGTCGGCCAGGCGATGCGCGGCCTTCAGCGTTTCGGTCCGCAGATCGGCGTCGGCAAACAGCCGGGTGTAAATCCCCTTGGCAAGCGCCGTTACAGCATCAAGCTTCTCGCCCAGAAAGAACAGTTCGCGCGCGACTCCGGTGCCCAGAATCTTGGTCCAGAACCAGGTCGATCCGAAATCGCCACCCGCACCGATCCGGTCGAACGCGCTGAGAAAGCTTGCCGATTGCCCGGCAAAGCGCAAATCGCAGGCCCCCGCGATGCCGATGCCCGCGCCGGCAACCGGGCCATTGATCATCGCAATCGTCGGCTTGGGCATTTCATGCAACAGCCGCGACGTCTCCATGAAACCGCGCAGCCGGGTAAAGCCCTGTTCGACCCGGCCGCCCGTGCCGGGATCGACCGGGCCCGGTCGACCGCCGCCGTCCTTCAGATCGCCGCCCGCGCAAAAGCCCCGCCCCGCGCCGGTCACGACGACGCACCCGACCGTGTGATCGCACGCGGCCTGGGCAACGACATCGACCAGTTCGGCCATGATTCCGGCCTCAAGCGCGTTCAGCCGGTCCGGGCGGTTGAGTGTGATGATCCGCACGCCGCCGTCGTTTTCGACCAGCACCAATGCGCCCGCGTCCGCAGCTTCGGTCATATCCGTTCTCCTCTGGTCGCCATTGACCCGCTTTCAGAGTTGGTTCACTAAGTAATATACCATAAAGTGCAAGCGGCATGGAGAGGATTGCCCGTGACCGAGAATGTCACAAGCCCGATGGCGCACCAAGGCCATCTTTTGCGCCGCAGCGCACGGCCGGCCGGCACCACAAGGACAGCGATTGCATGACCGTGCCGCGCCCCCTTCCCGCGACCGACCGCGACACCGAACCGTTCTGGAAAGGCGGCGCAGCGGGCAAGCTGCTGATCGAGCGCTGCGAGGCGTGCCATACCCTGATCCATCCGCCGACCGGGTTCTGCCCGCAATGCGAAAGCCGCGACACCGCGCCGCACGCCGTCTCGGGCCGCGCGACCGTCACCAGTTGCACCGTCAACCACAAGCAATGGATGCCCGGTTTGCCAGTGCCCTATGTGCTCGCGCTGGTGACGCTGCAAGAACAGGATGATGTGCGTCTGGCGACCAACATCGTCGATTGCGATCCCGAAAGCGTGTTTATCGGCATGAAAGTCATCGTGCGTTTCGAACCCGTGCAGGATCTGTGGGTGCCGCTGTTCGCGCCGTTGGAGCATGGTGCATGAGCACCGCTTATCCCGAAAAGCAGACCGCCATCACCGGGATCGGCCAGTCGCGGATTTCGCGCGGCGCGGACAAGTCGGCGCTCGGCCTGACAATCGATGCGGCAATGCAGGCGATCGGGAACGCCGGTCTCAAACGCAGCGATATCGACGGCATGGCCACCTGGCCCGGCGACCGCGCCGACGGATCGGGGTTTTCCGACGTCGGCATCCCGGCGTTGCAGGATGCGTTGCGGATCGCAGTGAACTGGTATTCGAACTGTTCGGAAACGGCGGGGCAGTTCGGTGCGCTGTTCAACGCGATCGGCGCGATTTCGGCGGGACTGGCGCGCCATGTGCTGATCTTTCGCACGATGTACGAGGCGACGGCGCGCAAGACCGGATTTGCCAACGCGCTCAACCTGCCGGGGCAGCGCGTGCGCGGCGGCTTCAACTGGTATGCGCCCTACCACACCTATGCCGCCGCCACGCAACAGGCGCTGTTCTTCGCAGCCTATGTCCACGAATCGGGGATAAAGCCCGAACAGGTCGCCCGGATCGCGCTCAACGGACGGCGCAACGCCGGGCTCAATCCCGCCGCCGTCTATCGCACGCCGATCACGATGGACGACTATTTCGCCTCGCCGATCATCTCGACGCCGCTGCGGCTGTTCGATTGCGACGTGCCGATCGACGGGGCGACCGCGATCATCCTCAGCCATAGCGATGCCGCGCGCGATCTGCCCAATCCGGTCACGCGGATCGAGGCGGTGGGGTCCAGCATGCGCTATCGCAACAGTTGGACCCAACTCGACGCGCTGGCGACGCAGGGCCAGCCGCACGTGGCAGAGATGATGTGGAACCGCACCGACCTGACCACCGCCGACGTCGATGTCGCCGAACTCTATGACGGGTTCAGCTTTCACACGATCAACTGGCTGGAAAACTTCGGCTTTTGCAAACGCTTTGAGGCGGGCGACTTCATCGGCGACGGCAGCCGCATCGCACTGGAGGGAGAACTGCCGATCAACACCAACGGCGGCGCGCTGTCGGCCGGCCGCATGCACGCCTATGGCCAGGTCCACGAGGCCTGCACCCAATTGTGGGGTCAGGGAGAGGCGCGGCAGGTCAAGGGCGAGCCGCGCGTTGCGGCGCTTTCCACCGCCGGAGGGCCCCTCGCCGGGTGCTTTCTGCTTGTGCGCGAATGACGGTGGAATCTGCGCGACCTTGCTCCGCCTCATGAACCTCGCCGGCCTGGTATGCTTGTCGAAGCAAGCGCGAGGTGATTCTGCCATCGGCGAAGATATCGATGGGAGAATCGATGCACCAGATGTGTGCATCCCTTGGCACCAAACCGGGGAGGATGCGATCTTCGCGGTTCGCTAAGCCGGCAAGACCCGGAGCGGTTGCTGCGCCAACAGCCTTCTCACCGAGTCTTCCGCAGCGGCCAGCATATCGGTGTGCCGGGGTGCCCAGCCGAATTCCTGCCGGGTGCGCGGGCTGCGCGACCGGCTGGACACGCCGAACACGATCAGGGTGGCAAACTTGCCCCACAGCGCGATGGCCTCGTCCATGGTGATGCTGCGCGCCGGCACGCCGGCCAGCCGCGCGACGGTTTCGGCGATCCAGCGGTTGGGCACTTCACCGGCCACCGCGTGATAGACCGCACCGTCCTGTCCAGCCTCTGCAACATGGCGGAACGCTTCGCCAAGGTCTTCGGCGTGGATGTGCGTGTACATGTTGAGGCCCTGCCCGACGTAACAGGCGGTGCCGGTCTGGCGGACCGAATCGAGCACATTGGTGACAAGCGCGTGGGGCCGATCGTGCGTCCAGACGGCCGGCGGGCGCATGACCATGCCGCGCTTCAGCCCTTTGGCCGATGCGGCGCGCACCCTGCCCTCAAGTTCCCAGCGCGCCGCAATCGCCCTTTGCGGCACGAAACTGTCGGCTTCGGCAAACGTGTCCTCGCTCCAGGCGCCGCCGGTGCGCTGGCCCAGCACGCCGGTGCCCGAACAGAATATCAGGCTTTTGCCGCTGTCGGCCATATGATCGATGATCCAGTCGACCACGGCCGTTTCGGCCTCGCCCAGCGACGGCGCGAACACCACCGTTTCGGCGGCCGCAATCCCGGCGGCCAGCGCGTCGCAGTCTTCGGCATCGCCCCGGATCGCGGCAATCCCCGCGCTCGCCAGCTTTGCCTCTGCGGCGTCCGATCTTGCCAGGCTCGATACCTGATGGCCCGCCGCGACCATCGCGCGCGCCGCATGTCCACCGATCAGGCCGGTGCCGCCAATCACGAACATCCTCATACCGCAGTCCCTTGTCTTGTCGCGCCGCCATGGTCGCCGCTGCGATGCTTTTGCGTGGCAATGCCGCAGGGACCTGCCATGCTGTCATCCTCTCGTCGCTGGTTGCACGGATATGCTAGACAACCTGGTTTACCAAGTGAATAGATGCACGCACCATAGATCGGGCAGCGGATTAGAAATGGCCAGGACGATCAGGTGCGCGAATTCGACGTGCCGGTGCCGGCCCCCTGCAACCATTACGGAGATGCAATCATGGAAACACGCTTTCTCGGCAACAGCGGGCTCGAAGTGTCGGTGTTCGGCTTTGGCACGATGACGTTCAGCGACGGCGAAGGCCTGTTCGGCGGTGTCGGTGCGACCCGCGGCGACGATGCGCGGCGCCAGATCGACATGTGTATCGACGCCGGCGTCAACTTGTTCGACACCGCCGACGTCTATGCCGCCGGTCGTTCGGAAGAGATTCTCGGGCAAGCGCTCGGCACCCGGCGCAAGAACGTCATCGTCGCAACGAAGGCGTTCGGCCGCATGGGTAAAGGCGCGCACGACACCGGGCTGTCGCGGCGCCACCTGATCGATGCCTGCGATGCCAGCCTGAAACGGCTCGGCACCGACTGGATCGATCTCTACCAGGTTCACAGCTTTGACGCGCTGGTGCCGCTCGACGAAACCCTGCGCGCGCTCGACGATCTCGTGACCGCCGGCAAAGTGCGCTATATCGGCTGCTCGAATTTCAGCGGCTGGCACCTGATGAAGGCGAGCGCCATTGCCGCCCGGCGCGGCACCGAGCGCTTTATCGGTCAGCAGATCCAGTATTCGCTGATGGTGCGCGATGCCGAAGAGGAACTGTTGCCGTGCGGTGTCGACCAGGGCGTCGGCGCTGATCTGGAGCCCGCTCGCGCAGGGCTATCTGTCGGCGAAATTCCGCGAACCTGGCCCCGACACCGCACAACGTCTTGTCCTCAGCGGACGGCTGAAAGCCTATGACACACCGCTCGGCGCGGCCGTTGTCGATGCCCTGATCGCGATTGCCGCCGCGCATTCCGGCACATCGCCGAGCCAGGTTGCGCTCAACTGGCTGCTGGCGCGCCCCGGCGTGTCGACCGTGCTGATCGGTGCGCGCAGCGACGAACAGCTTGCCGACAACCTGGCGGCAGCAAACTGGTCGCTGTCGGCGGACGAAGTCGCCGCGCTCGACAAGGCGAGCCAGACCGGGATGCGCTATCCCAATTCGCATCACCGCCTGTTCACGCTGGCACGCAATCCGCAAAGCTTTGCCCGCTATTAGGTTTTGCGGGTCTGGGGAGAGTCTGAATGCATTTCACCAATTCCTGCGTCGCGGTGCTGTCATGAGCGCAGCCTTGCGCGTGGCCGTCACCGGCAGCGCGGGCAAGATCGGCCGCGAGGCGGTTCGCGCGCTCAAGGCGGCCGGGCACCGCGTGATCGGGCTCGATCTGCGCGCGGCGACGATCGATGGCGTGCGCACCGCAGCGGTCGACTGCACCGATTTCGGCGCGGTGCTGGGTGCGCTGTCGGGCATCGACACGATGTTCGGCATGGCGCCGCTGCCGCAAGTGCCCGACGCGGTCGTCCACCTCGCCGGCATCCCGGCGCCGGGCCTCGCCGATGACGCGCGGACGTTCGACGTCAACACGATCTCGACCTACAACGTGTTTTCGGCCTGCGCGCGGCTGGGTATCGGGCGGATCGTCTGGGGGTCGAGCGAGACGATCCTCGGCCTGCCGTTCGCCACGCCGCCCGCATGTGTGCCGATCGATGAAACCCATCCCGATTTGCCCAACTGGTCCTATGCGATGGCAAAGTTCCTCGGCGAGCAGATGGCCGACCAGATGACCCGCTGGCACGCCGGGCTCTCGATCGCGTCGCTGCGGTTTTCCAACGTGTTCGACGACGCCGATTACGCACAGCAACCGGGCGCCGCGGCCAAGCCGCATTTCCGCAAGTTCAATGTCTGGGGCTATGTCGATGCACGCGACGCGGGGGAAGCGTGCCGCCTGGCGGTGGAGGCCGATTTCGCCGGGCATGAACGCATGATCATCGCCGCCGCCGACAACATCACCGGTCACGCCAGCGCCGACCTGATCGCGGCCCATTTTCCCGACTGTCCGATCACGGGGCCGCTCGTTGGCGACGTGTCGCTGCTGTCTTCGGCGCGGGCCCGGGCGGTGATCGGTTACGCGCCGAAGTTCGGCTGGCGGAGTGCAATGGCATGAACGAAATCGTCCGTCTCGACGTGAGCGAGGGCGTCGGCGTTATCACGCTCAACCGGCCCGATCGTTTGAACGCGCTGGACGATGCGATGCACCCAGCGCTCGACGCCGCCTTCGTCGCGGCGCACCGCGACCCGAACGTGCGCGCGATCGTCCTGACCGGTGCCGGGCGCGGGTTTTGCGCAGGGGCGGACTTGTCCCGGCTTGACCGGTTGGTGGCCACGCGCGGCGCGGCCTATGACTTGCCCCGGCCGGGCACGACGCCGGCGATCTATGCCGGGCTCGATCTCGATCCCGATCTCGCCCAGACCTACACGTTTCCGCTCGCCACGCCCAAACCGGTGATCGGCGCGATCAACGGCGCCTGCGTGGGCGTCGGGCTGGTGCTGGCGGCCTGTTGCGACGTGCGGCTGGCGAGCACCACCGCGCGATTCGGCGCCGCCTTTCCGCAGCGGGGAATCCCGGCCGAAGCGGGCCTTGCGTGGCTGCTGCCCCGCATCGTCGGGCGCGGCATGGCCGCTGACATGCTGATATCCGGGCGGATGGTCGCCGCCGAAGAAGCGCACCGCATCGGCCTGGTCGGCCGGATCGAGGAACCCGATGCCTTGCCGGGTGCGGCAGTCGACTATGCGCGCGCGATCGCGATCCATTCCGCGCCGCAGGCGGTGGCGATGATCAAGCGGCAAATGTTCGACGGCTGCACCGAACGTTTCGGCGATGCCGCGCGGACCGCGCACGATCTGTTGCTCGAACGGCTCGCCTCCGACGATTTTGCTGAAGGCGTCGCCAGCTTTCACGAAAAGCGCAACGCCCGCTTCGCCGACTTGTGATGCGGGGCCACCGCTAATCCGCGACGTAGACCGGCGCGCGCTTTTCCAGGAACGCCTTCATGCCTTCGGCAAAGTTCGGGCTGCGGCTGGTCATCAACTGGTTGCGGTTCTCGATCGCCATCGCCGCCTCCAGGCTGGGCGCATCGATTGCCAGATTGAGCCCTTCCTTGGTCATCCGCAGGCCCATGGGTGAGGCGTTGAGCATGTCGTCGATATAGGGCCGCGCCGCCGCTTCGAGTTGATCGTCGGGCACCACTTCGCACACCAGCCCGGTCGCCAGCGCGCGGGCGGCGTGAATGAAGCGCCCGGTCAGCATCAGTTCCGACGCGATCGACACCCCGACCAGACGCGGCAGGAAATAGCTGAGCCCCATGTCGCACGACGACAGCCCGATCTTGATGAACGCCGCGTTCATTCGGGCCGACTCCCCCGCGATCCGCAAGTCCGCCGCCAACGCAAAGCTGAACCCGCCGCCGCAAGCGGGGCCGTGCACCAGCGCGATGATCGGCTGCGGGCACCGGCGCATCTTGATATAAACGTCGGCAAGAAAGCCCTGAAAGCCAAAGCCGCCGCCGAACGGCACTTCGGCTTCGGCCCGCTCGTCGCGCTGCCTGATATCGAGCCCCGCGCAAAAGGCACGTCCGGCGCCGCGCATCACGACCAGACGCACGCTGCCGTCGTGATACAGCCTGCCGAAATAATCGTTGAGCTCTGCGACCATCTCGACTGTGATCGCGTTGAGCGCCTCGGGCCGGTTGAGTGTCAGCCAGTCGACCTGGCCGCGCTTTTCGATCGTGATCGTGTCATAGGCCATGCGCAAACTCCCTTCGAACCGGTCGGACGTGTCTCAGGCGAGGCCCTTTTCGACATCCATACGGCTGGCATCGCCAAGTTGCGACCCGCCATCGACGTCGAGGATCGTCCCCGTCACATAGGCAGCCGAACGGCTCGACAGGAACACCGCGGCTTCGGCAATTTCGTCGATCCGGCCCCAGCGTTTGAGCGGAATGCGCTCGAAATAGCCGTCATGCTGGTCGGAGTCGGGGGCGAGCCGGGCCATGCCCTCGGTCCCCGAAATCGGCCCCGGCGAGATGCCGTTGACGCGCACGTCAGGTCCCCATTCCATCGCCAGCACGCGGATCATGTGATTGATCCCGGCTTTCGCCGCGCAGGCATGGACCTGCATCGGCTTGGCGTTGACTGCCTGCCCCGCCGTGATCGCGATCAGCGACGCGCCCGGTGTGTTCAGCAGATCGTGGCACCCGCGAAAGACGTTGAATGTGCCGATCAGATCGATGTCGATAACCGTCTTGAAACCGTTCGCCGACATGCCGAGCGCAGGCGCCAGGAAATTGCCCGCCGCCCCCGACACGACCACGTCGAACGCGCCGTTGCGGCCGGCCGCTTCGACCATCGCCGCGCGGATCGCGCCGTAATCGCGCACATCCGCCGACAGCCCGATCGCGCCGTGGCCGATCTGTTCGGCGGCGAGCGCCGCCTTGTCCGGATTGCGCCCCAGAACCGCAACGTTCGCGCCAAGTTCGGCAAAGCGCCGCGCAATCCCGAGGTTGATGCCGCTGGTGCCGCCCGCGACGAACACGCTGTTGCCTTCGAACAGACCGTCCCTGAACGCACTCATGCCGTCTCTCCCATCCGCGATTTGCTGTCTGGCTTGCACACCGCACTGCGCGGCGCAAGCGCGGAGGACAGCGTCATACACCAAACTGTTGCCCCATCAACTTGTCGCGGGCGCGTGAAAGTCTGGCGCGACAAACGAGCGAATCATGCTAAACCAGCGATCGGTAACCGGCGGTTTACATCGGACTGAAACTTGGAGAGGGGCTGACGCGATGGAGATGACCGGCCGGCAACGGACCGAGGCGCCCCGCGAGACAATGCGGGCGGCACTCTTGCCTGCACCGTCGCGACATGCCTCCTCGCAAGCTTCGTCGGTGCGCCCGTGTCGATCCTGACTTTTGCCGCCACGATGCCCGACACGCCGGCGGTGATCGCTGCCGAAACTGGCGACGCGGTCACTTTCGGCGCGCTCAACGCCGCGTCGATGAGGCTGGCCCGCGTGCTGCGTCGATCGCTTGGCGAAGGGGGGCGCGTGGCGCTGCTGATGGAAAATGTCGCGGCGTTCCATGTCGCGGCCTGGGCATGCCGGCGCGCCGCGTTGCGCTTTGTGCCGGTCAATTGGCACCTCAGCCGCGACGAAGCCGCTTATATCGTCACCAACAGCGATGCCGAGGCGCTGATCGTGTCCCCCGGACTGGATGCGCTTGCCAACGATCTTTCCGGTCTCGTGCCCGATCTGACGCTGTTGTTCACTTCCGGCGCCCCGTTCGGGCGGTTTGCCTCGCTCGACGCGGCGATCGCGGACGAACCGGCAGAGCCTTTCGGCGTCGAGACCGAGGGCAATTGCATGTTCTATTCCTCGGGCACGACCGGTCAGCCCAAGGGTATCTTGCGAGCGCTGACCGGCGACCCGTTCAACACGCCCCAGCGTATCGAACAGATGATGGCCGGGCTGTTCGGTTTTGATGACACCAGCGTGTTTTATTCGCCAGCCCCGCTTTACCACGCCGCGCCGATGGCCTGGTCGATGGGGGCGCAAACGCTGGGCGGTACGGTTGTCCTGCCGGCCAGGTTTGATGCCGAGGCAACGCTGGCGCACATCGAACGCTATCGCGTGACGCACGCGCAATTCGTTCCGACGCATTTCGTGCGGATGCTGCAATTGCCGGCGCAAATTCGCGCAAAATACGACGTGTCGAGCCTGCGCATGGTGGTCCACGCCGCCGCCCCCTGCCCGATCGACGTCAAGGAAGCGATGCTCGAATGGTTCGGCCCGGTCATTTACGAATATTACAGCCTGAGCGAAGGCGGCGGTTTCACGCTGGTGCGCCCCGACGAATGGCTGGCGCACAAAGGCACCGTCGGTCGCCCGGTAACCGGTCCGATCCACGTCGTCGATGACCATGGCCATCCACTGCCGCACGGCGAAGTGGGCCATCTGATGTTCGAAAATCCCGATCTGTTCGCCTATCACAAGGAACCGGCCAAGACCGCCGACTACTTCGATGCGCGGGGCTGGGCGCGGCCCGGCGACATGGGCTGGATCGACGCGGACGGCTATCTGTTCCTGGCCGACCGATCGAGCAACATGATCATATCAGGCGGCGTCAACATCTATCCGCAAGAGGCCGAGGCGGTGCTGACCCTGCACCCCGCCATCCGCGATGTCGCGGTGATCGGCGTGCCCGACAAGGAGTTTGGCGAAGCGGTAAAAGCCGTCGTCGAGCTGAAGCAGGGCATCCAGCCCGGCGACGCGCTCGCCGACGCCATTCTCGATCATTGCCGCGCGCGACTGTCACGGTTCAAATGCCCGAAATCGGTCGATTTCATCGACCAACTGCCGCGCCTGCCGACGGGCAAGTTGCTCAAGCGAGAGCTGCGCAAACGCTATTGGGGCGATGGTCCCAACCAGATCGTCGCCGCGCGTTCCGACGGCCTGTCCTGACGGGGGAATGAATGGGCCCGGAAATTTGCCGACATCTATAACCAGGTTTGCGTTGTTGGGCTTTTTTGGGGGTGACATTGCCCTCCGCTTTTGCCTAGTGTCGTCGCCCTGGCGCTGTCGGCAAGCCCGACAAAACAAAGGATTGAGGATGGCACGGTGATCCGGCTCTCGGGCAGCAACGGCATTACGCTTGCCGCGGACGAGGCAGGAACGCGCGGCAATCCTGCCGTGGTGTTTCTCCATGGCGGCGGCCAGACCAGGCATAGCTGGGGCCGTGCCGTCGCAATGCTCGCCGACAACGGCTTCCACGCGATGACCGTCGACCTTCGCGGACACGGCGACAGCGACTGGGCGCCCGACGGCGATTATTCGATCGACGCGCTGGCGGCAGACGTCCGCGCCATCGCCGCGTCGCTGCCCGCGCCACCCGCGCTCGTCGGTGCGTCGCTCGGTGGCCTGTCATCGCTGATCGCTGCCGGAGAGGCGCAGACGCCGGTCGCCCGCGCGCTCGTGCTGGTCGACATCACCCCGCGCATCGAACGCGCCGGCGGCCTGGAAATCCGCGATTTCATGACCGGCAATCCGGACGGGTTCGCCACCATCGACGAAGCGGCCGATGCCGTGGCACGCTATCTGCCGCACCGCCCGCGCCCGAGCGATACCAGCGGCCTGGCCAAGAACCTGCGGCTGCGCGCGGACGGCCGCTATCACTGGCATTGGGACCCGGCGATGCTGGTCGGCAGGGCTGCGGATTCGACCACCGATGCGCAACATGCCCGGCTGGAGGACGCAGCGCGCGCGCTGTCGATTCCGACGCTGCTGATCCGGGGTGGCCGCAGCCGCGTGGTCAGCATGGACGGCGTCGAAGAGTTTCGCCGGCTCATCCCGCACAGCGAATTCGTCAATATCGATCAGGCCGACCATATGGTTGCAGGCGACGCCAACGACGCCTTCAATGCCCCCCTGCTCGACTTCCTGGAGCGGAGCACATGAACCAGCCGACCCGGCGCGCGCCCGTCGTCCCCCGCCCCGCAGCCACGATCCTGGTCCTGCGCGACGATCCGTTCGAGGTGCTGATGGTGCGTCGGCACGGCAACGGCCAGTTCGCTTCGGCGCTGGTGTTTCCCGGCGGGCTGGTCGATCCATCCGATCGTGATGCGGCATGGGCGCCACTGCTCGATGGCGCCGAAGGCCTCGATGCCGACGAACGCGCGCTGGGCATCGCCGCCTTTCGCGAAACTTTCGAGGAAACCGCCTTGCTGCTGGCACGCGATGCGCACGGCGCACCGGTCGGCTGCCACAGTGCAGAGCGGAGCGATTTCCGCGCAGTCGTCGCCGCCAGCGGCGGCAAGTTGCCGCTGGGCGCGCTTGCGCATTTCGGTCACTGGATCACCCCGGAGGGACCACCCAAGCGGTTTGACACGCATTTCTTCCTGACCGAAGCGCCGGCCGGGCAAGAGGCGATTTGCGACGGCGGCGAGACCGTCGCGCTGGAATGGGTCGCACCGCGCGATGTGCTGGCACGGGCAGCGGACGGCGACCTGTCGATCCTGTTTCCGACCCGGATGAATCTCAAGCGGCTTGCCGAAAGCAGTACGGTCGCCGATGCGATTGCGGCGGCGCGCGCACGACCGCGCTTTACCGTGCTGCCCCGCCCCGAACGGCGCGAAGGCGGCACCGCCGTGGTCATCCCGGCCGAGGCAGGTTATGGCGAGACCGAGCATTTTCATCCCCATCCGCCGCGCGCGGATCAAAACATACGCGGAGAGCCGACATGATTGCCATAATCGCCCTGTTTACCGTTGCCGAAGCCAATGCCGAGGCGTTCGAAGCGGCGGCCGGCGAACTGGTTGCCGCAACGCGTGCCGAACCGGGGAACAAGCTCTATACGCTGGTCCGGAGCGCCAAGGATCCGACCCAGTATCGGATGATGGAATTGTACGAGGATCAGGCCGCCGTCGAAGCACACATGGCGTCCGACTGGTTCAAGGCGGCAGGGCCCAAACTCGGGCCGCTGCTCGACGGTCGGCCAAAGATCGAGGAATATACCGTCACGGCCTGAGCCGTGCGCTGCCCAGCGCGTCACGGAACGCGTCGGGCAGCGGCGTGGGCGTGCCGCCGTGCGTCGCGACCAGCGTCGCGCGCGCAAACGCACAGGCACGCCCGTTTTGCGTCGCCAGGCATGCGAGTTGCCAGCTTGTCCGCCCGACGTCGAGCGTGCCGACATGCAGGTCGAGCGGATCGGGGTAGTGCGCCTCGCCGACGTAATCGATGTGGTTGGCGGCGATCATCACCCGGTAGTCGCCCATCGTTTCGCGGAATTTCTGCGACACGTCAAAGCGGTATCGCGCATCCTCGAACGCGGCGACAAGCGCGACATTGTTGATATGGCGGTTCGGATCGATATCGGCAAAGCGCGTGGTGATCACGTGATGGAACGGGTAACGCGCGAAATCGAGCAGCGCGGGATCGACTTTCGGCATCAGCGCACCCAACCGCCGCTTGCGCCGGTAACGCGCACAAAACGCACCTGACCATTGATAACCGGCCCAATCGCAGTCCCCGTCACACGCCTTCCTCCCCTTGCATACGTAGTATACTAGGTTATCCATACAGTCTGTGCAAACCCGCCTTTCGGCCGCGCCGATGAGCAGGATATTCGGGCACACCCGCTTTATGCGCGAGGTCGAACCTTGTCCGTCGCGCCGCGCTGATGCATGCGGCATCACTGACCGCTGCCACAGGAGCCAATTCATGACCGATCTCGTCACCGGCACACTTTCGGGCGGTGTCGCCACGATCACGCTGAACCGTCCCGAGGCGCACAACGCGATGAGCTGGGACCTGATCGATGCGTTCAGCACCTCGGCCGAACGCCTTGCCGCCCACCCCGACACACGCGCCTTCCTGATTCGCGCCGAGGGCAAGAATTTCTGCGTCGGCGGCGATATCCGCGCCTTTGCCGAACAGGCCGATCCGGCACGCTTTCTCAAAGACCTTGCCGAACGGCTGCACGAGGGGCTCACTTTCCTGTTCAACCATCCCGCGCCGGTGATCGTCGCGGCGCACGGTGCGGCGGCCGGCGCCGGCCTTAGCCTGGTGGCGGGGGGCGACATTGTCCTGGCCGGGCGCTCGGCAAATTTCTCGATGGCCTATCCCGGCATCGGCCTGACCGCCGACGGCGGCGCAACATGGCTGTTGCCGCGCGTGATCGGGCTGCGCCGCACGCAGGAACTCGCCTATCTTGGCCGCCGGCTCAACGCGGACGAAGCCGCCGCATTCGGTCTTGTCACGCGCGTGGTCGATGACGAGGCGCTTGCCGCCGAGGCAGCAGCCATCGCCGCGAAGATCGCGGCCGGCCCGACCGGCGCGTTTGGCGGGATCAAGCGCCTGCTCGCGCGCAGCAGCGGCGCGGCCTTCGCCGATCAGCTCGATGCCGAGGCGGATGCGATTGCCAGGGCCATGGCCACGGCCGACGCCGCCGAGGGCCTCGCCGCGTTTCTGGGCCGGCGCGCGCCGGTCTTTACCGGGCAATAGCATGACCCCGCGCAACCCGGACTTCGCTGCCGACATCGCCGCCAGCTTTGCCCGCCAGGGCGCGCTGACGACGATCGGTGCGGAACTTGGCGACATTGCGCCGGGGCGCTGCGTCGTCAGGCTGGTGGTGACAGACGCGGTGCGTCAGCATCACGGCTTTGTCCATGGCGGCATCGTCGGCATGATCGGTGACGTCGCCGGCGGGTATGCGGCGATGAGCCTGTTCGATCCGGGCAGGGACGTGCTGACGCTGGAATACAAGATCAATTTCCTGCGGCCCGCGCTGGGCGATCTGCTGATCGCGACCGGCGAAGTCGTTCGCGCCGGGCGGTCGGTTACCGTCACACGCGCCGAAGTGGTCGCGATCGATGGCAACGGCGCGGCGACCGTGTGCGCCATCCTTCAGCAAAGTTCGATGTCCGGCTAGTAACCGCGCGTTACACCATCGGCCAATTGTACCGGGACAGCGCGACGAATCGCCGATATGTCAAACTTATGCCAAGGCTCGATCGCGTCCCGCCCCCGCCACCCCTGCCGGAAAACCGGGCCGTACCCGGCGATCCGGTGCTCGATGCCGCGGCGCGCTGCATCGACCGCAAGGGGTTCGATAACACCTCGCTGGAGGAAGTCGCGGCCGAAGCGGGGGTGTCGCGCACCACGCTGTACCGGCGCTTTGGCAACCGGGACTCGCTGCTGTCGGCCCTGCTGACCGCACGTGCGGAACCGTTCCGCGTGTGGTCGCGCGGTATCTACCTCGGCCCCGGTTCGGTTGCCGATCGGATCGAAACGGTGCTGGTCCACGCCATTCTCGAAATGCAGCACGTCGGCTGGCTCGACCGGACGCTCCACACCGGGATGTCCGCAGCCGCGATCCGGATTTTCAAGGCGAGCCACGCGCAGAGCGCCGAACAATGGCTCGCGCCGCTGCTGTCTTCGGTGATGGACCAGCGCGCCGCCGGCGAAGCCAAAGTGACGGTGGCCGAACTGATCGACTGGACCGCCGACCAGATGATCGTGCTCGCCAGCGCGGCGCCCTGGGACGAAGAGACTTTGCGCGGACGGCTGCGTTATTTCGTGATGCCGGTGCTGGCGCCGACCGCGCTGCGCGATCCCGACGCCGACCGGCTTGCGCGGATCGAGGCGCGGCTGGACATGCTGATCGCGCGCGACAAAGGGGACCGTCGATGACCTATGACCATATCCTGTTCGCGATCGAGGATTCGGTCGCAACGCTGACGATCAACCGGCCGCAGGTGCTCAACGCGCTGTCGCAGCACAGTCTGGCCGAAATGACCGATGCGCTCGATCGCACGCGCGACGAGGGCGCGCGCGTGTTGCTGATCACCGGCGCGGGCCGCGCGTTTTGTTCGGGCGCCGATCTCAGCCCCGGCCAGGGCAGCGACGCGTCGCGGCGGGACATGGGACAAGGGCTGGAAAGCGGCTTCAACCCGCTGCTGGAACGCATCGCGCGCTTGCCCGTGCCGGTCGTCACGGCGGTCAACGGCGCGGCGGCGGGCGGCGGGTGCGGTTATGCGCTGGCGGGCGATATCGTCATCGCCGGGGCGTCAGCCTATTTCCTGCAGCCGTTCGCCAATATCGGCCTGGTGCCCGATGTCGGCGCGACCTGGTTGCTGCCGCGCCTGATCGGCCGTGCGCGCGCGACGCAGATGATGATGCTGGGCGACCGTGTGCCGGCGGCGACCGCGCTGGAATGGGGGATGATCTATCAGGTGGTCGACGATGCCGCGCTGCTCGACACCGCCCGCGCCATGGCAGCGCGCCTCGCCGCCGGTCCGACTGTCGCCTACGGCCTGATGCGCGAAGGCATCGCGCGTGCCGCGACGATGTCGCTCAGCGAAAGCCTGGCGATGGAGCGCGTCAACCAGCGCAGCGCGGGCAAGACCGCCGATCACGCCGAAGGCGTCGCGGCCTTCCTGGAAAAGCGCAAGCCGGTGTTTCAGGGGAAATAGCGGCACCCCGCAACGGCAACATTGACACCAAGGTTCCAATTATCTAGCCCGTCCCGGGATTGTCGGCCGCACCACGGTTTCGGCAATCGGGGAGTGGCAGGGCCGATAGATGGCAACGATCACCGAACTTCAGCCGCATCTGGTGCGCTTGCGCGAACGCATCGGCATGACCGGCCCCGCCATCACCAAGAAAATCGAGGCGGGCAGCCTGATCAAATTCGCGCGCGCAACCGGCCAGACCGACGCGCTCTATCTGGACGAGGCGGCGGCAGCGCGCGGCCCCTATGGCGCGATCATCGCCGCACCGACTTATGTCTCGATCTTTTGCCACGACACCCTGGCCGATCTGATCACGTTCGACCTGCCGCTGTCGATGTTCCTGCACACCGACGACGCGGTCGAACTCGGGCCGCCGATCCGTGCGGGCGACACGATTGATGCGGTGGCGCGCTATGCCGACGCCTATCTGCGCGAAGGCCGCAACGGGCCGCTGCTGTTCCAGATCGCCGAAGTGACGCTGACCAACCAGCACCGCGCGCACGTCGCCACCGTCCGGGTCGGCGCCGTCTCGTTTGACAGCGGGGGATGAGCCTTCCCGATCTGTTCGCCGGCATCGCTGTCGGCTTTGCCATTCCACAGGTGGCGCTGGAGGTGGATCGGCTGGCACTGGTCAAGTACGCCGGCGCCGCCGATGACTATGTGCGCCAGCATTGGGATCATCCGTTCATGATCGCCCTGGGCTATCCCGACGTTATCGGCCATGGCTGGCTGACTTTTGCACATATGTGCCGCGCCGTGACCGACTGGGCGCCGCCTTCGCGCGCGACCATCACGCGCTATGCGGTGCGTTATCACAAACCCTTTCATCCCGGCCGGCTGACGTGCGGCGGCACTGTGGATAGCGTCGAGCATGATCGCCTGACTGTGGCGGTTTGGGCAAAGGATGCCGGCGGATCGCTGTTGGCGACAGGACATGTCACGATCACGCCATTCGCCGGATCGCCCGACTGACGCATTGCCATTTGACACCAATGTTCCATTATGGAATCATGATGTCATGTTGGATCCTGCCCATCAATTCATTCGGCTGCTCGATGAACTTGCGCGCACCCGGGGCCGCACGGCGGCCGCTTTTCGCGATTTGCGCGCGCAAAGCGGGCTGACCGAAGTCGAAAATGTCGTGCTGACGGCGGTGACGGGCGCCACCCGGCCACCAACCGTGCCGCAGATCGGCCGCAGCCTGGGCCATCCGCGCCAGGTGATCCAGCGCGCCGCCGACACACTCGTCGCCCGTGGCCTGATCGCGTGGCGCGACAATCCCGATCACAAGCGGGCGCGACTGCTCGTCCCAACCGCGACGGGCGAAGCGATGCGCCGCCAGAACGATCTTGCCGGACTGGAACGCGCCAGACGGCTTGCCGGCAGCATCGATCCGGCGCTGCTGGCCGCAACCGTCGCCGGCCTGCACACGATCCGCGCGGCAATCGAGGAAAATCTGCGCACGATCGGCGAACCGACCGACGTCGACGAACAGGAGGATGCATGACCGACACCGCAGGTCTGTACGACGCCGCCCGGTTGACCGCGTGGCTCGACCAGACCATTCCTGAACTCGGCGATGGTCCGCTTGCGGTAAAAAAGATCCACGGCGGCACCAGCAATGTCATCCTTTCGCTCAACCGTGGCGGCGAAACGCTGGTGCTGCGCCGTCCCCCCGCCGTCCCCCCGCCCGGCAGCGAAAAGACCGTGCTGCGCGAGGCGCGCGTGCTGACCGCGTTGAACGGCACGCCGGTGCCGCACCCGATCTGCCGGGGCAGTTGCGCCGACGCCGACGTGATCGGCGCGCCGTTCTATGTGATGGACCTGGTCGAAGGCTGGGCCGCGACAATCATCGACGAACACATCTATCACCAGGCGCCGTTCGACCAGCCGCCGTTCGAATATGGCGTGGCCTATGCGATGGTCGACGGCCTCGTCGCGCTGGCCAATGTCGATTACCGCGCGGTCGGCCTCGAAGGCTTTGGCAAGCCAGACAATTACCTCGAACGGCAGGTCGATCGCTGGGAAGGGCAATTGCGCAGTTACAAGGACCTCTACAACTATCCCGGCCGCGATTTGCCCGGCTATGACCTGACGCGCGACTGGTTGCGCAACAACATTCCCGCGACGTTCAAGGCGGGCATCATCCACGGCGATGTCGGCACGCCCAACGCGCTGTTCGCCGATGGGCCGCCGTGCCGGCTCAACGCACTGATCGACTGGGAACTGTCGACCATCGGTGATCCACTGCTCGATCTGGCCAGCTTTACCAATGCGATGCGCGACGAATGGGCGCCCGACGTGATCCCGTCCAAGCGGCTCTACAACAGCGAAAACTGGCCGACCCGGCAGGAAATGATGCGCTATTATGCCGCCGGGACCGGGCGCGATCTGGCCGATTTCTATTACTACTCCGTGCTCGCGATGTTCAAGGGCGGCTGCATCCTAGAATACAAGGTCGCACAAGCCGACGCGGGCATCCTGTCCAGGGCAACCGGCGTGTTTTTCTCGCGCCTGGTGCTCGAAAGTTTCGCGAGTGCCGAAGCGCTGATCCGCAAGGTCGGCTGATTTTTCCACGAACCCCGTTCCTAGGAGAATTCGCATGGATTTCACCATCGAACCCGAATTCCAGGCCAAGCTCGACTGGATGCTTGACTTCGTAAAGACCGAATGCGAGCCGATCGACTTGCTGTTCCCGCATCACGGCGACCCCTACGACACCAAGAACGCCACGGCGCGCGCCGTGATCGCGCCGCTGCAGGATCAGGTCAAGGCGCAAGGCTTGTGGGCCTGCCATCTCGACCAGCATCTTGGCGGCAAAGGCTATGGCCAGATGAAGCTGGCCTATATGAATGAAATCCTTGGCCGATCCTATTGGGCACCGACAATCTTCGGTACCGCCGCCCCCGACACCGGCAATGCCGAAATCCTCGCGATGTTCGGCACCGATGCTCAGAAAGCGCGCTATCTTCAGCCGCTGCTCGACGGCGATATCGTCTCGACATTCTCGATGACCGAGCCGCAGGCCGGTGCCGACCCCAAGGAATTCATCTGCAGCGCGACGCGCGACGGCGACGAATGGGTGATCGAGGGCTACAAGTGGTTCTCTTCGAACGCGCGCTATGCGTCGTTTCTGATCGTGATGGCGGTGACCGATCCCGAAGCGCCTGCGCACCGCCGCATGTCGATGCTGGTGGTCCCCGCCGAAACGCCGGGGATCGACATTATCCGCAACGTCGGCGTGGTCGGCGACGACCTTGCGCATGACGACGGCATTCACGGCTATATCCATTATGACAGGGTGCGCGTGCCGCTCGATGCGATGCTCGGCGCGCCGGGCGAAGGCTTCAAGGTGGCGCAGGCCCGGCTGGGCGGCGGGCGCGTCCATCATGCAATGCGCACCGTCGGCCGCTGCCAGCGCGCGTTCGAGATGATGCAGGAACGCGTCGTTTCGCGCCGCACCCAGGGCAAGCTGCTGGCCGATCACCAGTTCGTCCAGGGCATGATCGCCGACACCGCCATCGAACTCGAACAGTTCCGCCTGCTGGTGCTCAAGACCGCGTGGGTGATCGACAACCAACCGCACGGCGCGGCGCGCACGCTGATCGCGATGTGCAAAGTGCAAATGGCGAAAATCTATCACGACGTCGTCCAGCGGGCGATCCAGATCCACGGCAGCTATGGCGTCACCAACGAGACGGTGCTCGCCGCAATGTGGATGGGCCTGCCAAGCCTCGCGCTGGCCGACGGCCCGACCGAAGTGCACAAAGTGCAAGTCGCCAAGGCCTATACCCGCCATGCCAAACCGTCTGCCGGCCTGTTTCCCAGCGAACATATTCCCGACCGGCTGGCGGCGGTGCGCGCCAGATATGCCGCCATTCTGGAAAAGGCCCCAACGCTTGAGGCGGCCGATTAGCAAAGAAAGGGGCGTGCCATGACTATCGATCCTCTGTTCGACCTGACCGGCAAAGTCGCGCTGGTCACCGGCGGCAGCCGGGGCCTCGGGCTGGAGATGGTCCGCGCCTTTGCCGCGCATGGCGCCGACGTGATCATTGCCAGCCGCAAGATTGACAATTGCGAAGCCTCCGCCGCCGAAGTGCGTGCGCTGGGGCGCGAGGCGCTGGCGGTCGGCGCACATGTCGGCAAATGGGACGAGATCGACCGTCTGATCGAAACGGCCTACGCCGCGTTCGGCCGGGTCGACATCCTGGTCAACAACGCCGGGATGGGCCCACGCGCGCCAAGCCATGACGTGACCGAGGCGCTGTTCGACAGCGTCGTCAATCTCAACTTCAAGGGGCCGTTCCGCCTCGCCAGCCAGATCGCCAGGCGGATGCGCGACGGAGACGGCGGCTCGATCATCAATGTCTCGTCGACCGGCGGCGCAATGCCTTTGCCCGAAATCGTCCCCTATGGCTCGGCCAAAGCCGCGCTCAACGCGATGACGCTGTCGTTCGCGCACGAATACGGCCCGAAAGTGCGCGTCAACACCCTGTCGGCCGGGCCATTCCTGACCGACATCGCCAAAAGCTGGACCGAGCAGGCGCGCGCGACATCGAACAACGCGCTCGGTCGCCCGGGCAGGCCCGAGGAAGTGGTCACCTCGGCGCTGTTCCTCGCCAGCCCGGCATCCAGCTATGTCACCGGCACGTTGCTGCGCTGCGACGGCGGAACCTGGTAAAACACAAAAGCCCCTCCGCTGAAGGGGTAGGGTTTGGTGGGGGTGTACCAAACATCTATTATTGCACAACAATTCCGCCGCAAACACCCCTCTCCAACCCCTCCGCTGATGGGAGGGGCTGTTTGCGTCAGGTGTCAGTCGAGCGGCGCGAAGCGGGTGTGTGCCAGCCCACCCATTGCGTCGGCCATCAGCGCGGAATCGCGCGCCACACCGGCATGGCACAGCCGGATCGCGGTCCCCTGATCGATCGTTCCCGCACGGACCGCCGCGCCCAGCGCCGCGCGCGCCTCAGCCAGCGTTGCAAACGGCGTTCCCAGCGCCGCCGCCAGTTCGGCCACTTCGGCGGCGGCAAAGCCCGGCCCGAAGCGCTCGATATCGCGCCACCATTTGACCAGACGGGCCAGGCCCTTGGCTTTCACTGCTGCCTGCTGATCCGTAACGCGCGGCACGATCACGTCGCGCAGATCATCCAGCGCAAGCGCAAACGAACGCGCATGCGGCCCTTCGGGCGCATCGGGCATCGCCACCGTGGACAGGGCGACGCCGCTCGCTTCGGCCAGCGCCTCGGCCAGCACGCGGCGATGGACCATCGAATAGACCATGTTCATGCCCAGATTGGGCGGCGGCGGCGCGGTGGGGTCGTCATGGCGCGACCGGCTGGCAAAGCCCGCCTGGAACAGCAAGCGCCAATAGCGCACGCGCGCCCGATCGACCGGCGCGCCGCCCGCCGCCTCGTACGCGGCAAACGCCTGTTGCAACGGCACAAACGGCTGAAACAACGCGCGCAGGCACATCATGGCAAGGTCGGCCATGGGATCGCCGATATGCACCAGTTCCCAGTCGAGCAGCGCGGTCACCTTGTCGTCGGCGAACAGAAAATTGGCCGGGCCGGCATCGCCATGCACGACCACCAGGCGTTCGGGTTCGGGCGGAATATTGGCCGCAAGCCAATCGGCGGCAAGATGGATCAGCGGATTGCCGGTGGCGGCATTGTTGTCCCGGATCGCGGCAATACGCCGCTCGATCTCGGCGCGCAGGCTGTCGGGCGCGGGTACGCCGTCGACACCCTGCGCATCGATGCGGTGGAGGGCGGCGAGTTGCGCCATGAAATCGGCGACGATCGAGTCCTGCCGTGCCCGATCGCCTTTCAGCAGTTGAAAATTGGCCTCGCCGGCAACCTTTTGCGCGACCAGCGCGCGCAAGTCCGGGATCGCGGCGATGAAGCGCGCAGTGGCGACGCCCGATCCGGCAAACGGGCCTGACAACGCACGCAGGATCGCCGCCTCGCGCAGGAACGCGGCATCGTCGCCCGCGCCGGCGCGGTGGACGTCATAATTCATATAGGCATCGACGCTGTGCCCATCAGGATAGCACAGTGTCAGTTCCGCCCCTTCGCGCGAGGCGCCCCCGCCGCCGCGCGGCCGCACATCGGTGATCGTCGCACCCGCCGCCGTCTCGACAGCGGCCAGCAAACCCTCCGGCAACAGCGCCGCAAGCGCGCTCATACGAGATCACCTTGTGCCGAGCCCTTCAAGCCCCTTCCCTTCAGGGGAGGGGTTGGGGTGGGGGTGGGGGCTCTCCTATCAGGCCAGACGCCCGGTCGACAGGCCCCTCCCCTGAAAGGGAGGGGAGAAGAATCGCGATCATTGCTCATCGCGTGGTCCGCAGCGCGTTGAGCATGCGCGCGTAATGGTCGCCGACCCACACGTCCTGATCCTCGCCCCAGCCGATCCGGCCGTCCATTTCCCAGCGCATCAACTGGTTGAGGCCATAGCCGCCTTCGCTCATCCGGCTGACCGACTGGCCCTCTGCTTCAAGCGTGCGACCGGTCGTGTCGGCCAGATCGACCAGCATGTGGCTGTTCCAGCCGGCGATCGGATCGCGAAAATTCAGCATCCGCGACTTTGTCTTGTCGATTTCGCCGAACACGCCGTCCTTCAGCAGCCAGCCGACATTCATCGGCGCCCAGCCCTTTGCGTCGGCGTCCTGCATCCGCACAAAGCCGAGAAAGCCGGTCTGGAAATCGAGGCTGTGGCCATAGATATATTCGATCCGCCCGCGCCCGCGCTCGCGCTCGATCTGGCGCCACAGCGGTCCGCCGGGAAACTTCACCCGGTTGCTGTCGGGCGCATGCTGTTTGCGGCTGGTCTGGTAGGGACCGCCGCGCGGGCCCCAGGTGCGATCGCGCACGCCGACGCCGTCGATCGCGATGGTTTCCCCGCGCAGCGTCATCGTGCCGGTGACATGGCCAAGCTGATCGTAATGCGGCGTCTGCATGAACGGCGGCTCGCCGGGCTGGAAACGGTGCGGTGCATGGACCCCGGTGTGCGTGAAATCGAGCGCGAAACCGCGTTCCTTGTCCGCATAGCCGAGATGGTATGTCATCCCCGGCTCAATCATGGTCAGGCTGTAACCGCCGCCCGGAAATGCAATGTCGCGCAGATCCGGATTGTCCGGCATCGGCGCTTCCTCGACCTTTTTGTAATAGGCCAGCCGGCCCGGCTCGACGCCCTGGTCGTCCCACACGAAAATGCGCCAGGTCACCGTCTTGCGGTTCGGGTAATAGGGCGTGTGGATCCAGCAGCCGATCTTGCGTTCGGGGATGTTGAACGACCACCAGTTGGTTTCGGTCTCGTAAGGGTCGTCCGACAAGCTGTGGTAACAATCGTCCTCGGGACGAAACGCGAGGGCGGGATCGTCGGTCATCGTGCTCTCCCCAGAGTCGGCAAACAGGGCCGCAACCAGCCTTTGGCAGTGAATTCGGACAAGTAAACCGTGATTGACTTGTCTGTGTTGTTACCAGGCAATGTTCATGTGTTTGGTCGCGTGCAGGCCCGGCACCACCAACCGGTCGGCTTCGCTCGCCAAGCTGAACGACGGGACCTGACGCAGCCAATGTTCGAGCGCGACCCGCAACTCCTGCCGGGCAAGGTGTGCGCCCAGACACAGATGCGGGCCACTTGCCAGCGTGAAATGGCGGTTTGCCTTGCGCTCGGGATCGAATTCGCGCGGGGACGGGAACGCGTCGGGATCAAAGTTCGCCGCTGGAGTCAGCGCCTGCACCCAGTCCCCCGCCTTCATGTCGACGCCATGCAAGGTCAGATCCTTGCGCAATTGCCGCATCGAGGAAACGAGCGGCTGGGTCCGCAGAAATTCTTCGACCGCGCCCGGAATCAGCGCGGGATTGGCGCGCAACCGTGCCTGCAGCTCGTGATCGAGCGCCAGCCGCCGGAACATCTTGCCCAGCGTCGATGCCACCGTGTCGAGCCCGCCGAGCCACAGCAGGAACACCGCGCCCATCTTTTCCTCGTCGGTCAGATCGCGACCGTCGATATCGCCGTGCACGATCCTGGACAGCAGGTCGTCCTGCGGCACGGCCTGACGTGCAGCCATGATGTCGCGCAGATATGCCAGCACTTCGCTCAGCGCGACACGCATGATGTCGAAATCGCGGCTGTGCAGGATCTGGTCTTCCCATGCGAGGAACTTGTCCAGCATCGCATGCGGGAAACCCATCAGCGTCAGGAACACTTTCACAGGAAAGACGCGCGCAAAATCATAGGCGAAGTCGCCGCCCCGGTTCGCGACGAACGGCTGGATCATGTCGTCGCAAAGCTGCCGGATATAGCCGTTCAATTCTCCCACCGCCTTGGGCGTAAAGAACGGGTTGAGAAAGCGGCGATAGGCGAGATGCTCCTTGCCGTCGTACGACAGCGGCAGACAGCGGAACGTTTCACCGATCAACCGCTGAAAGTCGGCCGATCCGCCGCTGACGAAATGCTCGGTATCCTGATAGACCTTGGCGCAATCCTGATACCGGGTCAGCACCCACATGCCGCTGGTGATCCAGGTCGCCGGAAACGGCGACCACATCACCGGCGGGATATCGTCGTCGCGCAGGCGGTCGACGGGCAGATAAGGATCGTCAAGGTCATTCCACACCAGGCCCTGGTATGCGCGCAGATCGCGCACCAGGTGCTTTGGGACATGCGCGGGAACGGGCACATCAAGGATCACCGGCTCGGTCGGCGGCGGGCTTGTCATGATTGCCATCAGGTCCGCCACGATCGTCTCTCCTTTTGATCAAACCGCCCGCCGACTCTTGCCGATCTCGGTACGACAGGGACTTAATGTGTCGTCGCGGCGAACAAAAGGGTAAAGTTGTAACATCGTCATCTTTTTTGACGGAGGCCCGGCGCGAGTCAGGCAGCAGAACTCCACAGCCGGTCAAACACGCCCGTCGCCGCGCCATCGGCGCCGCCGAATTCCCCTTGCAGCGCGCGCAGCCGATAGGTGAAGAAATGGAGCTGATATTCGCAGGTCACCCCCATCCCGCCGCTGAACTGGTGCAAGTCGAACGCCAGCTTGTTGACGTGGTCCTGCGCATATGTCGCGGCGACATCGGCGCCTGTCGCATCGCCCGACCATGCGGCATGCAGCGCCAGAAATCGCATCGCGCGCGCGATCTGATGACATTGCGCCAGCCGGTGCTGCACCGCCTGATAGCTGCCGATCGCACGGCCAAAGGCAAAGCGCTGCTTCACGTGATCGACGGTCAGCGCGATCGCCGCTTGCGTCGCGCCCGCCGCCTCGCACGCGATGGCGACGCGGGCCCATTGCCGCAAGGTGGCTGCATCGCCGACCGGGATGGCCGCCGCCCAGTCCGGCTCCGCCACAAACCGCCCGTAAGGATAGGCATAGACCGATCCGACCGGCTCGATCGCGACGTCGGCCAGATCGAGCAGCAGCGCCCGATCGTCGCGCAACACGATCGCGTGGTTGGCCACCGACAGCATCCGCTGCGCCTTGTGCCAGTCGCCGCTGACGATCGCGATCGGGCCGGCCGGCACGTCGCCGGTCAGCGCTGCCGAAACGAGCGCCGATGCCCCGACGCTGGTCACCACCGGCAATCGCGACACTTCGATCGCCACCAGCGCCGCTTCGAGCATCCCCATGTCGAGCCCGGCGCGCAGGAAGCCCCCGTCGGCAAGCGCGAACTGCAAATTGGCCTCGTAATGCGCATAGTCGCGCTCGTGCCCCGGCGGCATCGTCTGCCAGCGCGCACCCAAAGTCTCGACCGCATCGACCAGCAGCCGTTGCTCGCCCGTCAGTTCCATGTCCATCGGATCAATTTCCTCGCGGCAGGTCGAGCGCGCCACGCGCAATCAGGTTGAGCTGAAGTTCGTACGTGCCGGCCGCGATCGTCGCGGCGATGTTGCCGCGATGGAATTCGCGCAGCACCGGATCGCCGGTCGTCAGGCAATCGGGCACATATTCCATCAGGAAATTGGTGAGGTCGGTGCAGGCCTCGGACGCGGTGATCCGGCTGATATTGGCATCGACGCTCGGCCCCGCGCCCTTTGCGCGCTGATCGACGACGACATAGGTCAACAGCCGCGCCGCTTCGAACTTGGCGACGATGCGTCCGACGCGCGCCTTGATGATCGGGTCATCCCCCCTGCCCTCGTGCGCCAGTTGCGCGATCGCCTTGTCGAGCAGTTTCTTGCCGACGTGATAGCGCGGGATGCCGACGCGTTCAAAACTGAGCGCATACGTGATGATGTCCCACGCCTTGCCTTCCTCGCCGACGCGGGCGCTGCCGGGCACTTCGACATCGGTGAAGAACACTTCGTTCAGATGCCCTTCGCCGACCAGGCCGGGAAACGGCTTCACTTCGATGCCGGGCGTGTTCATCGGCACCAGAAAGATCGAGATATCCTTGCGCCCAGGGCCCGTCCGCGCGAGCAGGAAACAGAAATCGGCGAGGCGTGAATAGCTCGTCCAGATCTTCTGGCCGTTGACGACATAGCCGTTGCCTTTCGGCTCCGCGCGAGTCTGCAAGGCGGCCAGGTCGGTGCCCGCGCCCGGCTCGGAATAGCCCTGGCACCAGATCACTTCGCCGCGACGAATTCGGCCAAGATGCTCGTTCTGCTGTTCGGGCGTGCCGTACTTCATCAACACCGGCCCCAGCCAGTTGACGTTCATGTATTGCGGCCCGCGCGGCTCTCCGCGCCATTTCATCTCTTCGGCCAGGATGAACTGTTCCCACGGATCGGCGCTCTCGCCGCCCCATTGCGCGGGCCAGTGCCGCACCAGCAGGCCGCGCTCGGCCAGCTTGGGACAGAATTCGCGGCTGAAATTGATCTGATCGGCCGAACCATAGCCCTGCGGCGCGTAATGGCTGTCCCAGTCATCGGGCAACAGGTCGTCGAGCGCGCCCCTCACATGGCTCCGATAGGCCTGCTGCTCGGCGGTCCAGGCGAATTCCATCTGTGCTCTCCTGCGCGCCGATTCTGCTGCGGCTGTGCCACACAGACATTGACAGGGTTTCCATGTCAAGAGCAGAAGGTATCCATAAACGACGATCAGGAGACGATGCATGTTCTCGCTCAGCGGCAAGACAGTGGTGGTGACAGGCGGTGGGCGCGGCATCGGGCGCGGCATCGCGCGGGCGATGGCACAGGCCGGCGCCGACGTGCTGATCACCGGCCGCAGCCCCGGCCCGCTGGACGAGACCGCCGCCGAACTGCGCGCGCTGGGTGCGACGGCGGGCGTGGTCGCGACAGACATCATGGGCCATGCCGGCATAGGCGAAGTGGTCGCGGCGGGGCTGGCGCTGGCCGGGCGCGGATACATCGACTGCTGGGTCAACAACGCCGGCAGCGCGTCGCCGGGCGATGTCGGGCCGCTGATCGACATGGACGAACGGCAATGGGACGCGGTCGTCGATCTGAACCTCAAATGGACGTTCTTTGCTGCGCAGGCCGCCGCCCGGACGATGACCAGGGGCGGCTCGATCGTGAACATCTCGTCGCGATCAGGATCGCAGCCGTGCCCGATGACCGGCAATTACGGCGCGGCAAAGGCCGGGGTGGAAAACCTGACCGCGACAATGGCGGTTGAATGGGGGCATCTGGGCATCCGCGTCAACGCGATTGCGCCCGGCGTGGTCCTGACCGAAAGTTCTTCATCGATGGCATCGGAAAGCCGCCGCCGCCGCCAGATCGAGACCGTGCCGCTGCGTCGGCTGGGCGAAGTGGACGACGTCGGCCCGCTCGCCGTCTATTTCGCCGCCGACGAATCGTCATGGACCAGCGGCACGGTGGTGCAGGTGACCGGCGGCAGCCGCATTCCGATCGGGGTTCTGACGTACCTCTACAAAATCAACCGCGACGCCGAAGCGCGCGAGGCCGCTGCCCCGTGAGCGAGGCCCCTGCCCTGCCCAAACGCCGCGCCTCGGAACGGATTGCCGACGTGTTGCGGCGCGAAATCATTGCCGGTCACCCGGTTGCGCGCACCCCCGCGCTGATGCAGCGTTTTGGCGTGTCGCGCCCCACGTTGCGCGAAGCGTTCCGCGTGCTCGAAAGCGAGGCGCTGATTGCGGTTCGTCACGGCTCGCGCAACGGCGTGCGCCCGTTGCGTCCTGCCGCCGACAGCGCCGCGCGCATCACCGGCCAGACCTTGCAGGCGGCCGGCACGACAATCGAACAGTTGTACGAAGCGCGCGAGGCGTTCGAGCCATTTGCCGCTGCACTGCTCGCCCGCCGCCGTGATCGGCGCGACATCGCCGCCTTGCGCGCCGCGCACGCCGAACTGGCCGCCCTCGTCGAGGCACGCGCCTGGGCCGATCTGGCCGGCGGCCTCGCGCGGTTTCACCACAGGCTGGTCGCGCTAACCGGCAACCAGATGCTCGCGCTGACCGCTGCGACGATCGCCAGCCTGCTCGAAACGCACCAGCGCAACCGGGGGGGGCACACAGAAGCGGTCGAACCCGATGCCGCCGCGCTCGAATTCCGCAGCCGGGGTGTCCGCTCGATCGCCCGCCTGACGCGCCTGATCGAGACCGGCGATGCCCAGGGCGCGGAAACCCACTGGCGCGCGCATCTGGTCAATTCGGCCGAATACTGGCTGTCGGGGCAGGACCGGCATGCGGTGCTCGACATTCTCGGCCCCGCCTGATCAGCGTGTCGCGCGGAGCGCGCCCAGCATCCGGGCGAAATGATCGACTTTCCAACTGTCCTGATCTTCGCCCCAGCCGACTTTGCCGTCATATTCCCAGCGCATCAGCGCGTTCGAGCCGTTGCCGTGTTCGCACATATGGCTGACGGTAAAGCCTTCGGCAGCCATCGAGCGTCCCTGCTCATCGACCAGCATGACCTCCATATGCTCGCTCCAGCCGGTGTCGGGCGAACGCCAGTTCTTCATCCAGCTTTGCGTCTTGTCGATCCGCCCGAACCGCCCGTCCTTGAGCAGCCAGCCCATATTGAGCGGCGACCGGCCTTGCGCGTCGCCGTCCTGTGGGCGGACAAAACTCAGAAAGCCGGTCTGGTCGTCGGTATGCCCAAAGATATACTGGATCCGCCCCCGCCCGCGCTCGCGCTCGATCTGGCGCCATCCGGGGCCGCCGGGATGCAGCACTTTGGCGGGCCGCCCGACATATTTCTGCGACGAGGCATGCGCGCCTTCGCGCGGACCCCAGGTGCGATCGCGCACCGACCAGCAATCGATCGGGATCCGCTCGCCGCGCAGTGTCAGCGTGCCGGTATAGCGCCCCAACTGGTCGAGATGCGGGTTATACATCGCCGGCGGCTCGCCGGGGGTGAACCGGTGCGGCGGATGGCAGGCGCGGAATTCGAATTCCAGCGCGAAATCCGCCGCCGGATCGGCAAATGCAACATGATAGGCCATCAACGGCTCGATCATTTTCAGCGCATAGCCGCCCTGCGGAAAGACAATGTCGCGCAAGTCCGGCGCACCGCCCATGTCGACGCCATCCGCGATCCGGTAATAGGCCAGCCGCGCCGGATCGGCGCCGTGATCGTCCCAGGCAAAGACGCGCCAGCGCAGCTTGCCGGTGTTGGGATAATAGGCCGAATGAACCCAGATACCAATCCGCCGCTCGGGAATGTTGATCGACCACCAGTTGGTTTCGAGATCGAGCGGATTGTCGCTGAGCGCGTGATACTGGTCGTCCTCGGCTGTGAACGGCGTGTCGCGGGTCACGTCCATCGGCTATCCTCTCGTGATCGGCCATCGATTTCCTGTCGCCGTTCTCATATCGAATCGTTGGCACGGGTCAACGTGACATCGCTATCCAGGTAAACTAGGTAAGATTGCGATTCGGGGCGCCACATTGTCAGGCGCCGCGAATTTGCCTAAGCGATGGGTGGCACCGTGAAGACCGATTTATCGAAGGGAACGCGATGGCGAGGATGACCCTGGAGGGCGTGGATCGCTCGCTGATCGCGGCGTTCAAGGCCGGTGCGGCGCTGCATCCCGATGCCGAACTGGTCGTGCACAGCGCCATACGCCCCGGTCGTCACCGGCTCGCCGATGTCTTTGCCGATGGTCTGCGCTTTGCTGCCGGCCTGCGTGCGCGCGGCGTCGCGCCGGGCGATATCGTCGCAGTGCAATTGCCGGCATGGCGCGAATGGATGGTGGCCTGCATCGGCATCGCGCATGCCGGCGCGGTCATGCTGCCGATCGTGCTGATCTATGGTGCCAGGGAAACGGGCTTTATCCTGCGCCAGTCGGGCGCCCGGCTGCTTATCACGCCCGATCGCTGGCGCAGCGCCGATTATGCCGAGACGCTGGCCGCCTGCGGCGATCTGCCCGCGCTGGCAACGCATGTCGTGATCGGCAATGCCAAAGGCACCCGTGCGGTCGCCTGGGCGGAGATGCTGGCGCCGGACGACGGCACAGGTCCTGCGGCGCGCGATCCCGACGATCTGGCCATGCTGGTCTATACTTCGGGCACGACCGCCGATCCCAAGGGTGTCTGCCATACCAGCCGCACGCTGCTGTCCGAACTGGGGCAGGTTTCATACGCGCGGCGCGCCATTGCCGAAGTCAATCTTTCCCCCTGGCCACCCGGACATGTCGCCGGCGCCTGCACGATGCTGCGCTATCTCGTCCAGGCCAAGAAACTGGTGCTGATGGACCAGTGGGATGCCGCCGATGCGGCCATGCTGATCGAGCGCCATGCGATCAGCGCTTCGTCGTTCACGCCGTTCCATCTGAGCGGCATCCTCGATGCGGCCGATCGCGACGGGCGCGACTTGTCCAGTCTGGCAAGCTGTATGGTCGGTGCGGCGCCGGTGCCGCCGACGCTGATCGAACGCTGCGCCGCGCGCGGGCTCAAGACCTTTCGCTGTTACGGGTCGAGCGAACACCCGACGGTTACCATCGGCGATCCGGCCGACGCGATGGAAAAACGCCTGACGACCGAGGGCGTGTTGATGCTCGGCTGCGAAATGCGCTTTGTCGATGACGATGGCAATGACGTGCCCGGCGGCGAAGACGGCGAAATGGCAACGCGCGGCCCGGAATTGTTCACCGGCTATTTCGACGCGCGCCTGAACGCCGCCGCGATGCTGCCCGGCGGCTGGTATCGTACCGGCGACATCGGCCATTTCGATGCCGACGGCTTTCTGGTCATTTCCGATCGCAAGAAGGACATCATCATTCGCGGCGGCGAGAACATCGCCTCGCGCGAAGTCGAGGACATCCTGCTTGCGCACCCCGCGATCCTCGACGCGGCGGTGGTCGCCTGTCCCGACGAGCGGATGGGCGAGATCGTCTGCGCCTATGTGATCGCGCGCGCCGGGGCCGAACTGACGCTCGACACTGTCCGCGCCTTCTTTGTCAGCGTCGGCGTCGCCCGCCAAAAGACACCCGAGCGCCTGATCCCTGTCACCGAACTGCCCCGCAACAGCACCGGCAAAGTGCTCAAACACGAATTGCGCGCGCGTGCGCGCGGCGAAACCAGGGAACCAACCGCATGAGCGCAATCATAACCGTCGACATCGAACAGGGCGTCGCCACCGTTACGCTCAACCGGCCGGAAGCGATGAACGCGCTGTCCAGAGCGCTGCGGTCAGAGCTGTTCAAAGTGATGACCGCAATCGACGCAAACGACGATGTCCGCGCCGTGGTGCTGACCGGCGCCGGCACACGCGCCTTTACCGCCGGGCTCGATCTGAAGGAACTGGGGTCCGAACCCGGCGCGCTGGGCGCCGCCAATGCCGAAGGCGCCGACGAAAACCCGGTCAGGGCGATCGAGATCTGCCGCAAGCCGGTGATCGGCGCGATCAACGGCGTCGCCATCACCGGCGGGTTCGAAGTTGCGCTCGCCTGCGACGTGCTGCTGGCGTCGACCAACGCGCGCTTTGCCGACACCCACGCCCGCGTCGGCATCATGCCGGGCTGGGGCCTGTCGCAGAAACTGTCGCGGATGATCGGCATCAGCCGCGCCAAGGAACTGTCGTTCACCGGCAATTTCCTCGATGCCGCCACCGCGCAGGCCTGGGGGCTGGTCAACCGCGTTTATGCGCCCGACGAACTGCTGCCCGCCGCGCAGAAACTGGCGCGCGAAATGGCCTCGGTCGATACGACCATGCTCATGGCCTACAAGGCCCTGATCGACGAAGGCTATGCCGCCAGCTTCGGCGACGGCCTCGCGATCGAACATCGAATCTCGTCCGCGGCCAATTCGGCGGTAACGCCCGGGGATGTCGAGGCGCGCCGCCTTGCCGTGCAGGCGCGCGGCCGCAGCCAGTGACGGAGAGCATCGTGACAGCCAGTTTCCTGACCCCCGAAGTGCTGGCGACCGTCGGCGAGACGACCGAGCCGCGCCACGGCCTGATCGACGCGCACCAGATCCGCAAGTTCGCCGCCGCGATCGATGACCTGGACCCGATCTACCGCGACGTCGCTGCCGCGCGCGCCGCCGGCCATGCCGGGCTGGTCGCGCCACCGCTGTTCAATGCCGCTGCGACACGGCCCGTCCCCTACCGATCGGGGTTTCTCGCCGACGGTCAGTACGACAGCGTGGCGCCGCCGGGGCTCGGCCATCTCCAGACGATGCTCGCCGGGCAGCACTGGGATCTGATCCGGCCGGCAATCGCCGGCGAAGAGGTCATCGAGGTGTTCACAACCAGATCGATCACCGAAAAACAGGGCAAGACCGGCAACATGGTCTTCGTCGAGAAGGAAGCCACATTGACCACGCCCGCGGGCGAAGTGATCGAGCGCTATGGTTCGACCTTGATCCTGCGCACGCCGCCCCCGCCGTTGCCGCCGTTCGTCGCGTCCGGCAGCGGACCGGGGCAAGCGCAGGCTCGTCCGGCAACAGTGGTGACGCCCGATGGCTTTATCAAGCATCCCGACATGATCACCCTGTTCATGTTCGCGGCGGCAATCTGGGCCGTCCACCGCATCCACTGGGACACCCCTTATGCCCAGGCAGAGGGCCTGCCGCTGCCGATCCTGCCGGGCTGGGCACTGTCGAGCTATCTGGCCGAGCTGGCCGGCAAGCATGCGCCGGCCGGCCAGCGTTTGCGACGCATCGCCGTGCGCTATCGCAGCAGCGCGTTTCCGGGCGACGCGCTTCATTGCACGAGCGCGCCCAACGATGGCGGTCTGGCCCTGTCGATGGTCAACCAGCACGGCAGCGAAGTTGCAACAGGGGACGCCGCTTTTTCGGCATGAGCGCGCGCTCAGGCGCGGGCCAATGGCGCGTTCTGGCGACGGGTTGCCCACAACAGCGCGACAACGATGACGATCGTTGCCGCCATGCCCGGAAACTGCCCGCGCGTGCCGAACAGTCGCTCGTATGGCGCGGTCAGCAGCGGCATCATCGCGCCGCCGAGATAGAGGCACGTCGTCATCGCCCCCAGCGAGCGTGCGACCAGATCGTGGGGCGCGCGCTGCATCGCCCAGGTCCAGATCGCCGCAAGGCCCACGCCGACACTGGTCCCGTTGATGATCAGGCCAAGCGCGAATTGCGGCGCCGTCGTTGCAACCGCGACCACACAGAAACCCGCCGCCTCCAGCAGGAAAGCCAGCCGGATCACCACGACCGGCCGGTAACGCGGCACGAAATGACCAAACAGCATCGACGCGATCGACACCGATCCGGCGTTGAGCGCATAGACGATGCCGATCGTGCTGTGACTGGTGATACCCGCCTGGGCCATCACGAAGGGTGTCTTCACCCCGCTCATCAGCATCGTCACGAACCAGGCAAAGCCGGTCGCGCAGATCGGCAGCATCGGCCGCAACCGCTTCAGATTGCCGATCGCGCCGATACGCACCGGTGCAGTGGCCGGAATAGGCCCGGTGCCAAGCACCGGGATCAGGAAAGCGAGCACGATCGCGCCGTGCAGCAGGAATGGCCCGCGCCACCACCATGTCGCGGTAAGACCGGCGATCAGCACGAAAACAATGCCCCCGATTGCGCCGGCACTGATGATATAGCCATTCATCCGCCCGCGTGGCGGACCGCGAAAATAGATCGCAACCATTGCGTTGCAGGCGGTCGTCATCAGTCCGGCGCCCATACCCATCAGCAACCGCGCGAACAGGAACGCCATCGCGTTGTCGAGCAGAACGGCCAAAGATCCCGCGACCCCGAACAGCGCCATCGCGCCCAGCAAAGTGGCGCGCAAGCCGATGCCCTCGGCCACCCGGCCCGCCATCAGGCCACCCGCCATCACCCCGAACAACGGCAGCGTTCCTGCCAGTTGCGCGATGAAAATGCCGTGCGCGCCGCCGCCGAAATGCTTCGCCAGGTCGCCCATGATCGGCGGCAGCACGTCATAGACCAGGGCGGTCGACAGCGTGGCGGTAAAGCACGCGATCACGATCATCACCTTGCGGCCGAAAGCGAAGGCAACGATCGGCGACGGCTGAGCACTGCCATCACGATCTTCGAGCCCGTGGCTGGTCATCGTCTCCCCTTTGTGTTCTATGATCACTTTGCGGCATGACACGACAAGCGTCGACATACCGGGCTAGTCGATCCGGACCGAGTTGTCTAACCAACTGACACCGGGCATTCGATATTTTTGCGGCCATGGCATCCGGATGCGGATGCACACGAACGGCACTTGAGCGAAGCGGCAGAGGATTGCGCAATTGGGCGATGGGCGGATGCGGAAAGGCCATTCGATCAGTTATCGGATCAGCCTGGTCGGCCGGATGCAGCGCACCCGGTTCGACGCGCGCGCCCGCAGCATGGGCATCACCCTGGCGCAGTGGCGCGCAATCCATGCGATCAGCCGCGAAGAAGGGGCGTCACAGCGCCGCATTGCCGAAATGATCGAGGTGACCGACGTGACGGCGGGCCGGTTGATCGACCGGCTGGTCGAAAGCGGCTGGGTGGAGCGGCGTGCCGACGCGTCGGACCGCCGGACGCACCGGATGCATCTGACGCCGCTGGGCCGGCCATTGCTGGATCGACTGGCCGAACTCGCCGCGAACGAAGATGTCGTGGCGCTTGCCGGGATCGATCCGGCGGCAATCGCCACCGCGCTTGCGGTCCTCGACCGCGTGATCGCCAACATTGAATCGGCGCCCGCCCTGGCAGAACGCGAAACGATCGCCGGCCCCGTCACGACCGAGGCGTAACCGTCCATCGCCCCGGAGCTTTGCGCACCGGGCCGGTTGCGATCAGGAAACGAGTTTGTAGACTTCCACCCGGGTCAACGACGTTGCGACGCCGCTGGGTGAAGCGACCAGCTTGTCGGCGGGGATCGTCACAAGCTTTGAGTCGAAAATGATCTGAACCGAGCCATCGCCGTTGACCCGGTCGATCGGGCCGAGGCGGATGCCCTTGGCATCGCGCAGCGTTGCACCGGCCTTTGGCGCCGCGGCCGACGATGTGGCGGCGGTTGCGCTGACGTCCGCAGCAAGGGCGGGAGCCGCGATGAGCGCGGCGGCGACGATGGCGACAATGATACGCATGCTTCAACTCCGTTGCTCGGGAGGACGTCGCGATCGAAATCGCAATCCTAAGCTTGCTAAGTATAAGCTTGCCCGGCTTTGCCAAGGAAAAATTGTGTGCCGCAGCATTTTTGCTCGACAGTGTGCCTTTGCGGCAGCCCGGGTGATCGGTCCGCGCTACAGAAAAGCACGAAGATCGGCCAGGAACCGGTCGAATTGGTCATGATGCAGCCAGTGCCCGGCCTGATCGTAGGCAATTACCTGTGCCGCCTTGAAGTGCGATGCGCGGCCGTCCTTGGCGGGGTTCGAGGCCCAACTGTCATTGCCATAAGCGAGCAGCGTCGGGCATTCGATCCGCCCCCACAGCGCATGCAATTCGTCATCGGCGACATCAAGCGGCGGCGACGAGCGCACATAGTTGTCGAATTTCCAACTGAACGTTCCATCCTCGTTGCGGTTGACGCCATGGATGGTGAGATGGCGGGCCTGTTCCTCGGAAAGGTGGGTGTTTTCCGAACGCATCCGCGCCAGGGCTTCGTCGATCGACGCGTAGCGTCGCGGCAGGCGGGCGCTGATGTCGCGCCGCGCCTCGATCCAGCCGCGCCAGCGATCGGCGAACGCGACGGAATCGCGCTGGTTGATCGCGGCAGACGACAGGCCCAGACCCTCGATCGCGACAAGCTTGCGGACGCGTTCGGGATAGAGCCCGGTGTAACGCAAGGCAATCGACCCACCGAGCGAATGCGCGACGATCGAAACCGGCCCGGCGCTCTGCTGGTGGATCAACTGGGCCAGATCACAGACAAAGTAGGGCATCGTATAGGCACCGTCGGGCGACCAGGCGCTGTCGCCGTGCCCGCGCAGATCGGGGCAGATGATGTGCCAGTCATGGCGCAGCGCACGCGCGATCCAGTCCCAGCTTCGCGCGTGATCGCGCCCGCCATGAACCAGGATCAGCGTCGGTGCGCCCGCATTGCCCCAATCGAGATAGTTGAGCCGCAACCGCTGCGACACAAAGCTGTACGAGGTCGGCCCGAAATCGTCGATCATGCTGCGTGTTCCGCCCTGTTCTGTTGCACGGTCGGTCTTTGCAACCGGCACGCGCACAGGGCAAGCGTGACCATCGGCGGCCGATCAGCCGGCCGCCAGACTTTCATACAACGCCAGCGCGGCGACAAGGCGATCGGCGATCGCCTGCGCATCGGGCAGGCGGCTGGCATCGCTCATCACGCCCATGTCGAGCATGGCGCCGCTGCGCCGCGAGGTCACGTTGAGGAAACGCCCGCTGCCGATGATCGGCACCGGGTAATTGGCGGCGAGCGTCAGCCCGGCAAACCGCAACGGCTCGGCCGGACCGGGGACGTTGGACAGTGTGACATTGCCGGGCAGCAGCCGGGCGCCGGTTTCGCTGCGGTCGGCGAATTTGGCGCGGCGGTCGCGCGGGCCGAACGGCCGCTCGGGCGCGCCGAGCATCGCCTCGTCCAGATGCGTGCGCGCGCGTTCGCGCAGCATTGACGCCTGGATGGCGCGCAGCCGCTCGACCGGATCGGGCAGATGCGTGGCCAGATGCGGATGCAGCGCGACAATGCGGTTGCCGAACGGCGCATGTTCGCCATTGCGGTAACTGCGCGCCGAATTGACCACGATCGGGGTATCGGGAAGGTCGCCAACGGCAATCAGGGTCTCGCGTATCGCCGTCGCGCAGATCGCCAGGAACATGTCGTTGATCGTTCCGCCATATGCCTGACCGAGCGCCTTGATCAGCGCCAGCGGCACCGACAGCGTGGCCAGCGCGCGTTGCGACGAGGTCGGGCCCGACATTGCCAAGGTCGGCGTGCGCGCACGGGCAGAGGCAGGATCGCGCTTGAGCGCATCGAGTGCGGCCAGCGCTGCGCGGCGCTGCGCCGCATGCGCAGCGGCCACCGGATCGAGCGCGGCAAAGCGCGCATCGGCGATCGCGCGCCAGGTCGCGGCATCGGGCAGCACCGCATCGGCCAGACGCGGCGGAACCGGCGGTGCCGCATCGCTCAGCCGGCGCAGGATGTCCTGAAAGCCGATGCCGTCGGTCAGCGCATGATGCACTTTCAGATAGACCGCGCCGCCGCTGGGCAAACCATCATAGACGAACGCGCGGAACGGCGCGCGCGCCAGATCGAGCCGTTCCATCGAGCGCCGGGCCACATCGGCGCGCAAGCCGGCCGGATCGAGCGGCATCGTGACCTGCGCGACGTGATAGTCGAAATCGCACGTCGCCCGATCGGCCCAGACATCCGAATCGTAACCCTCCGGCGCCTCGACCAGGCTGACAAGCAACGGCGTTGCCGGCAGCCGTTCGGCAAACTGGCGGCGGATCGCACCCAAAAAGTCGGGCGGCACCGCATCGAACAGCAACAGCGCGCCGACATGCATCGGCGACGCGTCGGTTTCCGCCAGGATCATGAAATGATCGTCGGGCCTGAGCCGGGTCAGGCCCGCCATCGGGTCGGTCATCGACCTAACCCGCGCCGGAACCCCCGTCGTGGTCGATACCGGCCAGATCCTGCGCGTAACCCTTTTTCCGTTCGACTTCCATGCCGCGCAGGATCTGGATGCGCTGCGCCTGCGGCGATCCGGCGCCGTGCAGCGATTCGGTCAGATAGCCGACCGCGTTGCGCCCCAGCGTCATGTTCTCAATCAGCCGCAACAGCCGCTGGCGATGCTCGACCGGCACATTGGCGCGACCCATCAGATATTTGCGCAACATCGGCCCGGCGACCTCGTGATCGAAATCCTGTTCGCTGGGCAATGTCACCATCAGCCCGCCGGCCAGATCCTGCGCCAGCCGCGCAATCTCGTAGGGAAAGCGCGTGACATTGTGCTTGCAGACATTGGCCAGCATCGCATCGTTCATGAAAATGCCCGACGCCAGTTGCTTCGCCTCGTGGCTGGAAGCGATCGCCGACGAATAGATCGTCTCGTTCAGATGCGTCATCTCGACCAGCTTGTCCTTGACGTGGCTCGCCTGATCCGCGCCGTTGTACTCGGCGATCGCCGCCGCCGCACCGACCATCACGTCGCCCAGCCCGGTCTTGCAGACGTAGGACGCGCGGTGATAGCTGGTAAAGCGCGCCACCATGTCCTGGGCGAATTCATACTCGCCGTCCATCAGCACATGCTCATACGGAATGAACACGTCCTCGAACACGACGAGCACTTCCTGCCCGCCGAACCGGGCATTGCCCTTGTCGATTTCGCCCTTTTCCAGCGCACGCGTGTCGCACGACTGGCGGCCATAGATATAGGTCATGCCGGCCGCATCGCCGGGCACCATGCCGACCACGGCATAGTCCTTGTCCTTTTCGCCCATGTTCATCGTCGGCATCACGCAGATCCAGTGCGAGTTGAGCCCGCCGGTCATGTGCGCCTTGGCTCCCGTCACATAGATACCCTGCTCGGTGCGGCGGGTGACATGCATGAACAAGTCCGGATCGGCCTGCTCGCTCGGGCGCTTTGACCGGTCGCCTTTGGGATCGGTCATGCCCGCGCCGATGATCACGTTGTTGCGCTGCGCCTGGCGCATGAAGTCGAGATAGCGCTGGTGGTACGTCGTGCCGTACTTCGCGTCGATGTCATAGGTAATCGAGTGAAGCACGCTGATCGTGTCGAGCCCGGCGCACCGCTGAAAACAGGTGCCGGTCAACTGGCCCATGCGGCGTTGCATGCGGTTTTTCATCACCAGATCGGCCGGTGAGCCGACAATGTGCAGGAACCGGTTGACCGGTGCATCGATCAGATCGCTGTGCGCGGTCGCCAGTTCGGGGTCCTCGATCGCGAGATCATAAGTCTGCTTCAGCGCGTTGATCGAGGGCAGGATGATCGGATGATCGACCGGTTCGTCGACCAGTTCGCCGAACAGATAGACAGTGACCGCGCGGCGGCGCAGGCTTTCGACGTAATCGTCGCCGGTGACGATCGGCTTGAACCGGGCCCAGCGGCGTTCGGCGGATTCCTCGCGGGGATGCGTGGCAATGGCGTTCATGCGCTCTCTCCTGGTGCCGGCTTTCGCGACTCGTTGATCGCGGCGGGCGATATACGGCGTTTACGCTTGATCCGGCCGGCGAACATGTCAGTAACGGCGAGGAAAACTCACTGAAACGGGCGACCGCCTTTGGCCACGATCGACCGGTATTATTTCCGTGTCTGCACCGACGGTGCGCGGCGGCGCGGCGCCGATGTCGACGCGCTGTTGCGGGCGGCGGGCATCGATCCGGCCGATCTCGATGTGGTGGGCTGGCGCGGCGATGTCGCGGCGATGGCCCGGCTCGTCACCGGTATCCGGCTGGCGCTCGACGACGAATTCATGGGCTATACCGCGCGCGCCATGCCGGTCGGCGCATTTGCCTTCGCCTGCGAGATTGCGCTTGATGCCCCCGACGTGGCGGGCGCGATCGATCGCGCGACGCGCTTTTACACATTGGCCTCGCGCGATATCGCGACTGTCGTCATCGCGGGCGAGCGCATGAAGATCGTGACGCGGTTTGCCGATCCGGGGCTCGATCCAACCCGGTATTTCAGCGAGTTCTGGCTGATCACCTGGCACCGGCTGGCCTGCTGGCTTGCCGGAGAGACAGTGCCGATGCTGGCGGCGAGCTTCGACTATCCACGCCCGCGCGGCTATTTCGAAGAGTTCAAATATCTGTTCCCCTGCCCGCACCGCTTTGACGCGGGCGAACGCGCGATCGAGCTTGACGGGCACGCGCTGGCGGTGCCGATCCGCCGGACGCGCGCCGAACTTGCCGAAATGCTGGCGCGCGCGCCGCTCGACATGATGACCATTCCCGCCAGCGACACCGGGCTCGCCCGGCGGGTACGGCTGCTGCTCAACGCCGATCCCGCGCGGGACGGCGACAGCGTCGCGGCAACGCTCGGCATCGGCCCGGACACTTTGCGGCGCCGGCTGCGCGGCGAAGGGATGGGGCTGTCGACGATCCGCGAAAATGTGCGCCGCGACGCCGCGATGCGCCGGCTATCGCTCAGCAGCCAGAGCGTCGAGGCGGTGGCGGCGGCGCTCGGCTATGCCGAACCACGCTCGTTCACGCGCGCCTTTCGCCAGTGGACCGGCATGAGCCCGTCCGAATTCCGGCGCGGAAGTGTCTAAGGTGTACGGTCTACGCTCTTGGTGCGCGATCGCATGTGGCGCCATTCTTGGCCACTCCCGTCGGGGAAGGGGTTGGGGATGGCTCAATGGTGCATGTCCTGCCCACGCCAAGACGGGTTTGTCGTGATTGCGCAACTTGTTTCGAAGTTCCCTAACTTCCCAGCGAATCCACCACCCGTTCGCCTTCTTCGCGGCCCGCCCAGGTGGCATTGGCGTTCTTGAGATGCAGCCGCCAGTGGGCGACCGCCTCTTCCACGCTGCCGGCTTCGATCAGCGCGATCAGCTTTTTGTAGGACTTCAGACCGGCGTACAGGCCCTTCAGCCGGGATTCGCGCACCAACGGGTGGCGCCGGTGATAATCCCGCTGATGCTGACCTGCCAGGTTCAGCAGAATGTAGTTCATGAACGAAAGCGTCTTGTTCCCGCCCGCGCGCAGCAGGCCGTGGTGGAACACTTCGACCGATTCGATGTAATCGTCAAAGCGCTCCTGCTCCAGCATCTCGGCCAATCGCTCGACGATCCTGTGCAACTGGTCCATCCGGCCCGCACCCTTGTCGATCGCCAACCAGCGCACCACCGAAGGCTCGATCGCCAGACGCGCCTGATAGAGGTCGGCGATCGTCGTGCCCTGCGATTGCAGCACATAGCCGGAATAGCGCGAGACCAGTTCGACCGAGGGCCGATGCACTTTGGCGCCGGTCCGCGAACCGCGCACCACGCTGATCAGCCCTTCGGCCTCCAGAATGCGAAAGGCTTCGCGCAAGGTCGGGCGCGAGATGCCGAGGCTTTCCATCAAGATGCCTTCGGGCGGCAGGAAATCGCCTTCCTGCAATTCCCCGCGCACGATCTGGGCGCGGATCTGATCGGACACGATCTCGCTGGTCTTCGGCACGCGGATGCGCGTCACAGTTGCATCAAAATCGGCAAAATCCATGCCCACACTCCGCCCGCCATTGCGCGAATGCGCAGGCGAGAGATGCAACATAGGCAACTTGGTTTTACAGCTAAAGGGTTGAATGCAATAATTTCGACTGATAAGCCAAAATTGCGCGCTTCATTCCATGCCGACAAGGACGTGCTGCCTTGCACGCACGTTAAGCCAAACATCCAACCACGCGCAAATGAAAAATGTTGCAGCGCGACATTTCGACCGCGTCATGCCCCGCAGACCAGGGCGCCAGCGATAAACGTAGCCCGCACGCGATCGGCGGAAAGGTCGCAAAGCACATCGGTCATGGTTCCGGCACACAGCACCAGATCGGCCGCCGCGCCGGGCACAAGCGGGCGATCGGCATAAAGCCGCAGCGCGGCCGGCGCGTCGATCCGTTCCTGCGCGGCCAGCATCACACCCCCCGCGCTTTGCCGATCGCGCGCGGCGCGCATGCCCAGCCACGGGTCGACCCCGGCATAGGGCGCGTCCGATCCGGCCAGCACCGGGATACCCGCCGCCATCAGGCTGCGCACGCGATAGAGGTCGGCCCAATCGTCGCGCGCGATCGTCGCACTATAGCGATCGCCGCGATCGTGGAGGAAGGCGGGATTGGTCACCACGGTCAACCCGGCCTCGGCGATCACCGCCACCGCCTGTGGCGGGATCATCCCGCCATGTTCGATGCGGTCGCCGGCCCGCGCGCCGCCGGCCGTGGTCAATGCCGCCAGATAGAGCACCAGTTCCGCCTCGGTCACACAATGCGCCGCCACATTGCGCCCTTGCCCGCGCGCGCCAGCAATGCGCGCCGCCAGCGCATCCGGGTCGGGCGCCATGCGCTCGTCGATCAGCAGCTTGAGGGGGCCGCGCACATAGCCCGGCCCCTCGTCCAGCGCTTGGCTGCCCATCAGCGTCAACCGTTGCGGCAAGGCCCCCGCCAGCAACCGCGCCTCCGCCGGGCCATTGTGCGCGGTGGCATCGGTCAGTCCGGTCAGGCCCAGCCGGGCGAGATCGTGCCCCAGTGCGGCAAGATCGGGCGGGCTGCGCGGCAGTGCGCCGGACAGCCACTGGTCCTCGCGCCAGAACCGGCCGGTCGGGCGCCCGGCCGCATCACGTTCTGCCCCCGGCGGCAATTCATGCCCCGCAAGCTGGGCCATGGCGGCCGAATTGAGCACCCACAGCGCGCCGGTGCGGTCCTGCAGACGCAACGGCCACGCGCCAACCCAGCCATCGAGCATGACGGCATCGGGCAACCCCGCCGCGCGCTCGTCATAGCCGACGGCGCGCAGCCAGCCATCGACCGGCGTGGCATCGGCCAGCGCCGAACGCACTGCCGCCGCCGCCGCAAGGCCGGCCAGATCGATCGACTGGCGCCGCGCCGCCAGCGCCAGAATGTGCAGATGATGATCGTGAAGGCCGGGCAACAGCACGTCGCCGCGCCCATCGATCTCTTCTCTGCCGCGCGGCAGATCGCGCCCGATCGCGGCAATCCGCCCCCCTGCCACCGCAACATCGACCGGGTCACCACCCCAGGGGCGCACATTGCGCAGCAGCAGTGTCATGCCGGCATCATCGCATAGCTTGCGGCCACCCGCGCCATGGCCATGTCGATCAGCCCTGTGCGCCCCGCGATGACCGCGCGCGCCGCCTCAAGCCCGGTCAACGGGTCGGCCAGCGCGTCGCCGACAAAGCGCGGCTCGTCCGTCGTGCGGTCATACAGTCCGCCCGCTATCGCACAATCGTCGCCGAAACCGACCCGCGCCGCGCCCGGACCGGTAAAGCCATGCGCGGTAATCGCCACCCAGGTCAGATGCGCAAACATGGCGGGTTCCAGCCCAAGCCGCGCCAGCGCCGCCGGACGCGCGCTGGTTACCAGCACATCGCAAGCCGCCACTTCGGCCAGCAGCCGGCTGCGTCCCGCGACCGTCCGCAAGTCGAGCGGCAGCCGCTGTTTGCCGGCATTGATCAGCGCATCCAGCCGGGGAGACCCCTGCGCGGTCGGATCGGGCCGCCCGATGCTGTCGATGCGCAGCACCTGTGCGCCCATGCGCCCGAGCAATCCGGCGCACAGCGGCCCCGCCCACAACGCCGAGATATCAAGCACGCGGCATTGAATCCGGTCCGTCGCCAGCGCCGCCAGTTCGAGCGGTTCCGCTTCGCCGGGGATCGCCACCGGCAATTGCAAAGCGATCGCCCAGTCGCGAAATTCCAGCGAGCCGGCCTGCGCCGCGATCCCGCCGGCAGCGGCCCAGGGATCGTGCGCGGCACCGGCCAACGCCAGAACCAGATCGCTGTCATCGGCGCGCGCCAGATTGAGCGCGGCCCAGCCATCGCGGGTCGGCAACAGCCGGCAATGGCGATTGGCGCTGAATAATCCGGGCTCGACAAGCCCGCCGGGCGCATCGCGGACCAACAGGTTATCGGCGCAAAAGCCAAGTCCTGCCGCCCGCGCGGCAAACAGCGCTTCAATCCGCGATCGCATGGAACAGCCCCCAGCGCAGGCCCTGCTCCGCTGCAATGCGAAAATTGCCGAGCGCCATCCACATCAGCCGGTGGCGCCCGATCGCGCGCGCCACGCTGACCGTCCCGCCGGCACCCGGTATCAGCCCCATCGCCAATTCGGGCAATTGCACGAATGTGCCCGGCGCCGCGCTGCGCCGCGCCGCCGCCGCGGCAATTTCGATCCCCGAGCCGATGCAGGCGCCATGAACATGCGCCTCTGCGCGATCGCCCAGCCGGTGCAGCAATGCGGTGCAACTGCGCTTGGTGCGGACAAGATGCGCGCGGGCAAGGTCGGTCGCGGTGCCGAATTCGGCCAAGTGCCCACCGACCGAAAAGCAGGGGCCCTCGCCGCGCAAGACGAGATCGGGCCGACCGGGGTCCTCGACCACATTCGCCAGACCTTCGAACAGCGCATCGCGCATCGCCGCGGTCATTGCATTGCGATTGCCGGGCGAAGCCAGCACCAGCGTCACCGCATCGCCGTCCCGTTCGTAGCGCACCGGGGGGCGGTCCTGGTGGTCAGCCGCCAGAGGCGCCCGCGCGCGCAGCCAGGCCGCAAATTCTCCGCCGCCGAGCAAAGTCGAATAGGCCAGCGATTCAAGTTCCAGCGCGACCTCGAACGGCAAATCCGCGCCCAGCCGCAGCAGACGAGCCAGGATTGTCGCGGCAATCGGCGCCTTTGCGGCCCCTGCCTGCGCCCGATCGATTTGAGCATCGATCCGCGCGGGCGAAACCGTGATCCAGGGCGCGGGCGCATCGACGCGGGTCGTCACCAGCACGTCGCAAGCGGCGGGATCGAGATCGGGCAGCCTGCCCGCGCGATCGACCACCACCCGGATCGGCCAATCGGCCATTGCCGACGCGCTGGCATCGGCATCGAGCACCACAAGCACACGCCCATCAAGCGACGCAAGGGCATCCGCGCCCAGCAGATCGGATGGAGCAGACCGCATGGGCAGTTCATTGTCCAAATGCGCGGATCAGGCAATTGCGGATCGCCTTGCGAACCCCAATCCTGGGCCATTCCTGCCTTGATCTGAGTTATATAACTAGGTAATAGATGCATCAAGATCAAGCAAGGGGTTATGGAATGGTCGAAGTTCGCCGGATCAGTGATGCTCTCAAGGTCCGGGCCCACCATCAGGCCGACGAAGTTGCCCAC